>Ga0182016_10003881_pt1 | contig 16803 bp, 9 predicted proteins | sample 712S2MmetaG_FD_120491 | JGI IMG/M metagenome (GOLD analysis project Ga0182016, IMG submission 120491) | Permafrost microbial communities from Stordalen Mire, Sweden - 712S2M metaG | ecosystem: Environmental > Terrestrial > Soil > Wetlands > Permafrost | place: Sweden: Stordalen | collected...
CGGGCGGACATGCCGGCCTTGGCAAATGTGGGCCTCGCGTTTTCGAGGCAGCAACATTACCAGGAAGCCGCCGATTGTTATCGGAAGGCGCTCTCCATCGAACCGAAGCTCCGGGAAGTCCAGTTGAACCTGGGACTCGCCGAGTTCAAGTTGGGGGATTTCAAAGCGGCCCTGGGACCACTGGGCGCGGTCCTCGCGATCGATCCCCAGAATCTTCAAGCGCGCACGCTGCTGGGAATGAGTTACTACGGCGCCGGCATGTACGCCAGGTTCCCGAGTTGGACGGGCGTTGGCCCCCGATCCCCGCAACGCGCAACTGCACCATGTCATCGCGCAGAGCTGTCTGCGGTCCGGTCAGCACGAAATAGCGCTGCAGGAATTCGAGTGGCTGCTGCGGGAGCAGCCCGATTCCGCGGCGACCCACATGCTGATGGGCGAGGCGTTGGACGGCTTGGGCCGCGCTGCCGACGCCATCGTCGAATTCCAGGCCGCCGCCACAGCTTCTCCTACCGAACCCCAGGTGCAGTTCGGCCTCAGCTATCTATTCTGGAAGGAGCGGCGGTATGACGAGGCCGAGGGCGAGTTCCACCGCGAACTGGCGAAGATCCGTCGCATGCGCGAGCTAGCGCTTACCTCTCGGCGACGTGCTCCTGCGCCGCAACGATGCGGAAGGCGCGCGGCCCCTGCTGGAAAAGGCCTGCCGCCTGGATCCAAAGATTCGCATTGTCTACAATTTTTGAGCCGGGCCTCCTGATATAATGGTTTTCGCCGCGGGAGTAACTCAGTGGTAGAGTCACAGCCTTCCAAGCTGTTGGTCGCGGGTCCGATTCCCGTCTCCCGCTCCACCAGGCTGGCGTAGCTCAGTTGGTAGAGCATCTGATTTGTAATCAGAGGGTCGGGGGTTCAAATCCCTCCGCCAGCTCCATGAAATCAATAACTTAAAGATCAATTAGGGCGGGGTTTGACGGTGGAGCGAGCCACCGAGGCATCTTCGAGACGACCTCGCGCTTGGCGACCATATAGATATGGCCTTAAAGGTTCGCTGCCAGCCGGATCTGCGGCCGTATGCCTAAGATCGTGGAACCGCCGGATCGGCGCGACAACAGCCGCCGGGACGCGATGCGGGCGAGGAGCTGCGCAATTATTGGAATTGACGATTACTTGAGCGGCTTGACGCTCTCCGCAATCTGGCGGGCGGTGGATTCCTTGCCTTTAGAGAATCTGACGCTCGTCCGACATGCTAGCGGACTGGTCTTGGTTATGGCCACGTATTGCTGCTGGCCGTTGTAGAACGGTACGAGGAGTAGAATTAGGTTGCCGTTCTCGTCCACGACGGTGCCCTTCGCCCCCTTCATCGAAGCCACTACAGATTGATATTCGTCGCCCTTGAACCCTCGGACGATGGCGTTAAAGGCGCGGTCTTCGGGCGAGCGCGCCCCCCTACCGCCCAAGGTTGTCTCCGTCCAATCGCTGGGAACCAAGATCCGGCAGTTTGAATCGACAATCGCTTTCGTGGCGCTTTGAGCTTGCGCCAGTGCGGCCAAGCCGATACCGGCGAGCAGCCCTCGGACATATGTAGTTGTTTTCAAGAAGCCTCCCAGATGGCGTCGCGGCATTGCCACCACGCCCTATCAAAATAGCATTATGTTCAAACTGCAGGCGCGCCGGACCTCCGGAAGTCCTAGCGCCGATCCGCACGCCATGTAAGGCGAGCCGCAATCGAATTGGGGGCCGATAAGCGTGTCGCTGACGAATCGCGTGCCGACGTGCTCCGTGTGGCGGGCGTGGTACGCGGGCCGATTGACACCTAAGTCCTTACAGGAGCAGACTGTAGTGGTGCGCTGGGTTCTGCACGTCTGGTAGTGCACTAGCTGGGGTGTTAGCAGCGTTCTTGCTCGGGGACCTTCTGGAGATTGTTTCCTCTTGGCCGGAACTATTGCTCCGCCTTGCTCGACGCAACACCACGGGAGGATCATATAGCTATGACTACCATCGGACTCATCGGTGCGGGACACATCGGAAGCCAGCTCGCGCGACTTGCGGTGGCAAACGACTACGACGTCGTAATCAGCAATTCGCGTGGGACAGAGACGTTGTCCGCGCTCGTAGCATCCCTCGGGCCCAGAGCGCGCGCGGCGACCGTCGTCGAAGCGGCAAGGGCCGGAGACATCGTCGTCGTCTCGGTGCCGCTGAAGAACTACCGGGCGGTTCCGGTCGAGCCTCTGGCGAGCAAGATTGTGATTGACACGAACAACTACTACCCCCAACGCGACGGCCACTTCCCTGAGCTCGACAATGAGTCGACCACCACATCCGAACTATTGCAGGCGCACTTGCCGACCTCGAAGGTCGTCAAGGCTTTCAACCACATCTACGCCGCTGCGCTTACCACCGACGGGCAGCCGGCTGGCACAAAGAATCGTCGCGCGCTGGTCATCGCGGGCGACGACGAAGGGGCCAAGGCCACAGTCGCTCGCCTACTGAACCAGTTCGGTTTCGATACGGTGGACGCAGGCCCGCTGAAGGAGGGATGGCGCATCCAGCGCGATACCCCCGGCTACGGTCCGCGTCGCACGGCAGAGGAGCTGCGCCGAGATCTTGCGGCAGCCAAAAGGTACGCGGACCAGTAAGGGCAGATTCAGCGGTATTTCAGTGGCGCCATTGAATCGGCCGCGCGGACTTCGCGCTCTTTGCGCCGCGATGCCCGGGCGGCCCGTTGCGGTGTCCGCCGCCCGTGGTCCATCGCCGCCGCCGGCGGCGCGCGGATGGGATGCTACTACGGTTTAGCTTTTAGCTGGAAGCACTGGCCGCAGCGGTGCTCAATTGGTTGTTCGCCGTTTGCCAGATCTTACTGACGCTCGACCCGGCGTTGATGAATAGGGCCGCGGACGCCAGCGCCACGAAAGCCATCAATAGGGTGTACTCGATCAAATCCTGGCCTTGCTCGTCTTGCCAAAGCCGGTTCATAATGTTCAACATAGTTATCTCCTTGTGCAGTGAAATTCATGAGTCGTTTTCCTTTGTGACACTGGAAAAACGATCTGTCACGAAGTCTAGCACCGCCGCACAGCCAGGCTCAATGATCTCTTTGGTGGTCGGTAAATAGCTAACGATCGGAATGAACATCGTTGGCCGCGTGGCAGATGCCGAATACTGTCCATCAGCTACGGATCTGGCGCGGAAACACGACACTTCACGACACACTCCATGGGGTAGCCGGAGATAACGCCCGTGGCGCCGGACGGTACTTCCGGGTGCGCGGTTGGGTGGCATAACGTGCTTCGACGCGCCCGCTCCCCGGCCGCTCTCCTGGCACGATGTCATAATGATCTGCATGCTCCGCCACAAATCGATCATCCGGCTCGCACCTTATTTCCTATGGACAGCCGCCGCGGCGGCCCAAACCCCAACTCTCGACATCCCGGCGCTTGAAGCCTCCGCCAACGCGGAACTCGCCGCCACGAAAACGCCCGGCGCGGCCATCGGCATCGTGAAGGATGGCCGCCTGGTTTACGCCAAGGGGTTCGGCACATCGAACGTGGAGACCGGCGCGCTCGTTACCCCGGAGACGCTGTTCCGCTTGGGCTCGACCACAAAAATGCTGACTGCGGCAGCCGTCGCCACGCTCGTGGCCGAGGGTAAGCTCGATTTCCAGGACCCCGTGGGCAAGTACATCAAGGGGTTCGATCCGGCCATTGCCGCGCTTACCGTAAACCAGATCCTCAGCCACACCGCCGGCCTCAAGGACGAAGCGATCATGAACGGGCGGCACGACGAGGCGGCTCTCGGCGAGGAAATCCGTGCCTGGAAATCCGACTGGCTCTTCACCAAACCAGGCGTCATCTTCTCCTACGCCAATCCTGGTTACTGGCTGGCGGGCTACCTGGCGGAAACCGTCAGTGGCAAGCCCTACGCGGATGTAATGCAAGACCGCGTGTTCGGACCCGTTGGCATGGCCTCGTCGACGTTGCGCCCACTGATGGCGATGACGCGCCCGCTCTCGCAAGGGCACGACCTGGCGAGCGGCCACGCCGCCGTGCTGCGCCCTGCGCCGGACAATGCGGCGAACTGGCCGGCGGGCTCGGTCTTTTCAAATCTTCACGATCTTTCGCGCTTCACGATCGCCATGATGAACGATGGCAAGCTCGACGGAAAGCAGGTGCTCTCGCCGAAAGTAGTGACGGCGCTCACCACGCCGCACGCCAAGGCTCCCGGCTGGGAAACGCCGTACGGTTATGGCCTGAACGTTCAGCAGACCGGTGGGCTGCGCGTATGGACGCACGGAGGAGCTCGGGCCGGATACGGTTCCTTCATCGCTATGCTGCCGGACAGTCAGGCGGCCGTAATCGTGCTGTGCAATCGCAGCGGCGAGAGTCTGGAGAAGACCCACCTCAAGATCATGCAAATCCTCGGCGCGCCGCAGCTCGAGACCCACGACAAAATGCTGGCAAGCGCGATCCCGCCGAACGATTTTGCAAAGTATGTCGGCTCGTATCGGAACGGAGACAATACCAGAAAAATCGAAGAGCGGGAAGGCAAGCTGTTCCTCGATTCGAAGGAACTGCACAAGGGCGTGGGCGGTTGGTTGGTAACGAAGTCCGCGGATGGCAAGCCGGCCGGGCATATCTTTGCGGTTCCCGGAGCGGACGGCAAGATCGAGTACTTATACGAGGGTGGACGGGCCGAGATGAGGGTGATATCGTTCCCGTGATGACCGCGCCTGAGCGCTGGCGCTGGACGGGGACGAACTGCAGGCCTGGCACGATGGACCTTCCGGAAGCTGCGCGGATGCCGATTACACTGGCTCGATCTCCGCTGGGCGCCCAGCTCCGCCGAGTTTGTAATCGTCTGCTTCCGCACCGCCCCGAAGACGAGTTGCCGGCAGGGGGCTCTTTTTGAGTACGAATTTGCATGAGGCCGTGCAGGTCATCGGCGGGCGCATTCCCGCTTTCTTCTTCATCGCCGCCGCTCTCGAGGGCCGCGCCGGATACCTTGGTCCGCTGTAGGGTCACCCCGACGTCCTATTTCAAGATCCCGCAAACGGCGCGGCCCAGGTCTTCTTCTACACCGGCGCGCTGGGCACAACTTTTTCCGGATACGCCGTCCTCAGTTCCGGCAACCCTTGGTACATCGCTGGACGACACCCAAGCATACCTGCCCGAAGACTGGGCCGCGCCGCCAAGAGCCGGCCATTCTGTTTCATTGACGGGCAACTGGCTTCCGGCGATAATGATCCTTCCGCGATCTTTGCAGAATCCGCTTACCGTCCGAGAAGCTAATGCAGTCTTACTGTTTGCTTCCCGTCCTTCTCGCCGTCGCCGTCACGAGCGTACAAGGCCAGAGCCAGAGTGCAACGTCTCTTTCAGCCGCACCCGCAACCGCCAACATGGGACAGGCGGTCACGTTAACCGCTGCTGTAACTCCCCCAACTGCCACCGGCAAAATCACGTTTTACGATGGCGCGGCCATTTTGGGCGTGGCGCCCGTCTCCAATGGCTCATCCAGTCTGATCGCCATAAGCATCGGTTACGGGAACCGCGTGCTCACCGCTCGATACAGCGGCGACAGCCACTATGCGGGCAGCCTTTCGCCATCCTTCGCCGAGCATATTGTCACCCAACCGGGTGGGACATTAGTATCCGGGACCGGTACCGCTAACCTTGACTCAAAACTGATACCCGCTGCTCTTGCCGACCTGAACCACGACGGAAACGCCGATCTGGTCGCCACCGCGAGCAATGGAAATTACGCGGGCGCGGGCACCGTCTGGGTTTTTCTAGGCAACGCAGACGGTACATTCCAAACCGGGCAATCGTATTTGGATGGCACGTCGAGTTACGCACTGGCGGTCGCGGACATCGACATGGATGGCAATCCGGATCTGTTGGTTACCGGGCCCACCGGCCTGACCTGGCTGATCGGGAAAGGCGATGGCACTTTCACCCCCGGATCGATCATTCTCGATGCTACCGACCTCGATGTCGTCCGGGTGGCCGATATCAACGCCGACGGCAAACCGGATTTGTTACTGCTGCGGAGCGCGTCCCCGGCTGTCGAGATTCTGTTCGGAAATGGCGATGGCACATTTCAGACCGGCACTCCCGTGATGCTGCCGTTGTCCAGCCCAGCCCGGGATTTGCTGGTGGCCGATTTTAACGGCGATGGCATTCCTGATCTGGCGGTGGCGCTCCCAGGTGCAAACTGCGTCACCATATTCCTCGGCACGGGGCCAGGGACGTTCGGCGCGCCCGTAGCTTATACGTCGAATGGAGCCATGACGCTCAACGTGGGCGACTTCAACAACGACGGCAAACTGGACCTCGTGGTCGGCGGCCCCTACGCCACCTTCGATCTCCTGCTGGGGAACGGCGACGGGACTTTCGGCCCGGCCCACAGCATCTCCACCTACGAAGGTCCGCCGCCAACCCTTGGCACTTACCCCATCGCTCCGTATGACTTTGACGGCGATGGCAACGCGGATGTGGTCACCTCCGGTTTGATCGTGCTGCTGGGCAATGGGGATGGCACTTTCCGGGCGCCTTTGGAGTTTTTCAGCCTCCCTTTCGGCGGAGGTTCGGTGGTCGGGGACCTGAATCACGACGGCATTGCCGATATCGTGGGCCCCGGTTTCCCGGCGGCGATCCAACCCTGGCTTGGCGCGGTCGCTCCCATATTCACCCTAACCGCGAGTCCCAACCCACCCATGTTGGGCCAGCCCGTGACGCTCATCGTCGCCTGCAATTATCTGGACGCTAGCGGAACCCTGACTTTCGAGGATATCGAAGACACCGGAACTCCGCTTGGCACCGCCCCGCTCGTCAATGGCGGCGCAACTCTTAACCTGGGCCCGCTTGCTACCGGCCCCCATATCATCCATGCGACGTACAGCGGTAACGGCAAATATGCCCCAACCGTCCTTCCTCCCCTCTACCTCGTCGCTGAGCAATCCATTGGTCCTCTGCAGTTCACCGTTTCGCCTAACCCGGCCCTTCCCGGCCAGCCAATTACCATGACCGCTGTTGTCCCGATCGACGTCGGTAACGCCCTCATTGCTTTCTTCGATGGCACCACGCTTCTCAACGGGCAGACCTTATATTCCGAAACTGCCACCTTTACAACGACTCTGTCCGCCGGTGTGCATCAGTTGACCGCCCTAATCCCACCCTATCTTGGATACCTGCCTGCGTCCGCCTCCGTGGTTGAAAACGTTATCGCCACGCCTAACGGTCTTATAGTGCCGGGCCCCACCTATGGGTTGAGTTCGACCATAACCCAGGCCATAGCCCTGGACCTGAACGGCGATGGACTGCCCGATCTTGCGGTCCTGGATCCCGGCAACCGCCAGGTAAGTGTTCTTTTGAATAACGGTCAATCGGTATTCCTGGACCCGGTAGCCATTCCGCTGGGTTTTGTTCCGGGCGCCATCGTCGCCACGGGATTCTTCAGTCCCTACGCAGACTTCGCAGTGACCGATCCCAGCGCTAACGCCGTCTACAGATATGAGTATGACTCCGGCCAACTGGCGGTCGTCGGAAATGTTCAGGTGGGACAACAGCCTGTCGCCATCGCGGCCGCCGACTTCGATGGCGACGGCGTTGTCGATCTGGTCACTGCCAACGCTGGCTCCAACAACGTAAGCGTGATTCTCAGCAGCGCCATAAACCCTGTGACCTTGGCCACCGGCAACCATCCGGACGCCATCGTCGCCGGAGACTTCAATGGTGATGGCAAGGCTGACTTCGCCGTTGCCAACCAGAACGATAACGATGTGATGGTGTTCCTCGGAAACGGAGACGGCACGTTCAAGCCTCCCGTGACTGCATCGGTGGGTTCAAGCCCGATTGCGCTGGTCGCGGGCGATCTGAATGGGGACCTCGAGACCGACCTGGTGGTGCTTGACGGCGCATCGGATCAGGCAACTATCCTGCTGAGCAATGGAGACGGCACTTTCCGCACGTTCGCGACCTATGCGCTGGGATCGGCCCCCTCGGCCGCCGTGCTGGCCGACATGAATGGAGACAACAAATTGGATCTCGTGGTCGCCACAGCGTCGGCTCTGCTGGTGCTTAACGGGAACGGAGACGGCACGTTCGGCGCGCCCGTAAGGTACACTCAGTATGCCGGCGCGGCTTCGGTGGCGGCGGCCCCATTCATGGGCGATGGCCGCATGGATCTGGCCGTCACTCTGCCCGCCGCCAACTCTGTTTCCTTCGTGGTCAACGGCCAGCCGACCACCACCAGCTTGTCGGTTTCGCCTTCGGCCAGCACCCTGTCACTCGAGGTCACATTAAAGGCCACCGTCTCCCCGGCCGGCGCGACGGGCTTCGCCGCCTTTTACGACGGAACAACGCCCATCGGCGGAGCGCCCGTTTCAAACTCCATGGCATCGTTCTCGACCGCTCTCCTCCTGCCTGGCGTGCATTCCCTGTCGGCGCGCTTCGTAAGTGGGCTTGGCTATGGCCCAAGTTCATCGGGCACGGTTAGCCTGCGCGTCTCGCCCGTGCCGTCGTCCGGTCTCTCCGGGCCAACCAGGCAGACATTCCGAGTCGATAGCCCCATCAATCTGATTCCCGGCGATTTCAATAACGACGGCATCGAGGACTTCGCGTTCTGGCGACAGGGCAATGGGCTGAGAGTTCTCTTGGGGAACGGCGATGGCACCTTCCAGGAAATTCCTCCAGGATCGAGCCAGGGAGGTTCGCCCGCCGTCACGGCTGACTTTAACAACGATGGCAATATGGATATCGTCTACATTAACGGCAGCCTTTTGTTGGCCCTGGGTGACGGCAAGGGTGGCTTCTCGGAATCGCGCCTTATTGGCATCGGCAATTCGATCGGCGCAACCGACTTCAATGGCGATGGCAAAGCTGATTTCGTCCTGTCAGATCCTAACGGCACGGCCGACGTCTACCTCGGAATCGGGAACGGAACGTTTCAATTGCCCTTCTATTACCCGGCTGGTCCCAACCCCCTTCTGGTGGCCCCCGGCGATTTCAACGGAGATGGGAAGCCGGATGTCGTTGTGGTGAATTACCTCCCCGCCTTGCCCGGATTGACCGATTCGGAGCAAGTGCGCGTACTTCTAGGCAAAGGTGACGGCAGCTTGGAAGCCGCCCTGCCGCCCATCACCATTTCCGGGGCGCCAGTTTCCATCGCGCTGGCGGATTTCAATGGCGACGGCCACCTCGATGTCGCCATCGTGCAGAGCGAAACCAATACCGCGTCCATTCTGCTCGGCAAGGGCGACGGCACATTCGCGTCACCCCTGACGTTTGCCTTAGGCGGCACTCCCGCGCAAGTCCTGGCCGCCGACATGGATGGCGATGGCCGCCCGGATCTCGTGGTCATGTTCGCCTCGGCGGCGCCTGCCTTCGCTGTTTTTCGGGGCCTCGGCGATGGCACTTTCGCTGCTCCCGTCAATTACTCGGACATCATGGCGCCATCCGCCATGGCCGTTGGAGATGTGAACGGCGATGGCCGGCTTGACGTCGTTCTGGCCGAGGGTAATACCGTGAACGTCTTCTTCGGTACATCCCTCGGCGTGCCGGATGACTTCAACGGCGACGGCCACCCGGATCTGATCTGGCAAGATCCCAATTCCGGACTTGCCCAGGTATGGTATCTGGTCTGTCCGCCCTGCGTGCCACTCGCCGGAGCGGCCAACCTGACACTGAAGAATCCGTGGCGCATTGTGGGCGTCGCGGACTTCGATGGGAATGGCACTCCGGACCTCGTCTGGCAAGACCCGTTGAGCGGAGCCGTTCAGGTCTGGTATATGGGAGGCATTGGAGGAAATGTGGTGATGTCGGCGGCTAACATCACCAACGCGAACCCCTGGAAAGTCGTCTCCGTCGCGGATTTCAACCGGGACGGCCATCCGGATCTCCTCTGGCAGGACCCCCAATCCGGATTTGCCCAGATCTGGTATCTCGGCGGACCGGGGGGGATTACCCTCCAGGGCGCGGCCAATCTGGACAAAACCAACCCGTGGCATATCGTAGGCACCGGCGATTTCAACGGCGACGGATTTCCCGACGTTGTCTGGCAGGATCCGGTCAGCGGCATGGTGCAAATCTGGTATATGGGTGGAACCACCCCTGGACAAATAGGCAGCCAATTGCAAACCGCCATTAACCTGACCGCCAATTCCTGGCATGTAGTGGCGATCGCCGACTTCAACCAGGATGGCCACCCGGACGTGGTGTTCCAGAATCCCGCCAACGGCGCGGCCCAGATCTTCTTCTACACCGGAGCGATGGGCACGACTCTCTCCGGATACGCCGTCATTAGCTCCGGCAACCCGTGGTACATTGCCGGACCCCACTAAAGTACCGGCTAGCCTAAGCGCCGAATAGCCGCCGCGACCATGCCTCAAACAACCGCAAACCAGCGGCATCGCGGAATATTCGTGGATTCGTTTTCTGCTGTGGGATGTGTTGGGCGAGACGCTGAGGGCAGCGCTTTATATCGCGCGGGGCCGCGTCTTCAGCGACCGGGTGATGGAGCCGGACGCGGCTTTGGGTGATTTTACCTGGATGATCGTGGCGCTGCTGGGCGCGGCGACCCTGGGCTGGTCGCTGTGGCGCCGGCTACATCGACCGTAGCTTTGCTTTTTCCCTCTCGAACTCCTCCGGCGTGAGGATTCCCCGCTCCTTCAGTTTCTCTAATTCGTCCAGACGCTGGATGAGGTTCATGGGCGGGGCGGGCGGGGCAGGCGGCGGAGACGGGGGCGGAGGCGCGGGCGCGACGACAGCGGCGGGCCTGCGGCTGCGCATGAACAAGAACGCCGCGGCGCCGAGAATCAGGACACCGATCCCGATTTCGTAAGGCAGCAAGTTCGAGGTGGAACTGGGCTGGCTCGCGGACACGTCCTCATCCGGCGCGACCTTGCCGTCGATGAAGATCACTCTTTGATTCGGATACGCGTATACCTTTTTAGAACCGAGATTGGCGATGGTAGTCGGCTGCCCGAGCAGGGCCACCACCTGATCGATAGTCATCCCCGCTGAAATTGTAGGTGGCGCGGCGGGCGGCTGGTCCGGCGGCGGTGGGGGTGGTTCAATTGGAGCGAGCGGCTGTTCCGCGGGAGCCGCTTGAGGCTGCGCGGCCCGCGGCGCGGGGGCAGAGGTCTGGACCGGGGCCGCAGCGGGGGCCTGCGTAGACGTGGTGGACGTGGATTTCCCGCCTCCGCCACCAGCGCCGACTCCCAACACCTCCGAGATGAGGCCTTCCGCCTCCGGGATCTCGAGTTTGGCCGCCTTATGGAAGCGGATCTGCGCCCGGTAGCGGACCGAATTCACCTCCTCGGAAATCAGGGTCAGATCAATGTCATCCTTGACCACTTCGACCTTGGTCAAGTACAGTTTTTCTCCGGCCACGAAGGGCCGCGTTGCGGGAGCGGCGCCTTGCGCGGTTTGATTGGCTGTGCCTACGCCTGGGATCAACTTGATGCCGGGAATCTTGGAGAGGATTCGGGTCGCGCCGGTGCAGGCGGCCTTGGATGGACCGGTGAGCGAAATTTTTCCATCGCTGTATTGGTGGATGCAGGTGAGGGGGTCCGCGCCGCCGGTGAAACCGCCCTTGCGCAGGACCAACGTGGTGCCCTTGACCACGAATTCGCCTTCGGCATTCACGCTGGATAGCCTGTACTTGCCTTCCAGCTTCTTCTCCAATGCGGCCCTATCGGCCGCCGTGGCATAGGCTGCCGTCAACAGCACCGCAAGCAACGGAACGAAGCGCGGCATCGGTCGTGTTGGCATCACACCACTCTCCTGGTCTGGCTCTGCACTGTTGCCGACCTTCTCGAATTATACATAAATGCGCGTTCCGCGCGGCTGGGTTTGCAGACGTGGCCCTTTTTGCGAACCGCGCGGGACGAGTGCAGGCGGCATGGCAGGCGCCGCTGGAACCCCTGTAATCATTGAGGGGTTGCAGGGTGCGCGTGCGGCAAACACACGTTTAGGACCCGGCCGGTGCCACTCGTAATGGACACAGTGGAGTTTCAATTGGAGTAAATGTATGAGAATAGATGGAGTAAGACATCGTGGACCATGACGCTCAGCCTTAGCGAAGCGGATATCCGCTCGGTATTGCCCATGGCGGATCTGATCGGCGCTATGGAAGCGGCGCTGGCCGCATTCTCATCCGGCCAGGTGGTACAGCCGGTGCGCCCCGTAGTGGAAATGGGAGAAGCGGCCTTCTTCTCCGCCATGCCCGGATTCGTGCGGCATCCGGCGGTGATGGGCGCCAAACTGGTGGCCGTAATCGGCGCCAACCAGGCGCGGGGCCTGCCCACTCACCGGGCCAGCATCCTGCTGCTCGATCCGGAAACGGGCGGGCTGATTGCGCTGATGGACGGCCGCCTCATCACAGAGATGCGCACGGCTGCGGTCTCGGCCGTCTCGGCAAAGTACATGGCGCGCGCGGATGCCGGCGTGCTCGCCATCGTCGGCTCCGGAGTCCAGGCGCGCAGCCATCTGGCGGCTTTGACGCTGTGGCGCCCCTTTGCCGAAGTGCGCGTCTGGAGCCCCACGCCGGATCATGTGCGGCAGTTCGCGGCTGAATCGGCTGCGCCGGTGCGCGCGTGCCGGAGCGCCGCCGAAGCCGTCCGCGGCGCCGATGTTGTGGTGCTGGCGACCGCCTCCGCCACGCCGGTCGTGGAAGATGCCTGGGTGGTGCCCGGCGCGCATGTGGTCTCGGTCGGCGCGTGCCGGCCCAATCAGCGGGAAATGGACCCGGCGCTGGTGGCGCGCGCTCGCGTGGTGGTGGATTCGCGGGCTTCCGCATTCCAGGAATCGGGCGATATTGTGCTGGGTCTCGGCGAGGGCCGTTTCGCGGCCAGCCATGTGGTGGCCGAACTTGGCGAGGTGATCTCGGGCGAAGTGTCCGGCCGCACTTCGGAATCGGAAGTTACCGTCTTCAAATCGCTGGGCCTGGCGGTGGAAGATCTGGCGGCTGCCAGCCTGGCGTACCAGCGCGCCAGCCGGCAGGGTAAGGGCATCCGGATCGATCTGGGCGGATAGATCCGGAAAAGAATCCCCGGAACAAATCGCCCTCGTCTGCGTATTACGTTGTTGGGAGCCGCTATGAATTGGATCGATCTCACGCTCGCCGTGCTGCTGATCGTCTCGATCGTCTCCGGCCTGAAGCTCGGCTTCGCGAGGACGGCCATCGGCCTGCTCACCACCATTCTGGCGCTGGTCTTCGGCCTGCATTATTACCGCGCGGTCGCGGTCAGTCTGCGGCCCCACATTTCGCACAGTCCGACCGCCGATGTGCTGGGCTTCTTGATTGTGTTCGTCGGCATCACGATGCTGGGCGAGGTCGTGAGCGGGATGCTGGCTCGCTTCATCCGGTCCACGGACCTGGTTTGGCTGGATCGCGCGCTCGGCGGAGCATTCGGCGTGGTGCGCGGCTTCCTTTTCGGCGCCATCATGATCTGGGGTTTGATGGCGTTCCTGCCCGTGCAACCCAAGCTGGTCCTCTCTGAATCGCGCCTGGCGCCTTGCGTGATGGATGCGGCCCGCAGAGTCGCGGACGCCTCGCCCGATGAGGTGAAGCGCACCTTCCGCCAGAGCTATCGCGAGCTGAACCGGGTCTTGCCGGAGAAAATCAAGGACCGGTTGCCGAACGCCCCGCTTGGCCAAATCTGAGATCGGGTATTGGCCGCAATTTGTCACATTTTCCGGAGCGATTGCCAAAGACTCCAGGAGGACGCGGCGGCGTTCGGTCGGTAGCGTCGTCCCGCACTTCCTTCGATTCGGCCCGGATCACGGCCAACCGGCGAAGCACGGCGTCAGCGTCCACCCAAAACTGCTCGTGGAGTGGGTGAGTCACTCAATCCCGTCTCGCCCTAACCCGCTGAAAACAAAAGCGAGGTACAGCCAGCCCGCCCGACCTGACGAAACCCCGTGCTACTCTGATGTAGGACAAAGAATATCCATCCCTCCGAATAGGCTCTCCGCACTCGCCGCAACGTGTTCTGCCGGGAACCGCCTAGCTCTTTGACAATCTCGATCGCAGCCGGGGGCGATTCTGGCCAGCCAGCCAACGCAACAAATGCAACCGGATGCAACATGAAATCGAAAAATCCTCACCAGGTAACGACCTGAGCGGGGCGAGGCCCCCACCATCGCACATCGCGAAGCGAACCCGAATTTCCCCAACCATGCAATGTCAAGCAACACTTTAGCTAAGCTGGGCAACCATAGCACAATACAATAACTTGAACCTCCGATTTTAACAATTGGTTTCGGGTGGCAGATTTTGCGTGGCCGTGACTACGTGCACAAAAACGCCCTGTTCTGCACAATCCCGCACAACGAAAACACGCCAAGATCCGGACGGCCTACCGCTCTGAGGACCCTCCTCTCCTGCTCAAGCCCGACGTGCCCCGCAGACTACAGCCCTATTCCGTCCGGTCCTTAACCCTCGCATCTTGGACAGTCTGCCCTTGCATGTTCTCTGGCGCGTCCGCCCCGCCCCGCTTAAGAGGCACGACATGGTCAATCACGTAACCGGGGCATGGCCAGACCGGAGATCCCGTCGCCGGGCAGGGGTACATCGATTTGAAGGCGCGGAGCGCGCTTGCGTTCCGGCGAATCCGGCCGCTCACTTTCGCAGGACTCTAGATTTGTTCGCGCAGACGCGGGAACTGGTGCGCGAGTCGAAGGACAGGCCCGGGAGGCCCGCCCCACCATGTGAGATAATGGCCCTGTGCACTCCACCAGTGCCGCGTACTTCCTCTTCATAACCATCGTCTTACTTGCATATTGGTTGGTAGCAGGCTGGCGTCTCGCCCGTTTGACCGTGCTCCTGGCGGCCAACTACTTCTTCTGTGCAAGGTACGGACTATTCTATATCGCACTTATCCCCATTTGCTCTACGATAGACTATCTGGCCGGCCGGGGGATGCAAGCGTTCCAGAACTCCTTAGTCCGGCGCGGTTTTGTTGGGCTAAGTCTTGCCGCAAACCTCAGCCTGTTGGTGTTGTCGCGTCACATGACCTTGTTTCTGCAACCATCCGTCTGGGACTGGGTCTTCCCGCTTAGCCTGTCGTTCTATGCCTTTCAATCCCTGTCCTACACTATCGATATCTATCGCAAGGACGCGCCGGCAGCTTCCACTTACCTGGGTTACATGGCGGCGGCTTCGTTCTTTCCCACTATCCAGGCAGGCCCTATCACCCGCCCCGCCGAGATACTGAAGCAGCTTACCCGCAAGTTCGAGCTGCTCCCGGCCGACGGATCGCGCGCGCTGTTCCTCATCGTGTTCGGCCTCCTGAAAAAACTGCTCATCGCGGACTACCTCGCCGGCAACCTGGTGAACCGCGTCTTCGACACACCCAACTTATACAGCGGCATGGAGAATCTGGCCGCGGTCTACGCCTACTCACTGGCGCTGTACTACGATTTCTCCGGTTATACCGATATGGCGCGCGGCTGCGGCCTGCTGCTGGGCGTCCGGCTTCCCATCAATTTCGATCGCCCCTATACCTCCGTGAATATGACCGACTTCTGGCGCCGCTGGCATATTACATTCTCCAACTGGCTCCGCGACTATCTTTACTTCTCACTCCCCGGCAAGCGAACTCGCGTCTGGCCTTACCTCAACCTGGTCATCACCATGGTTCTGGGCGGATTGTGGCATGGCACGACCTGGCCGTTTGCTATCTGGGGCCTGTTGCACGGCAGCGCGCTGGCAGTCACCCGCCGCTGGCAGGCCTGGCGCGGCCGGCGTCCCGAAACCGGCTGGGCTTCGCGAGCTATCCGAATCTTTTGCACCTACCAGTTTGTCTGTCTCACGTGGGTGTTCTTCCGCAGCCCGACTACGGCCGTGGCCATCGACATACTGAAGCGCATCGGGTCGCTGAGTTTCTCACTGCAAAATGTCTCGGCCGGCGTGGTTCTGGTATCGCTGGTGGGCGTCGCCGGTCAGGCTGTACCCAAGAACTGGTACGAGCGCGGTGTGGTTCTGTTTGGCCGCACGCCGTTTTATGTGCAGGCGGCAGTTATGGCGCTGTCCGTGGTAGCCATTCAGTTGTTGGCGGGCCGCGGCGCTGCGCCTTTCGTGTATACGCGGTTTTGACATGCGCGCATTCAATGGAAAAGCCGCGGCAAGTGGGGCGGGCCTCCAGGCCTGCGGCCGACGTCCACGTCGGCCCGCGCGGGCTCGCAATGTAATGGGGAAAAGGGGCGGGTCTGGAGACCCGCTGCAGGCGCGGACGCCCGCCCCACACTGACATGCGCGCATTCCCCATCCGCACCGCACTCACCGTCGCAACGTTCGTGCTGGTTTTGGCCGCCCTATCTCGCGTCGTGCATGGCGTGGAGGCGCCCAGCCCGCTGGCCGCCGCCGCCATTGTCGAGTTCACTCCTGAATTGACGCCACTGCGGCCATGGCTGCCGCATGCGGCGCCCGAGTCCATCGTGCCGCCGCGCGCAGGTATGCGTTCCACCCTGGACGATCGAAACGGCGGCCTCGACCGCTTCTACGCTGCTCTTTGGCGTACCGAGCGCGGCGCGCCCCTGGCCATCACCCGTATCCTGCATTACGGCGACTCGCCCACTACCGCCGACCTGATCACCGGCGACACTCGCCAACTTCTGCAGAAGCGCTTCGGGGATGCGGGCCACGGCTTCACCTTGATCGGCAAGCCCTGGGCCTGGTACGGACATCGCGGCGTGGAGCTATCCAGCCACGGCTGGCAGATGGACCCGGGCACGCGCTGGGATCTGCGCAATAGCCTGTTCGGTCTTGGCGGCGTGGCCTTCTCCGGCGGCACCGGCGCATTCAGCCGGGTCA
>Ga0182016_10003886_pt1 | contig 16796 bp, 14 predicted proteins | sample 712S2MmetaG_FD_120491 | JGI IMG/M metagenome (GOLD analysis project Ga0182016, IMG submission 120491) | Permafrost microbial communities from Stordalen Mire, Sweden - 712S2M metaG | ecosystem: Environmental > Terrestrial > Soil > Wetlands > Permafrost | place: Sweden: Stordalen | collected...
CCGCCCGGCCGCCCCGGCGGGAGTCCGGTAGGCTGGGGTTTCACGCTGAGTGGGGACTCCCGTTGGAGCCTGGCCGGACCGGTCCGGCTCACCCTGTCGCCTCCTCTGAGCTCGTCTCGAGGAGATCCATGCCCCACGCCATGAACGTCCGTCCGATTCCGTCGCGCCCGGAGTCGGGGGCCGGCCCGGACCGGCCGACGGCGGTCGTCTACTGCGAGGCCAACTTCGGCCTGGCCGACGGCAAGACGGCCAACGGGCTGGTCCGCCACTCCGAGCGCTACGAGATCCTGTCGGTCATCGACAGCTCGCAGGCGGGGGGTGACTCGGGAGAGCTCCTCGGGGACGGGCCGAACGGCATCCCCGTGGTGACCGACCTGGCCGCCGCCGTCCGACTCCGGGGGAGCCCGCCGGATTTCCTGATCTTCGGCGTCGCCCCCACGAGCGGCATGCTCTCCGGTGACGAGCGCGGGGTGCTGCTCGACGCGATGGCCCAGGGCGTCAGCATCGTCAACGGCCTCCACGAGTTCCTGAACGAGGATCCGGAGTTCGCCGCGGCGGCACTCGCCAACGGCGTGACCATCCTCGACGTGCGCCGGCCCCGCGCCAAGAAGGACCTCCGCATGTTCAGTGGCCGGATCGAGGAGGTCACGTGCCCCCGGATCGCCGTACTCGGCACCGACGGCGCCATCGGGAAGCGCACCACGGCCACGATCCTGACCCAGGCGCTCAATCAGCGGGGTATCTCGGCGGTGCTGGTCGGCACGGGACAGACCGGCATCATCCAGGGTGCCCGGTACGGTGTGGCGCTCGACGCCGTCCCCTGCCAGTTCTGCTCGGGGGAGATGGAGGCGGCGGTCGTCGAGGCGTTCGAGGGGGAGCACCCGGACGTCATCGTGATCGAGGGGCAGGGTGCCCTCAGTCACCCGGCCTACCTGAGCTCGACCTTCATCCTCCGGGGGAGTCGGCCGGACGCCGTCATCCTCCAGCACGCGCCGGCGCGGCGGAAGCTCGGTGACTTCGCCGACGTGCCGACCCCGGACCCGAAGAGTGAGATCAATCTGATCGAGACCTTCGCCGACACCCGCGTCATCGGCCTCACCATCAACCACGAGAACATGAGTGACGCCGAGGTCACCGCGGCCATCATCCGGTACGAGCTCGAGCTCGGCATCCCGGCGACCGATGCGCTCACCCGGTCCACGGACCGGCTGGTCGAGATGGTCGTGCACGCGTTTCCCGAGCTCGGACAGGAGCCGGTCGCCCGGGCGTCGTGACCGCGCCGAGGCTGGAGTTCCGCCTCGACCGCATCGGCTACAACGCCCGAGCCCTGGTCGATCGGCTGGGCCTCATCGGCATCCGGGTCTGCGGGGTGACGAAGGCGACGCTCGGCTCGCCGGAGGTCGCACGCGAGCTCCTCGCCGCCGGCGTGGAGTCGTTGGGCGAGTCGCGTGTGGAGAATGTCGAGTGCCTCCGGCAGGCCGGGATCTCCGCGCCGATCATGCTGATCCGGTCGCCCATGATCAGTCAGGTCGATCGCGTGGTGGCGGGCACCGAGCTCAGCCTCAACAGCGAACTGACCGTCATCGCACGGCTGGCGGAGTCGGCGCGTCGGCAACGGAGGCCCCACGGCATCGTCCTCATGGTCGAGCTCGGCGACCGGCGCGAGGGCATCATGCCGGTCGACCTCCTGGAGACCGTCCAGCAGGTGCTGCGGCTCCCCGGCGTCGTGTTCCGGGGCATCGGCACCAATCTGGCCTGTCAGAACGGCGTCATCCCGGGCGTCCCGAACATGGCGGAGCTCTCGGACCTGGCGACGTCGGTCGAGTCGACGTTCGGGCTCGAGCTCGACATCGTGTCCGGCGGCAACTCGGCGAACCTTCCGTGGGCGCTCGAGCCGGGGGTCGACGTCGGGCGCGTCGACCACCTCCGCCTCGGCGAGTCGGTGCTGCTCGGACGGGAGCCGGTCGGCAGCACCGTGATCGAGGGCCTGCACGCCGACGCGGTCGCCGTCGTCGGTGAGGTGATCGAGTCGAAGGCCAAGCCCTCCGGGGCGTGGGGGGCGCGGGGACGGACCGCATTCGGCCACGTCGTCGACCTCCGGCCCGATGTGGCCGGCGGGAGTCGGGTGATCGTCGCGCTCGGGCGCCAGGACGTCGACACCGGCGGCATCGTCGCCCCGGACGGCTTCGACCTGCTGGGGGCCAGCAGCGACCACCTCGTCCTGTCCTGCACGGGTGACGTGCCGCGTCCCGGGGCGGAACTCCGGTTCGGGGTCGACTACAGCGCCCTGATGCGCGCGGCCGCCTCACCGTTCGTCAGTCGGAGGTACGTGGGGCGGAGTACGGCCGGCACGGTGGTCGCCCGACGGTAGGAGCCACCCGGGGAGCCGGTGCGGTGCGCCGGTCAGACGCGCGGCGTGCCACCACGTGCGCCCGGCGCCGGGTACCGCTCCACGCATCGGCCGAACCGGCCGATCCACTCGCGGGCCCTCTCGACCACCTCGGGCGGGTGCACCACCTCGAACTCCGCGTCCACCGAGCCGAGGGTCAGCAACACCCAGTCCGGCGAGTCGGCGGTCATGCGCAGCCGGCACCGGCTGTCGTCGACGGCCTCCACCGTGGCCCACCGTCCGATGCGGGACCGGACCACGGATGCCTCGGCATGGACCACCGCCTCCACGTCGAGCCTGGCGGGAAGCGAGTCCAGGCCGGCCCGGACGAACTCGGCGGCGTCGTCGGCCGGCAACTCGCGGGGGAGGAAGACCGCACCCGTGGTGCGAGGTCCCGACAGCCGGTCCAGCCGGAAGCTCCGCCAGTCGGATCGGAGCATGTCCCAGGCCACCAGGTACCAGCGCCGACCGAGCAACACGAGTCGGTGGGGCTCGACGCGGCGTTCGCTCCGCGTGCCGTCGCGTGCGGTGTACCCGAACTCCAGGCGGACCGTGTCCCGGCAGGCCTGGGCGATGGCGGTGAGCTCGTCGGGGTCGACACGCGTGTCCGGGCCGCTCCACGGCGCGGCCACGGTCATGGTCGCCAGAGTGTCGATGCGACGGCGCAGGCGTGCGGGCATCACCTGCACGACCTTGGCGAGCGCGCGCACCGAGGACTCCTCGATCCCGGCGACACCCCCGCCCTGGATGGCGGACTGCAGGCCCACGCCGAGGGCCACCGCCTCCTCGTCGTCGAGGACGAGTGGCGGCAGCACCGCCCCGACGGCCAGCTGGTACCCACCGGCGACGCCCCGCTGCGCCTCGACCGGATACCCGAGGGCGCGCAGGCGGTCGACGTCACGGCGCAACGTCCGCGCCGACACCCCGAGGCGCCCGGCGAGCTCGGTTCCCGGCCAGTAGCGACGCGTCTGCAGGAGAGCGAGTAGCCGCAGTGTCCGCGAGCTCGTGTTGGCCATTCCTCAAGTATCCCCCTATTGAGGTCAATAACTGACCGTTAAGGGTCCTACGGTGAGCCGGACAACGACAGGAACGGAGACCACCATGCAGACGGAGCTCACGAATACGGACACCCGGGAGCGGGCCGACCTCCTGGAGACCCTGGTGAAGCACCGGGGGCTCCTCCGCCAGACGGTCCGTGGGCTGACCGACGAACAGGCCGGCCTGCGCCCGACGGCCAGCCGACTCTGCCTGGGGGGCATCCTGCGGCACGTCGCGCGCACGGAGGCGGGCTGGGTCGACTTCATCCTCGAAGGTCCGACCGCCATCGGACCGGCCGACGAGGCGGCCTATGCGGCGCACCTGGCCAGTTTCGAGATGGGCGGCGCCGGAGTGGCCGCACTGCTGTCCGCCTACGAGGACACGGCCCGACGCACCGAGGAGGTGGTGGCCTCACTGCCGACGCTCGATGCGTCCCACCCCCTACCCGAGGCGCCGTGGTTCGAGCCCGGCGCCCGCTGGTCCGCCCGCCGCGTGCTGCTGCACCTCATCGCCGAGACGGCCCAGCACGCCGGGCATGCCGACATCATCCGCGAGACCATCGACGGATCGAAGACCATGGGGTGAGCCCACCCGCGTGGGACGTTGCTCCGGCCGCGGTGGGCCGGACCGGCGTGGACGGGCCATCCGTCGATCGGCGAAGGCCCACTGGTACCGTGAACGCGGCAACCCCCATTGACATTCGATCCGGCGAGGTGATGTGCGATGTCAGGTAGGAGGCGGCGTTCCGAGGGGTGGGTCCGGGCGGCGGTCACCGGGGCGGTGGTGACCGCGGCGCTCGTGGCCTGGAGTCCCACGGTGGGTGCGGAGCCGGGACCGGGGTCGGTCACGGTGACGGTCGGGGCTTCGGCCGATCCGTCGCAGTTCGGCCTCGACGTGACCTACACCGCGGTCGTGGTCACGTCCGACGGTGGGAACCTCGCCCCGTTCGACACGATCTGGTTCGAGGACGACGGGGGGAACATCAACGGCTGCAGCGCGCAGTCGCTGACGCCCACCGTGACACCCGGCACCTTCACCGCGACCTGTGACCAGTCGGGCAGCGACCTCTCCGTCGGAACCCATGCGATCTCGGCGGTGTTCGGCGGCGACGGCACCTACGGACCGGCGAACGGATCGATGAGCGAGGAGATCGACCCCGGGGCCACCACCACCATGATCGACTTCCCGGCCCCCGGGGCGTCCCTGCCCTACGGCGACGAGAACCAGAACTCGTTCAACGTGACGGTCGCCGCGGCGTCCGGCGTCGACCAGGACCCATCCGGCAACGTCACCTTCTACTCGGGCGTGCCGGACCCCAGTACCTACCTCTGCTCGACGGGGCTCGGTGGTTCCGGCAACGGGCAGTCGAACGGGAGCTGCTACCTCAACTCCGCCCCGATGGATGCCGGGACGTATCAGCTGACCGCCGTGTACTCCGGTGACGGCAACTTCGCCGGCTCGACGGCCACCCAGGCGCTGACCATCGACCAGGTCCAGACGCAGATGAACGTGTTCGCCGTCCCGGGCTACGCCTTCTACGGCGCCGAGGACGGCAACTTCTTCATCGTCGGGGGCGGCGGGGGCAACGGGGGCAGCCCGACCGGGTACTTCGACATCGCGGCCGACGGCACGAGCCTGGTCGGTCCCACCGCGTGCTCGGCCGGCAACGGGGGCGGCAACCCGTGCTACATCGACTCGGCCACGGCACTGCCGGCATCGACGACCCCCTACACGGTGACGGTCTCCTATCCGGGCGACGTCAACTTCACCCCGGCCTCGGACACCGTGTCCCTGAGGGTGTTCCCGGCGACGACCACGACCACCCTGGCCGTGTCCCCGTCGGCCGTCACGTTCGGCCGCGAGGGCCGGGCCGCGATCTCGGTGACGGTGCGATCGGGCACGACCGGCGCGCCCACCGGGGTGGTCGAGGTGCAGCGGAGTGGCCGCACACTCTGCACGGTCAGTGATCTGCACCCGTCGGGCCCGGACACGTCGACGGGATCGTGCCCGGCGCTCGGCGCGGGCCAGCTGGCGACGGGCGACTACGACCTCACCGCCGACTACCAGGGCGACGGCAACTACCAGAGCTCGGTGTCCGCCGCCCAGACCCTGACGGTGGCCGACCAGGGGTACTGGATGGTGGGATCCAACGGGGCGGTCTACCCGTTCGGCTCGGCACCGGCCCTCGGCTCGGTGGCGGGCCTGCCCCTGAGTGCGCCCATCGTGGGGATCGCCTCGACGCCGGACGGTGGGGGCTACTGGGAGGTCGGCGCCGACGGCGGGGTGTTCGCCTTCGGTGACGCCGGCTTCTACGGGTCGATGGGCGCCGTCCGCCTGGCCCAGCCCATCGTGGGGATCGCCTCGACGCCGGACGGTGGCGGCTACTGGGAGGTCGGCGCCGACGGCGGGGTGTTCGCCTTCGGGGACGCCGGCTTCTACGGGTCGATGGGGGCCGTGGCGCTCAACCGGCCCATCGTGGGGATCGCCTCCGACCCGGCGACCGGCGGGTACTGGCTGGTGGCCAGCGACGGCGGCATCTTCTCGTTCGACGCGCCGTTCCTGGGCTCGACCGGGGCGGAGCACCTCAACGCCGCGATCGTCGGCATGGCGGCGAAGCCCGACGGTGGCGGCTACTGGGAGGTCGGCGCCGACGGCGGGGTGTTCGCCTTCGGGGACGCGCCGTTCCTCGGCTCCCTCGGGGGACAGCTCCTGAACGGCCCCATCGTGGCCGTCTCGTCGACCGCCGACGGTGGTGGGTACCGCATGGCCGGTGCCGACGGAGGGATCTTCACCTTCGGTGACGCCGAGTTCGACGGGTCCCTGGGGATCCTCCCGCTGCTCTCGCCGATCGTCGGCCTGGCCGGTTGAGCCTCGGGGGGTCGGTGCCGGCCGGCACCGGCCCGTGGGGCGGAGCGGGCGTTCCTAGTAGTAGTGGCGTCGTCCGCCGATCTCCCGGCCGGCGGCCCCGAGGAGCAGGAGCACGAGCCCGATCAGTGCGACGAGGATGCCGAGCCCCCACAGGACGGAGATCCTGGCGATGAACCCGATGAGCATGAGGACCAGTCCGACGATGATCACCTGCACTCCCTTCGATACGGCAACGGTCCCCGTGGGCTACCCGGAGCCGGCGACGGTCAAACGGGGTTCGTCCGGGCGGGGGCTGGGCGACCGGCCGACGGCCCCGTCGGGGATCGGTCACCCCGCCGACGCGTGGGGATAGGTCGGCGCAACCGGGGTGGCCCCCGGGGATGGACGGCAGCGAGCCACGCGGGCCCGGGTCGGTGCCGGTGATCGACTGGCTGTTCCGGAACCGCACGACGGGCCGGATCACCATCGCCCAGGTCCCCAACGCCCCCCTCGTCGTCTTCCTGGTGGCGGCCGGGGTCCGATGGCTGTTCCACCCGTCCGGGGCCGTCGGCACCGTCGTCGACGTGGTCGCCTCGGTCGCGCTCATCGCCTGGGCGGTCGACGAGCTCGTCCGGGGCGTCAACCCGTGGCGGCGGATCCTCGGCGGCGGTGTCCTCGCCGCCGTCGGCGTCGACGCGCTCCTGCACTGAGTCCGGGTGTGGCCCGGAAGGGCGGCACGGCGGTGCGGTCCGCCGACGGTGGACGCTACGGCCCGGAGGCCCCGTGCAGTTCCGAGGCGATGCGCGCGACGATCACCTCCGCCGGTTCGGTGGTCACGGCCCGCCACCCCGCCCCGGCCCACAGGTTCGGGATGTCCGGATCCCCCGCCTCCGTGGCGGCGGCGCGTAGCGGCCGGGTGAGGTGGTGGACTTCGGGATAGGCCTCGGGGGCGGCGGCCGAGTACGTGACGGCGAACCCGTTCGCCAGGCCGCGCGCGTACCTCCCGCTGAACGCCCGCGTCAGCATCGTGTCGCGATAGGTCCCCTCCCGCAGTGCCCGTCGGTACGGTGCGGACGTGCCGGCCTCCGGACAGCAGAGGAAGGCCGTCCCCAACTGCACCCCGACGGCCCCCCGGCGCATCACGTCGGCCGCGTCCGGGCCCGTCATGATCCCGCCACCCGCCACCATCGGGACGGTGGTCGACGCCCGGACCTCGTCCACCAGGGTCGGCAGCGTCCGCAGGTTCGGCGACCGGTCGAGGAACGAGGCCTGGTGGCCGCCGGCCTCGGTGCCCTGCACGGCCAGGAGGTCGGTGCCGGCCTGCTCGGCGGCCTGCGCCTCGGCCGCCGACGTCACCGTCACGGCCACCGAGCAGCCGGCGGCGTGCAGGTCGTCGAGGACTCCGGCGTCGGGGCAGCCGAACGTGAAGCTCACCATCGACACGCGCTCGGCGGCGACGAGCGCCAACTTGTCGGCGTAGTCGTCGTCCTCCCAGCGGGGCTCGCCGAGCGGCACACCCAGCCGGTCCGACTCGGGTCGGAGCAGAGCGGCATAGGCCTCCACCGGTGCCGGATCGGCGGGCGTGCTCGGGCAGAACAGGTTGACACCGAAGGGGGCACCCGACAGCTGCCGCGTGGCGGCGAGGGTCGACCGCAACTGGTCCGGCGTGAGGTAGCCGGCGGCCACGAAGCCGAGGCCGCCGGCCCGACCGACCGCGGCGGTCAGTGCGGGGGTCGACGGGCCACCCGCCATGGGTGCCTGGATGATCGGAAGTGCGCTCGGGAGGGGAGAGGCGTCCACGGGACTCCTTTCGTCGACCGTGGCCGTCCGGGCCCGTCTCGGCCGGACGCCCCGCCCATTGTGATCGATCGGAGCCCACGGAGCGGGCCCGGGGCCGGCGCGCGGGCGGGGGCCGGGCTCACCCCCGGGTGGCCAGGCGGACGAGCGGCGAACTCCCGAGCTGTCCGGCCAGGGCGGCGGTGCCCGGGCCCCGGTGCGCCACGGTCGCATCGAGGAACTCCGCCACGGAGCTGTCGAGGACCGGGGTCCACGGGGTCCCCCCGGCGATGGGTGGCAGGTGGTCCGCACCGAGGAGCGAGACGTACCAGGTGGGCCCGGGCAGCTGGCCGAACACGGTCTGGCTGGCGGAGTACGGCACGACGGAGTCGGCGGTCCCCTGGACCAGCAGCAGCGGCGCGGTGGACGGCGCCAGCGGGGCCGCGATCGGGTCCGGGGCGATGGCGACGATCGCCTGGACGCGGGGGTCCTCCGTCCCCTGCTCGTAGCCGACCTCGAGGGCCACGTCGGCTCCGTCGGAGTGTCCGACGACGGCGGTAGCCGACGGCTCGATCCGGTCCGCCGCCGTCGTGGCCTCCAGTGACGTGATCACGAAGGACACGTCGAGGGCCTCGTCGGGCAGGTCGGAGCGGTCCAGGCCGTACCCTCTCGTGGGGTCCTCGAGGGGGAACGACGGCGCGGCCACGACGTAGCCCGACGACGCCAGCGTCGAGCAGAACCGCTGGTACTGCATCGGACTCCGGTCGTACCCGTGGACGAAGACGACGAGCGGGTAGCGGCCCGGTGCGTCCGGTGTCCAGAGGTAGGTCGGCAGCGGCCGGTCCGGCGCGAGCTCCACCCCGTTGCTCACGAGCGGGCGGCTGGTGTCGACCAGCTGCTGCTCGGACAGGGTGACCGCCAGGTTCCGGAGGGCGGTCTCCGGACCGGTGGTGGTCGACGTGGTGGACGCGGTCGACCGCGTCGCGGTCGGTGCCGCGCCGGCGTGGCCGGGCCCCACCGTGGTGTCCGTGGGCCGCCGGGACGGCGGGGACGAGCCCGCCAGGACGAGCCCCACCGTGCCCCCGATCACCACGACGGCGACCACGGCGACCAGCAGGCGGCGGACGGCGTAGCGGGGTCCCGTACCGCTGCCGGTGCCGCTGTCGTCGTGGTTGGTGGCCCGGTCCGCTGTCCCCTACCGCCTCCGCCCGCCCCTCGCGGGTGGACGCGCCGTCGAGTCTCCCACCGACCTGCCGTCCGCCACCGTCGCGCCGGCTGCCGTGGACCCGGTCCCCGGCCTGTGCCACTGTGGAGGACGCCATCAGGCGCCGACCGGGTCCCGCCCGGGCGCACGATCCCGCCGGAGTCACCAGGAGTCGACATGACCATCGCCCCAGCCCAGCATGCACAGCACCGAGGAGCGGACGAGCTCCCCTTCGTAGAGATCGGCGGGGGCAACAAGCTCAAGGTGATCCAGGTCGACGTGGCCGAGGGCCTGTGGATCGTCGAGAACATCTTCCAGACCGGCTATGCCGTGCAGACCCATCGGCACACCGGGCCGGTCTACGCCTACACGATGTCCGGTGCCTGGAAGTACCGCGAGTACGAGTACGTCAACCGGGCCGGCTCCTTCCTGTTCGAGCCCGCCGGGTCGGCCCACACCCTCGAGTGCGTGGAGGACCACACCCGGGTGTGGTTCCAGATGTACGGGGTGAACCTCAACCTGGCCGAGGACGGCTCGATCGAGAGCGTCTTCGACGGTCCCGGCGCCCTCGAGGCCTACTACGCACTCTGTGAGGCCGAGGGATTCCCCCGGCCGGACGTGCTGGTCAGCTGATCCCGTCCCCACCGCGTACCGGGCGGCGCGGATGAGCGACACCGTCGATGCCGGCGACGTCGGCACGGCGGCCGGGCGGCTGTCCACGGTCGTCACCACCACCCCATTGCACGAGTCGGCGCGGCTGGGTGCCGCACTCGGCCGGACCGTGTGGCTCAAGCGCGAGGACCAGCAGGTCAGCCGGTCCTACAAGTTCCGCGGCGCCTTCACGCTCATCTCGTCGCTGACCCACGCGGAACGCTCCCTCGGCGTCGTCTGCGCCAGTGCCGGCAACCACGCCCTCGGGGTCGCCTACAGCTGCCAGCTCCTCGGGGTCCGTGCCCGGGTGTTCCTCCCGACCACGACCCCCCGACAGAAGCGCCAGCAGATCCAGGCCGTCGGCGGTGACCTGGTGGAGGCGGTGGTGGTCGGGCACACCTTCGACGCCGCCAGTGCCGCGGCGCTCGAGGACTCGGCGGCCACCGGGGCCATCTACGTCCACGCCTTCGACGACCGACGCACCATCGCCGGCCAGGGCACCGTGGCCGTGGAGATCACCGGGCGACTGGCGGAAACTGTGGGCACACTCGTCGTCCCCGTCGGCGGCGGTGGACTGCTCGCGGGCATGGCCACGTGGTTCCGGGCCCACTCGCCCACGACCCGCCTCGTCGGGGTCGAGCCGGCCGGCGCCCCGAGCATGACGGCGGCCCTGGCCGCCGGTGGCCCGGTGTCGATCGTGTCGACCGACCGCTTCGTCGAGGGTGCCGCCGTCGAGCGGGTCGGCGACCTCACCTTCCCCATCGTGCGCGACCTCGTCGACGAGGTCGTCACCGTTCCCGAGGGAGCCGTCGCCACCGAGATGCTCGAGCTCTACCAGGTCGACGGCATCATCACCGAGCCGGCCGGTGCCCTGGCCACGGCGGCTGTTCACCTCCTCGACCCGCCGCCGGAGGGCCCCGTCGTGTGCGTGGTGTCCGGGGGCAACAACGACGTCAGCCGCTACGCCGAGACGATCGAGCGGTCGTTGGTCCACCAGGGTCTGCGCCACTACTTCCTGGTGACGTTCCCCCAGGAGCCCGGCGCCCTGCGCCACTTCCTCGACGAGGTGCTCGGGGCGGGCGACGACATCGTCCTCTTCGAGTACGTGAAGAAGTCGAACAAGGACACCGGTCCCGCCCTGGTCGGCATCGAACTCGAGCAGCCGTCCGACCTCGTGGGCCTGCTCGGGCGCATGGACGTCAGTCCGCTGTCGATCGAGCGCGTGCCCCCCGACTCACCCCTCTCGCTGTTCCTCACCTGAGCGGCGAGGCGCTCGGGCGCCGGGCCGCGAGCGAGGTCGGGGGGTTCCTCGCTCACGGCCCGGCAGGCCGGGGGAGAGGGCTCAGACCGGGACGTCGCCCTTGATCGTCACCCGCTGGATGACGCGGTGCTGGTCGCCGAAGTCGCCGACCACGGAGTGCTGGGTGGCCCGGTTGTCCCAGAAGCCGACGTCGCCCGCCGTCCAGTGGTAGCGGACGGTGAACTCGGGCTTCACCGAGTGCTGGTAGAGGAAGCTGAGCAGGGCGTCGCTCTCGGCCCGGCGCAGCTCCACGATGTGGGACGTGAACCCCGGGTTGACGAACAGGCCCTTGGCCCCGGTCTCGGGGTGGGTCCGGATCACCGGATGGACGACGGGCCGGAGCTCGACGAGCTCCTCGCCCTCCCACTTGCCCGGGCCGAGTCGGTCGAAGGCCGACTGGAAGGCGGCCTGCCCGTCGTGGACGGCCGTGAGCGTCTCGAGGAACCCCTGGAGGGTCGGGCTGAGGGCCTCGAAGGCGGCCTGCTGGTTGGAGAAGGCGGTGTCGCCCCCCGACGGCGGGACGACCACGGCCCGGAGGATCGATCCGAGCGGCGGCCGTTCGACGAAGGTGACGTCGGTGTGCCAGTCGAGACCCTGGGTCCGGGTCGAGACGTCGCCGTAGGAGGCGTAGAGCTCCCGGGCCTTCGAGTAGTCGATCTCGAAGACGTTCGGGTAGCCGTCGACACCCGGGATCACCGGATGGCCCTCGGTGAGCTCGCCGAACCAGGAGGCGAAGGCCAGGTGGGCCTCCTGGTCGAGATCCTGGCCCGGGAAGAAGACGACCTTGCGGTCCAGCCAGACCTTGCGGATCTCGGCCACCGTGTCGGCGTCGAGGTGGCGCAGGTCGACGCCCCGGATTTCGGCACCGATGTTGCCCGACAGGGGGGTCACGTCGAGCCTGGTCTCCGTGATGGCCATGGTGGATGTCTCCTGTTCGTTGCGGTGGATGGGTGCGGTCGGGCTCCGGGCCGGTTCCTCGTGGGCGGTCAGGCCCACGGCTACGTCGCCGCTACCGGGTCCGGCGAGGAGCCGGGAGCGTAGGGCGTCCAACCGCGGATGGGAACGGAGCCTAGGTGCCTCGATGCCGACGGCGACGTCGAGTGGGCGGCGTCCACCGGTGAGCACGGGGATGCGGTGGGTCGGTCGTACGGTCTCGTCGACGTCGTGGGTGAGGAGACCCGGGACGGTGGAGGGCACCGGGCCGAGGTGGAGCAACGTGCGGGCGGGCTGGGCATCCCCGTAGCCTATATAGCTGACCGACTTAGTCAAGTTTACCACCGGATCGGCTGTGACCAGGGGGGATGCTGCGATCCGGCGGCCCGAGGGGCCGGCGGGTGTCCGGCGCGGGGCCGACGCCGGGCTGTCAGCGCCGGGCTGCGCCCGAGGCCGCCGCCAGGCGGTGCAGCACGCCGGCGAGGTGGTCGACCTCCCCGGTCGTGTTGTAGAAGGCCAGGGAGGGTCGGACCGTCGCCTCCAGGCCGAAGCGTCGCAGGATCGGTTGCGCGCAGTGGTGTCCGGCCCGGACGGCGATCCCCTCGTCCCTCAGCGCCTCGCCGACCTGGGTGGGCGCGTAGCCGTCGAGCACGAACGAGAGCACGCTGGCCTTGTCCGCCGCCGTGCCGATCAGTCGCAGCCCCGGCACCTGCACCAGGGCCTGGGTCGCGTAGGCCAGGAGGTCGTGCTCGTACCGGTGGATGTTCTGGATGCCCAGGCGCTCGACGTACTCGAGCGCGGCATCGAGGCCGACGGCGTCGGCGATGTTGCCCGTCCCCGCCTCGAACCGCATCGGAGGATCCTGGAACGTGGATCGCTCGAGCGTGACGTCGGCGATCATGTTGCCCCCGGTCTGCCACGGCGGCATCGTCTCGAGGATCGTCTGCTTGGCGTACACGGCGCCGATGCCGGTCGGCCCGTAGATCTTGTGCCCGGAGAAGACGAAGAAGTCGGCGTCGAGTTCCTGCACGTCGACCCGCATGTGGGAGATCGACTGCGCACCGTCGACGAGCGCACAGGCGCCGACCCGGTGGGCCATGGCGATCACGTCGGCGATCGGCGTCACCGTCCCGAGCGCGTTGGACACGTGGGTCACCGACACGAGTTTCGTCCGGTCGGAGAGGAGGCGCTGGTACTCGTCGAGCAGGAGCTGGCCCGAGTCGTCGACCGGGATGACCTTGAGCACCGCGCCGGTCCGGGCGGTCAGCTGCTGCCAGGGGACGATGTTGGCATGGTGCTCGAGGTGGGAGATGACGATCTCGTCGCCCTCGTGGATGTTCTGCCCGCCCCAGCTCTGGGCGATGAAGTTGATGCCCTCGGTCGTGCCGCGGACGAACACGATGTCGTCCGGCGAGTCCGCACCGACGAACCGCGCCACGGTGGTGCGGGCCTTCTCGTAGGCGTCGGTGGCCCGGGCGGCCAGGTCGTGCGCGGCCCGGTGGATGTTGGAGTTCTCGTGCTCGTAGAAGTACGACAGCCGATCGATCACCGCGCGCGGCTTCTGCGTGGTGGCGGCGTTGTCGAGCCAGGTGATCTGCCGTCCGTTGATGCGCTCCGACAGGATCGGGAAGTCCGCCCGGACCGTGGCGACGTCGAAGATCGGTCGGACGTCCGGTGCCGACCGCCCGTCGACGGGCAGGAAGTACCGGTCGCCGTGGTCGGTGGGGCCGGGTTCGGCGGAAAGCTGGTGCGGTAGGACGGTCAGCAATTCGTGGAGGGCGCCTTCGTCCGGTGGGGAGGCGGGCGCCCCCGACGCGCCGAACGTGCCGGGGGTACCCCGGGCGGACGTCGCCTCCGCGAGGAAGTAGTACCCGGTGTCCGGGGACACCGACCCGCCGGGGCTGGACGGAGCTGTCGGTGCCGGCAGATCCTCGGGGATCGCCGGAGCCACCGGCGGAGTGGGTGCGGTGGGTGTGGTGGCCCGCGTGGGACCGCCCCCGATGGCGCCGGGATCCGGGTCCTCGAGGCGCGTGGGCGCGGCCCAGACGTGCTGGTCGACGTCGGAGATCGCCGGCGCCGGGACCGGCGGGTTCGGCAGGTCGACGAGGGACTGGGGGGCGACGGTGTGCGGGGGAGGGGTCAGGCCGACCGGTCGGTCGAGCCGCCCGAGCGCCGCCCGACCCGCCGGCACGGGCTCCCCGACGTCATGGCCGGGCACGGCACGGAACAAGTCGTTGGCCAGCGCGGCCAGTTGGCCCAGGTCGATCCCGGTGTCCGTCGCGCCGGTGTCGTCGACCCCCCGGTCCGGCGGCGGCAGGTCAGTGGTCACCGCGACCTACTTGCGGTACTTGGGCGCATAGTCGTGGTAGCGGTCGACGACGACGCCGTCGAGCACCGCCACGGCATCATCGGTGAGGATGGCGAGCGAGCAGTACAGCGAGATGAGGTACGACGCGATCGCGCTCCTGTTGATCCCCATGAAGCGCACGGAGAGCCCGGGGCCCTGCTCGCCGGTCAGGCCGGGCTGGAAGAGTCCGACGACCCCCTGGCGCTTCTCGCCCGTCCGGATGAGGATGATCTTCGTCTTGTTGCGGTCGACCGCGACCTTGTCGGACGGGACGAGGGGCACCCCTCGCCACGTCAGGAATTGCGAACCGAAGAGACTGACGGTGGGCGGTGGCACGCCCCGACTGGTGCACTCACGTCCGAATGCGGCGATGGCCAGCGGATGGGCGAGGAAGAAGGCCGGCTCCTTCCAGACCTTGGTGAGGAGCTGGTCCAGGTCGTCCGGGGTCGGTGGACCGGCCAGCGTCGAGATGGTCTGTTCGGGGACGACGTTCGCCAACAGGCCGTAGTCGGCGTTGTTGATCAGCTCGCCCTCCTGCCGCTCCTTGATCGTCTCGATGGTCAGCCGCAGCTGCTCCTTGATCTGGTCGTAGGGGCTCGAGTACAGGTCGGACACCCTCGTGTGGACGTCGAGAACGGTGGACACCGAATTGAGGAAGTATTCGCGGGGCTGCTCGTCGTAGGGCACGAACGTCTGCGGGAGCTCGGACTCGTCGCGCGGGGGGCAGGCGACATCGATGGAGTCGACGTCGACGACCTTGTTCAGACGGTAGATGCCCGCCTCGACGGGGACCCACTGGAGGAGGTGCACCAGCCAGCGGGGCGTGATGAGGGAGAGCTGCGCGGTCGTCTTGGTCGCGTTGGCGAGCTGCCTCGCCGCCGCATCGCTGAGGGCGACAGGTCCACTCGGGTTCGTTGCCATTGCACCGTCCTTTCCGATGTGCCGACTCGACGCACCACGCCCTTCTTACGACTTCCGGTGCCGACTTGTCGATTCACGAGCGGACACGGCAAGCGTGCGCCCGTCAGCGCGACGGGACCCGACTCGGCACCATCCGACCCAGGCGCCCGGGCCGTCCGAACCGGCCGTCCCGACCGGGCCCTGACAACCGACGCGCGGAGTGGGCGGATCGGCGCGCAGGGTGGGTCTGCGGTCCCGGACGTCAAAAAACTCTTGCAATTCGGGCGACTTTCCCTGTCAATGGGGGGTGCGGGCTGCCGACCTCCACGAAGTCCCGGGCAGAGCTTCCACCGGGTCCAGCCGCTGAACAATCGGGACAGAGAAAGCGGTGGACATGCTCGTTCGCATGGTGCAGAGGCTCGCGGTGACCGCGGTCGTGGGAATCGGATCGCTGGGCCTGGCGGGCTCGTTGGCGGAGATGTCGGCGACCTCGGCCGCGGCACTGGCCACCTGTACCGACAACTGGCAGGGGCCTTCGACCGGCACGACCGACTGGAACGCCAGCAGCGCCAACTGGTCGGCGGGGTTCCCGGGAAGTTCCAGCGTGGTCTGCATCGCGGAACCGGGCACCTACACCGTCGCCCTGACGGCCGGTGCCTCGATCAACACCCTCGAGGTGGGCGGCGCCGTCGGCGCCTTCCCGACGGTCCTGGTCGACGGGACAGCGGGCAGCGAGAACCTGACCTTCGGCGCGCCCAGCACGATCGAGGCCGGCGGCACGCTCACCCTCGATCCGACTTCGGTCGGCAATGTCGGGATCAACGGCGGCTCCGGCAGCCTCACGGTCCAGTCCGGTGGCAGCTTCACCACCGAGTCGACCGCCAGCAACGCCTTCGTCCAGGTCCCGGTGACCAACCAGTCCGGCGGCACCATCACCATCGGGGCCACCAGCACGGCGTTCAACAACGGCACGCTCACCTCCAACAGCGGCACGTTCACGGTCTCGAGCGGTGGCAACGCCGACCTGTCGAGCGGCAGCAGCTTCACCCAGGCCGCGGGCACGCTGACGGTCACGGGCGCCTTCAACGAGAACAGCGGCACGTTCACCGCCTCGGGCGGCACCGAGTCCGGCAGCGCGGTCAACCTCACCGGGGGCAATCTGGCCGACAGCGCCACCACCGGGACCTTCCAGGCCACCGGGACGATCAACCTGTCCGGCACGATCCCGGTGGGCCAGACGCTCACCGGCCTCGGCAGCTCTGGCAGCATCAACCTCCAGCTTCCCGGAGCGGTCACCGACGACGGCACCCTCGTCCTCGACCCGGCGTCGGTGGGCAATGTGGGCATCAACGGCGGCTCGGGCAGCCTGATCGTCGCCTCGGGAGGCAACCTCACCACCGAGTCGACCGCC
>Ga0182016_10003891_pt1 | contig 16790 bp, 17 predicted proteins | sample 712S2MmetaG_FD_120491 | JGI IMG/M metagenome (GOLD analysis project Ga0182016, IMG submission 120491) | Permafrost microbial communities from Stordalen Mire, Sweden - 712S2M metaG | ecosystem: Environmental > Terrestrial > Soil > Wetlands > Permafrost | place: Sweden: Stordalen | collected...
ACCGAGGATTCCTCAATTGGCGAAGAAGAACAAGTCCAGGCTGCCGCGCCGCCAGAAGAAGGCCTTTCAGAAGGCCCCGGGCAAGTAAGTGCGGCAGTTGACGCTTCGGGCAGCCTGATGCCATGATAGGCGCGGTGCAGGCCGGCGGACGGCGTCAGATTTCCGAGTCGTCGTGATCCAAGGGACGTCGGTGAGCGGCCCCTTCACCGGGATGGCGACGCGCTGCCTGAACGCCCGTGGCACAGTTGCTGAATCTCTTGTCATCGATTCTTGCGAAGGCGCATGACTAGAGATATTGGAAAGATCGCACCCCTGCGTGGGCGTCAACGACAGAGTTTTGCGCAGATTGGCGCCCCCGCGCACAACTATCGCGACACGGTTCGCTTCCGGCACGGCGGCGAAGTGCGCTTGCAGCAGCTCCGCGAGGGACAGCGCGTCGAGGTGCTGGATCTGTCCATGGCCGAGGAGTTTGGGCCGCCTCTCGACGAGTACACGGAAGCCGCGTTCTGGCGCTGACCGATGGCTCCCTGAGAATCCCGGCAAGACGCGCCGTTCTCTGTGCTAGTATTCATACTTCCAGTGTGCCGCCGCGATTGAGCCGCATGAAGTACTTGCTGCCCGGCATGCGCATCACGGGTTTGTTTCGATGAATGACATCATGGTGGTGGCTAAGGGCATGTTAGCCGGACTGGCTATCTCGGCGCCAGTAGGACCGGTCAACATGTTGTGCGTTTCGCGGACCATTACTAAAGGACGCGCGGCGGGCATGGTATCGGGCTTGGGCGCGGGCGCGGCTGACACGATCTACGGAGCGATCGCGGGCCTCAGCATCAGCTTCGTTATCGCGTTCCTCGTCCGGGAGGAGTTTTGGATACGCCTGGCCGGCGGAATCCTGCTCGTTGGAATCGGTCTGTGGTATTATTTCCGGAAGCCGCGCTCGCTCAGAGAGGAAAGAAAGCGCGACTCGGGACACTCCGCTTTTGTCACTGCTTTCCTATTGAACCTGACAAACCCCACCGTCGTACTTTCGTTTCTCGCTATTCTCACGGCGCTCGGGTTACAGCGGCACAGGGCCTGGGCGCAGGACCTCGCCCTGGTGCTCGGAATTTTTTTCGGGGCCATGCTGTGGTGGACGGCGCTGGTCGCAGTCAGCGGCCACTTTCGCGACCGGTTTAGTAGCCGCGCCATGCTTTGGATGAACCGCGTCGCCGGGATAGCCATTGGCGGTTTCGGCCTGGCCACGCTGATCCTGGCGGCGGCGCGGCGCCACTAAAGATACCAGTCTATTGACGCAGGAAGGCGAGCGTCATGTTTGAAGCGTTAGTTCACACCCGTTAGGGGGTCTGAAAAATCACCGACACAATCAAGTTGACGCCGGCAAGCCGCCACGTGGCTGGCACGTCGACGCGCGGCGATGGAGGATTGACGCGCCTGGAGCGGCAGGAAGTGCTTCGCCGGTTGTCGTGCGCCATGCATCCATTCGATCGCGGGCCGCGTCAAATGTAGTGGGCATCGACCGCTATAGCAATTAACACTCCAATGTCCCTTCGAATGCACGCCTTCATCGGTTCCATCGGTATACTCTTCCTGGGTTTTCCGGCGCCGGCGGCAGCGTCGTCCGTCCCTGGAATCAATAACTTCTACCAGGTTGATCCGGAAGTGTACCGCGGCGCACAACCTACCGCGGAAGGCTTCAAGTATCTCGGTCAGCTTGGTGTCAAGATCGTGATCGATCTGCGCAAGCGCGACGAAAAGTCGGCGCAGGAGGAGCAACTGGTGACCGCCGCCGGCATGCGATATGTCAGCGTCCCCATGACGGGCTTGACGCCGCCCACACCTGCCGAAACAAACCAGATACTGGCGATGTTGGAGGACGCGGCGGCCGGACCTGTTTTCGTACATTGCAAGCGGGGCGCGGACCGCACCGGAGCCGTGATCGCAGCATACCGGATCGATCATGAGAAATGGGACAATTCCCGCGCTTTGCAAGAAGCGATGGCCGATGGTATGAGCCGGATGCAATTCAAGCGGCAGGACTTTATCCGCACTTTTCAGCCTGCCACGACAGACGCCGGCAGCGCCCGGCCTCCGGCGGAAGTCGTGAGCAATTTACCGCACGCCCCAGCCCAGTAAGACGGCGGTCGCGGTGCGACGATACCTACTCGTAGCGCGGCTCAGCGGATCCACCCGCATCGAGTCCGCCAACAAATAGGCTTCCGCGAGAAATATCTACTTGCCGGCCCGAGCTAGCGCCTCCGCCGCGTGCGGCTGGGGATGCGCGCCGCGCGGGGGGCGGCGCGTCCATGGTTCGCGCGGGGCTGGCCGGCGGATGGCGCACCATTTTGCGAACACACCGTATCCAGGAAAGTCGGCGACAGAACCGCTTCGCCTGGATGGCTTTCACTCATTGGACCGCCTCAAATCCGAACCCTATTTCAACGTCATCGCCGTCGCTTCCCAGCCCCCCAGATCCCGCGGGGGCTTCCAGAAAATCGGCCATTAAGCTGATGCGCGCCAGCCAGAGCGGGCCATCCGAGAGCGAAGGCAGCGAGCCCAGCTAATTGTGTAATCACCTAACTGCGACTCGCCATCGGGGCGAGCAAGGTATAGGGAGTTGCCATAACACGCATCCCGCCGCGCTTTGCGCGCCAAGTCTAGCGCTGGCCGCCGCACCTTTCCGTCGCCGCGACCGGCCCAGGGTCGGGAACCCTGTTGGTGATCGGCCGCGGCGTTCAGCGATTGGGCTCGGACTGCTATCCAACCTGCAGCCGAGGATCGATGACCCTGCTCAGACGCTCTTCCGGAATTCCGGATTTTTCACGCGCTACCTCACGAATCGTGCGACCAGTGGCAAAGGCGTCCTTCACCAACGCTGCCGCCTTCTCGTAGCCGATCTCGGGCGCCAGCGCCGTGCCCATCGCCAGCGATTGCTCAACGTAGTGTTCGGCGTGTTGGCGGTCGGCTTCCAGGCCGTCCACCAGTCTTTCCGCGAAGTTCTTGGTGCCGGCAGCCAATAGTTCGATGGCGTCAAGCAGGTCAAATGCCATGACCGGCATCATCGCGTTGAGCTCGAAATTGCCCGCCGCTGCGCACCAGGCGATCACGGCATCATAGCCGATCACTTGTGCGCAGACCATCAGCAGGCTCTCTGCGATCACCGGGTTGACTTTACCCGGCATAATACTCGATCCGGGCTGGACCGCTGGCAGCTTCAGTTCTCCCAATCCGCAGCGCGGCCCGGAACCCAGCCAGCGGATGTCGTTCGCAATCTTGGTTAGGGCAACCGCATACGTGCGCAGGGCACCGCTGAGGAAGCAGGCTGCATCGCGCGCAGCCTGCGCTTCGAAGTGGTTGCGCGCTTCAACGAATGGCAGTCCGGTACGCTGCGCGATCTCCGCAATGGCACCCCGCGCGAAGCCAGGCGGCGCATTCAAACCGGTGCCCACCGCCGTTCCTCCCAGAGGCAGTTCATAGATGCCGGGCAGCGTGCATTCGATGCGTTCCCGGGCCGCTTCGACTTGATGGGCGTAGCCGCTGAATTCCTGCCCCATGCGGATGGGTACCGCATCTTGCAAGTGAGTTCGCCCGATCTTGATGATGTCGTGGAACGCCGCGGCCTGACGTCCCAACGATGCGCCGAGTTGCCGAATGGCTGGCAGCAAACGTGCCACCAGAGATTCTGCGGCGGCGATGTGCATGGCGGTGGGAATTACGTCGTTACTCGATTGCCCTAAATTCACGTGATCGTTAGGGTGAGCGCCGGCGAGATGGCCGATTACCTCGTTGGCGTTCATGTTCGTGGAAGTACCGCTGCCAGTTTGGAAGATGTCGACCGGGAATTCATTGTCGTGCCGCCCTTCGACGACCTGTTCTGCCGCGGCTTCGATAGAAGCCGCCAGAGTCGCCGGCAGGTGGCCCATGCGGCCGTTGATGATCGCGGCGACGCTCTTGATTATTCCCAATGCACGGATAAACGACCGTGGGAATCGCATACCGCTGATTCGGAAGTTGTGGATCGCTCGGGCTGTCTGGGGCCCATAGAGCGCCGTGGCGGGCACTTGCACGTCCCCCATGGTGTCACGTTCAATTCGGAAGGAGTCGCTCATGATTCTATTGTGGTGTACCTTGCGAGCAGTCGGCCATTCAGCCCAGGATCATCTCTGGCCCTTCCGCACCGCGACCGCCGGCGACCGTCGGCGCGGGGATAGGATGCGCGGCGGGCGGAGGGCCCGCGTTCAGCTTTCGGCACGCAGCTTTCAGCGATCTGGCCCCGTAATTGCCAGAAGGATCGCCGAGGTGAGCTATGCGTTCTTGGTTACCGATGGCCGCCGGCATTTTATCCTCGTGTGTTTGCTTCGGGCAATCGATCTGGATCGGCGGTATCGGCGGTGGGATGGCCACCGACGAATACCCCAGCCAATTCGTCACCAGTGTGTCAATGCGCTACGTGGTAGGCCCACAATTGGATATCGGCCTGCCGCTGGGGCTGGGTTTCGAGGCCGATGCGCTGTATCGGCCCGAAGGATTTCAGGCCTCTGATCTGTCGCTCAACGAGAGCGGAAATTCATGGGAGTTTCCGTTGCTGCTCAAGTACAGGCTCCCATTTCCGCTGGTCAAGCCGTTTCTGGAGGTGGGGTATGCGCCGCGCGTGATTAACGGATCCATCGGCGAATACGCCTCCGCAAGCCACGGAATCGTGATCGGCGGCGGAGTGCAGTTTGGAATCGGCCGGCTCCGCCTTTCGCCGTTGGTGCGCTTCACGCATTGGAACAACGGCGGCGTGGTGCTGGTGATACCCAACGGACCAACGATTCAATCCACACAAAACCAGGTGGATATTCTGGTTGGGATCGGCTGGAAGATTCGCTAGACTGGTCCGTCGCCGCGAGCGCCGGCGTGCATATGGGGATGCGCGGCGCGGAAGGGCCGCGTCCAGGAACGTCGGCGCACGGCCACCTAACCGGGCGCCGTTGCGCAGCCTGCAGTTGCGCCGGGCGATACTTGCGGATGTCCGGCTGCAGGCAAATGATGTTCCGAATGCGCGACGATTAGAGCGCCGTAGCAGCAGGCCGGCGGGAGGACGTGCCAGACTGCGCGTCTACGGAAAATCCACAGGAAATACCTCCGGCTCCGCCATCTTCCCATAGTAATAGGCGCCTTCGATGTACAACGCCGGTACCGCCCGCCCAGGCGGCGCGAACAGCACGAGATTATCCCCGCGTTCCTCATCCGATCGCTCGGATTCCCGTACGGTCTGCACGCACAGCCCCTGCAGAAATCCGCTCTGCGCAACCGCCAGTCCGATGCCGCGCGCTACCGAGCAGTCCGTCGGATTGTTCACGCGATCCCACGTGTCTTTGCCGAGTTCGCGAAAAAACCGCATCGCCCGCGGATTGTGCGGCGAGAGGTCGGCCACCAAGAGCCGGCCCATAACACGAGTCCGCAGCACGCAGCGACCGGTCAGCGCCCATTTCGGAGCTTTGCCCGAATAGTGCGTGGACTCGTTCACCAGGGCCTGCTGCTGCAGCACGCAGTAGAGCCCCGAAGCCGGGAGAATCGATCCGACGTAGGAAGGTCCGCTGAACCGGTTGTTCAGATCGAGCGTTCCATCGCCTGGCATGAGCAGCTTGTTCGCCAAGCTCTTTGACACATGCCCGCCCGGCGCCGGCTTCGGCAAGTAGGTGTATGGACTCTCTGGATTGATCGACCGGTAAAGCACCTGCCCGGCCTCGATGAACGTCGTAGGGATCTCTCGAGCCTCAATTTTGACCTTGGCCTTCGCGTAAAACTCCGCGAGCGCGGCCGGCTTCTTGACCGTCGGCACACTACACCTCCTGAACAATTGTAGCCGAGCAGGCTCTGCGATAATCCCGCACGCAAGAGCGCGCGTTGTCCATCGCCGCGACCGCCGGCGTGCGGGTGGGGATGCATACCGACGCGGTGGGCACCCGCATCCAGGAGCGTCGGCACGCGGCCACTTCACCGGGATACCGGCCCGCAGCTTGCATGCTCGTAGCGCAGGTGCGCCGGGCGATACTTCCGGACGGCCGCAGTCCGCGGGGTCGCGGTGCCATCACGCGCTTCGCGCCGCCCGACGCCGGTGGCCCGTTCCGGCGCCCGCCGCCCGTGGTACGTCGCCGCGACAGCCGGCGCGCGGAGGGGGATGCGGGGAGGGCGGAGGGCACTGCCATGCAGTGCACGGTGCCGTTCGGTCGGGGCCTACTCGTAACGCAGCGCCCGCATCGGATCCACTCGCAGTGCGCGCCGGGCGGGTATCAGCGCGGCGACTGCCACCGTAACGGCGAAGACGGCAATGGCTCCCAGATAGGCGAGCGGATCGAGATTGCCGATGCCGTAGAGCAGGAATCGCAGTACGTTCGATAACGCCGCCGCGCCACCAACTCCTACCGCCAATCCAGCGGCTACTGGGATGGAAAACTGGCGTAACACGACCGCCAGGACGTTGCCAGGACGCGCGCCCAACGCCATCCGGATGCCGATCTCCCTGGTGCGCTGCAGCACGGCGTAGCCTACCAACCCCACAATACCCGCGCAGGCCAGCAATAGCGCAACCGCTCCCAGCAGGCTCACAGCCAGGGCGCTCTGTTCCGCGGTTTTCAGCTTTCCTTCAAACGCGGTCTTCATCATTTGGACCTCGGGGACCAGCCGCGGATCGATGGACTTCGCGATGGAGGCCACCGGGCGGAGCAGTCCCTCGGGCGCGGCCGAAGTTCGGACCATCACCACCATGGAGGGCATCAGATCCACCTGCGCGAGTTGGTATACCTCGACCGCATCCGAATCTTCGGGCGAGACCAGCCGTGCGTTGCCCGAAACTCCAGCGACCGTTAGAGTGTCATCCCCCAGCTTGAAGGACTTGCCCAGCGGGTCCTCGGCCGGCCAGCGAAGGCGTGCCAGCGACTCGCTCACCACAACGGCACGCGTGTCGCCCGCTACGAGATTGCGCCCTCGCAGCACGGGGATCTTCATGGCGCCCAGGAAGGCCGGATCCACGTGATTGACGTGGACGTTGACCGCACGCCCGGCGATTTCCGTTTTGAAGACCGTCCAACGGTTGCCCAACGGGGGATTCGAAACCAGCGCGACCGATTCGATGCCGGGGACGCCGCGGAGACGCGCATCGAGCGTAGTGAAATATGCCCGCGCGGCGGCGGGTGTATAGCCGCGCAGCGCAGGATCGACGGAAATCACCTGCCGGTAATCAAAGCCCGCGTCGGCGCGGATGGCATGATCCATGGCGCGCACTAGCAGGCCCGCTACGATCAGCAGGACGCAACTTGCCGCAACCTGAATTCCTACGAGGACCTGCCGGGCAACGGTGCCACGAGCGCGCTGCCGGGAAGCCTGCCAGGCGGGCGCGAGCCCGAACAAGATCGCAGCTGCAAATCCCAACGTAACGGCGAACGCGATGACGCGGCGGTCGGGCGATGCATCGATCCACACCGGAACCTCGGCCCACGTCATCAGCACGCGCTGCACAACGAAGCCCAAGGCCAGTCCCGCGGCGGATCCCAGCAGAGCCAATAGCAGGCTTTCGGTAAACAACTGGCGGACGAGGCGCGCGCGGCCGGCGCCCACCGCAACGCGAATGGCGATCTCTCTTTGACGCGCCACACCGCGCGCCAGCAGCAGGCTTCCGAGGTTTCCACAGGCGGCGGTCAGGATCAAGAGCCCTAGTGCGCCCACCAGGGCAAGAACCGGAATCATCTCGCCGCGGACACGATTGGCGAAGCCACCTGGCACACTGGGAAGGCTTTCCTTATCCCACACCTCTTGAGGATGCTGCCGGTGCAACTCGGCCGCCAGTGACTTCAACTCGGCTTCGGCCGCCCCGGGAGGTACACCCGGCCGCAAACGGCCCCACATGGGCACGCTGATGCCGCCATCGGAGAAGTCCGTCAGCCGGGTGTTCTTCACGAAGTACGGTTGCTGGGCGATGGGCGCCCATAAGTCCGGCGTGCCCCAACCGAGTCCACTGAACTGATTCGACGCCACACCGACTACGGTAGCCGGCTGTCCATTAATGCGGACAGTCTTGCCAACGATCGACGGATCCGCGGCAAAGTGGCGTTGCCAGAATCCCTCACCGAGGACGACTACCGGAGCCGCATCCGCGGCTTCGTCCCGGGCTGGGTCGAGCAACTTTCCGAGACGCGCCGCGGCGCCCAGGTCGCCAAAGATGTTCGCGGTAACGAAGGTGGCGGTCAGTTGCTGGTCGTCGGCATCGATGGTCACTCTGGTGTCATCCGAGGCCATTACCGCCGAGAGCGTCTTGGTGTGCTCGCGGTAGAAAGCCACTTCAGGATAAACGAAATTATCCGCGTAGCCCTGCGGGCCGCTGCGCGCGAATTTCAGCACGGTGGCCGGATCGCGGATCGGCAGCGGACGCAGGAACATCAAGTCGAAGAAGCCGAAGGCGGCCACGTTGACGCCCATGCCGAGCGCCAGCATCAGTACCGCGGCGGCGGTGAAGCCCGGCGATTTACGCAGCATGCGCGCGGCGTAGCGCATGTCTTGGGACAGGCGATCGATCCAGGTCCAGCCCCACGCGTCGCGGGCTTGCTCGCGGAGCAACAGCGGATTGGCGAGAGGCGTGCCAGCACGCTCCGCCATTTCGCGATGAAACTCCAGATCGTTGGCCAGTTCGCTATCGAAGCGGCGGCGGTTTAATAGATACCGGATACGGCGGAAAAGTTGGTTCATAAGCTACTCGTGACGGAGGGCTTTCATCGGATCAACGCGCAGCGCGCGACGGGCAGGCCACAGGGCGGCACCCAGCACCGTAAGTACAAAGAGCGCGATTGCGCCCAGATAAGCGGCCGGATCGAAATTGCTGAGGCCATAAAGCTGGCCGCGCAGCAGTCCCGACAACGCCGCCGCGCCGCCCACGCCCACGAGCAGGCCAGCGGCCACGGGACGCGAGAACTGGCGCAACACTACCGCCAGAATGTGCGCGGGCCGCGCGCCCAGAGCCATGCGGATGCCGATTTCGCGCGTGCGTTGCGAGACGGCATAGGCCACCACTCCCACGATGCCGAGACAGGCCAGCAGGTCGGCGACGGAGCCTAATGCGCTGACTGCCAGGGCACTCGATTCCCCGCCCCGCAACTTCTGGCGGAATCCGGACTTCATGAGCTGTACCTCGGGGAAGGTGTTGGGGTCGATGGCTTTGGCGGCGGATGCCACGGAGCGCAAGAGATCCTCGGGTGCGGCCGACGTCTTAACCAACACCGACGTGCCAGGCACGTCGTCCAGCATGAGTGGGAGGTAGACTTCGACTGAGTCGGAATCCTCGATCTTAATCAGCCGGGCACTGCCCGCGATTCCCACGACGGTGTCATCCTCGCCGACGAAAGACTTTTTTCCCAATGGGTCCTGCCCCGGCCAGGCGGCGCGCGCGAACGATTCGCTGACGACTGCGGCGTGCGTTTCACCGCGCACCAGATTGCGGCCGCGCAGCAGCGGGACTCGCATAGTCTGAAAGAACTGCGGATCGACGCGGTTGGTCTGAACGCGCATCCGGCGCCCATCGATATCGATGCCGGCGATCTCCGATCTGCGGCCCAAGGGCGGACTCTGCGCCAGCGCTACGGATTCGACTCCTGGAAGCGCACGCAGGCGCGCTTGCAGCGTATCCATATATGCTTGCGCCCTGGCCGGCGTGTAGCCGTGACGGCCGAGTCCGGGATCGATAGAGATGACTTGCTGATAGGCGAAGCCGGGATCGGCGGACAGCGCGTGGTTGAGAGCGCGGCTCAGAAGTCCGGCGACGATCAGGAGGACGCAGCTTGCCGCGACTTGCGCTCCCACCAGGATCTGGCGTGCGATGGTGGCACGATGCCGCTGGCGGGCGGCCTGCAGCGCCGGCGTCAATCCGAACAGGATGGCCGAGGCGAATCCCGCGCCGAGGGCGAAGAGCGCGACGCGCCAATCGGGAGCGGGATTCAGCCATGCGGGAGAATCTGTCAGCCTCATCAGGCTGCTCTGAGCGGCCCAGCCTACAACCAAGCCGGCGATCGATCCCAGCAGGGCCAATACCAGGCTTTCGGTAAACAACTGGCGGATGAGCCGGCTCTTCCCCGCGCCGACAGCGATGCGAATGGCGATCTCCCGCTCGCGCGCCGCGCCTCGCGCCAGCAGCAGGCTGCCCAGGTTGCCGCACGCCACGGCCAGAATCAAAAGGCCGAGCGTGGCCACCAGAGCGATTATGGGAACCAACTCACCCTGGCGTTCCGATCCCGACCCGCTGCGGTCGCCGATCATCATGCTCTTGGCGTAGCCGCCGGGATCGCTGGGGAGCGTCTCCTTCTCCCAGATCTCCGCGGGGTGCTGTTTGCGCAACTGCGCCGCCAGCGACTGGAGTTCCGCCTCGGACGCTTTGGGCGCGAAGCCCGGCTGTAAGCGGCCCCACATGCGCACGCTGTTGGCCGTGAAGTCCGTCAGCAGGAGGCTGCCGGTTGCGAAATAGGGCTGCTGGGTGAGCGGCGCCCACATGGCCGATTGGTTCATACTGAGTCCACTGAATTCGCTGCCGGCCACGCCGACGATCGTCACGGGCTTGTCGTTCAGGCGGATGGTTTTGCCGATCGCCAGCGGATCGGCGCCGAAGTGGCGGTGCCAAAAGCCCTGATCGAGGACCACGACGGCAGGCGCGCCGGGAGCCTCGTCAAGGGACGGGTCGAGCAACCGGCCGAGCCGCGGCGTGGCGCCCAGTTCGCTGAAGAAGTTCGCGGTGACGAAGGCGGCGTCAATTTGTTTGTCTTCGCCTTCCATTGCGACCTTGGTGGTGTTCAGTGCCATGACGGCAGATAGCGTTCGAGAATGATCGCGGAAGAATGCCATCTCCGGATACGGCATCGCGAAGGCGTAGTTCTGCGGAGAACGGCGATGGAATCGCAGCAGCGTGGCGGGGTCGCGGACGTTCAGCGGACGCAGGACCATCAGATCGAAGAAGCCGAACACGGCCACGTTCACGCCAATGCCGATAGCCAGCATGAGCACGGCTGCCAGAGTGAAGCCGGGCGACTTGCGCAGCATCCGTACGGCGTAGCGCAGGTCCTGGGCGAAACGGTCGATCCAGGTCCAGCCCCAGGCGTCGCGCGCGGCCTCCCGTAGTTGCAGCGTGTTGCGCAGCGGGCTGCCGGCGCGGTCGGCCATCTCGCGATGGAAGTCGAGGTCGTTGGCCAGTTCCTGGTCGAAGCGGCGGCGTTGCAGCAGGTAGCGGACACGCCGGAATAATTCGTTCATGAGCGTCTCCTCAGGCAGTCCGCAGGACGGACTGGATGGCTTCGTTCACGCGATCGTATTCGGACAGCCCGGCTTCCAGTTGTTTGCGGCCAGCCGGCGTGAGGCGATAGAAGCGGACCTTGCGATTGGTTTCGGAGATACCCCATTCGGCAGTGACCCAGCCCTTGAGCAGGATTTTCTGCAGCGCGGGATAGAGTGATCCTTCTTCGACGTGCAGCACTTCGGAGGAGAGCAGGTGAATCTTCTGAGCGATGGCGTAACCGTGCAGGGCACCGGATCGCAGCACGCGCAGGATGAGCAGGACCAGAGCTCCGGAAGGCATATCGGCCTTAGGCATATTATCCATAGGGGTATTGTATCTATGCCTAAAGCGGTTGTCAACCTTGCTATCGCCGCAGGGCTTCCGCAGCGAGTTCATCGGTGGTTTTCCCGTCCGCGCTGGCCCCTGCAGTCACCGCGCTCAGCAGATCGTCCGGGATATGCAGGTTGTTCTGGGTTGCCATGATGCTCTATTTCTCCGCGTACCGCAGGACGTGCTGGATTAGACGCCCGCCGGCGTCGCGATCGAATATTACGGAGCCGAGAGCCGCTATGCCTCTAACTAACTCGGACCAGTGCCTTGTGGGGTGCTGAACCGTTTTGGGGAAACCGCTCCGTTGAAGAATGCGAACCCCTGCCGGCCTGCGGCCGGTGGACCGGCGAGGGCGCCGGTCCGCGGGCGAGGGCGCCCGCCCCACTTGTCCCCTGGTAGCATGAATAAATGTACGATCTGGCCTGGTTTCGAGCGAACTTCGACCGCATTGCCGAGCGACTGCAAACGCGCAGCAATCCGCCCAATCTGGATGGTTACCGGGAATTGGACAAGCGGCGTCGGGCGGCCATCGCCGAGCTGGAACAGTTGAGGGCGCGCTACAACGCAGGAACCGCCGAGATCGGCAAACTGCGCCGGCAGGGCGTCGACACCAGCGAAGGGCAGCTAGGGATGCGCGCCCTCAGCCAAGTGATCGCGATACGCGAGCAGGAGTTGGAGGCGGCCGAGGAGTCCTTTCGCGAGATGGTGGAAGGGATTCCGAATCTGCCGCACGAATCCGTGCCGGTGGGGTTCAGCGAGGCAGATAACGTAGAAGTCCGGCGGGTCGGCGAACCGCGCGCTTTCGACTTCGAGCCTAAGGCGCACTGGGACCTGGGCCCGGAGCTGGGCATATTGGACCTGGAGCGCGCGGCGAAAGTGACCGGCGCGCGGTTCGCGGTGTATTGGGGCCTGGGCGCCAAGCTGGAACGCGCGCTGATCAACTTTATGCTCGACGTGCATACGCGCGAGCACGGATACACCGAGGTGCTGCCGCCCTTCATGGTGAATTCGGCCAGCCTCTTCGGTACCGGTCAGTTGCCTAAGTTCGCGCAGGATCAGTTCAAGCTTGAGAACTCAGACTACTGGCTGATTCCCACGGCGGAGGTTCCCGTAACCAACCTGTACCGGAACGAAACGCTGGAGGGTGAGCGGCTGCCGGTGAAGCTGTGCGCCTATACGCCGTGCTTTCGCAGCGAGGCGGGATCTTACGGGCGGGACGTGCGCGGCATCATCCGGCAGCACCAATTCCAGAAAGTGGAGCTGGTCAAGTTCGCGCACCCGGACCACAGCTACGACGAGTTGGAGAAACTGACGGCGGACGCGGAAGACATCCTGCGGCGTTTGGGGCTGCCTTTCCGCACAGTGGTGCTGTCGACCGGCGATACCGGATTCTCCGCGGCCAAGACTTACGATATCGAAGTGTGGCTGCCGGGTCAGAACGCGTATAAGGAGATTTCTTCCTGCTCGAACTACGAGGCTTTTCAGGCGCGGCGGGCGTCCATTAGGTTCAAGAACGCGAAGGGGAAGAACGAATTCGTGCACACGCTGAACGGCAGCGGTCTGGCGGTGGGGCGCACGTGGGTGGCGATCGTAGAGAACTATCAGCAGTCCGATGGCAGCGTGGTGGTGCCGGAGGTGTTGCGTCCGTATGTGGGGGTGGAGGTGATCAGGAAGTGAGAAGTCGGGAGGCAGAATGACGACGTTCGGTTTGCGTGTTGAACGGGCAATGACTACGTCTCCCGATGGACTCTTTCGCGCCTGGACGGAGGAATTCGATCGCTGGTTCGCCGCGCCCGGGACGGTGTGGATGCGAGCGGAGGCCGGCGCTGCGTTCTGTTTCGAGACGCACTTCGAGGGAATGCGTCATCCGCACTACGGGCGGTTCCTCAGGTTGGAATGCGACCGGCTGGTGGAATTGACCTGGGTCACCGCCGCGACCAAAGGGGCCGAGACCGTTGTCACGGTGGAACTCGCGCCGCATGGGAACGGGACGCAACTGCGGCTGGGGGCACGTGAGTGACCGGCCCTGACGAGCCGGCCGGCGTGGACCTGGCTGCAAGCGTTGCACGCTACTACGACACCGCGATCTTCGAAGCCGAGCTGGCGCGGCTGACGCGCGACTGCCCGGTGGAGCGCGAGATCACGCTGCGCTGGCTGGAGCGGCTGGCGCCGGCGAATGCCGAGGTCGCCGAGATCGGGGTGGGCGGCGGGATCTATTCGGAATACCTGGCGCACAAGGGCTGCCGGCTGCGGCTGGTGGATGTGTCGGCACGGTTGCTGGATGCGGCCGCCGCACGTCTGCGCGGGGCCGGCCTGGGCGAATCCATCGCCGGGATCAGCCGGGAATCCGCGACGGGTCTCGATACTTTGGCGGCGGGCGCGTTCGATACCGTGTTGATGCTCGGACCGCTGTACCACCTGTGCGCGCTGCAGGCGCGGCGGCAGGCGGTGGCCGAAGCGGCCCGCGTCCTGAAGCCGGGCGGCGTGCTGTTCGCCGCGGGGATCAACCGGCTGTCCTACCTGCGCGATTTCTTTCGCCTTTTCCCGCACGTGGTTTTGGAGCGGAAGGCGTTCCACGAACAATACCTGCGCGACGGCAATCTGGATCCGGAGCACGCGCCGCCTATCGGCTTCGCGCACCTGTCGCCGTATGCCGAGTTCCGCGCGCTGTTTGCGGACGAGTTCGAAGAGTTGGCGCTGACGGGCGTGGAGTCCTTCAGCACGTCGTGGCAGTCCAGTTTGAACGATCTGCCTCCCGCGGAAGCCGAGGGTTGGCTGGACCTGATCGAGCGCACCGGGCAGACCGCGGAGGGGCTGGGCGTCTCCGATCATTTTTTGTATGTGGGACGAAGAGCAGCCACGGGGCTGAAGCCCCGCGCGGGATGAATCCCGCCCTCCATGAGGCTGTTAGGCCGCGGTCAGAATGCGGCGTACCAGTTCGGTGTTTTCGCGCACTTCGTCTTTGAACCGCGGGTACATTCCGACAATCACGGCGTCGGTCGGTTTGATGCCGGCGAGGGCGAAACGGAAGGCGTGCTCGACCGCCTCGGGGGAACCGCTGGCGCGCCCGGCGCCGAATAGCTTGAAGGCCAGGCAGGGCTTCTTGGTCTGGCGGATCATGCGGCACATGCGCTCGGGATCCTTCTCCATGAACGTCTCGCCGATGGGCGACTCGCCGAACTCCGCGCGTGCCTCCTCGGGGGTCCGCGAGACGCGATACAGGCAGCACTGGTAATAGTCGACGTCCCAACCTTCGCCTTCGGCCGTATCGACGACCGCCGGATTATGCGTGGACAGGCCCACCATCACGCCGGTGTCGCGCACGGCCTTGAGGAAGTCCTTGATCTTTCCCTTCTCGCCGGCCCGGAAGCGTTCGTCTGTGCGGTTGCCGTGATGCCCAATGCCGAGCGGTCCCAGTTTGACCACTTCCGGCAGGAGCTTGGGGTCCTTCATCAAGGCGAAGTCGGCCAGCAGGATGAGCTGCATCTTGCCGCCCTCGGCGCGATAGCGCTTGAAATCCTCGACGGGCTGGTCGTTGTAATGCAGTTGCCAGGTGGTGATGCCGTGGCGCTCGCAGGCGTGCAGCACTTCCATCTTGCGATCCTGGGTATACCATTCGCGCATGAGCTGGTCCATGGTGTGGTTGAAGTGCGAGTAGCCGTAGAGCGGGTTGGAGCCGACGATCATGCGGGAGATGTCGAACTTGCCGAACTTGACGGTCGGGAGCGGCGGCGCCGCGGGCTCGACGGCGGCTTTGGCGGCGGCGGGCGCCAGCGCGCCCAGGGTGGCAGCCAGTTGGAGGAAGGAACGGCGGGAATTGGTTTCCATATATAAGTCTTTCAGGCCTTATTCTATTGTCGTTTGCGGGCGAAAGCAAGTACAGCCGGACGGGCGCGGATAACCGTAGCCGAAACGGCGACGATCTTGGCTCACCATATTCGATAGGTTATAGCCTATCGAAATGGTCATTTGTAATAGGTTATAATCTATTATATGGTGAATGGATAATACGGTGTAGCCTATGAGGAAAGCGAAACTTGCGGGCCGATCCCGCGCGCATCTCGATGAACGCTTCCGGAAGCTGCGGCCCCCCGCGCGGTTCGCGCCGCCGGTGCGCGGATGGATCAAGGCCATCCGCACGGCGCTGGGCATGTCTACGGCGCAACTGGCGAAGCGGTTGCGGGTCAAGCAGCCTTCGGTCGTGGCGCTCGAACAATCGGAAACGAAGGGCACCATGGAACTGGCAACCCTGCGGCGGGTGGCCGCGGCGCTCGATTGCACCCTGGTTTACGCGCTGGTACCCAACAAGCCGCTGGAAGCCACGGTCCGCGACCGGGCGCGCACGTTCGCGCGGCGCCGACTGGAGCCGGTGGAGCACTCCATGCTGCTGGAGAACCAGAAGGTGACGGCGAAGGCGAGGGAAGCGAAAGCACGGCTTGATGAGATTATCCGCGAGACAAACCCACGGTTGTTTTGGGACTAGCCCGTGAGCGACCTTTTCGAACGGCCGGACGATGGGGCGACGCCGCTGACGCCCGAGGAGATGCGCGATCTGATCCCCGCGCATATCGCCTATCGCCGCGAGTTGAATGAGGCCGAGCAGGAGAACATTGTGCTGGCGCAGGCGTGGGCGCTCAGCCGCCGCCGCGATCCGCTGAGCGAGAAATTCGTCAAAGACCTGCACCGGCGGATGCTTGGCGACGTCTGGCAGTGGGCGGGAAAGTTCCGCACCAGCGCGCGGAACATCGGGATCGACTACTGGCAGATTCCCGTGGCATTGCGCCAATTGCTGGACGACGCCAAGGCGTGGATCGAATACAGCGCCTACCCGCCCGATGAAATCGCGGTGCGCTTCCATCACCGGCTGGTGCAGATTCACCCGTTTCCGAATGGCAACGGCCGCCACTCCCGCCTCATGGCCGATCTGCTGGCGATGCAGCTTGGGCGTGAGCGGTTTTCGTGGGGACGGGGCAGTCTGCGCACAGCCGGCGCGGCGCGAGCGCGGTATGTCGAAGCCTTGCGCGCCGCCGACGATCATGACATTGCTCCTTTGCTGGTGTTCGCGCGGGTCTAGGCTAGACGCTTCAGCTTACAATCGCCTTATGCGCTTTGCCTTGATGCTGACCCTCTGCGCGGTTGCGCTGGCCGCTGCCGATCTGAAGATCGACCA
>Ga0182016_10003892_pt1 | contig 16789 bp, 19 predicted proteins | sample 712S2MmetaG_FD_120491 | JGI IMG/M metagenome (GOLD analysis project Ga0182016, IMG submission 120491) | Permafrost microbial communities from Stordalen Mire, Sweden - 712S2M metaG | ecosystem: Environmental > Terrestrial > Soil > Wetlands > Permafrost | place: Sweden: Stordalen | collected...
GTTCCGCAGCCGCGTCACCGGCGTCTATCTGTCGATTATCACCCAGGCGCTGACCTATGCGCTGATGCTCGGCTTTTTCCGCAATAATTTCGGCTTCGGCGGCAATAATGGGCTGACCGATTTCAAGGACATCCTCGGCATCAATGTCCAGGCGGAGACGACGCGCAATGCGCTGTTCGCGATTTCCTGCGTGGCGCTGATGCTGGGCTTTTGGGTCTGCCGCACCGTCGTGACGTCAAAGCTCGGCAAAGTGCTGATCGCCATCCGCGACGCCGAATCGCGCACGCGGTTCCTCGGCTATCGGGTGGAATCCTACAAGCTGTTCGTGTTTACGCTGTCCGCCTGCATGGCGGGCATCGCCGGCGCGCTCTATGTGCCGCAGGTCGGCATCATCAATCCGAGCGAATTCGCGCCCGGCAATTCCATCGAGGCGGTGATCTGGGTGGCGGTCGGCGGCCGCGGTACGCTTGCCGGCGCGGCGCTCGGCGCGCTCGTGGTCAACTACGCCAAGACCTATTTCACCTCGGGCATATTGGCGCCGTACTGGCTGTTCATGCTCGGCAGCCTGTTCATCGGCGTGACGCTGCTGTTGCCGCGCGGCATCGTCGGCACCATGCATCATTGGACGGCGCTGCGCCGGGCGCGGATTTCGGCCGCCGCCGAGGACGGCGTCGCGGCGCCTGCGCCCAAGCACATGCCGGCGGAGTGAGGACAGCGATGGCGTCACTGACCAACGCATTATTGTACCTCGACGGCGTCACCGTTTCGTTCGACGGCTTCCGCGCCTTGAACAAGCTGTCCTTCACCATCGAGCCCGGCGAAATGCGCGCCATAATCGGGCCGAACGGCGCCGGCAAAACCACCATGATGGACGTCGTCACCGGCAAGACCCGGCCGGATACCGGCGAGGTCGTGTTCGGCGGTTCGTACGATCTCACGACGCTCGATGAAGCCGAGATCGCGCTGCTCGGCATCGGCCGCAAGTTCCAGAAACCAACGGTGTTCGACAGCCATACCGTGTTCGACAATCTCGAATTGGCGTTGAAAGCCGACCGGCGCGTCCGCACCACGCTGTGGTGGCGGGAAACGCCCGACGAGCATCGGCGTATCGATGAGATTTTACAGACCATCCGCTTGACCGCAGTGCAGGACCGGCTCGCCGGCAGCCTGTCGCACGGCCAGAAGCAATGGCTCGAAATCGGCATGCTGCTGGCGCAGGACCCGAAACTCCTCCTGGTCGACGAGCCGGTCGCCGGGATGACCGATGTCGAGACCCAGCAGACCGCGGAACTCCTCAAGGAGATCAATCGCGAGCACACTGTCGTCGTGGTCGAGCACGACATGACTTTCGTGCGCGAGCTCGGCGTCAAAGTGACCTGCCTGCACGAAGGCTCGGTGCTCGCCGAGGGGACGATCGACCAGGTCTCGGAGAACGAACGCGTCGTCGAAGTCTATCTGGGACGTTGAACCATGCTCGATGCCCAAGCCCTCGATCTTCATTACGGCGCCGCCCAGGCCTTGCGCGCGGTGACGCTCAAGGCCGAGCCCGGCAAAGTGACTTGCGTGCTGGGCCGCAATGGGGTCGGCAAGACGAGCCTCCTCGATGCGTTGGCGGGTCAGCATCCGGTGTCGCGCGGCGCCATCATCTGGGAAGGCAATGACATCACCGGACTGCGCCCGGCGGAGCGCGCCCGGCGCGGCATCGCCTATGTGCCGCAAGGCCGCGAAATATTCCCGCTGCTGACGGTCGAGGAAAACCTCAAGACCGGCTTCGCGCCGCTCAAGCGCGAGGACCGCACGCTGCCCGACGACGTATTCTCGCTGTTTCCGGTGCTGCAAAACATGCTGCGCCGGCGCGGCGGCGATCTTTCCGGCGGCCAGCAGCAGCAGCTCGCCATTGGGCGGGCGCTGGTGACGCGGCCACGGCTCCTCCTCCTCGACGAGCCGACCGAGGGCATCCAGCCGTCGATCATCAAGGATATCGGCCGCGCCATCACCTATCTGCGCTCGCTCGGCAAGATCGCCATCGTACTGGTCGAACAATATCTCGACTTTGCCCGCGAACTCGGCGACCATTTCGTCGTCATGGACCGCGGCGCTATCGTCTATTCCTGTACCCGCGATAATCTCGACGAAGCGGCGCTGAAGCGGGCCATGGCAATCTAAGACAATGGCGATCTAAGGTTATGGCGATCTGAGATGCTTGGCTGAGATAGCGTTTTGAAGCCCTTTTGAACTCCAATTGACCGATCCGACGATGAGTGTGAGCGTGCCGTTAGGCAGTGAAACCTTCGCCGGCAATCGGGCAGTCGGCAGCATTGCGCTTACAGTCGCGGCGGGCTCTACCGGCAGCCGGCGCCAGCGCGTGCACGAAGCGGGCTCGCTGCGTGTCCGGTTTCCGAACGCTCCCGGGCGAACGCTCGATGCCGTCATCGTCAATACCGCCGGCGGCATGACCGGCGGCGACCGCTTCGGCATAGACATAGATGTCGGCAAAGGCGCGGCGCTGACCGTAACCACGGCGGCTGCGGAGAAAATCTACCGCTCGCTTGGACCGGACACCGCGATCGCCGTGAAGCTGAAAGTCGGTGAAGGCGGCGTGCTCGCCTGGCTGCCGCAGGAAACAATCCTGTTCGACCAGGTTCGGCTGCGGCGCTCGATCGATGTCGAGCTCGATTCCGGCGCCGAATTGCTCTTGGCCGAGGCGATTGTGTTCGGCCGTTCCGCCATGGGCGAGACCGTGGCGCAAGGGCATCTCACCGACCGCTGGCGCATCCGCCGCGATGACGGGCTCGTTCTCGCCGAAACTGTGCGGCTCGACGGCAAGATTGCCGAGCAACTGGCGCTGCCTGCCAGCACGGCCGGCGGCGTTGCTATCGCCAGCGTCGTCAAAATCCCCGGCGGCGAGAAAGATATTGCGGCCGTATGCGCAATGACCAACGACTTTGCCGGCGAGGTCGGCGCATCGGCGTGGAATGGGCTTATGATGGTGCGGTTCGTGGCGAAGGACGGCGCCGCCCTGCGCCATGATCTCATGGCCGTGCTCGGCGTGCTCGGCACGGCGCCGTTGCCGCGGCTATGGCTGAACTAGCGCATGATCCCGAAAAGTGACAAGCGGTTTTTGGGTAAGATCACGCGCAAACCGATAAAGTGACGACATGCATCTCACTCCGCGCGAAAAGGACAAATTGTTGATCGCGATGGCCGCGATGGTGGCGCGGCGCCGGCTTGAGCGTGGCGTCAAGCTCAATCATCCCGAGGCGGTCGCGCTCATTTCCGATTTCATTCTCGAAGGCGCCCGCGACGGCCACAGCGTCGCCGAGCTGATGGAAAAAGGCGCTCACGTCATTACGCGTGCGCAAGTCATGGACGGTATTGCCGAAATGATTCCCGATATCCAGGTCGAAGCGACGTTTCCGGACGGCACCAAGCTTGTGACTGTACATGAGCCGATCAGGTGAGGGCGATATGATCCCCGGCGAAATGTTCATCAAAGAAGGCGAGATCGAGCTCAACAAGGGCCGCCGCACCGTCACGCTCACGGTCTCCAACACCGGCGACCGGCCGATCCAGGTCGGCTCGCATTATCATTTCTTTGAAACCAACCCGGCGCTGAAATTCGACCGCAAGAAAGCGCGCGGCATGCGGCTCGACCTCGCGGCCGGCACCGCGGTGCGCTTCGAGCCGGGGCAGACCCGCGATGTCAATCTGGTCGCGCTCGCCGGCAAGCGCACCGTTTATGGCTTTCGGCAGGATGTGATGGGAAAGCTCTAGATTCTTGTTTGGGCGTGATCTTATCCGAAAACCGGATTCCACTTTTCGGGATCATGCCCCAAGGAGCACGACATGACCGAATCAGAGCAGCCGATAGAAGTCGGGCTGGTGTTACAGGGCGGCGGTGCGCTCGGCGCCTATGAATATGGCGGCATCGAGTGTCTGCTCGAACTCATCGACGCTGCGGTCGAGAAGCACCGGTCGGTCACGCTCAAGATTGTTACCGGCGTCTCCATCGGCGCCATCAATGCGGCCTGCGTGGCCGGTGCAACGAGCCTTAAGGATGCCCGGGCGCGGCTTGCCGGATTATGGAACGAATTAGCGGTCGACACGCCTGCATTCGTACCGGCGTCCATCAGCAGCAACTTGGCGCTGTGGAGCGTCCAGCATTTTTACGCACTTCGACCCGATCTGTTGACCTGGCCGACTTGGACCTATGTGTACGATACCCATCCGATGCTGGGGACGTTGAAGAAGCACGTCGATTTTGCCGCGCTCAATCGCAGTCAAATCACCTTCGTGATTACCGCGGTCGATGTTAAGAGCGGGAAGCTCGTGCCATTCAGCAATCGCGATGTCGGCGACGCCAAGCATACCACCATCACACCGGATCATGTGCTGGCAAGCGGCAGCCTGGCGCCACAGTTTCCCTGGATCGACATTTCTGACGGCGAAAAGCATCACTACTGGGATGGCGGCATTGTCGACAACACGCCGCTCGGCTATGCCATCGACGGGTTCAGCGACGACCCCGGCGTCACCCGCATCCTTGTGGTCATGAACTTGTTTCCGGCGACCGCCAGGCTGCCGCGTTCGCTTGCGGAAGTGAACGATCGCATCAATCAGCTTCGCTTCGGCAACCGCCTGCGTCAGGACACCAAAGGCGCCCAGACGATCAATGAATTGCTATCGATCATCGAAACGTTGAGCGGGCAGATTACCGGCGCGCTGCCGCCCGGCCTCGCGCAGCGCGTCGATCGCGTGAAACGTTTCAAACAGGTAAGGACATTCGAAATTGAGCTGGCCGACGACAGCTATACCGAGGACGACTACGGCTTCCGCGATTTCTCCCGTGACGGCATCGAGGAGAGGCGCAAAAGAGGGCACGCCCAGACGCTGGCGAAGCTCGGTCAGGTGATCCAATAGCGAAATCTTTGCGCCACGCCACGCTCCGCGCCGGCGCGCCGAGGAGAAGACAGACATGCCCGCCAAGATGAACCGCTCCGTCTACGCCGACATGTTCGGCCCGACGACGGGAGACCGTGTCCGGCTCGCCGACACCGATCTGATCATCGAAGTCGAGAAGGATTTCACCGTCTATGGCGAGGAGGTGAAGTTCGGCGGCGGCAAGGTGATCCGCGACGGCATGGGCCAGAGCCAGATCACCAACAGGCAGGGCGCGGTCGATACCGTCATCACCAACGCGTTGATCGTCGATCATTGGGGCATCGTCAAAGCCGACGTCGGCCTCAAGGAAGGCAAGATTTTCGCCATCGGCAAGGCCGGCAATCCGGATATTCAGCCCAGTGTCACGATCATCGTCGGTCCCGGCACCGAAGTGATTGCGGGCGAGGGAAAAATCCTCACCGCCGGCGGCTTCGACACCCACATCCATTTCATCTGCCCGCAGCAAGTCGACGAGGCCTTGATGTCGGGCGTCACTTCGCTGCTTGGCGGCGGCACCGGCCCGGCGCACGGCACATTCGCGACCACCTGCACGCCGGGCCCATTCCATCTCGCCCGCATGATCCAGGCGGCCGACGATTTTCCGGTCAATCTCGGCTTCGCCGGCAAGGGCAATGCGTCGCGGCCGGCGGCGCTCGAGGAAATGATCAAGGCCGGCGCCTGTTCGCTCAAACTGCACGAGGATTGGGGCACCACGCCGGCGGCGATCGACTGCTGCCTCTCGGTTGCCGACGAGTACGACGTGCAGGTGATGATCCACACCGATACGCTGAATGAATCAGGCTTCGTCGAGGACACCATCAAGGCGTTCAAGGGCCGCACCATCCACGCCTTCCACACCGAAGGCGCCGGCGGTGGCCACGCGCCCGACATCATCAAGGTGGCGGGACTGAAAAACGTGCTGCCGTCGTCGACCAACCCGACGCGGCCTTACACGAAGAATACCGTCGACGAGCACCTCGACATGATGATGGTGTGCCATCATCTCGACCCCTCGATCGCCGAGGATCTCGCCTTCGCCGAAAGCCGCATTCGCAAGGAGACCATCGCGGCCGAGGATATTTTGCACGACATCGGCGCGCTTTCGATGATGTCGTCGGACAGCCAGGCCATGGGCCGGCTCGGCGAAGTTATCATCCGCACCTGGCAGACCGCCGACAAGATGAAGAAGCAGCGCGGAAGGCTGCCGCAGGACAAAGGCGACAACGACAACGCCCGGGTGAAGCGCTACATCGCCAAATACACCATCAATCCCGCGATCGCGCATGGCGTGTCGAAGCACATAGGTTCGATAGAGAAAGGCAAGCTCGCGGATCTCGTGCTGTGGTCGCCGGCCTTCTTCGGTGTGAAGCCCGATTGTATCGTCAAGGGCGGTACCATCGTGGCGGCGCCGATGGGCGATCCAAACGCCTCGATCCCGACGCCGCAGCCGGTGCATTACCGGCCGATGTTCGGCGCCTTCGGCCGCGCCCGCACCGCTTCGTCGGTGGTGTTCTCCTCGGCGGCCGCGGTGAAGGCAGGCCTCGGCAAGAAGCTCGGCATCCAGAAGGAACTGGTCGCGGTGCAAAACACCCGCGGCAAGATTTCCAAGAAGAGCATGATCCACAACGACGCCACGCCCATGATCGAGGTCGATCCGGAGACCTACGAGGTGCGCGCCGACGGCGAGCTCCTGACCTGCGCACCGGCGGAAGTCTTGCCGATGGCGCAGCGCTACTTTCTGTTCTGAAGCGAAAGCAAGCCGGGATGCGCGCGATCGCGATCAAAAAGGCCTCGAGCTGGCCGGGCGCGGCGGCCGATACTGTCGTGCTCGGTTACGACGACCGCCATCGTCGGCGTCTCGCCATGACGGGGACGCGTGGCACCGTTTTCCTGCTCGATCTGCCGGAGGCAGCCGAATTGCGTGGCGGCGATGCGCTGGTGCTGGAGGATGGCAGTCTGATCGAAGTTGTCGCCGCGCCCGAGCCTTTGCTGGAGATCCGCTGCGCCGATCCGCTGCATCTCGCCCGCGTCGCCTGGCATCTCGGCAACCGGCATCTGCCGACACAATTGCTGCCGAAGGCGCTGCGCATCCGGCGCGATCACGTCATCGCCGACATGGCGATCCAGCTCGGCGCCAAAGTGATCCAGATCGAAGCGCCGTTCGATCCTGAAGGCGGTGCCTACACGCCGCCAGCGGAACAGCACCAGCACGACCATCACGATCATCATCATTCGCACCATCACGGGCGCGATCATGGCCGGTGAGAAGCGGCTTTCGCTCGCGGATACACAGCGTTTCGCGCCGGTCGATGAAGTGTTGCCGGAGGCGGCGCTCTACCGGCTGCTGATCTGGCTGTCGCCTTCCTATCCGGTTGGCGCGTTTTCCTATTCGAGCGGCATCGAATGGGCGGTGGAAGCCGGCGATATCAAAAGCAGCGAAACGCTGCGGCAATGGCTCGAAGCCATGCTGACGGCGGGCGCCGGTTTTAACGACGGCGTCTTCTTTACACATGCGCATCGTGCGGTAACACGCGGCGACGACGCTGCGCTGATCGAAGTCGCCGAGCTTGCGGCGGCGTTCGTGCCATCGCGCGAGCGGCTTCTCGAAACGACGACGCTGGGGCGCGCCTTTGTGGAAGTCACGACAGCCGCTTGGCCGTGCGCGGCGCTCGGTCGGTTGCAGGAGCTTTGGCAGGGGCCACTGGCGTATCCGGTCGCTGTCGGCGCTGCCTGCGCCGGTCACGGCATTCCGCTCGGCCCGGCCATGCAGGCATTCCTGACCGCGGTTGTGGCGAATTGGATTTCCGCCGGCGTCCGTCTGATCCCGCTCGGCCATACCGACAGCCAGCGGCTGTTGCGGGTGCTCGAGCCTGCCGTCGCCGCCACCGCGCAACGCGCCCTTGCCGCAACGTTTGACGATCTCGGCAGCGCGACGTTCCGCGCCGATCTTGCCGGCATCAGGCACGAGACCCAATATACGCGCCTGTTCCGGAGCTGATTAGGAGCGCCTCATGCAAAGTCCCAATGGTCCTCTCCGCGTCGGCATCGGCGGTCCGGTCGGCTCCGGCAAGACGGCCCTGATGGATGCGCTGTGCAAGTCGATGCGCGGCAGCTACGACATCGCCGCCATCACCAACGACATCTACACCAAATGGGACGCCGAATTCCTGGTCCGCTCAGGCTCCCTCGATGCCGAGCGCATCATGGGCGTCGAGACCGGCGGCTGTCCGCATACGGCGATCCGCGAGGACGCGTCGATGAATCTCGCCGCCGTCGCCGACATGCGGCATAAATTTCCCAAACTCGATCTGGTGCTGATTGAATCCGGCGGCGACAATCTCGCCGCGACCTTCTCGCCCGAATTGGCCGACCTGACGATCTACGTGATCGATGTGGCGGCCGGCGACAAAATTCCCTCCAAAGGCGGGCCTGGCATCACCCGCTCGGATCTGTTGGTCATCAACAAGATCGACCTCGCGCCCTATGTGGGCGCGTCGCTCGAAAAAATGGAAACCGACGCCAAGCGGATGCGCGGCGCCCGGCCCTTCGTCATGACCAATCTGCGGCAGGGCCAAGGCCTGCAAACGATAGTGAGTTTTATCGAAGCCGCGGGCGGGCTGTCCCATTGAACCGTAGCGTTGGCGGTCAATGCACCACGATGGTGGTGTTGCGCATGCCCTCGCGCTCGACCAAGCCGAACAAAATCGTAGCGTGGTCCGGATCGAGCCGCACACAGCCATGCGAGGCCGGTCCGCCGAGGCGCGAAATCTCGTACGTGCCGTGAATGGCGTAGCCGCGATGGAAGAAGATGGCATGCGGCATCGGCGAATTGTAATAGCGCCGCGAGAACCAGCTTCGCGCCATCATTTCGGGGTGATAGACGCCGGGCGGCGTGATGTAGCCGCGCCGGGCGGTCGATATCCGCCACTGATAACGCGGCGCGCCGTCGACGATGACTTCCATCTCCTGATAGGCGCGATCGACATGGATGACGATCGCGGCCTCGGCGCTATGGGCCGTGGCAAGCACCACCACACCGAACGTAAATGCGATGGCAAAGAAATGATGGACGCAGAACCGGCGACGCATAAACTCCCCGCACCTTTATTCACGTAATCAGTGCGGCACTCGACTGGACTTGTAAAGTTGACCTCCATGCGAGAGTTAACTCGGGAAACGCCCCGGTAGCTCTGTGGCCGCGCGATTTCGGCTTGAGGAGTAACCATGCCGGCGTTCGATCTGTTCACTATCGGCCATTCCAAGATTCCGGCGGAGCGTTTTGTGGAGATGCTCCACGCCAATGGCGTGAACGCCATCGCGGACGTGCGCTCGACGCCGGTGTCACGATTTTGCCCCTGGTTCTCGGCGAAGAATCTCGCGCCGTTCTTGGCGCGCGAAAACATCGCCTATCTGCCCTATGGCGATGTCTTCGGCGGCCGGCCGCGCGAGGCCGCGCTCTATCGGGACGGTGTCGCCGACTTCGAGGCGATGGCGCGCCAGCCCGAATTCGCGGCCGGAGTTGAGCGCCTGCGCGCCGATGCGGCGCGATGCCGCGTTTGCCTGATGTGCGCCGAACGCGATCCGCTCGATTGCCACCGCTGCCTGTTGGTGGCACGCGCTCTGGCCGAACGGGGCTCCAGCATCGGTCATATTCTGTTCGACGGTTCGATCGAGCCGCAGGAGGCGACCGAACAGCGGCTTTTGGCGCTCGATGCGGAAGGCAAGGGCGCCCCCGATCTATTCGTAACTGGACAGGCGGAACGACTCGCGGCAGCGTATCGCCGACGTGCCCAAGCCGTCGCTTATCGGGCGAAGGCTGTGGGCAATGGGGCGACGCCGCGGAAAGCGAAACGATGATGCGCGCGATTGCTTTCGCTCTCCTCTTGTCGTTGGCGGCTAGCGCCGGCGCAGGGCACGCGCAGGATGCTGCAGCGCCTAAAGCTGATACCGACACGCTCGATCCAACGCCGCCTGGGTCGCTCAATCCGGTATCGCTGCCGCCGCTTCTCAATCCCGACTCGCCGACCATTCCGGCGAAGGAACTGTTCGGCCGGAAACCGACGCCGTTTCCCGGTCCGCCGCTATCGATCGGGTCCTATGCGGACGGCTGCCTTGCCGGCGGCGTGCCGCTGCCGATCTCAGGCCCGGCTTGGCAGGTGATGCGGCTGTCGCGCAATCGCAACTGGGGGACGCCGAACCTGATCGGCTTTCTCGAACGCTTCGGCAAAGCCGCCCAGAAGGTCGGCTGGAGCGGACTTTTGATCGGCGACATGTCGCAGCCGCGCGGCGGCCCGATGATCACCGGCCATGCCAGCCATCAGGTCGGCCTCGACTCCGACATCTGGTTCACGCCGATGCCCAACCATGTGCTGACGCGCGAGGAACGCGAGTTCGACGGCGCTGTCGATATGGTGGCGGCGGACCGGCTCGACGTCGATCCGAAAGTGTGGACGCACACCCGCACCGACCTCATCCGCACCGCATCCGAGGATCCGGCGGTGACGCGCATTTTCGTCAATGCGGCGATCAAGAAAGCGATGTGCCGCGAGGCCGGATCGGACAGCGGCTGGCTCGCAAAGGTGCGGCCGTGGTGGGGCCATGCCGAACATTTTCACGTCCGCATCGCCTGCCCGGCCGACAGCCCGGAATGCAAGCCGCAACCGCCGCCGGAACCGGGCGACGGCTGCGGCCATGAGCTCGATTTCTGGTTCAAGGAATCGACGCTGCATCCGGCGCCGCCGCTCATCCCGGAAAAGCCCAAGCCGGCGCTGACGCTCGCCGGCCTGCCGGTGGCGTGCAAACAGATCGTGCGCGCGCCGTAGCCTCCCGTCATGCCCGGCCTTGACGAAGTCAAAGGCCCGGCGTGCCGAACACCAGGCGCTGCGCGGTTGCGGTGAGGTAGACCAATGCGAATGCGGCGATCACGATCAGTGCGGTGAAATCCAGCGTTCGCCGCGGTCGCGGTTGCAGCAGCCGCGGCAGGCCGAGCCACAGAATGTAGGCGCCGTAGAAGCCGGCGAGCGTGAGAAAACGCAGGCCGGGCAGCAACAAAAAAATCCCGACGAGCCATACCGGCGTGAAGGAATAGACCGAAAGCTTGAAAGCCGAATCGAAATCGCGGCGGCCGCCGAACAGCGGCGCCACAAGATCGATGACAAGGCCGAGCACCAGGACGCTGCCGCAGGTCATCACGTAGCCGAAGATCGCGCCGAACAGGCCGTTGAAGATCGACGCGTGCGCAATGCCGCCGCCGGACGTGACCTCGCCGATCACGCTTGCGCCGATGAAGCCGAACACAGCCGGGACCAGCGCGAGCCAGGCGACGTATTGGCTCAACACAAAGGCCGGATCGCCGCTCTCCTCTTTGATATCCATCCATGCCGCGGCCGGATCGAACAGGATGGCTTTGGCGCGCCGCGCTGCATTCATGCTTGAGCGTCCTCGCGCAGCATCGCGGCGCCCTTTTCGGCGATCATCATGGTCGGCGCGTTGGTGTTGCCCGAGGTGATCGTCGGCATCACCGAGGCGTCGATGACGCGCAACCGCTCGATGCCCATGACGCGGAGCCGGCCGTCGACGACCGTCATCGGGTCGCTGGCAAGGCCCATTTTGGCGGTGCCGATCGGGTGGAAAATCGTGGTGCCGATATCGCCAGCGGCCTTTTCCAGAGCCGCCTCGTCGTCGTCGCGCACCGCGGGGCCCGGCAGATATTCGTCGGGATGATAGGGTTTTAGCGCCGGCTGCGCCGCGATGCGCCGGGTCAGCCGGATCGCATTGGCGCAGACGCGGCGGTCCTGATCGGTCGCCAGATAATTGGGCTGGATCACCGGCGCGTCGGCGGCTTCGCGTGAGCGCAGTTTGATGAAGCCGCGGCTCGTCGGATGCAGATTGCAGACACTCGCCGTGAAAGCCGGGAATTTGTGCAGCGGCTCGCCGAAGCGATCGAGCGACAGCGGCTGCACGTGGTATTGCAGATTGGCGCGATCCTGGTCGCGATCGGAGCGGGTGAACAGGCCGAGCTGCGACGGCGCCATTGTCAAAGGCCCGCGCCGGAAGAACGCATATTCGGCAAGCATCGAGGCAAAACCGAACCGTGTGTGGTAGCGCTCGTTCAGCGTCTTGATGCCATCGACCTTGAAGATCAGCCGCAACTGCAGATGATCCTGCAGATTGGCGCCGACGCCGGGTCTGTCGAGCACGAGCGGGATGCCGTGTTCGCGTAAATGTTCGCCCGGTCCGATGCCGGAGAGCAGGAGGAGTTGCGTCGATCCGATCGAGCCGGCGGCGAGAATCACTTCGCCGCGGCAGCGGGCGCTTCGCGTCGCGCCGTCCTGCCGCCAACGCACGCCCACGGCGCGTTTGCCGTCGAGCACGAGGCCTTCGGCCAGGCAGCCGGTCTCGAGCCGCAGATTGTCACGGTTCAGGACAGGCTTGAGGAAGGCCCGCGCCGTCGAGACGCGGCGGCCACGTTTTTGGTTCACATGAAAGGCGCAGATGCCTTCGTTGTCGCCGGAATTGAAATCGGCAACGCTTTTGATGCCGGCCTCTTCGGCTGCGGCGCGAAAGGCATCGAGCAGGTCCCAGCGCACGCGCGGCGCCGAGACATGCCACTCGCCGCCAATGGCGTGCATGGCACTTTCGCCCATGAAATGATTTTCGTGTTGCTTGAAAAACGGCAGCACATCGTCCCAGCCCCAGCCATCGAGACCGAGCTGGCGCCAATGATCGTAGTCGGCGGCCTGGCCGCGCATATAGACCATGGCGTTGATGGCCGATGAGCCGCCGATCACCTTGCCGCGCGGGTAATTCAGGCTGCGCCCGTTGAGGCCCGGCACCGCCTCGGTCTTGAACATCCAGTCCGAGCGCGGATTGCCAATGGCGAACAGGTAGCCGACCGGAATGTGAAACCAGATCCAATTGTCGCGGCCGCCGGCTTCGATGATCAGTACGCGCTTGCCGGGGTCGGCCGACAGCCGGTTGGCGAGCAGGCAACCGGCTGAGCCCGCGCCCACAATGATGTAATCGTAGTCGCCTTCGATCGCTGCCGCCTCAGCCATGTTTCGCTCCCCGTGTCCAATAGATAGCATGGTGTGCGACAAAAGATGAGTGCGCTTTACCATCAGGTGGCCGGACTGCTATCCTACAAGAGCGACAAACGGCGCGCCGGGCGCGTGCCGTAAATGCCCTGGAACGACGGTTCCCCAAGGTTGTCGCAATAGCCTCTGGTCGCATCGACCTTTTGGATCGGATGATCCGGCGCGCCTTCGCCGCGCGCTTTATGCTTTTGGAGAACCGTCGTGCCCATGAAATGCTCTGTCCTCGCGGCTTTGGCCGCAGTCATCGCCTGTGCGGCACTGCCGCCGGCCGCCCTTGCGCAGGAAAAGTCGATCACGGTGTTCGCCGCCGCCTCCATGAAGAACGCGCTCGACGATGTCGATGCAGCCTTCACCAAGAAGAGCGGCGTCAAAGTGGTCGCGAGCTATGACGCCAGCTCCGCGCTGATGAAACAGATCGAAGGCGGCGCGCCCGCCGATGTCTTCGTATCGGCCGATCTGAAGTGGATGGATTACGGGTCGCAGAAAAAACTCATCAAGGACGACACCCGGATCAACCTCCTCGGCAATGAGCTGGTGCTGATCGCGCCTAAGGATTCCCAGATCGGTCCAGTGACGATCGCCCAGGGCTTCGATCTCGCCAAGCTTGTGGGTGACGGCCGCATCGCGACCGGCGACGTCCAGGCCGTACCGGTCGGGATTTACGCCAAGGCGGCGCTCGAAAAGCTCGGCATCTGGCCGTCCGTCGAGCCGAAAATGGCGATGGCCGCCAATGTGCGCGCGGCGCTGATCCTGGTCGCGCGCGGCGAGGCGCCGCTCGGCATCGTCTATTCGACCGACGCCAAGGTCGAGCCCGGCGTCAAGATCGTTGCGGTGTTTCCCGAGAGCTCGCACGATCCAATCATCTATCCGGTGGCGGCGACAACAGGCGCCAAGCCCGATGCCACGCCGTACCTGGCGTTCCTGCGCTCGCAGGCCGCAAAGACGATCTTCGAGAGCTACGGCTTTGGTTTCCTGATAAAGCCGACGTCGTGAGGCACAGCGCTCCGACGGGTAGCCGCCTTGCTTGACTTGTCCCCCGAGGAATGGACGGCGGTCGCGCTGACCTTGCGCATCGCGCTGGTCGCGACGGCGTGCGCTCTGCCGTTCGGCATCGCGATCGGCTGGCTCCTCGCGCGCAGGAATTTCTGGGGCAAGGCACTGCTCGACGGCCTGGTTCATCTGCCGCTGGTGCTGCCGCCGGTCGTGACCGGCTATTTGTTGCTCATATCGTTCGGACGCCGCGGCCCGATCGGCGCCTTTCTGGACGATCATTTCGGTATTGTGTTCTCGTTCCGCTGGACCGGCGCGGCGCTCGCCTGCGGCGTCATGGGCTTTCCACTCCTGGTCCGCCCGATCCGGCTCGCGCTCGAGGCGATCGACCGCAAGCTTGAAGATGCCGCGTCGACGCTCGGCGCCAATCGGGCCCTGGTGTTTTTCACCGTCACGCTGCCGCTTGCTCTGCCGGGCCTCATTGCCGGAATTCTGCTCTGCTTCGCCCGCGCGCTCGGCGAATTCGGCGCCACCATCACCTTCGTGTCGAACATTCCCGGCGAGACGCAGACGATCTCGTCGGCGATCTACACCCTGACGCAGGTTCCGGGCGGCGACGCGGCGGCCGGGCGGCTGGTGCTGATCTCCATCGGTTTGGCTTTCGCGGCGCTGCTCGCGTCGGAATGGCTCGGCCGCCGCGCCACCATTCGCTTCCACGGTGATTGATCGTGCTCACCGTCGACGTAGAGAAAAAGCTCGGCGCGCTGCAACTCATGGTGAGCTTTCAGGCGAGCCACGGCACCACGGCGTTGTTCGGGCCGTCGGGTGCCGGCAAGACCTCGGTGGTCAATATGATCGCCGGATTGCTCAAGCCCGATCGTGGCTCGATCGCGCTCGATGATACGGTGCTGTTTGATTCCGCCAATGCCATCGACGTGCCGCCGCACCGGCGCCGCATCGGCTATGTGTTTCAGGAGGGTCGGCTGTTCCCCCATCTCAGCGTCCGGCAAAATCTCGATTACGGCCGGCGGATGAGCGGGCATCCGCGCGATGCCGGTGATTTCGAGCGCATCGCGGCGCTCCTCGATATCGGCCATCTGCTGGAACGCCGGCCCGGAAAACTGTCCGGCGGCGAGCGGCAGCGTGTCGCCGTTGGGCGCGCGTTACTGATCCGGCCGCGGCTTCTATTGCTCGATGAGCCGCTGGCGTCGCTTGATGCCGGCCACAAGCGCGAAATCCTTCCCTATCTGGTCCGGCTGCGCGACGAGGCCGGCATTCCGATGGTCTATGTCAGCCACACGGCTGCGGAGTTACGTCGCATCGCCACGACCGTGGTGCGGCTCGACAATGGCCGCGTTGCCGCAGCGGGCGGCATCGAGCTTCTGGATGCTGCCGACAGCGACGCCTTCGCCTGATTTCGTATTTCACGAACCCTGCTAAGCATAACCGCGAGTTGTCGGGCCAAGCCGCTGCGGACTATGGTCCGCGATGGATTCTTTGCCGCCTCAGCCGGCCAAACATGCGACGGCGTTGGGCGTCATTTTCGGCGCCGCGGCCTCTTTGTGCTGGGCGCTGGGATTTGTCGCCGCTCGCCAAGGCGTCACCCACGGCCTCTCGCCGCTCGTCATCGCGCTGCATCGCTTTATCTGGCCCGGTCTGGCGCTGTTTCCAATGGTCGCAGCCAACGGTTTCCGCACCATCCGCGTCGTCGGCTGGCAGCGCAGCGTCGCTCTGGCGCTCACCGGCGGGCTGCCGCTCGCGCTGTTCAGCTATATCGGCTACGTGCATGTGCCGCTGGGTCACGGCGCCCTCATTCAACCGTCCTGCGCCGCGCTGGGCGGACTGCTACTGGCCCGCTTTCTGCTCAAAGAACCGCTGCCGCCGCGCCGGATCGTCGGCGCCGTGACGATCCTCGCCGGTCTCGCGGTGATCGGCGCCGAGGCCCTGCACACGCTGGGCTCGCGCGGCGTGTTCGGCGATTTGCTGTTCGTAGCCGCCGGCTCCTGCTTTGCGATATTCGGCATTTTGTTGCGGCTGTGGCTTGTTCCGGCGATGCGCGCGGTCGCGATCACGAGCGTGCTGTCGCTTGCCGGTCTGCCGGTGCTGCTTTTCAGCTTCGACAACATGGTAGCAGCAGGCTTCGCCGAAAATCTGATGCAGGCCGTGGTGCAAGGTGCGCTCGCCGGCGCCGGCGCCATCTATCTCTTCACCCGCTCGGTCGTATTGCTGGGGGCGAGTCGGGCGGTGCTGTTTCCGGCGCTGGTTCCGCCGTTCACGCTGCTGGTCGGCTATCTGGCGCTCGGCGAAGCGCCGAGCCTGTCGCAGCTCATCGGTCTTGTGATCGTCGTTGCCGGCTTCCGGCTGACCCAGCGGAGCTAAGCTTCCGGTCCGGCATACTTCCCGGCGGTGTGCGGAAACATCGACTTTACGATCTTCATCCGCGAGATGTCGACGGTGGCGTCCATGTGGAGAAAGATCGCGGCGTCGCGGAACAGCTTTTCCACGCCGAAATCCAGCATGGTTCCATTGCCGCCATGCAGTTCGAGCGCATGCTGCGCCACTTTGAGGATTTCCTCGGACGCGAACACTTTGGCCATGTTGCACAGCGTGTCGGCATCCGGCGCATTGTCGTCGACCGATTTCGATGCGCGCGCGAGAAGCGCGCGCACCGCCTCGATGCGGGTCGCCATGTCGGCGAGCCGCAGCGCCACCGCCTGATGCTTGATCAGGATGCGGCCGCCCTGCACGTAATTTTGCGCGTA
>Ga0182016_10003893_pt1 | contig 16785 bp, 11 predicted proteins | sample 712S2MmetaG_FD_120491 | JGI IMG/M metagenome (GOLD analysis project Ga0182016, IMG submission 120491) | Permafrost microbial communities from Stordalen Mire, Sweden - 712S2M metaG | ecosystem: Environmental > Terrestrial > Soil > Wetlands > Permafrost | place: Sweden: Stordalen | collected...
GCTGCCGAATTTGGTCAGCGACCGCTTGACGGCGGGGGGCAGAACATCTGACACATTCGATCTCATTTATAGGGCTCCATACATAAAGCCTTATGGCTTTATATGGTCCAATATATAGGACTGTGTTGAAAGTTTCCAGGTCGAATGAATTTAAGGAGCAAGGCTTTGCGTGCCGATGCAGCGTCACGGACTCGCAGTTCGGAGACTTGGCGGTTTCTGTTCCCAGCTCTGTCGAGCTGGTCTGCCTGGTCTTTGCTTGCCCCTTGCCGAGGTGCGAGATTGAACGAAATGCTGAAAGTTGCCGGGCTGATCCCACACGATCAGCCCGTTGGCCCGCTCGGGTAAATTTGGCAGCATTTTGGCAGCAAATAGCGCCAATTGTGCCGTTTTTGCCGACTCTGCCAACTGCTAAGTACTGTACCGTCTGTTATTTACAGATTGCCGCACACCTTGACACGGAAGAGGTCGCTGGTTCGAATCCAGTCGTGCCTACCACGGATCGATTTAAAGACATCCAATACAATCCAGAGAATCAAGATAAGCCGCTGAAAAATCAGCGGCTTTTGTCATGAGGCGCTGTTGACGCCACTTCAGTAGGGTTGCTTGAATTTCTCGAAGGAGGGTTGGGCGGCATGAGATTGGCGTCCGGGGCGGTTTCGGCAGGGTGGCGTTGAGAATTTGCGTTGCGGCGCGTTGCCGGAGCAGCCTCTGCTGAATCAGCCTCTAATGGGCGAGCCATAACTGGACAAGCGTTTACTGGACGAGGAGAATGGGCGCCCGCCAGTAGTTAGTTTTTTGAGTGGATGGATCGAGCACGGTTACCTGGCAATCATAAGTCCCTGGCGGAAGGCGATCGAGTGCGACGCTGAAGTTGAGCGGAGTTATGCCGAGGCGGCTTGATGGATTGGGCTGGATTGCTACTGGAGGAGTGTCGAGAACGTTTTGGCCGGCAAGATAGAGGCTGACGAAGGCAAACAATGGCTGTGCAGGTTGCGGGCTGGGCTTGGGGTCCGATGAGGCGGGCGGCGCCTTATAGGCTTGCATGTAGACGAACATTGGGCGAGCGATGTTGAAGACGCGCGTGACGCTGGGGATGATCTTCTTTCCGTCCTGCACGAGGGGGTTGACGCTGTCTTCTTTTTCTCTCTCTTTTGCTTTGGCGGCATCGAAGAGCGTGTCCTTCTGTTCGACTCGCTGACTGCTGAGAACCACGGAGCTAATGGGAACGCGTTTGTCTTCCTTATTGAGATTGGGAATGGTGAAGATGGTTTCGTAGGTTCCGATGCGGCCCGTTTCGTCGTCGCGCGCGAGGAACTTGATTCTGTATTCGCCGGGCAAGAGAGTAAATCCGGTGTCGTATTCGATGGGCCGATGGGCAAGTTCGGCGGCGGTTGCGTCAGAGAGCTTGATGTTCACGCTGTCGCGAACATTGCTGACGGTCATGCCGCCGCTGAGGTCTTTGATTTCGCCGACGAAGTCGATAAGCGTGTGTTCAGCTCCGCCACGCTTGGCGAGAGCAAGCTCGCGGCCAGGAATCTTGACGATGATGGGAATGAAGTACTCGGCGCGATTGAGCTGGAAGTGATCGATCTCCATGGCAATGGAAAGCTCGGTGATGGGGTCCTCGAGCATGAGCGCATCCTCAAGCTGACGCTCCTTATCAACAGTGGTGAAGTGGCTGAACTCCTTGTCGGCGTAGTAGCCCTGGCGATAGTCCAGTTTGGCATCGAGATTCTGATTGAGCGTGATCTTGACACGGCGGAAGTGGCCGTTCTTAGCGGTGTTAGTAGCGTAGTAGCCGATGAGGTAGTAGTCGGAGATGGAGTCCTGGGCGAGCACCAGGCCGTGGTCAAGGTCGTTGGTGTCGAAGAGAGCTTTGCCACCAGTGTCTCCAGCGAGAGCATAGAGTGTGTCCTGCGACTGCTGGAAGTTACCGGTGGTGGCAGCGGCCGCTGCACCGGTGTAGATTGCGGAGTTACCGGGCGAGCCTTGAGTTGCATCTCCTAGCGGCGCCTGGGCAACGAGGCCGCGCGCGTCGATGGGCCAGAAGCTAACTCCGGCTTTGATGGCGGAGTCGACCGTGGCGTGAAGCTGAGCCTGATTATCGACTCCGTTGAGGCGGAGACCGCTGGCGAAGTAGATGAGGGACTTCTTTTCATTCAACTGGCCTAGCATCTTGGCCGCGGTCTCAAGCGCAGAGAGTTGACGATCGGTATTGAAGACGTTGAACTCGCTATCGTCCTGGCCGAATGCCGCGCCGGTATCCGCGCTGCTGGAGTCGTCGGTGGATTCGTTCTCGCCCTGAGCCTCGCCAACGACGAGGGTCTCGAGGATGCTGAGGATCTTGTTGCGGTCGGCGGTGAAGTCCTGAAGGATGTCGACTGATGCGCCCTGATAACGAAGGATCGAGACAAGGTCGACGCTGGTCATTTGCGTACGGACAAATTGCTTGGCGGCGGAGAGAGCGCGGATTTGGTCGGCAGGGCGCATGGCCGACATATCAAAGTAGAGAGCAAGCAGACGTCGATTCTTGTAGCGCTCGTTGTCTTCAGTCTCTGGCGCGATCTGGGTGCGAGCGAGATGCTTGTAGATCTTGATGTCTTCAGTTCCGGGCTTGATGACGGGCAGGGGCGCGGACTGTTCGGCGAGATTCTGGCGCTCGCAGATGCGAACCGTTTGCGGCACGCCATCCTCGGTGACGGTGAAGTCTTTGGCAGTTAGGCCGGGGATGGTTTTTCCATCTTTGTCCTTGACGACTACCGCTTCAACTACTAACTGCACTTTGACCGAGAGAGTGAAGCCCTGCGATCCGTCGGCTGGCTTGTTCTGGCCAATCTGCTGCGCGCCTGCGAGCGTGGTGGCGAGGGCGACGACGATGGAGGCGAGGATGCGCATGGCTAGAACCTGAGCCTGATGGTGGATTGGAGACTGCGCATGGGGTTTGCGGAGGCGGGCAGGCCAAACTGCTGGCTGTTAACGGTGGTAACCCAGCCACTGAAGACGGCATGATTGAGCGTGTTTGTGGAGTCGACGCGGAAGGTCAGGTTGAATTTGGTGCTGGGGCGGAAGGTGCGCTCGAGGGAGCTATCAAGGTTGAACTGTCCGGGGCCGGTGATTGAATCCCGGCCTGCTGTGCCCCATTGTCCGAAGGCTGGCGCTGAATACGCTGCGGGGTTGAGATGGAGATTGTCGGCCGTAATGGCGGTGGGGTAGATAGACGCGCCGGTTAGGCTGGGGCGAATGGTTCCAGTGAATCCAGTGCCTGGAACAGCGGCCAGATAGGTGGGAGTTTGGGGCATGCCGGTGCCGAGGTTGAATTGAGTTACCAGCGTCCACTCTTTGAGTAACTTGCCACGCCAGCCAGTCATCAAGGTTCCGCCATCAACTCCCTGGCCAGAGGTGAATTGCGCTTGAAGGTTGAGAAGGTGGCGTTGGTCGAATGTGGAGAGTGAGCGCTCGGCGCGGATGTTAAGCCAATTCTGCGCGACGGCAAGGTTGGGCGATGCGGACTGGACTTGGTCGGTTGCTGCCTGGCCTTGGGAGGCGGCGCCGACGTGGCCCTGGCCGCCCAGAGTGGCGTCGTTGTCAATCGATTTCGAATACGTGTAAAGCGCTGAAGCAGTGAATCCGCCTTTGAGCCTGCGGCGGAGTTGTAACTGACCGGACTGGCGCGTGGAGTTACCGCCTGAGGTTCGATACTCGAAGTCCAGCGGGCACGCTGGGCAGGGAGTTACAGCGCCAATTGGATAGGTGTTAGGCAGAATCTCCTGCACGCCGTGTGTGCCCTTGACGCCGAGATAAGTCGCTGTCATCTGGAGTGCGAATGGCAGATCACGCTGGACGGTGAGATTCCAAGTTTGGGCATAGCCAACACGAAGGTTGGGGTTAACGGCGTAGTTATCCTGATTGCCGGAAGAGCATGAGGTAAAGCCATTGGCTAGTGTTAGTGGGCAGGCAGCGCTGTTAGCGGCATTGAGGCTTGTTGAGAGCGGAGCCTGCTGGGCGAGCTGGAGAGCGGGCGCGAGATATACGGATGTGTCGTGATAGATGCCGTAGCCTGCACGCACAACAACGGTGGATGCAGGGATGGGCCGCCAGGAGATGCCGATGCGGGGCTCTATCCCTGTGCGATCCGGGCGGATGAGCGAACTGGGATAGTGAGTGCCGGTGAGCGGGCCGACGGGATCGCTGGCGAGGACGGGCGCGGCCGCAGCAAAGTCAGGAGTGAGGTCAAGATTGACGAGGCGGCCATGGAGTTCGGTGATGGGAGCGCCATACTCCCAGCGCGCGCCGGCGTTGATGGTGAGGATGGACAGAATGCGCCAGTCGTCGGTTGCGTAGGCGTCGTAGACGGGCTGGCGGAAGTATTTGTCTGCATTGCCATACGCGATGGTGCTGGTATCGGGGACGCCGATTAGGAAGTCGGCAAGGTCGGAGCCGGTGCTGGCGGCTCCTGCTGTTGCTGCGCCTGTAAATGTGAAAGCGCCACGGGGATTCTGTTGAAAGAAATCGTTGTACTGCTGATAGCGAAAGTCTGCGCCGGCAGTTATGTTGTGTTTGCCATGATAGATGCCCGTCGATGCTGAGAATGCATCGGTGCGGTTGCGGTCGAAGGAGCTATTGGCATCGCTGAGGGCGGCAATGCCGCTCGAGAAGCCAAGCGCGGGTGGACCCCAGTCGGCTTTGTCCTGATCGTTGCCGGTGATTCCGGCGGTGGAGGACACGTTCTCCTGATTTTCGAAGTTGGGCCTGACCAGCGTTCTTAAGCGGCTGAACTTATAGCTTGCGAAGAAGAAGAATTGCGGCTTGATGCGATGTGTCCAGTTGATGTTGGAGTTAATGCCGAGGGTGTCGGTAGTATCGACGAAGTCGAATAGGTTCACATTGGCGGCGCGTGTGCTTTGGAGATTGAAGCCACCGTATAACTGGTCTCTGTGGCCGAGAGTCTTGTCGAGGCGCAGTTGGACAACATCCTGATGGCTGCTGTTGAGGACGGGCACCTGGAAGTTATAGCCAGATGCGCCGGTAAGGTTTGGAAGCGGGTAAAGCGCGAGGAGCGCCTGGGCCTGGGAACTGACGGGGACAATGCCTCCGGGATAAGCAAGGCCCGTTGCAGGGTTGTAGATGGCGGTGGGTTGGCCGGCTGAATTGAGCAAGCCGGAGAGGTCGCCGGCGCGTTCTTCAAGGGTGGGAACGAGGCCGGGCTCTGTGGCGGCGTTGTGGTCGCGGGTCCATTGGTATGCGGCGAAAAAGTTTGGCCCGCGTGTCAGGATGTGGGGAATCTTGATAGGGCCACCGACGGTAAGGATGGCGGTGACCCGATCATAGAGGGCTTTGGGCGCCTCAAAGCCGGTGAGCGAATAGGGGCGCGCGTCGAGAGCGGAGTTGTTGAGAATGGCAGCAAATCCGCCGGTGTAGAGGCTCTTGCTGTTGGGCCTGCGATTGCCAAAGGCGCGGTCGAGCGAGTATTGGCTGGTGGCGGCGTTGTTGACGCTGCCGTTGACGACGAAGCCGTCATTTGCCTGCTCGCTTTGCTCGTCGGGCGGCTTGGGAATCTCGGTTGGGCCAGCGGCGGTTTCCGGTCTCTTGACTTCTGGCGGTGGAGTTGCGGAGTGAGGCAGGGTTGGCGGAGCTTGCGCGAGTTTGCTGCGGGCCATGAGCTGGTCGGTGGGGAGAAGCGTCAGTTCAAATTTGCCGGGAGGAGTATTTTGAGTAACGGTTACCTGCGCTCCAAGCTTGGCAAACAACTGCATCTCGATCTCGATTTTCCAAGGGCCCTCGGCGAGATCGTCGAAGGAGTAGACGCCGCCAGCATCGGAGACGACGCTGACTTTTTTGGATCCCTGGGTTGCGGTGACGGTTGCGCCGGGAACGGGATATCCGCCGAAGGTGACTTGGCCGCGATACTGGGAAGCGAGCGCCAGGGTGGAGGCGCAGAGGAGAAGCAGCACAGAGAGGATCGAGATCCTGATCGTGGTCCAAAGCCTCACGAGCTGCTCCCGGGCGCTAATTTGCTGACGGTTTTTCGGCGTGGTCGATGACGATGACATCTACGGGGACTTTGGCAGGCCCCATTTTTAGACCAAGTTGCTCGGTGATTGCGGTGTAGAGGCCGGGAGGCGCAGTTGCGCTGTCAGTCGGCGGTGGCACGACAGCACCGACGCTCCTGAATGCGGCGAATTGCGACTCGTCGGGCGTCCACTTCAATTGGAAATCGTAGCGGTCAGTCAGGCCAGTTTGATCCACGACTGGGCGGTCCATGACACCGTTTTGCATCCATTGCGCAAAGTCGGTCATGTTCTGATTTCTTACCGTGAGATCGCCGAGGGCGCGGAAAAAGAAGGCTGGAGTATCGGTGGGGGCGGAGGTGGTCTTGGTCATCTTCGGGCCGCCGGCGGCTACCCCGATTGTGTAGACAGGCAGTTCACGCTTTTCGTGATGGAACTTCAGTTGGAAGCGGTCCTCAAGAAGCTTTTGGGACATGGTTGACATTTGCTTCATGCTGGGGCGGCCTTCGGCGTCGGGCTTGGCTTCGATGTCAAAGAGGTCGGTGCCAAACCAGTCGGGCGCGCCGATGATTTGTTTGGGGTGAAGACCATAGGCAAAAGCGATCATGTCGTTCAGGTCGGTATTGAAGGTCATGAAATGGCCGCCCCTGAAGGTGAAGCCCTTGCCTTGCGCGCCGGGCTTGCTGGGCTTGATGGTGGCGACTTCGAAGTTCGGGTTGGCGTCGGCGGCCATGGGCGGAACCGGCGGCGGGGGCGTGGGGATGGACCATTCGGTGGCAGGGGTGGCGCGCGCGAGTGGCAACGGTAGCGGGTTGCCTCCCTGCGTCCAGGTGCCCGCGATTGTGTTCCCGTCCGCGCTCAGCTTGCCTTCATATTTGCCGCTGATCAGGTTCAGCGTGAGCGTGATGGAGGAGCCGTCGACGACAGTCTTGTCGATGGGCAGCGGCTGACCGCCCTGGTCGATGCTGTAGAAGACGGCCTTGTAGCCGCCTGCATCCGCCTTGCTGATCTTGGTGACGATGCGGAGGTCCTGGCCCACATGGAGCGTACCCTGCCAGGTGCCTTCGAAGCCGGTTGCTGAGGCCTGCGCCGCTGCTGGTGCGGGCGCTGCGGAGGACTGTGGAGTCGTGGCTGGGGGAGTTTGCCCGGCGACGGGGGCTGGGTTGGTGAATTGGAGCAGAATCGGCGTCAGGGCTGCAAACCCAAGCGCGAGGCTCAGCAGAACGGTTTGTGTTCCATGGGTTTTGCGAGCGGAGTATTTCGGCGTCATTGGACGAGTCCTTATCCCCGGTCTGCATTCGCAAATCTGGTGATGCGATCCGGCGCTGATTCAGATTCCTGTTGAAGATACATTGATAAGACGCAGATACGATTGGTTTAGCTCCGCGGTTCCCGGACTTTTCTTTTGGGACGCTAAGGGGAGTAGATTGAGTGTGGTGGAGGGGTCGCAGCCGTGGCTCGAACGGACGAGTACCAAGGTGTTCATTTCATGCTGGGAACTGTGAGAGACTTCCACCATAGCTTCCTCGGTGGGGGCAAGTTCCGCACGCAAAGCAAGGCTAAGATGTTGGCTACCTGGCGAGAAGGTGGAGCTTATGGGCAAGGCCGAAGTCTTCAGTTCGCGAATGGGCATTATTGGCGGCGGGGCAAGCGGGGCGGTGCTTGCAGCGAGTCTGCTCCATCGAGTTGGGCCGCACACAGAAATTGTGCTGATTGAGAAGAGCAAGGAGGTTGGCCGGGGGCTGGCCTATTCGACATGGGACCCGAGCCATCTGCTGAACGTGAGGGCGGGCAACATGAGCGCCTATGCAGACCGCCCGGATCACTTCTACGAGTGGCTGCAGGTTTATGGGCCTCAGCATGGGATTGGCTGTCCGACGAGATTCTGTTTTGTTCCGCGCGGAGTGTATGGCGAGTACATAGGCGGCCTGCTTCGGGATGTTTCTAATTCTCACCAACTGAGGATCATTCGCGATGAATGCGTCAAGGTCACGTCTTGCGGCGACGGCATGTCGTTGACGTTCGCTTCCGGAAACAAGCTAGACGTGGATTACTGCGTATTGGCGACCGGAAATGAACAGCGGCCTCCTTTGCTTACGGCGCGTGGAGAGAATCCCTGGGCGGCGGGTGTTCTGGATCAAATCGAAAACGATGCGACGGTACTTATGATCGGCACCGGCCTGACGATGGTGGATTCGGTGCTCTCTCTTTACCGTCGCGGCCATCGCGGACAAATCATCGCAGTTTCACGCCGAGGGTTGCTGCCGCATACACATCAGATGGTGAAGGCACACAAACTTGAGCGAGCCGATGTACCGTTTGGCGCACCTGTCTCGGTGCTGACTCGCTGGATACGTGGGATGGCCGATGCAGCGACGAGAGAGGGCGGTGACTGGCGGAGTACGATGGACTCTCTGCGGCCCTATACCCAGGAACTTTGGAAGCGCATGACGCTGGATCAGCGAAGCAGGTTTCTGCGGCATGCTCGACCCTGGTGGAATATCTGCCGGCATCGCATGGCGCCGCAGATTGCCGATTTGATCAGGAATCTGATTGCCGAGGGTAGGCTGCGGGTTGTGGCGGCTCACATTGTGGATGCAAAGCGCGAAGGGGCGGAGATAACGGCAGCGCTTTTTTTGCGCGGTGAAGATAAGACGGAAACCATCAAAGTGGCTTCGATACTTGAGTGTACGGGGCTGCCCGATGATCCGCGTTATTCAGCTAACCCGGCGATTGCATCGCTCTATGCGGGGGGACTGATTCGTTCCGGCCCGCTGACGATCGGGTTGGATCTGGACGATCATTGTGCGGTGATTGATGCGGAAGGAGCGGTTTCAACGCGCTTGTTTGCGATTGGGCCCCTGACTCGGGGTGTGTTTTGGGAGAGCATTGCGCTGCCAGATATTCGTAATCAGTGCGCGAGCCTGGCGGGGCTGTTGGCAGAGCGACTGGGGACGGCGAAGCAAGAGTTGCCATTGGCGAAGTGACGCGGCGATTGGCTTGGGGTTTGTTGGGGCGTGCTGGCGGATTAATGCGGAAGCTTTGGCCTAAGCCAACTGTAGGCGGCGGTGCCTACGAGGGCGCTGAAGACGGCAACGATCATTACCGAAACGCCATTGCCGATGAGAGCGAAGAGCGGTCCGGGGCAGGCGCCGGTGAGGGCCCAGCCTAGTCCGAAGATAGTGCCGCCGGCGGCGTAGGAGATACCGCCGCCCAGAGTTTTGGAAGGGATCTGAATGGGATCGCCGGCGACGGACTTTGCGCCGACGGCTTTGATGATCGCGATGGAAACAGCAGCGGTTGCGATGGCGGAGCCGATGATGCCGTACATGCGAAACGACTGGAAGCGGAACATCTCCTGAATGCGGAACCAGGAGAGCACCTCAGAGCGCGAGAGGACGAAGCCGAAGGCGATGCCGAGGAGCAGATAGATGGCCAGGAATGCGGGGTGGGGAGGGCGCTCGGGCGGAGTGCTGACGCCGCAGTCTGAGAGATCCGGAAGAGAGTTGCTCATCCTATTCCTCCGATCACATAGGGCAGGATGAAGTATGTTGCGATGAGGCCGCCGGCAAAGAACCCGAAGACGGCGATGAGCGAGGGGAGTTGGAGGTTGGCGAGGCCGGAGATGGCGTGGCCTGAGGTGCAACCGCCCGCATAGGCGGTACCGAAACCCACGAGAAAACCGCCGATGACGATGAAGATGAATCCGCGGACAGTGAGGAGGGCGTTCCAACTGAAGATTTCGCGGGGCGCGATGCCGGAGAAGTCATGGATGCCGAGCCGTGTGAGGGCGGCATGGGTTTCGGGCGATATAGCAACATCATGGGGCGGGCCGATTTGAGCGGCGAGGAAGCCGCCGATCAGGACACCGGCGAGGAAGACGAGATTCCAGAGGCCGGCTTCCTTCCAGTTGTAGCGAAGGAAGTCTGGCTTGCGGGGCAAGAGGGCCGAGCAGATGTGGCGGAGGTTGGAGGAGATGCCAAAGACCTTGTTGCCGACTAGCAGGAGTGCGGGGACGAAGAGGCCGATGATTGGTCCCGCGACGTACCAGGGCCATGTACTGGACAGCAAGCCGGACATAGCTTTAAGCGACTCCAGGATTACGGCCGTTGCGGAGGTCCCAGAGGGCAGAGATGAGGCGATCAACTTCTTCGCAGGTGTTGTAGAGCGCGAAGGTTGCACGAACGGTGCTTTCGAGCCCGAAGCGGCGAAGGATGGGCTGTGCGCAGTGGTGGCCGCCACGTACGGCAATGCCCTTGCGGTTGAGGTAGTCGCCGATCTCTTCAGTGCGGAAGCCGTCCATGATGAAAGAAATCACGCTGGCTTTTTCTTTGGCAGTTCCGATGATGGTGAGGCCGGGAATCTGCTGAAGGGCAGCGGTTGCGTAGGTGAGAAGCTCGTGCTCGTGGCGGGCGACGTTGGCGATGCCGACGCGATCGAGGTAGTCGATTGCTGCGCCGAGGCCGACGGCGTCAGCGATGTTTCCGGTGCCTGCTTCGAAGCGCTGCGGAGGCGGCTGGTAGAGCGTTTTCTCAAATGTGACGTCCTGGATCATGTTGCCGCCACCTTGCCAGGGAGGCATGTGGTCGAGCACTTCAGATTTGCCGAAGACGACGCCGATGCCAGTGGGTGCGAAGACCTTGTGGCCGGAGAAGACATAGAAGTCACAGCCGATGGACTGCACGTCTACGCGCATGTGGGATACGGCCTGTGCGCCGTCGACAATGACGCGTGCGCCATGGCGATGAGCTGACTCAACCATCGCTTTGACAGGGACAATAGTTCCCAGGGCATTGGAGACGTGTGCGATTGAAACCAGCCGCGTTTTGGGGCCGAGGAGCTTCTCGTATTCGTCGAGCAGAACCTGACCGGAGTCGTCGACCGGGGCTACGCGCAGGCGAGCGCCTTTTTCGGCGCAGAGCATTTGCCAGGGAACGATGTTGGCGTGATGCTCAAGCCAGGTGATGACGATTTCGTCGTCCTTCTGGATGTTTTGGCGGCCCCAGCTCTGTGCTATGAGATTGATGGCTTCGGTGGCACCGCGGACAAAGACGATCTCGCGCGTGGCGCCGGCGTTGAGGAAGCGGCGGGTCTTTTCGCGGGCTGATTCGTAGGCATCGGTGGCGCGGGCAGCTAACTCGTGGGCGGCGCGATGGACGTTGGAGTTCTCGTGCTCGTAGAAGTAGCTGACGCGATCGATGACGGATTGCGGCTTTTGAGTGGTTGCGCCGTTATCGAGCCAGGCGAGCTGGTGGCCGTTGACGACCTCCTGAAGGATGGGGAAATCTCGTCGGATGGCTTCAACATCGAAGGAGTAGGACGAGAGGCCGAGATCGCCGAGGAGGTTTGACTGACCATCGCCGGGTACCAGGACAGGATTGATGCTGATGAGGTCAATCGGATTGATCCCGCGAGGAGTATCTTGGGGACGATGTGCAGGCGGGGTTGAGCCGGGGGCGTGCGCTACGGTGCCGGAAAGCTGCGGTTCGGCTGGAGAGAGTGGCGAGGCAAATGGATTTTTTGCAACGGACGGCGCTGGGCCGGGGATAGAGGGCGGCGTGGAGAAGAGCGGACGGGCATCTTCAATGAAGGAAAAAGCGGGGATGGCTGAAGAGTCAACGAAGCCAAATGCGCCAGGGACGGTTGGGGCGGGAGGTTGGGTTGTCAGGAGGGGCTGGGGATCGGATTCGAGGGATGCTGGAATCGCAGCATAGGCTGATTCGTCGGGCGCGCTTGCAGATGCTGGGCTGCCGGCGGGGATTGAGGTTGCAGCCTCGGGTTGCGGTTGCGAGCCAACCGAAGCGGCAGATAGCGGCCTTGCTTCGGAGAGAAATCCAAAGGGAAACTCGGTGGGCGGGGCAAAGGCTGTGCCGGGTCCATTGACTGAGCTCAGACCTTGGGCGGGGACTGATCCGGGGCCGGATCCATAGCCGGTGGTTCCGATGGGGAGGGCAAATGCAGGCGCAGCGGGAGCTGAGGGACGCAGATCGGGTGCGATGGTTCGGTCAGGTGTGGAGATGAATGCGCCAGGCAGGGCTTCGGCTACAGTGGCAGCGAGGCCCGGGATGGCAGGCGCGGTGGAAGCGGGTGCGGAAGCGTAGGGGTTGCCGGAGAGAGCAGAGTTTGGCGGCAGCACGACGCGAGCCGCAACAGCAAGGGGCTGCTGCAGCTCATCGGGCAGGGCATTGAAAAACTCATTTGCCAGGCGCGCAATCTGCGACGGCGAGATGACTCCAGTGGGCGCAGATTCACTCAGGTGCAAACCTGGAGTTGAGTTGCTCGCATCCGGGGTCCCAGGGAAGCTTGAGACGGCTTCACTTGTACTCATGGTATTGACCCACGTCCACGTCTTCCAACAGAGCAATTGCGTCGGCGGTGAGGACGGCCGCCGAGCAGTAGAGCGAGATCAGGTAGGACGCGAGGGCGCGCTGATCTATGCCCATGAAGCGGACTGAGAGGCCGGGGCTCTGTTCGCCGGGAAGTCCGGGCTGGAAGAGGCCGACGACGCCCTGTTTCTTTTCGCCCACGCGCACGAGCAGGATCTTGGACTTTTGATCCTTGCTGCGGATTGCGATTTTGTCGGAAGGAACGAGCGGAACACCACGCCAGGTGAGGAACGGTGAGCCGAAGAGCGTGACTGTCGGCGGAGGAACGCCGCGACGGGTGCACTCGCGCCCGAAGGCTGCAATGCCGCGCGGGTGCGCGAGGAAGACGGAAGGTTCCTTCCATACCTTGGTCAGCAGTTCGTCGAGATCGTCGGGTGTTGGAGCGCCCTTGCGGGTTTTGATTTTCTGCGACGGGTCCACATTGTTGAGCAGGCCATAGTCGGCGTTGTTGAGGAGTTCGCTTTCCTGCTTCTCCTTCACGCTCTCGATCAGGACGCGCAACTGCTCACGGACCTGGTCAAAGGGGTTGCTCAAAAGGTCGGAGACACGGGTATGGACGTTCAAAATCGCATTGATGCTGCCGAGGCGATATTCGCGCGGGGCGGCTTCGTAGTCTGCGTAAGTTGCCGGGAGACGGGACTCATCCTCATGCCCACAGAGCGACTCGATCGCTTTGCTTTCATCCACTTTGTTGACGCGCAGGGTGCCGGATTCCAGTGGTTTCCAGTCGAGGAGGCGCACCAGCCATCGGGGGGTGATTGCGCCAAATTGGGGAGCGGTCTTGGTGACATTTGCAAGTTGAAATGCTGTTTGCTCACCTAACGAAACGCGACTTACTTCTTCTGGCACCGGAACTCTCCTCATTAACCAAGTTGAATCGGAAATCTGCTAGATGCGGCTCGCAGGCGAGGGCTTGCTAAGATCCGCCCGAAGACTTCGCTGCAAAACTACACGTGATTCTAATAGAAGATCTGGAGCGCCGGGCGGGAATTGAACCCGCGAGTACAGGTTTTGCAGACCTGCGCGTTGACCGCTTCGCCACCGGCGCTTATTAAAAAAATTAGTTAGTACTTGCGAACGCTCCGATCGACATAATCAGCCCAGGCATGAATGCCGCCGGTCAGATTCCAGACGTGATTAAAGCCAGCATTATGAAGAACCTGCGCTGCCTTCGCGCCTCGCGGCCCCATTTTGCAGACGGTGATGATCTTCTGGTTCATATCAAGCTCGCTTACGCGCCCGCGAAGTTCGGGCAGCGGGATCAATTGTCCGCCGATGTTGGAGATTTCGTACTCGAATTCCTCGCGAACATCGAGGAGAAAAAGGTCCTCGCCCGATTCCAGTCTCTGCTTCAACTCTTCTGCGCGAATCTCAGGAACGATCATTGCCTCACCATTGCTTAGTCTGTATGGCGAACGCCCTCGTGCCCGGTCCGCCTGAATTTGAACTCAAAATGAAAAACCCACCTGCCAGTTCGGTTTCTGGCGGTGGGTCTCAATGAGACGGCGGCTGGGTTCTACTGCTTTAGCCTAGCCATTTCCTCACGCCAGAATGCGTACACGCGCAACACATCGCAGCGCGACAACACATGGTGGCGGTCATGGAGCTAAAGGAAACCATGTGAGGAATGTACCATGCTGGCCCGGGAAGCGCAAGGACCTGGCTCTTGCGCTTGGTTCCTGGGTAACCGAATCCTCGGGGATCACCGAATGCTCGGTCATTCTGAACGTGATCAAGGAAATCGGATGATGGACAAATCCGGGTCGTTTTGGATGTCGTTCAGGTTTTGGGAGAGATTTTGGCTGCGACGCGGCGAGAATACAACTGGAGCAGCGCAAAAATTGGCATGGCGTGCTTGAGAGCGGAGACTCCTGATCACAAATAGATGATGGCGAGGAAGAGGGCGCAGCTGAGGAAGCGTAACGCAAGCCGTTTTTGTGGATTTGATTCCACTGTTGGACGTTTCTACAGGCCCTTGCCATGAAAGCCAGCTCGCTGCATGGCGGCTCGGCTCTCGGGGTTGCGCATGAAGGTGTTCCAGACAAGGCCGGAACGGAGGTTCTCGGCCATCAGGACCGAGATACCCTGATCGATCCCGAGGACATCGGAGTCATACCAGTTGGCGGAAGGATGGAAGGCGTCGACAAAGCCATAGCGACCCCAGGCCTGCTTGCCCCATTTGGATCGCATGGCACGCAGGACGTGAAGGCACTCTGCGGGCAGGAAGGGGAGCGAGCCAGCAGCCGCGTAGGGAACAACGGTTCCATCCAGAGGGCCTTGTGCCGGAGGTCCTCCCCAGGCTGTGTAACCGCCTTGATAATCCGATGCCGAGACGCCCCAGTAGTCTTCGTTGTACCAGTCAGGATGTGTGAGGCAGAAGGCTCTATGTGCGCGGGTGGCGGTGACGGAGTTTTGAAAGTAATCGGTATAAGCATCGCGTTTGTCGCGGAAGTCGTACCAGGCCTGGGAATATTGATGGGTGAAGATGGGGTCGTTTCCGCTGATGTATTCATAGCCTTTGTAGTGGATGACGGGCCTGGTGAAGTTATTCCAATACTCGGGTGCGACCGGGTGAGTGGGTGAGCCGATGGCCAGGAGATAGATCATCATCAGCTCGCAGAAATGCTCCCAGCGCGCCTTCAGGAAGCCGGAATCCGGATGCCATCCCATGGAGAAGGTCTTGCCGCCATTCAGCATCCATGGCCAGTCGACGCGCTCGTATATCTGCTGTGCGAGGGATTGGATTTTGTTGTCGTCAAAGTACTCTCGAACGGTGAGGATGCCGCAAAGGAGGAGCGCGGTATCGATCGAAGAAAGCTCGACACCCTTGATTCGCTCACCGGTTTCGATGTCAGTGAAGTGATAGAAGAAGCCGTGCACCTGAGGGAAACGATTGAGGTGCCAATCGAGTGTTGTTTTGACCCGCTCAACGATTTGGTCGTGGGGCAGGTAGCCGCGACGGTCGGCAATGCAGAGGGCGGTCAACCCGAAGCCTGTGGCGGCAATGCTGGCCATGCGTCGTGGGTCGCGCGCACCAGCGAGATCGTTGCGGGCGCGATCGAGAACCTGGCCAGTGACAGGGCTGGCCTGTTCCCAGAAGAAGAGGCAGGCTTGCCGCTCGAGATCGTCGAGGAAAGCCTCATCCTCACGGGATGGGCTCCAGGGTTCGGCCGCGAGGGAACTGTATCCTGGCGCCAGCGCACAGCCTGCCGCGGCGGTCATCGCCGCTATTGCCTGTCTTCGGTTGAAATGCGATTTATAGGCTTGGCTGGTCATAGGATCTCGTTTCCCTTCGTGCAATCGAACTTGCTTCCAGATGAATCGCGACTAGCTTACTAGCGCTTTTAATGCTTTGGGATTGCTTACATAAGTGTTCCACACCAGGTGGCTGCGAAGGTTCTCGATGATGAGGACGGAAAGGCCCAGATCGATTCCGAGGCAAATCGAGTTTTTGCCAAGGTGGAGATGTATTGGTGTCGAAAGCATCGACGAACCCACGGCGCCCCCCAGGCTGTGGGGGGCGGATTTCCAATTCGCACACAAGGCTTCAAGAAGGTGAGGGCACGCATTCGATAGGGTGACGAGCGAGCCAGTGGCTTCGAGGGCTAGTTAGCGATACGCTGAACGGGAGAGGGTAGCGATGGGAAAACGTTGGATGAGACGGGAGCAGGGTGAGGGAGCGGGGTTTGTTGGGGCGGTGTTGGCGTTCGTGTTGCTTGCTGGCGGCATTCGTGCTTCGACGCCGGGACTGTGGGGGCAGGCGGCGACGGAAAATGCGCAGGCGGTAAGCGCGGCGTTGCCGGTGATTCATGTTGAGAATGGGCCGAATTCGGCACGGGCACAGGCACAGCATTATGTGGTGCTGGTTTCGTTGGACGGGTTTCGATGGGACTATGCAAAGCGGGATGGGGCGAGGCATCTGTTGGCGTTGGGGAAGCAAGGTGTTTGGGCGCCGGAGGGGATGCTGCCTAGCTATCCATCGGTGACGTTTCCGAACCATTACACGATCGTGACGGGGTTGTATCCGGAGCACAATGGGCTGGTGGCTAACAGCTTTCTGGATGAGGCACGTGGGGCGCGTTATGGGATGAGCGACGGGGCGACGGTGACGGATGGAAGCTGGTACGCAGGGACGCCACTATGGAGTTTGGCGGAGGGCCAGGGGATGCGCACGGCGTGCTTGTTTTGGCCGGGGTCGGAGGCGAAGATTGCGGGTTACCGGCCGACTTACTATTTGAAGTTCGACGACAAGATTGACCCGGAGGCGCGGATAGAGCAAGTACTGGCTTGGTTGAAGCTGCCGGAGGCGGATCGGCCGCATTTGATTACGCTTTACTACTCGGAGCCTGACCACGAGGGACATGAGTTTGGGCCGGATGCCAAGGAGACGA
>Ga0182016_10003894_pt1 | contig 16781 bp, 18 predicted proteins | sample 712S2MmetaG_FD_120491 | JGI IMG/M metagenome (GOLD analysis project Ga0182016, IMG submission 120491) | Permafrost microbial communities from Stordalen Mire, Sweden - 712S2M metaG | ecosystem: Environmental > Terrestrial > Soil > Wetlands > Permafrost | place: Sweden: Stordalen | collected...
AGTCGAATCCGGCATAACCGGCCAAAATCGGCGTTCATCGGTGTTCATCGGCGGCTAAGGAATCTTCTGGAGAGCTTTCGCGCTAGGACGCGACATCGATTCTAGCCGCCGATAAACGCCAATGAACGCCGATAAAGATCGGTTGGATTCGCTGACCGAGCGCGTGCTGTCCATCTATTTCCTGGACACTACACTAGAAGTTGAGCGGCGCTCAGTTCGCCCGGGTGATCGTCGCCTCCACCTGCAATTTGCGCGCCGTGAGCGGATCGTCAATCGAGGCCAGCACCGTGGGTTTGCCCAACTCCACCACCGCGTCCACGCTCAGCTTGGTCTGCCGGATGACGAGATTGCGTACCCCTGTCACTGGGATCGTCTCCCGTGATGTTGCTCAGATCGAGACTGCGTTGCATGGCGACCTTCGCGCCCACTGCCTGCACCAGACAATCGATGTTGACTCCCACATCGAGATAAGTAAATTGCGTGCTCGCCACCGCGTTGCCGGCCTGCTGCTGCGTCGTTTCGGTGACTGCCGGGTTCTTGCTGCCGGCCTTGAAAACCGTCCTCCGCGACTCCATCGCCAGCAGAGTGTAGCGGCGATCGGTGGTCGCGCCGGCTTCGTTGCCGTCGCGAAAATTAAATCTCCACCTTGTAGACCGGACTGCCTTCTTTCAAATTCTGCGCCTGGAGCGGCAGCAGCGCGGTCAACGCAACAGCGGCGAGCAGCGCATGGCGGGCGAGCATCGATGTGGATTCTCCTCGATCATGTGACGGAATCGCGGGCCGAAACGTGCACCCGTGCTTATCGCGGCTGCAGGATAAATCGCTCCACCGACACCTTCGCGCTCTTATCCATGCGCAGGCGCGCGCGATGAAACACGATCTTCAGTTCGGTGAATTGATCCATCGCCGATTGCGGCGGCACCGGGAAAGTGAGCGTCTCGCGGACCGGCTTCACGGCGTCCTGCGCAATATCGGGGCGGGACATCACCGGCTCGCTTCCCAAACTCATCGAAACCGGACCGCCGTTTTCGGTATTGAGCAGGATCAGTTCCAGCGTGAGCGTTCCGGGGTAGCGGTCGGCGTTGAGTACTTCGATCTGAATTCCGCTGCGGCAGCCAACGTCGATGGGCGTTTCCAGTTTCTGGTGGGCTTCCATTTGAAGCGGCGTGTGATCGGTGGTGCTGAACGCCAGCTTCGAAGGCGTACCGCGCTCCTTAAATGAGCTCGCCGGAGGATGGGCGAACGGCCAGCGGTACATCCAATATTCGCCGCCGAATGGAATGCTCAACGGTTGCGCCGGCCGGCCTTGGAAGGGATTGCTGCCGAGGGCGGGCAGAGGCGCGATCAGAGTGGTCACCGGTTTGATCTCCGGCCATAGAATCACTCCCGCAAATCCGCCCGAAGCGCCCGTGTAGTCCGGCGACGGAACGGACGGACCTGCCGGCCCGCTTCCACTTCGCCGGCCAGGAATCTCGCCGTAAAAGAGCTCTCGCAAAACGGCCCGTGCCGTCTCCACCAGACTTGGGTGGCCGGCGCCCGACGCGCCTCTCACGCCGAACATGCCGCCACCACCGCGCCCTACGCCGCCCAGTGTCATCAGGGCGGCCAGAACGATCGTCGCCAGAATCCCCACGATGGATTTCGGCAGTGTCGGCGGACGGCCCGCGTTGGCTGCGCCCGTCGCCATGGAGAACACCGTCAGCACGGCGGTGCCCGCGCAGAAGACGGCCGCGCCTAACAGAGGATAGTGCGCCGCTACGGCAACCGCGCCTCCTTCCAGGCAGAGCGCCGCGCCAATCGCCGGTAGCCGCTCCCGCCAGACGAAGGCTTGTGGCATCTGACAATCGGCAAAGGCGCCTGGTTCCCGTGCAATGTACACGCGGGGCGGCGACGGGCCCGCCATTACCGGCCGCCACTGTGCATACAGCAGCCGCGATGCGTAGACCACCAACACCAGTGCCGGCAGGAGCGATGCCAGGGAAAAGTTCGACAGCAGGATCATCGCCGGACCGAACCAGACCGCCGTCGCGGCGGTGCGCAAAACGTCCGGCACCATCTCCGTCCGGTCTTCCATCGGCACGATGGCGTACAGCGCGAAGGCGACCGCCGCGCTCCACGCCCAGGCCAGCAAGGTATATTCCAGCACTTGTGCCAGCAGTGAAAGCAGTGTTTGATGGTGAAGGCGCGGCACCGGTGCCGCCCACCAGACCATCCACGCGGTAGCCAACAGGCTGGCGATCTGTACCATCGTGATCGGCAGGCGGCTCTTCGTCCCCCAGGGACGACGCGATGCGGCGATCGGCGGCGGCAGCGGCACAAACTTGATTCATTGGACACCGCTTGCCGTAATTCAGTTCCCGCGAATTAAGTTGTCCGCTTGCGCCACTGTTTGCCAACCGCCAATAGCACGATGCCCGTCAGGATCAGCACTCCCGGACCCGGTTCCGGGACCTTCGGGATGGCAGTGGTTGAATAGCCGGTGTCCACCACGCCTTGAATCACATCGTTGCCGCAATCGGCCGACGAAAAAAGCAGCCCGATTTGCCCGTTCGACTGCAGGTCTATCAAACCGCTGGTCAGTGGCACGATTACGCTGATTTCGTACTCCGCGCTGGTGACGCCATTTCCGACCTGGCTTACCGTCACACTGCCCGAACTGTCGGGAGTCCCGGACCCGGTCATGAGAACCGGTTCGTCCCAGCGATAGAAGTCGGAGCCGTCCTGCAGCGCTTCTTGCGCCGTTTCCGTATAGACGCCGCCGGAAATATCGTACAGATCGCCGGCCGTGAACGACCCGTGATCGGTGAGCGCGATGCCATACTGCAGATTCTCGCCGGTGGCTAGGTCGTAAAAGAAAATGTCGCCCGGAATCAAGGTGTCGCCGGCGTCGTGGAAAGCCCCGAGCGAAAGGGAGTTGGCGCCGTAAGGCACCGCACCCGTGTTGGTGTATATCGAAACCGTCGCCGTCCCGTCACTGAAGGAAACGGTCGCCTTCTGAATGTCGTAGAGCATCTCGTTACCGATTACATCGCACGTGCTGTAAGGCGGCGTGTAGGTGTAGACACAGTTGTTCTGCGACTGTCCGAACGTATCGGTGATGGCGCCGGCCGAGCAGGCCCCGCTGAATAAAATGGCAGAGGCGATCGTGAATCCGAATCTCATGATCCGAAGTTACGGTGTCGGCCGCCGCCGCCGAAGACCCTTACGTACCGAAAAAATGCGTGGTACGTTTCATGAGGGAAGTACGACGGTACTAAGGTCCAGGCAAAACATTTTAGCCACAGAGAAACACCGATGAACACCGATACGAAGGTGCTTGGGTTCTCTGTGTCCATCTGTACTACGAACCCGCATAGTCTTCCCGCAGCGCGACAGATCTCCCGAACGGAAGCAACCAGGACGCTGAGACCCGGAAACCTTGCGCCTCCGCGGCCTCTGCCGCCTCTGCGCTCTCTGGTTCTGACTTTGATTTTATTTTTCTCCGCGTCTCTGCGTCTCCGCGGTGAATATTCCCTTGATTTGCTTTTGCGAACCAACCTCAAGTAATCACTTGAACCTCATGCTCGACGGGAAAATTCATCGACCGCGCCAGCGCACAGACTGCATGAGCCCGGGCGTGGATCTCCACGGCATCGTGAACTCGATCGGCCTGCACGATCTTCATGCGAGGGCGCAGCACCACGCGAGTGAATTCGCCTGAGCCATCGGCATGCTCCGACATTTCGCCCCAGGGCTCGTCGACGTATTCGGTAATGGTGATTCCGGCGTCGGCCGACAAGTGAAGCACCCAAAGCATGTGGCAAGCCGACAGCGCGCCCAGCAGCAGTTCCTCTGGATTGTAACGAGTCCGGTCGCCGCGGTATAGCGGGTCGGAAGAGCCCGGGATCGCCGCGGCCTTATCCAAGCCGCTCAATTCGTGCGCGCGGCTGTAGGCCGCATATGCCGACGTGCCGGTGCCCAGATTGCCGGTCCATCGATTGACGATACGGTAGTGGTGTTGCCGGTCCATGACCCAGGATAGGGCGGCGTGAGGTGCCTGCGCCACCGCGGTAACGGCGGCGCAGGTTGGGGAACGAAATGCGCGGGCCAGAAGTATCGAGAGGATGCTGGTGGCCCGTTTCCATCCTCCGTTTGCAGGCTCTATGAGGCGTGCTTCAATCCGGTGAGCATACCAGCGAACCGTGGCGAATGCTCCTCCGAACATCCGCCCCAGCCCACCTCCGCGGTTCGCTCACCCTCCCCTGGTAGTGCAGGCAGCCGGCCAAATGTTTCGACCGATAAATGGTTTATTTTCAATAAATGTACGTACGAACCAAGTGTCAACATTGTAGGCATTGCCAAAGTTGTTGGCAGTCTGTAAACTTCATAGACACATGCAGCCGAGTCATCAGCAGGAATGGGACGACAAGCTTGCGACCATCCTGGCGATCAGTCAAAAGATGAACTCCGAGCGCGATTTGGGAGCGCTGCTCGACCTTATCGCCCGTGAAGCCACCAACGTGCTTCTCTGCGATCGCGCCAGCATCTTCCTGCTGGACCGCGAGCGCAATGAACTATGGTCCAAAGTCGCGCTGGGAAGCAACCAAATCCTCCGTTTTCCCGCCACTTCCGGGATTGCCGGCCGGACGGCGACCACCGGCGAGACCATCAATGTAAAGGACGCCTACAGCCATCCGCAGTTCTACAACGCGATTGACGACAAGACTGGCTACCGCACGCACAACGTGCTATCTGTGGCTGTCCGCAATCAAAAGGGCGAAATTATCGGCGCTTTCGAGGTGCTCAACAAGCGCGTCGGCCCCTTCAACCAGCGCGACGAGGATTTTCTCGATTCCCTGGCCTCGCATGCCGCCATCGCCATCGAAAACGCCCAGCTTTTCGGCGAACTCCGCCGCCGCGAAGACGAACTGGCCGCGCAGAACGCCAACCTGCTGCGCGAGGTGGAGAGCAAGTACTCCACCCATGGAATCATCGGCGCCGGACCGCGAATTCAACAGGTAGTCCGCCTGATCGAGCGCATCCGCGACAGCCTGGTGAACGTGTTGATCACCGGCGAAAGCGGCACCGGCAAGGAGTTGGTCGCCAAGGCCATCCATTACCTCAGCTCTCGCGCCCGCCGCCGTTTTGTGGCCCTGAATTGCGCGGCGCTGCCGGAAACGCTGCTCGAAAGCGAGCTCTTCGGCATCGAGAAGGGCGTCGCCACGGGCGTTGAATCGCGTGTCGGGCAATTCGAAAAGGCCGATGGCGGCACTCTCTTTCTGGATGAAATCGGCGACCTTAGCCTGATCGCCCAGGCTAAGATTCTGCGCGTCCTGCAGGAGCGCGTGATGGAGCGCGTCGGGGGACGCACAACGATTCCAGTGGACGTGCGGTTGCTGGCCGCCACCAACAAGGATCTGGAAGCCGAAATCGCCAAAGGAACTTTCCGCGAGGACCTCTATTACCGCATCAAGGTGGTGCACATCCACATGCCGCCACTGCGCGATGTTCGCGAGGAAATCGGGCTGCTGGCCAATCACTTCCTCAAGGAGTATTGCAGCGAGACAGGCCGGTCTTCCATGGAATTCTCGCCCGAGGTGCTGAAGCGGCTGATCGCAGCGCCTTGGCCGGGCAACATCCGCCAATTGCGTAACGAAGTGATGCGCCTGGCGGCCATCTCGCGGCAGAGTCGGATTACCGAAGACGATTTGTGGGAAGGCGTTCCCACTCCACGCTACCAAGAGCCGGTGGCCCGGAAAGCCAAGCCGGAATCTCTGAAGGGGGCCGTCGGCCAGTTGGAGAAGCAGATGATTTTGGAGGCCCTCGAAACCACCCGCAATAACCAACAGCAGGCCGCCCGCAATCTCGGGCTCAGCCGCCAGGGGCTGATCAATAAGATGAAGCGCTACGCCATCTCCGCGTAGTGTTTCAGAATTTGCAGTTGCCGGTGCAGTGCTTCCCGTCGCATACCTTGCAGGGATGCTTGGCCAGGTAAGATACCGGAACTGGGCACCGTTTCCGGATCTGCGAACCCAGGCCGAATGTGGCGCGGCCCAGCACCGCCGGGCGCGTCTTTTTCCCCAATTCAGCCGTTGATTGCGACATAGCAACCACCCTCCTTACGGTGTTTCAATTACTTACCGGATGTATGGGAGACTACCATGCAAATTCGGGGCCAGGGGGAAAAACACACCTCAAGCGGGCGTGCCGAAGAGGACCGAAAATGGGATGGGAGAACTACGCGACTTTCTGGACTTTACCGTCGCGAATGCACGACGTGCAAACACGCATGCGCTTACCGGCGCCGTTCACCAGCGCGCGCACCGACTGCAAGTTGAGGTTCCAGCGCCGTTTCGTAACGTTATGAGCGTGGCTGATCTTGTTGCCGAATGCCGGCTTCCGACCGCATACTTCGCAAACTTGTGCCATGGGACAGAGATCTCCTACGTGAATCGAATCTTGAGTATAGCAATGCTGTTCCGTGGCCCGCAAGTCGGCACGCAGATGTCAGGTAGCTTTAGTGGCACTTGCAGTATTCCGGGAAACCGCTGGCCTGCGCGCTCCTTCAGTAACCCACTCGTGAAAATAGTAGCCATTAATGAGCCGCGACCGCGAGGGAGCGGTGCCTTTCGCCGGATTCAGCCGACGTTTGCAAGTCCCTCTCGATCTTGCCCAGGCGAGCCTTTACGAATGCCCTTCAGCATTCCAGAGCCTGCGCCAGATCCGCCGTCAGATCGTCGACATGCTCCAGCCCGATCGACAGGCGAATCAGGTTCTGCGGTGTCTTAGATTCCGGCCCCTCCACCGACGCGCGATGCTCGATCAAACTATGCGCGCCACCCAAACTTGTGGCGCGGATGAACAGCTTGCAGCGCGCCACCACTTCCATCGCCGTATCGCGCCCGCCGCGCACCTGGAACGAGAGCATGCCGCCGAATGCCGACATCTGCCGCGCGGCAATGGCGTGGCCGGGATGCTCGGCTAGCCCAGGATAGTGCACCGTTTCCACCGCCGCATGCGCGGCCAGGAAGCGCGCCACGCGAATGCCGTTCTCCGCTTGCGCGCGCACGCGATACGGTAAGGTATCGAGCCCGCGCAGCGTCAGCCAGCAATCGAAGGGCGACGGCACCGACCCGCCGTACTTCTGCGACTGCCGCGCGCGCTCGAACAGGTAGTTGGGGTGGCGCGTAATCAACGCGCCGCCAATCACGTCGCTATGGCCGCCGATATATTTGGTCGTCGAGTGCGCCACCATGTCGATGCCCAGATCGAGCGGCCGCTGCAAGACGGGTGTGGCGAAAGTGCTGTCGCAGATCGTCATCACGTGCGATCCCGCGGCCCGCGCCAGAGCGGCGATCGCCTCCAGGTCCGTAATCTTCATCAGCGGGTTCGACGGCGTTTCCACCCAGATCACCCGCGTATTCGGCCGAATCGCGGCGCGCACGGCGTCCAGGTCGGTCATATCGACATAGCCGGTCTGTAGCGGCCATCGCCCGAAGACCTTGCCCACTACGTTGCGGAAGCCCCAATAGACGTCGTCGGGCGCCAGAATGTGGTCGCCCGGCTCCAATCCCTGCACCACCGCAGTGGCGGCCGCCAGCCCCGAAGAGAATGCCGCGGCTTCTTTGCCGCCTTCCAGATCGGCCAGACATTCTTCCAGCGCGCGGCGGTTCGGATTGTTGTCGCGCGAATAGCTGTAGCCCCTTGGGTACTCGCCGTCGGGACTGCGCTCGAAAGTGGTGGACAGGCAGATGGGAGGCGTAACCGCGCCGGTGGCTGGATCGATGTGGCGGCCGGCGTGGACCGCGCGGGTTTCAATCTTCATCTCTACTACTGTAGCTTTTGCGGGTGAGAAGACCAACGCCGGCCGAAAGTGCGTGGAATGGCCCACCCATCCCGAAAACGATGTCGAGTTTCACCTCTTCTTTTCTGCTATATAGGCTGTGGCCGCGCAATTGCAAACGGCCAAACATATGGCATACGTAATTACCGACACCTGTACCAAGGATGAACTGTGCGTGCAAGCCTGCCCGGTGGACTGCATTCACCCCAAACAAGACGAGGGTGCTTTCGAAGAAGCCCCGCAGCTCTTCGTAAACCCGGCGGAATGCATCGATTGCGGCGCATGCATACCGGTTTGCCCCACCAATTCAATCTATACGCTGGACGAACTTCCGGTGGAATCGGCCCGCTTCGCCGAACTCAACGCTGCCCACTACAACTAAGCAGACCTATCGAACCGCCAGCGGGGGGACCACCACCGACCAATGGGCATTGCGAAACTGCCAGTGTCCCCCTTTATATTCGGTCGTTGCCGTAAAGTATCCCGCCTCACTCACGCGATCGCCAGCCGGGCCCGTGCGGATTTCCCGGTAGGGAGTGGCCAGCACGGCCAGATCCGGAGCGAGCGGGTCCACCCGTAATTCCTCTCCCCATTGCAGATCGATCTGCCTGATGCTGCGCGCCAGGTCCGGGATGGCCGCGATTGCCGATGCGCCATTGGGAAAGGCCAGGCGCCCCTCCGCGGCCATAAAGAAATTGGGACTCTCGGAGAAGTAACGCCGCCACGCCGTGGGGCCTTCCTGGGTGACGCCGCGGGCGACGTCCTGCGCAAATACCCGCACTTCTTTATCGATTTCGGCCGTTCGCGTTGACGTCAGATGCCGTGGGCCGCTGGAACACCCGGCGGATACTATCGTCGCCAATATGGCCCACTGCCAAATACGCATGACTGCTCCTTGTGCAATAGTAACGCAGCGGCGTTGTATCATCGGCTTTGGCAGCCAAACGACCCCGGATACCCCGTTCCGCCCCGTGGCGGAAGCACGCGTTTTTCATCGCCGCGCTATGGATCGCCGCTCTGGTAGCATACTCCAATTCCTTCCGCGCCGGGCTTGCCTTCGATAGCCAGCGGGTGATTCTCACCGATTCGCGCATTCAGGCCGATACGCCCGAGAACGTCCGCCAGATCTGGACCGGCGATTATTACAACGGCACAGGGTCGAGCGCGCTCTATCGTCCCCTGACCACGCTCACCTACTTGTGGAATTACGCCGTTCTGGGGGATGGTCCGAACGCCGCCGGATACCACCAGGTGAACTTCGCCTTGCATGCGCTCAATATCGCCCTGGTCTACCTGTTGGGGCTGGCCGTCTTCGGCGAGGCGTGGCCGGCATTTGCCATGGCCGCCCTCTGGGCGCTTCATCCGATCCTCACCGAGTCCGTCACCAACGTGGCGGGGCGCGCCGATCTGCTGGCGGCGTTCGGCGTGCTCGCCGGCCTGCTCTGTTACGTGCGTAGCACTCATAGCGCCTCTACCCCGCCAAACGCGACGAAAACCGCCCAGGTGGGGCGGACGCCCACGGGGTGCCCTCTGGGCCCGCCGGCCCCCCAGGTCCGGCCACTGCGCAGTTGGGCGTGGATGGCCGCCCTAGCGGCGTCTGCCGCCGTAGCCGTGTTCTCGAAGGAGAGCGGCGTCGTGCTGATCGCCGTGATGGTGGCATACGATGTCGCGTTTGCAGACCGCGGTCAGCGCAAGCTGGTCGGATATATCGCCGTTCTGACTCCCATCGGCGTCTGGTTTGCGATGCGCAAGAGCGCGCTTGCGCAGGTGTCTTCGCTGTTGATCTCATACGGCGACAACCCGCTGCAGGGCGCCGGATTCTGGCTCTCCCGCCTGACTGCCGTGAAGGTGCTGGGCTCTTACTTGTGGCTGCCGATTTGGCCGGCGCGGCTCTCGCCCGATTACTCCTACAATCGAATCCCGCTTTCAACCGGCATGGATTTCAAGGCGATTCTCGCGCTGCTGGTATGGATCGCCATCGCTGCCGCGGCCTTCGTCAGCTATCGGCGAGCCCGGCCGGTACTGTTCTTCATCGCGTTCTTCGCCGTCACGATCGCGCCAGTGGCGAATCTCGCGATCCTGGTGGGCAGCATCATGGCCGAGCGTTTTCTCTATTTGCCCTCCGTCGGATTCGTGGGGGTGCTGGTATGGGGCGCGCTCGCCTTGCGCCGGCGGGTTCCGGCCAGGTGGATGGCGGCGGCGCTCACGGTGGTGTGTCTCGCCCTCGCTGCCCGCACGTGGGCGCGCAATGCCGACTGGTTCGACGACCGCACTCTCTGGGCCAGCGCCGTCCAGGTCTGCCCGGACAGCTACAAGACGCACGAGAACCTGGCGATGCTCGCTCTCGCGCAGCCGCAGCCCGATTATCCCGCCGCCACACGCGAAGTGGAGCGCGCACTCGCCATTCTCGATCCCCTGCCCGACGATCGCAGCATGCCGGGCGTCTACGGCACTGCCGGCCAATGCTATCGCGCCCGCGGCGATCTCGGCCGCGCCCTAGCCATGCTCCTGCGCGGCCGCAATATCGACCGTGCCTGGAATGCCGCGTTCCAGGAGCGCAATCGCCTCGATGGGAAGACCGTCCCCATGGTCGGCACGCCGCCTCTATATCTCGAACTCGGCCGCGTGTATGTCGACCTCGGCCAGCCCGAGAAGGCGATCGAAGCACTTCGCGAGGGGAGAACGATCGATCCGCAGCTGGCATTCTTCGAGGAAATGTCGCGTGCGTATAGCGGCCTGCGGGAGCCCGATCGCGCCGCCATCAGCCTGCTCGAAGGCCTCGCCGTGTACTCCGGCCAGAGCGATCTGATAAACCAGCTGACGCAGCTCTATCAAGCCACCGCGCCGGAAAGCTGTGCGCTCAATCGTGCGGCGGCCGGCGTGAGCGTCAATCTGAACTGCCCGACGGTGCACGATCAGCTTTGCACCGCGTCTCATAACATGGTGGGGATGTTTACGCAGATGCGCGACCCTTCGTCGGCCGGCGCCATCGCTCAAAATGCCGCGCAGAATTACGGGTGCCCCAGATGATTCGGCTCGCCGTACTACTCGCCGCGGTTGCCGGAGTTCTCAGCGCGCAGCAACACCCCGACCTCACAATCGACCTCCTCGGAACGCCGCAGTTGCCTGCCCTGGCGGTCCCCGATTTCCGCGGCGATGCGCAGTCGCATGCGTACAGCTTCTTAGGGAGTGGTCCCGGACGCGAAACGAGCTCAGTCCAGGAGTCCGGAGCCTACGCGGGCAGGGCCGCTGTCTCGCCCGCCAGTGCCAGTTCTTCCGACGAGAAAACCCGGTTCACATCCAGAATAATGATGAATTCGTCTCCACGTTTTCCCATTCCGTGAATGAATTCGGTGCGCCAGCGCATGGCGATCCGCGGAGGCGGATCGATCGCGCCCGGCCCCAACTCGATTACCTCATGAACGCTGTCGGCTATTCCGCCCAGCACCACGGCTTCGCCGTCGACCTCGAGCTCCATGACGATGATCCGCGTGTTTAGCGTGTCGGCGGCCGATGGCAGTCCGAATTTCATTCGCAAATCGACCGCCGGGGTCGCTTGCCCACGAACGTTCACCACCCCGCGCATGTATGGCGGCGCGGCCGGCACTCGCGTGACCTGCGAGACTTCCAGCACTTCGCGAACTTGGGAAACCCCGATGGCAAAGAGCTCGTTGCCGAGTTTGAACGTCATGTATTGACCGGTTTCGGTAATCATCGTGCCTCCCTTTTTCAGCTTTGGTAAGGTTCAAATTCCTTGTCGCGAGCATCCGCTCCAGTGCCTGGCCCGTTGAGATCGATGGTGGGCCCGGCCGATTTCACCGCCCGGCTCATTCGCGCCAATGAGCTGGTTGGATGCGAAACCGCCGCCGTGCGGCGGGGGGAATGCGCCGGGGTCCGTTTCGCGGGCGCGTGCGGTTGGTGAGCGTCATCGACTTTGAAGAAGCTGATGGCCGACTGCAGAACCACTGCCTGGCCCGATAACTCCTCGGCTGTGGACGCCATTTCCTCGGATGCTGCCGCATTTTGCTGGATAACCTGGTCCAGCTGCATGATGGCTCTGTTTACCTGTTCCGCCCCGGTGCTTTGCTCCGCGCTGGCGGCTGCGATTTCACGGACCAGTTCCGCGGTCTTTTTAATATCGGGCACTAACCTTACGAGCAGATTGCCCGCGCTGTCGGCTGTCTTCACGCCATCGGCGGTGAGGCGGCTGATCTCGGCGGCTGCGGTTTGGCTGCGCTCCGCCAGTTTGCGGACCTCCGAAGCTACCACCGCGAAGCCCTTTCCATGTTCGCCTGCCCGCGCCGCTTCCACGGCGGCATTCAGCGCCAGCAGGTCGGTTTTCCGGGCGATTTCTTCGATGATATTGATTTTCTCGGCGACTTCCTTCATCGCTTGCACCGTGCGAGCCACGGCCTCGCCGCCCGTCTTCGTGTCTTCCGACGACTTGGAGGCGATCTTGTCCGTCTGCCTTGCGTTGTCGGCGTTCTGGTGAACGCTGGCGCTCATTTCTTCCATGGCGGACGTGGTTTCCTCGGCGGCCGAAGCCTGTTCGGTGGCGCCTTGCGAAAGCTGCTGCGCCGTCGAATTCAACTGCTCGCTGCCGGCGGCCACATTGGCAGAGGCCGTGGCGATGTTTCCCACGGTATTGCGGAGATTACTGATCATCTCGTTGACCGCGGTGACCATCTGGCCCAGTTCGTCGGTGGAAGTCACGGCCGCGGTGCGCGTCAGATCGCCCCCGCCAACTCGCTGGACCAGTTCGACGGTGCTTGCCAGCGGGCGAGTAATGCTGCGGACCACAAATAGAGTGATGCCGATGGCGACCATAATCGCGACACCCAGGCCGATCAGGATCGAGCTGCGGCTGGTAGCCACGACCGATCCGATTGCCTGCGCGTCCTCATCGGCCGAGGCTTTGTTGAAGCCGATCATGTTGGTGACCGCTTCCATGTACCTGGCGTTCAGCGGCAGCATCTTCTCATGAAACGAAGCGGCTGCCTCACGCTTCTTCGAAGATCTGCTGAGCGCCACGGCTTCGTCCCGCGCCTCATTGAGCGGAACACGCGCGGCCTTCAAGGCATCCAAAAGCGTGCGCCCCTTCTCGGATAAGATCAGCTTTTCATACTGCGGCAAAAGTGTGGAGTTGTTGGCTGAACGGCTGGCAAGCTCAGCCTCTATGGTGGCCATCTCCCGGGGGTCCTCCGACATGATGTGCCGCAGCACCAGGCCCACGTTGGACTGCGCATTGTTTTGTACCTGGCCTGCAAAGTAGATCATCGGCAACCGATGGGCCGCAACGTTGGTAGCGCTGGCGTCAATCGCGCCGATTCGTGTGTAAGCAAACACGCCCAACACCAGTGCGATGGCGATAACTGCACCGAATCCCCCCGCGATACGTTGTCCCACACTCAAGTTCTTCATCCGGATCTCCTTAGGAATGCTCCTTCTCTGGCTATCGGCAGAATCTGCTGTTTCTTTAGATGCTCGCCAAGATACACTACGATTAGGTGGTGTGAATAATCCAAGATACAATGGGTCTTACCTTGCGAATGCCACCTCAACCTGTGTACAATCGTCCTTATGATCATTTCAATGCGACCCCACGCCACCAGACAGGAAATCGACCACGTTTGCGAACGCATTGGCGATTTCGGGTATAAGGTCCATTCCATCGAAGGCGAGGAGCGCGTAGTCATCGGAGTGGTCGGAGTAGGCGACGTTACCGCCTGCCTGGAATCGCTCGAAGCCACCCCCGGAGTGGAGAGCGCCATGCGAATCTCGGCGCCCTACAAATTCGTCAGCCGCGAGTTCAAGAAAGAGCGCTCTGCCATCCGGGTGAACGGTGTCGAAATCGGCGGCGGGGAATTCGTGGTGACGGCCGGGCCGTGCTCTGTGGAGAGCGAAAAGCAGATCATGGAGACGGCCGAGGGGGTGGCCGCCGCGGGCGCCCGCATGCTGCGCGGCGGAGCCTTCAAACCGCGGACTTCGCCTTACGATTTCCAGGGACTGGAACTGGAAGGGCTGAAGCTGCTGCGCAAGGCCAAGGAAGCCACCGGTCTGGCGATTGTCACCGAGATTATGAGCGATCGCGATGTCGACCTGGTGGCCGAATATGCCGATTGTATGCAGGTAGGCGCGCGCAATATGCAGAACTTCGCGCTGCTCAAATCGCTCGGCGGTTGCGGCCGTCCGGTGCTGTTGAAGCGCGGCATGAGTTCCACCATCAAGGAACTGCTGATGTCGGCCGAATATGTGGTGGCGCATGGCAATCCCAATGTGATTTTGTGCGAGCGCGGCATCCGCACGTTCGAGACTGCCACGCGAAACACCTTTGATATCTCGGCGGTCCCGGTGCTGAACGAGCTGACTCACCTGCCGGTGGTACTCGACCCGAGCCATGCGGCCGGCAAGCGCAGCCTGGTGCCGCCCTTGGCGCGCGCGGGCGTGGCGATCGGCGCCGACGGGCTCATCGTCGAGGTGCATCCCTGCCCCGAAAAAGCGGTCAGCGACGGAGCGCAATCGCTCACCCTGGCGAACTTCCGCGACATGATGAAAGATCTCGCGCCCTACATCCGGCTGTGGAGCGAATCGCGCGCGGTTCCCGTCGGCGCGAGATAATGTCCGCGCGGTAATGGCTGCACGGCGCGCGGGTATGTGATACTTCGAGTGTGAAGTTCAAACCCCAGCCGTGGCAGCTTATTTTGCTGATCGCCGCCATTTGCGGCCTCGCCATCGGTGGAATCGTCTGGTACCGCTCCACGACCTTGACGCCCGAGGCGCTATTGAAGCGGATACCGTCGTCGGATGCGCTCGTCATGTGGGTCGATTTCGCATCGCTGCGCCGCGCCGGATTCCTGCAATTGCTCGCCGGGGCGAAGAGCGCCGAAGACCCCGAATATCAATCGTTTGTCTACGCCACCAGGTTCGACTACATGAACGACCTCGATTCCGCCCTGGTATCGTTCCCGCGATCCGGCGGCTCTTATTTCCTGGTGTCCGGCCGGTTCGATTGGAAGAGCCTGCGCGCCTATGTCACGCGCGAACATGGCCAGTGCGTGAATTCGTTGTGCCGGGTGGTGGGGAGCACGCCCGACCGCCACATTTCGTTCCTGCCCCTGCGCCGCGACCTGATGGCCATGGCGGTGAGTACCGATCAATGGGCGGTGAACGATTTGGCAGGCGCGCCCCCGGGGCCGACTCCCAGCATGCCCCAAGGGCTGGTCTGGCTGCGTTTTCCCGGTTCGCTGCCGAAATCGGCGGCGAGTCTGCCGGACGGGATGCGGCCCTTCGCGCGGATTATCGAGAGCTCTCCCAGTGTCACTCTGTCTTTTGTGCCGGACGGCGACCGGCTGGCGGCGAAGTTGGAGATTCTATGCCGCACTCCGCGGGAAGCGGCCGATCTGGTGACGCAGTTCACGGCGGTCACCGAAATGGCGCGCAGTTTATTCGCCAGGGAGCATCAGACTCCCAGTCCGGGTGACTTCAGCGGAGTGTTGACCTCCGGCTCCTTCCGCACCGAAGGGGCGCGCCTGCTGGGCGCCTGGCCGATCGAGCGGTCGTTTGTGCAAAATCTGCTAGGAACGCAGTAGATGTGGCGCAGCTGTTAGGATAATGCCGCGTAGTTTCCCACCTCCCAATGTCCGTATAAAAAGGTGGGGCGGCTCCCGTCGGCCTCTTCGCGATGGCAAAACCTGGTTCCTTGACGGGAGAGCGGGACGAGAGCGTCCCGCGCGGACCTGGGGGTCCGCCCCAATAGGCGTTAACTTAAGCAATTCGCAAAACCACCCTCCGGCGGAAGACCAGCGGTTACCGACACTTTTCCAGATCGAAGTCTTCAACTTCAAGTGTCCAGACCGGCCCGTTGCGGCCAAGCGCGCTGGCAGGAAGATTCTCGGACCAATGCCGACTTGAACGAAGTGGCCTCCGGCCACGGCTATTGCGGCCGTGTTATCATCCGGTCGAGTGGCAGTCCAATGCAGTACCGAGTTCCCCTCGCGGAGGCCATCAACCCTCCCGCAAGTCGCTCATTGCAAAGGGAATCGGTAGCAGCTCCATAGCGCGACGAATCGGCCACCTCCTTCAAGTCGCCCCTATCGAAAGTGCCGCGGCCCGAACCCTGTTCTGTTTTTGCGCGAGATTTTCCTCTGCGGCACTCCCGATAGGGCGCTAACGACTTATGGGGAGTAATCGGCCGGCCGTCGTGCATACTTCCCGAGCGTTTCGGGCTATTGTCCGAGTCGACCATTCTCCCGCAATCCTGTCGATGAGCGCATTGGCCTGTTCGCACCAGTTGACAGCTCGCGCTTTGCCCCCCTGCGCACTGCCCGCGGCTTTCCTGGAACCTGGCGGCGCTTCGTCGATTCCACCGGTGACAAAGCAGAACCGTCTTCAGCCCGCAGTGTTCTGTCTCCGCCGCTGCTCGCTTGCCTTCATGATTTCGCTCATGTCCCCAACCGGCCGAATCTCGAAAATGCTGCCAAATGTCAGCGCCGGATGCTGGCCGATCAGATGTACAGCATGGTTCATGTCCCTCGCCTCAAGGACAAGAATGCCGCCGAGTTGTTCCTTGGTTTCCGCATAGGGACCGTCGGTCGTTACCACTTTGCCGTTCTTCCCGGACAGGGTTAAGGCGGTTTCCGGACCCTGAAGCGCTTCGCCACCACCCCAGTGCCCGTTGGCGCGAAGGTGATCGTCGTATTCAAAGCATCTGTCGAACGAGCCATTTCGCTCGCTCTCAGTCATGGCCTCGAATTTACCTTTGTCGTAGTATCCCAAACAGATGTATTTCATTGTTCTTCTCCTCACAGCGAATCGGTGGAACCGGCGCCAGAGTGTTGCGCCGGCTCATTCCTCTCGTTCCCTATAGCGCGTGTTCTGGGGCCGCAATGACCAGGTTGTTTACGTGCTTCCGCCCGATCCTTGTTCCGGAGCCGGGAAGAAAAGAAGCTCGCGCACCTCG
>Ga0182016_10003896_pt1 | contig 16781 bp, 13 predicted proteins | sample 712S2MmetaG_FD_120491 | JGI IMG/M metagenome (GOLD analysis project Ga0182016, IMG submission 120491) | Permafrost microbial communities from Stordalen Mire, Sweden - 712S2M metaG | ecosystem: Environmental > Terrestrial > Soil > Wetlands > Permafrost | place: Sweden: Stordalen | collected...
CCTTCACCACCCCCGCCGTCGCCACCTCCGCCGTCGCCACCGTCACCACCCCCACCGTCACCGCCGGCACCCGAGCCGCCGTCACCGCCATCGCCTCCACCGTCGCCACCAGCACCCGAGCCGCCGTCGCCTCCTGCGCCCGAGCCGCCGTCACCTCCTGCGCCCGAGCCGCCGTCACCACCGCCAGTGCCCCCAGCGCTACCGCCGCCGTCACCTCCGCCAGTTCCTGTTCCGCCGCCATCTCCACCGGTTCCAGAGTCAACTCCTCCCGCGCTTCCCTGGGTTCCGTCGGTTGCTGTCGTATTCGAATCGTAACCGTCATTAATCACATCAACTACAATCGAACCAGCGTACCCGACCGCACCCACAAGTACGGCTGTAATTAGTACCTGTGAACCGGCTACGCCTGCTCCTACCGCGAGACCTCCAACTAGATAGGCGCCGACGCCCACAGCCACCCCTACCGCAGTAGCCTTCAAGACCACATGATTTACATTGAGCTCCTTTTCACTATCTGGCCGGATTGCATCTGGTTGAATTGCGGCAGGCGAGGTTGAAGGAGTCACAGCCTTGATCAACGCTGTGGCAGAGGTGCCCTCGGCGCCCAGCAAGGATAGAAACGGCAAGAAATACTGCGCCTGCGGGCCCAGAGAGGCAAATGCCTGGGCTGGCCATCCAGGAAAATTTATCCCTTGAAAGGGATTTTCGGGAATCCTGATTTGCGTCACCTGGTGAATCGCGGCCCCTTCGTACGTGCCGGCGACCGTTGCATAACAGGTGCCGCCAACAGGGTCAAAATCGACCATCGAAATAGTAAGCGACGATTTGCCATCGCTTACGGTCACCTGGGCGATCCCAGCCACAAGCTCCACGTAGGTGCTTACTGTCAGGTAAGGTGCTGCCGATCCATTGGCCGTAAAGACCATGGTCTGTTGGATCTGCTGAATGGTGGGGCTAAGCAGGACATTCGGGGTGATCACCAGTGTCTGCCCCGGGCCGGTAGCTGTCATCTGACGGTAGGCTCCCGTTGTCCATTGAATGAGCGACCCGTCTGCTGCTGTTACATTTCCACTTTCGGGTACACCTACGGGCTCATTTGCCATACTGCAGCCTCCTTGAAAACTGAACATGAGTTGATCATGATTTCGGTTCTGGCTCCGGCTTGCTCGTCGATAGTCCCACAGGCCCCCTGCGCTCGCAAGTTAATTCTCATTTCTCAGGGCGCAAAAAAACCGGTCGCATCCGGGAGGAAGTTTGCCGGAACAAAGGGGCGATGATTTGGCCCTTTCCGCAGCGATTTCTCGGGCACTTCTCCCTCAACGTCCTCTATGGTCTAGGTCCAGGCGCAGACGAGGGCGCCCAAACCGGGGTCGGGGAGGTGGAGGCGGTCGGCGCGGCCTTCGAAGTAGAGCGAGTTGAGGCGGGCGGAGTCGCAGTGGGCCACGCTGGAAAATCCGGCTGCGATGAGTTCACGCTCGATTTCCTCAGGGCTGAAGAAGAGGCGGAAGGGTTCTCCGGCGGCGGCTACGCGGACGGAGAGGAGCTCGAAGACAATGCGGCGGCGGCCGGTGAGGGAGTTCGGATTGAACGCGTAGTCGAAGCATAGACCGGTGCCGGCGGGGAGTTGGGCGACGGCGGCGAGGGTGGCGCGAAAGGCTTCGATGGTGAGGTAGGGGGCGACGCCGAGCCAGCCGAAGAAGGCGGGCTGGGTGGTGTCGAATCCAGCTTCGATGAGGCCGGCGGTGAGGGCTTTGTGTTCGAAGTCGAGGGGGACGAAGGTGAGGTTGGGGGGGATGGGGATGGATGCCTCGGCGAGCATGAAGCGCTTCCACTCCTGGGTGGCGGGGAAGTCGACCTCGAAGACGTGGAGGGCGGGGAATGGGTTGCGGTAGGCGAAGGTGTCGAGGCCAGCGCCGAGGACTACATATTGCGTGACGCCGCTGGTGACGGATTGGGCAAGCTGATCTTCAGTGAAGCGGCTGCGGGCGGCCATGAAGCAGCGGAAGTCCTGAGCGACGGGGTGGCAGGCGCGCTCGATATCGCGGACGTTGCCGCGGCCGATGAGGGGCAGCGCGATGGGGTCGTCGAGGACGCGGGGATTCTCCATGAGTTGATGGGCGGCTCGGCGAATGGCGACGCGGAGGGCGGTGCGGCTGGGTTGGCCGTGTTCCATGAGTTTTATCGTAATTGGCGGCGCAGTTGAATCTGGCGGCAGGGATGCCGCCGGTACAGCCGGCTAGGAAGCCGGCGCTACTATCGGGCTATCGGAGCGGGGCGCGGGGCGGTTACGATCATTCGCATGACATGGATTGGATGGGCGTTGCTTTCTGCGTTGTTTGCCGCCGCAACGGCGTTGCTGGCGAAGGTTGGCGTGGCGCATGTGGACTCGAACCTGGCGACGGCGCTGCGCACGAGCGTGGTGGTGGTGTTTGCATGGGGGATTGCGCTTACCTGGGCGCGGCCGGCGGGCGGAGGCGGGCTCTGGGCTGAGGTGCGCGCGCTCGACGCGAGGACGGTAACATTTCTGACGCTGTCGGGGCTGGCGACGGGCCTCTCGTGGATCTGCTACTTCAGAGCGCTGCAGATGGGGCCGGCGTCGCGGGTGGCTCCGCTGGACAAGCTGAGTGTGCCGCTGGTGATGGTGTTTGCGTGGCTGCTGCTGGGGGAAAGGATGACGCCTGCGGTGGTGGCAGGGGGGTTGCTGATTACGGCGGGGGCGGTGGTGATGGCGCTGGCGTAGAGGGTATGCTGGGGATTCTATGCCAGGCGAAATAAGAAAAACGCGGCGGATTGTGCTGACTGGGTTCATGGGGTCGGGCAAGAGCACGGTGGGGCCGTTGCTGGCGGCGCGGCTGGGGTGGAGGTTTGTGGATGTGGACGAGGTGATTGAGGCTGAGGCGGGGGCTAAGATCGCGGAGTTGTTTTCGCGGGATGGGGAGGCGGCGTTTCGACAGCGCGAGTGTGAGGCGATTGCGAAGTTGGTTGCCGGGGAGGAGTTGGTGCTGGCGCTGGGTGGTGGGGCGATTGAGACGGAGGCGAATCGGGCGATTTTGCTGGAGGGCGCGGGGACGTTGCTGGTGCATCTTGAGGTGGAACTGGAGACTACACTGCGGCGGTGTGCTGGGACTGAGGGGACGAGGCCGATTTTGGCGGATCGAGCGAATTTGGCGGCGCGGTATGAGAAGCGGTTGCCGCTTTATCGGTTGGCGCATGTGACGGTGAAGGTGGATGGGCTGAAGGTGGAGGAAGCGGTGTCGGAAGTGCTTCATTCAGCATGGCTTGGTTGAGGCCGGCCCTTTCGCAGATTACGTTGACCACGTGCTGCACGTGCAACACGTGATACACTGGCGACACGCGTCATCTAAACGGACCTGGGAGGTGCCATGCCTGAAGTCGTTCAAACTGAAATCTCGCGAAACGCCGGCTCAAATGACGAGAAGCAGAACATCACACTGCGGCTGAGCAAGCGGACCATCCAGAAGGCTCGCGTTCTGGCCGCCAGGCAGTCGACCTCGATCAGCGGCTTGCTGACGAGGCGGATTGAAGAACTCGCTGAGGGTGATGGAGAGTTTGAGCAAGCCATGGAGCGAATCAGGACGCGCCTTGAAAAAGGTTTCGCCATGGGCGAGATTCCGAAGTTCAACAGAGACGCGCTGCATGAGCGATAGGGTTTTTGTCGACACGAACATCCTGGTCTACGCGCATGACGCAAAGGAGGCGCGGAAGCAGGCAATCGCAAAGGAGATCTTGCGAGGGCTTACCTACTCGGGCGCGGGAGTGGTCAGCATGCAGGTGCTGCAGGAGTTCTACAACACAGTTACGCGGAAGCTCGAGTTCCCGTTGCCCCAGAATGAAGCGCGCGCAATTGTCGCGGACCTTTCGCACTTCTGCATCAAGACGGTTCCCGACGATCTGGTGACGGCATTTCAGGTCGAAGACCAGGCCAAGATAAGCTTCTGGGATGCGATGATCGTGTCGGCTGCGGTGAAGGCGGGTGCGACGCGCATCCTCTCGGAGGATTTGAACGCGCGGCAGGTGATCTGCGGCGTCCGCATTGAGAATCCGTTTGCTGGGGCGTGACGGATGCGGCGCATGTATAGCAGGTAGTCATCCGTCTGGACTACTGCGCTTGCTATCATCGAAGCTGGCGCGCCTGCATGTTGGTGGTCCGCTCCCGAGGGCTTCATCCTTTCATGACAAACATTTCTCAAGCGGCGGTTGCGGGCGAGCTTGCTGCGACGGCGGCGGCTGAGGCTGAACACTCCGCGGGCCATTCCGTGGGGCACCCGGTTGGACGCGAGACGGACCACCATCTGCACGTTCATGCGCCGAGCCCTGGGGCGACGGCGACGCTTATCCACGACCTGAGAGAGCTGTTCAAGGTGAAGGTGGTGGGGCTGGTGCTGGTGACGGGGTGGGGCGGGTTTTACCTGGGGTCGATGCAGTCGGGGATTTCGAGCATGCAGCGCGGGCTGCTGGATACGCTGCTGGGGATTGGGCTGGTTTCAGCGGGAGCTGGGGCGTTGAACGAGGCGCTGGAGCGCAAAGTGGATGCGAAGATGGCGCGGACGGCGAACAGGCCGCTGGCGTCGGGGCGGTGGTCTCTGGCGTCGGGAATTGTGGCGGGGCTGGGCGCGCTGGGGCTGGGGGCTGTGTGGCTCCTGCTCTATACGAATGCCCTTACGCTGGCGCTGGCGCTGCTGACTGCGTTTACCTATGTGGCGATCTATACGCCGCTGAAGCGGGTGACGGCGCTGGCGACGTTTATTGGCGCGTTTCCGGGAGCGGCAGGACCGCTGCTGGGATGGACAGCGGCGCGGGGGCGGATTGAATGGCCGGGCGTGGCGCTGTTTGCGATTCTTTTTGTCTGGCAGTTTCCGCATTTCATGGCCATCTCGTGGATGTACCGCGACGAGTATGCGAAGGCTGGGATTCGGATGCTGCCAGTTGTCCAGCCGGATGGGTGGTCGACTGTGGCCGAGGCGCTGGCGTTTGCTGTGATCATGATTCCGGTGAGCCTGACGCCGTGGTGGCTGGGGACTGTGGGCGTTTGGTACGCGGTGCCGGCGGTGCTGCTGGGGCTGGTTTATCTGGCGTACACGATACGGTTTGCGGGGATTTTGAAGGCGAAGTCGGACGTGGAGAGCCGGATGCTGGCGCGGGATCTGCTGAAGGTTAGTGTGCTTTATTTGCCGCTGCTGTTTACGACGTTGATGTTGTGCGCGACGGCGAAGGGGTAGCGGGTTTTCATATTCGATGTGGTGCCAGCGTGGTGGTATCCCACCCTTGCGACAAAGACAAAAACGTCGCAAGGATGGGGCACCCAGGGATTCGGGATTGTTCATTTCGAGATTCAGGCGAGGATTAGAGAGCGGATGGCGACGGCAAGTTCAACGAAATCAAGCACGCGAAAACAGGGCGGGACTCGTGGGGCGATTGCGGCGATTCTGGTGATCAGCGCGGCGGCTTCGGCGTTTCTGTTCTGGCTGATCTATGTGCATCCTGCGGCGGCGACTAGCGCACAGTATGCATTTCTGCCGGCGCTGAACGCGGTGCTGAACGGGCTGGCGGCGACGGCGCTGCTGATTGGGTACACGCTTATTCGCGGGAAGAAGATCGCGGCGCATCGGGCGGCGATGATGACGGCGTTTGGGTTTTCGACGCTGTTTTTGCTGAGCTACATTGCGCATCACGCGCTGCATGGGGATGTGCGGTATCCGGTGGGTGCGGCGTTCAGGAGCGAGTATCTGGTGCTGCTGGCGAGCCATATTTTGCTGGCGGTGGTGGCGCTGCCGCTGGTGCTGGTGACGTTTTTCTTTTCACTGACGGGGCGGATTCCGCAGCACAGGAAGATCGCTCGATGGACGTTTCCGATCTGGTTGTATGTTTCAGTGACGGGCGTGATCACATTTGCGATGCTGCGACTGGCGCAGGGTTAACGGATGGCGACGGAGCGCAATCAAACGAAGACATTGCCCGAGGATGGGACGCGGGAGCTGTTGCAGTGGGGTGGGACGATCCTGGGATCGGGGCTGGTGGCGCTGCTGCTGCTGCAGGCGCTGCTGGGTGGGTTTTCAGCCACTGGAGCGAGCACGAATACGGGGTGGTTTGCACTGATTGTGGCGCTGGGGTGCATTCCGTTTGGGGCGCTGCTGCTGGGGCTTGGGGTGGCGAAGTGGTTTCGGCGGCGGGGGCTGGAGCGGGAGCGGCGGTAGAGTTGGAAGCCTAATGGGGGGGCTGGTTCCGGGGCGAATGGATTCTGTTGGAATCGTATCCCCGGATTGCGTCCGCCTGCGGCTGACTCCATCCGGGGCTATTCTCGTACCCTCCCTCCGGGAGGTGATGCAACTGCGCGAAGGCTCTGAAGTCGTGCCATGATTCAACGTTGACTAAACAGAGTTTTTCCGCAGCCTGACCAAGCCGCAACACTGGCATCCTGGTATCCCACCCTTGGCACAAGAACAAAAGCGTGCCAAGGATGGGGCACCCGTCATCAGGGCGGGTTAGCTGGACGCATAAGCCGGTGTTCGGTGGTTTTCTGCTATTCTTTCCCATTACAGGAGCGATACAGATGGCAAGAAGCGTGAACAAAGTTACGTTGTTGGGCAATGTAGGCAAGGACCCGGAGATTCGTTCCACACCGAGCGGCGTGATGGTTGCATCGTTCAGCATTGCCACCAGCGACCGGCAGAAGGATGCCCAGGGCAACTGGCAGGACAAGACGGAGTGGCACAACCTGAAGGCTTTCAATCGGACCGCTGAGATTGTTCGCGACTACGTGAAGAAGGGCGCAAAGCTCTATGTCGAGGGCAAGATCACGACCAACACGTGGGACGACAAAGAGTCTGGCCAGAAGCGGTACAAGACCGAGATCCTGGTGAATGAGCTGGTGCTGCTGACGGGGCGCGAAGATGGAGCGGGCGGCGCGGGCGGGTACAGCCGCGGGGCAGGATCGACCGGGGGCTCATCAGCGAGCTTCGATCAGCGTTCGCAGGGCGGCGGGGACGACATTTCGCAGGCGGCGGAGATCTCTGACGACGATATACCGTTTTAGAGACAGTGATTAGGGGTTAGTGATTAGGGGTTAGGGGCTGGCCGGGAACCAAGTGGCGGGGCGGCGTCGTTGGACGCGGCGGCGGGTAGCTCGATAGCAATGAGCGAATGCCTGCCGGTGGTCTTCAAAGTCTTAACCTGTCTTTAATCCGATCAACGCTGGATGTCGGGTGGTTTGTGGGGGGAGACGTCGCGCGGCTGGACGAACAGCAGGGTTGCGCGTCTAAGTTAGAGGCCCCGGCACTTGAATCTCCGCAGCATGAATTCCTGGCGGCCCATTTAGGGAACGATTCAGGTCTGGGCAAGCGCGACTGGACTAAAGAAGCCAATGAGGGTGCAAATCCGGATGCGACTTTCATCGTGCTAGGCTTGAGGTACACAGCGAGATAAGGAAAACGATGTCCCAGCCGCACCCGCACCAGGATGCAAATGCTCCAAGGAGTTCCCGGTTGTCGCAGTTGATACGGTTGACCGGGAGGATTGCGGCGGCCTGCCTGTTGCTTCTGTTTGTTATGGCCGCTCTGGCCATGTTGACGATCCCTCGGCACACCCTGATATCGCACCTTCGCGGCCTGAAGATGCGTGTAGTGCACGCAGCAGCAAGAGGCATATCCGAGCCGGCGAATGACGGAATTCTTTCGATCTCTATCACGCACCCGGTATTCGGATTCAATGTGTTGCCGGGAAGCGTTCGGCGCATCTATGCGACGGTGAAGAATGGGAAGACGAATCAGGTTGGCTGGACGGTAACGGATGGGGCCAGGCTGTCTGCCACGACGGGCAACTGGGTTGATGTAACTGCACCGGCGAAGGGCACAAGCTGCGGAATCCAAGGCCTAGGCAACGATAGATACGCGGTAACTTCGGCGACACACTTTACGATAACTGCGCATTCAAAGGATAGCCCCGGCGCGACAAGCTCGATCCAGGTGAATGTATGCAACCCTGCGGTGCAAATCCATGTGGTGCCTTTTTACACGACGTTATATTCAGGGCAAAAGGCGGACATTCAGGCATTTATCTGGGGATCGGTAAACCTGAATGTGAATTGGACGATTACTGGAATGCCAAGGGGCGGCGACGGCGCTCTAACGGACACGGCGAACATGGATACGGTGTTTTCAGCCACGGTTGCGGGGCGTTACACGTTGACGGCAACAAGTGCGGCTGACGGGACCAAGTCGAATACAGCGATCATTTATGTGACCGGGCATCCGATGCCGTATGCAGTGACGGCAGCGAAGACTATGCCGGTGGATTGCACGGTTGACCCAGCCCTGAAGGGCCGGACGTTTGAGGTAGGGCCTACGCAGGCATTCAGGACCATCCAGTCGGTACCTTGGAACGCGCTGAAGGAAGGCTCAACGATACGCATCCACAATGAGGATACGACGGGAGCCAACCCGACGACGTATCACGAGTACTTTCAGCTTTCGGCCCGTGGGAAGCGGGACCAACCGATTCGGGTTTGTGGTGTTCCCGATGGGCGCGGCAACCTTCCGGTGCTGGATGCGATGAATGCCACGGGGCGCGCGGAGACAAGCCGCTACTCGGCGGGATATGCGGTGGTAGGAATCGGCGCGACTGGCTGGGCTGGAGTGTATTCGGGCGCATGGGGCGGTCCGCAGTATCTGATCGTCGAGAGCTTGAAGATTCAGAATTCCAGGCCTGTGTACACATATACCCTGCCGGGAGGCGGGCCAGCACGGTGGGTGCAAGGTACGTCGGGATTGCGTCTTTTCCGCAGCATGGACACAGTTGTCAGGGGTATGGACATCTACGACTGCAGCAATGGCCTGTTTTCGGATTTCAACTCGAACACCGGCTTTTCTCTGATAGAAAACACTTTGTACGAAGGCAACCACCTGCACAAGAATGGAGAAGTTAAATCGTGGTCATTCCATCAGTTCTACATTCAGGGATGGAATGAAGTTATACAATTCAACATTCTTGACGAGTATCTAAAGGATGCGGTGGGCTCGAACTTCAAGAGCCGCGGATTTCCGGAGATCCTGCGCTATAACCATTTTGGGGATGGGGCGCTGCGTGAGATTGACATGGTGGATATGGAGGACGCGGGAAACTACTCGACGTTTGAGAGTTATCTGATGGGCGGGAAGAACTCCTATAAGTCTATCTACTTCAAAGATACCTATACCGCCGATCTACTGGCCGCGGCGGTGGAGGCGCACCATGCGGATTACATTTATGGAAACACCTTCACAAATACCATGGCGCTGGTTCCGATTCACTACAGCACCGACCATGGAAGTTATGAGGGCGACCGGCTGGGCACGCTTTGGTTTTATAACAACAGCTTCCATGAGGGGACGCCGCCCTACGATAGCTGGAACCTGTTCGATACTTCGGCGGGAGGGGCGCTGCAGGACGCACCGGAGATCGAGTGGCCGCAGATACAAGTGCATAACAACGCTATCTGGATGGACTCACCGGTGTCGCACCCTTTCAACTGGAATACCCGCACCAGCCAGTTCACAATATTTGGCAAGAATGTGATCAATGCGAACTGGGGCAACGGAGACTGGGCGGGAGGAAAGCGCAGTGGCTGGACCGAGCGGGCGGCAGAGTACGCCTTCCAGGGATCGAGCAACAAGGCCAACACTACAGGTGTGGCCAATCTGATTGGCGCCTCTGCGCCTCCCTTCGACAGGACTACATTCGCGCCGGAGAAGGTTCTGATCAATGCAGGGGCCAGCCTGCCGCCGAATGCGCCGAAGATGCCGGTCAGGTTCCAATACGGGCCGAAAGGCATTCAGGTGATGCGCAAACACCCACTGACTATTGGGGCATTTGAGTAGGGTCGAAAAGGCCCGCTTCAGTGCGTTCCGCCCCTCCAGGGCGGAGGGATTCTTTCGGGATGCTTTCCCCGGATTTCATCCGGGGCTATTCTCTTTTCCTCCCTCCGGGAGGAAGCGGGACGGCCGCGCCTTGCAGCCTACTCGGTCTTCATGAGAGTGGTGAGGAGGTCGACGCGGCGGGCGTTGGCCATGGCGGTGGAGTTGGAGAGGACGCGCATCCAAAAGAAGATGGCTCCAGCGGCGAGCACCAGGAAGATGGCGGCAGAGATGAGTTGCATCTTGAGGAACCAGCCGAGCGCGAAGACTGCTGCGCCGATGGCCAGGACAAAGAGCTGAACGCCGAGGCTGAGGAGGGCGTTGGCTTGGGATCCGCGCTGGCGGGCGAGGCGGCCGGGGTTGACGCGGAAGGCAAAACGGATGGAGAAAATGATGCCGACGGCCAGGTTCATGGGGAGCGAGAAGAGAAGCCAGGCGATGGTGGTGAGGAGGATACCTAGCGTTGGCGGGCCGAGGCGCAGGGTGCAGAGGATGACAGCGACCGCGGCGACGAGGCTGAAGAGGATGATGTGGAAGACGTTTTTGGCCAGCATTACGGTGCGGAAGGGCGTGGGGGACAGGAAGTAGACCTGGAGGCCTGCGCCCTCAGCGCCGAGGTTGTTGTAGAAGAGCTGGATGAAGCCGAGTTGGGCGTAGACGACGCAGAGGGGCAGCGCGTAGGGGAAGATGTGGCTGGAGGGTCCGTGGCCCTGAAGGAATGCGCCGGAGAAGACGGCCATGAGGACGATTGGTGCTCCGACGGCGTAGAGCAGCGGCATGGTGCGGAGGAGGGCGCGAAACTCCTTTTCGACGATGGCGGCGACGGAGCCGGCGGTTGTGGGCATGCGGGACGCGCTGCGGGCCAAGGTATCGGTGTTGGATGTGCGGGCGGCAAGGGCGTGATTGTCGAATGGGGGCAGGTCAGGAGCGGGGGCGACGCGGGCTTTTGGAGCGAATTTTGTGCGGGCTGGAGCTGAGCCCAGATTTTCGCCACTGTACTCGGAGCGCAGGCGCGCGGCAAGGATGCCGCCGATGCCGAGCGTCCAAAGGCCCAGGATGCCGAGCGATTCAAGAGCGGCGGCGGGGTCGCGCTTATATGCGTTGTCGAGCGATGCGCCAACGAGGCCGGGGGGAAGCCAGCGCTGGATAGAGTTTACGGTGTTCATCCAGGGCTTGATCTTGTCGCCTAGTTCGCGGACCATTCTGCTCTGGTCGTTATAGCCTTTGCCTCGGGAATCGCGATGCTGCCAGACGGCAGGATTGAGCAGTTGGAGGCTGAGCATGGCAAGCATGAAGATGGCGCCCAGGATCTCGCGGGTTTTGCGCTGGGCGAGCCAGCGGTCGATCCAGGCGAAGATGGAGCGGACGAGCAGAATGTTGAATGTGGCAAAGATGAGCAGGCCGAGGGCGGTCCAGAAGGAGAGAGATGGGTGGGCGGCGGAGATGCCAGAGAGGAAGCCGAGCGAGAGGAGAAGTCCGAGGATGGTGGCAGGGTCGGCGAGGCCGAACACGATGTAGAGCAGGTAGTAGGAGCCGAAGCGGATGGGGAAACGAAGAAGGATACCGAGATCGAACTGCTCTTGAAACGAGGCGAGCAGGATGGTCATCATGACCCAGACGAACATGAGAGCCCAGAAGAGGATGGGGAGCAGGTAAATGGCGTTGAGGGTGAGGAAATAAGAGCCAATGCCAACGCCCGTGCCGAGCATGACGCCAACGAGGACATAAATAGTAAGAGCAACGGTGCGTGCGCCTAGTTCGAGAGCTCCTTTGCGCGAGCGCAGGCTGTTGCGGAACATGTTGAAGCGGAGGCTGATCATCGCGACATACTGCGCCTGGGCCTGAGCGCCAAAGATGCCGCCATGGGCGGGGATGAAGTCGGGTTGGGGGATGGGGCCGGTTACGCCAGCCATGAGAGCTCCTGGGAGGTTTCCTGAACGCCGTCGGCGCCGACGATGGAGAGGAAGATCTCTTCGAGGGTGAGGCGCTGCTCCTGCTCTGCGCCGGGTAGTGTGGAGGCGACGCCGGCGCGAAGATCCTCAAGCGAGCCGTTGGCGACGAGGCGGCCTTTGGAGATGATGGCTACGTGGCTGCAGAGGCGCTCGACGATCTCAAGGACGTGGGTGGTGAGGAAGATGGTTGCGCCACGGTTGATCATGCCAGTGAGCATGGCCTTGAGCATGCCGGCGGCGATGGCGTCGACACCTTCGAAAGGCTCGTCGAGGAAGAGGACTTTGGGGCCATGGATGACGGCGGCGGCGAGGGCGAGCTTCTTCTGCATGCCGTGGGAGAAGTCGGTGACCAGCTTGCGGGTCTCGTTGGAGAGCTGCATGAAATCGAGAAGTTCAATGGTGCGGCGGAGGGTGGTTTCCTTGTCGAGGCCGTACATGCGACCGACGAAGTGGAGGTACTCGGGAGCGGTGAGGCGGCCCATGAGCGCCATGCCTTCGGGGACGACGCCGATCTGGCGTTTGAGGTCGAGGGCAGATGCGGTGAAGGGCTGGCCGAGGATCTCAATGGTGCCGCTGGAGGGCTCGAGCAGGCCGGTGAGCATCTTGATGGTGGTGGACTTGCCTGCGCCGTTGGGACCGAGGAAGCCGAAGAACTGTCCTGAGGCGACGCTGAAGGTGACGTTGTCAACGGCGGTGAGAGGGCCGAAGTTGCGGGTGAGTCCGTGGGTGGAGATTGCTGCGGTTTCCATGTGGGGCAAGGATACCAATGTTGGGCGCGGGGGGAAAGGCACCTGCGGTGCGGCGGCTGGCGCTTGCACGCCTGGAGGTTTGCTGCTGCCCGCCCGTTCCACAAAAGGCGCGAAAAAATGGGGTATGGGGATGGTGGACTCCCACCCATTCGCGGTGAAGCTGCGAATGGATGGGGCACAGCGCGCTCGTGGCGGGCGCGCCTATGCCGTTAGAGCGTTTTCGATCCACATGTTGACGTTACGAATTCGTCGTAGGTGGCATTTTCTTGAGGAAAATACCACTTTGATCCCTCGTTTCTGTAAGCACTTGGATCGAAAACGCTGTAGACGGCGCGGATCTCCATGGTTTTGCCGAGGGCTTTTAGGGCGGCGGCGAGGCCGCCGCCACTACAGCCGATCTCCACCCCAGCGACGAATTCCTGTTGCCGGGGACCCCGATCTGGAGATCGACACTACTCGGTTTTGCCGTTGGAAGGATTGGAAGTTGGCTCGTCGGCGGCGTCGTCTTGGCCGAGGGGGTCGTATTCGCGGTCGGTGACGGCGACCAGGGCGGCGAGGCGTTCGGCAAGAGCGGGGGTGAAGCTGCTTGAAGGGGCGCGCCAGCTCCAGTTGCCGGATGGGACGGCGGGGGTGTTCATGCGGGCGGAGGAGTCGAGCTCGAGAAGGTCCTGGGCGGGGACGATGGCCATCTCGGCGACGCTGGTGCAGAGGGCGCGGATGAGGGGCCAGACGGGGCGGTCTTGTTCGGAACCATCCTGTTCAGAGCGTTGCTGGACGGGGCCGACATAGGCCTCGACTGCGGCGCGCTCGACCTTGCTGGCGGTGTTCCACCAGCCTTGGGTGGTGTCGTTGTCGTGGGTGCCGGTGTAGGCGACGGTTCCGGGGGTGTAGAGGTGGGGCAGGTGGGGGTGGGCGCCCTTGTTGCTGAAGCCGAACTGCATTACGCGCATGGTGGGCAGGCCAAGGCCGGCACGGAGGGCTTCGACCTGGGGCGTGATGACGCCAAGATCTTCAGCGACGAGGGGCAGGTCTCCAAGCTCGGCTTCGAGAGCTTCGAAGAGGTCTTTGCCGGGGGCCTTGACCCATTCGCCTTTGACGGCGGTTTCTTCTTCGGCGGGGATGGCCCAGTAGGCCTCGAAACCGCGGAAGTGATCGAGGCGAACGATGTCGTAGAGAGCACAGGCGCGGCGGATGCGATGGATCCACCAGTTGAAGCCGTCGGCCTCGAGGACGTCCCAGCGGTAGAGGGGATTGCCCCAGCGCTGGCCAGTGGCGGAGAAGTAGTCGGGGGGAACGCCGGCGACGCGAATGGGCTGGAGGTCGGCGTCGAGCTCGAAGAGTTCGGGATGAACCCAGACGTCGGCGGAGTCCATGTTGACGAAGATGGCGACGTCGCCAAGGATTCTGATCGCGCTGCGGGCGGCGAGTTCGCGGAGGGCGTTCCACTGCTGCGAAAAGGCGAATTGGAGGATCTGCTCGATGGCGAGCGCGCGGCCGTGCTCGTGGGCGAACTGGGCGAGGGCTGCGGGGCGGCGGCGACGGAGCGGCTCCGGCCACGCGGTCCATGCGCCGGTTGAGAACTTAGCGCGAAGGACGGCATAGTAGGCGTAGTCGACGAGCCAGGAGGCTTCGGCGCTGCAAAAGGACTCGAAGGCGGCCCATTGCTGGGCGAGGGCGGAATCGTGAGGGCCCCTATCGAGAAAGTTGGCGGCGGCTTCGAGGAGCAGTGGGAGTTTGCTGGATTCGACTTGGTCAAAGTCGACGTTGCTGCCGGGGGTGGAGTTGGCTGGTGGGCCGGGCAGGTCGGCGATGCGGTCGTGCGAGATCCAGCCCCATTGGGCGAGGTATTCGAGGCTGATGAGGTATGAGTTGCCGGCGAAGGCGGACGAGGCGGCGTAGGGTGAGTTGCCGTATCCGGTGGGGCTGAGGGGAAGGACCTGCCAGATGTGCTGGCGGGCGGCGGCGAGGAAGTGAACGAAGTCGTGGGCCGCGGGGCCGAGGTCGCCGATGCCGCCATTTGAAGCGAGCGAGGTGGGGTGAAACAGCACGCCGGAGGAGCGCAGGAATTCCATGGGTACCATTATCGCTGGCGGGGGTGGTTGGGGGTGTGGAATGGCACGAGCGGATTGATTTGAGGGAATGCCCAAGAAGCAAGAAGCCCGCAGCGATGAGGCCGCGGGCTTGGCGGTGATTTGATTTTGATCTTTGGTTTCCCGCCCTTTCCCCAAGTGCATCGGAAAGGATGGGGCACCCGGCTTCTGGTTTAACTTGCTCCGAGCCAAATCAAATGCTCGGGCCGGATTACATGCCGGGGATGGTTGGGCCTTTTTGGAGCTTGGGGTTGAGGGCGATGCGCTTGTTCTTTTTGTAGTCATCCATGGTGGAGCTGACGAAGACGCCGAAGGCCTCATTCTGGCGCTGATGCAGCATCTCGTCCCTGGTCCGGTCGAGGTTCTTAGCGATCTCGTCGGCTGAGGGTTCCTGCTTGTCTAGGATCTTGGCGACTACGCCGGTGCGGCCGGCGTTGATGGCGCCACTGACAAAGCCAACGGGCAGGTCGAGCAACTGAGGAGCCACCTGGCTGATCTCGCCGAGGTCGGGAACCTGGTCATTGGGTCCGACCAGCTCGCTGGACTTGACGGTTGCGCCGACTTCCTTGGCTGCCTTGGCAAGGTCCTTGGAGTCGCGAGCGTGATCGGCAAGCTGCTGGGTCTTGGTGGCGAGGAGCGTGGGAAGCTGTTCGTCGCGATAGTCGTCGGCGACGTGAGACTTCCAGTCAGCGAAGGTGGGCGCGTGGGCGGCGACGATTCCCGCGACCTGGAAGATGGCGTAACCTTCGCCGGTGGGCGCGAACTGCGGAGGATCGCCAACCTTGGATTCGAATGCCTTGGCGATAACCTGCGAGCCGTCAGGCAGCGACGCAATGACGCCCTGATGGCTGAAGGGCTCGGTGGTGACGAGTTGGAGGTGATGCGCAGCTGCGGTCTTTTCAAGGCCATTCTTGATGGCCTCAGAGGTGAGGTTGTGGGCGTAGCTCTCTTCGGCTTGCGCCACTTTCTCACGGCTGAGCGTGGCCTGGATGGTGGGCAGAACTTCGTTGAGGGCCTGCTGGTGAGCGGGCTGGCGCTCCTCGACCTGAACAATGTGATAACCGAACTGGGTCTTCACGATCTGCGTGTCGCCGATCTTCTGGGTGAAGATGGCGGTGTCAAATTCAGGGACCATGGTCTTGCGCTGGGCAAAGGGCAGCTCGCCGCCCTTGGTCTTGGAACCGGGATCGTCAGAGTACTTTTCAGCGAGTTCGGCGAAGTTAGCGCCGCCCTGAATCTGCTTGAGGATACCCTCGGCCTTGGCCTTGGCAGCGGCGTCGGTCTTAGCGTCGGCACCGGCGGGCACGGCGATGAGGATGTGGCGCGAGCGGGCCTGCTCAGGGGTTGAGTACTCGGCCTGGTGAGCGTTGAAGTAGGCCTGAATCTCCTGCTGGGTGGGCTGAGGAACGCCGCCGGGCAGATCGTTGGGAGTGAACGAGAAGTAGCTGACCTTGCGTTCCTCGGGCACGGCCGAGGCGTAACGAGCGGCGTTCTTCTTGAAGAAGGCTTCGAGATCGGAGTCGGATGGATTGATGGACTTGCGCAGATCGTCGGAGGAAAGAACCGCGTAGTCAAACTTGATTTTGATGTTGGCCTTGCGATAGGCGTCTTTGACTTCCTGATCGCCAACGGTGACGCCGGCGGTGATGAGGGACTCGAGACGGTGAATGATGATCTCGTCCTTCACTTCGCCTTCAAACTGATCCACGGACATGTTGAACTGGCGGGCGATGAAATCTTTGTAGCGGTCCTCGCCAATGTATTGGCCCTTGGGGAAAAGGAACTCGCCGAACTGGCCCTGATGGAGGAAGTGGGACACGTCATCTTCGGATGCGGAGATATCGAGCCTGTCGGCCTCGGCTAGAAGGACCTGCTGCTGGACGAGCTGGTCGCCAGCGCGCTTCTCAAAGATGTTGAGGATGACGGGATTGTCGGGATAGCGCTGCTGGGCGAGCTGCTGGCGCGCGATCTGCTCGACTTTCTGCTGGCTGACCGCTTCGCCGGAAGATAGATAGCGGCTGTACCAATGCGGGTAGATGGTGGCATAGGTGTCAGAAGCAGTTGCGCCCTGGCCAGTAAGGC
>Ga0182016_10003898_pt1 | contig 16777 bp, 9 predicted proteins | sample 712S2MmetaG_FD_120491 | JGI IMG/M metagenome (GOLD analysis project Ga0182016, IMG submission 120491) | Permafrost microbial communities from Stordalen Mire, Sweden - 712S2M metaG | ecosystem: Environmental > Terrestrial > Soil > Wetlands > Permafrost | place: Sweden: Stordalen | collected...
AATCCGAAAGGCTCGTGCCCAATTGCGCCCCTTCCTTGACCCGGTCGATGGCATTGGAAACGGCATCGACCAGTATTTGATTGCCAATGGAACGGCGGGCGACATTGAGGGCCTGCACCAGCGGCACGCCGGCGTTGAGCAGAGTGCCCAACATGCGGCAAAAGCGGGCCATGGCAAATTGGCTCAAAAGCGACCCCAACACCGGCACGCGGATAATGAGTCCTTCATACGCGCGCTTACCCCGCTCGGAGGCCATCCAGTTGCGCACCATAAAAACCGCCACCGCCAGTCCACCGGCCACCCAAAAACCGTAATGGCGGATCGCGTGGCTAACCGCGATAATAATCCGCGTCAGCAGCGGCAACTCTCCGCCCAGCCCTGCGAACATCGTTTGAAAGCGCGGAATGAAGAACACCATCAAAAAGATCAAGACGCAGATGGAGATAAACAAGAGGATGGCCGGATAAAGCATCGCGGCGGTGACTTTGCCGCGCAGGTCCCGCTCCCGCAATTGGAAGTCGGCAATTTGCGCCAGGACCAAATCGAGAAACCCACCCGTCTCTCCGGCCGAAACCATGGCGACATAGACGCGCGGAAAGGTCTCGGGCATGGTCGCCATCGAATCGGCCAAGGTCACGCCATCGACCACCGAATCATAGATCGCTTTCCATTTGGTGGCAGCCACGGGGCTGGCGGCTTCCTTGTTGAGAATCACCAAGGCCCGGCTCAGAGGGACGCCCGCCGCCAACAAACTGGAGAGGAGCCGCGTGAAGTTCTCCAACATGCGCGGAGTGACTTTCTTGGATTGAAAACTGAAGCTGAGCTTCGCCGCCGGCTCTCCGTTGGCGGCGACATTATGGCTGGGATCGCCATTCTTGGCCGGCGCGGCCGCGGCCTTTTCCGCAAGCGTAATGGGGCGCAACCCCTTCTCTTCCATGCGGCGGAAGGCTTCCTGGCGCCCACCGGCTTCCAGTTGTCCTTCAGCGGTTTTGCCATCCGCCTGAAACGCCTTGTAAATGAAAACTGGCATACGCTACGCGGCCTTCGACTGTCGGTTGGCCGCAATCTCAGCCTCCGTGGCCGCGGTTTTCATGCCCAAGGTCTGGTCCTTGGTCACACGCATGACTTCCTCGGGGGTGGTAATACCCAAGCCAATCAAGCGCCAGCCATCGTCGCTGAGGCTGTGCATGCCCCGGCGCACAGCCACTTCGCGCATTTCACCGCTGGAGCAATTCCTTAACACCATCTGGCGAATCTCATTGTCCAAATCCATCCATTCAAAAATGGCGTGCCGCCCATGATAACCGGTGTTGCGGCAAGCCTGGCAACCGACGCCACGATAAATTATCACGTTGGGCGCGATGCCCGCCTGCGCCTTGAAAGCCGCCGTGGTCGGCGAGGGGTCCTCCACTTTGCATTCGGGACACAAAACGCGCACCAGGCGTTGGGCCAGGACCGCTTCCAGCGAAGAAGCCACCAAATACGGTTCGACATTCATATCCACAAGCCGGGTGAGCGCACCCGGGGCGTCATTGGTGTGCAGCGTCGAAAAGACGAGATGGCCGGTGAGCGACGCTTGCACGGCAATTTGCGCCGTTTCCTGGTCGCGAATTTCGCCCACGAGAATCACGTCCGGGTCGTGGCGGAGAATGGAGCGCAAACCGCGCGCGAACGTCAACCCGGCCTTTTCCGACACTTGAATTTGATTGATCCCGCGCATCTGGTACTCAATCGGGTCTTCAATGGTGATGATCTTGCGAACATCGTCATTGATGGCAGCCAGGGCAGTGTAAAGTGTGGAGGTCTTGCCGCTGCCGGTCGGGCCCGTGACTAGAATAATGCCGTGTGGCAGAGTGAGAACGTGCTTGAAGGATTTGAGCACGCCATCCGCCATGCCCAATTGCTCGACGCCGAGCAGCGTCGCCTTTTGCCGCAGCAAGCGCATGACAACCGCTTCGCCATGCAACATCGGGATGATCGAAACGCGGATATCGACTTCATTGTTGGCCAGGCGAATCTTGATGCGCCCGTCTTGCGGCAGGCGCTTTTCCGCGATATTCAAATGGCTCAGGATCTTGACGCGCGAGACAATGGCCGGTTGGAAGCGCTTGATCTGCGCCGGCACCGGCACTTCCTGCAAAACGCCGTCAATCCGGTAGCGAATGCGCAACTCGTCCTCGAAGGGTTCCAAATGAATATCTGACGCGCGCAATTCAATGGCGTCGGTCAAAACCTGGTTGACGAACTTGATGATGGAGGCGTCTTCCGCAGCGTTCTCGAGATTGGAATCTTCTTCGCCGCCTTCATCGACCACCTGCAGCGGGGCTACGTCGTCCAGGGTATCGATGGTATCCGCGCCGATGCCCAGCCGCCGTTTAATCTCGCGCCGGAGGGCTTCCGAAGGAGCGAGGACCGGCTTGATGCGCAAGCCGGTCAAGGTCTTGAGCGTATCAAGCCCTTGGGTGGCAAAGAGGCGGCTGGTCGCCACCTCCACCACGCCATTGACGCGCTGCAAGGGCAGCAGTTCTTCCTTGAGCAGCACCCGCGCTGGGAAGAGCGAAAGCAACTCGCGGTCGGGGTCCACCTCGTCCAAGGTGGTGAAACCCAAACCGTATTCGCCCGCCAGCCAACGCAGAACCTCGTCCTCGGTTTCGATTGCTTTTTGCGCCCCGGACCGGTTTTGCTTGCTCAGAATCGAGGCGTCGGACGAGGAAAGTTGCTTGGCGGCGACCATCTGCTCAAGCAAGTGGGCCGTGGAAACTTCCGCTGTTTTTGCTTCGTTCATATTCATTACTCTTGGCGCGACGCCAGCCAGTTTACGCTCCCGGCCGCGCCAAGATCAAAACTTTCCAAAACGGAAAAAACTCTAGTGCAAGTAGCCGTTCAAGGTGGCGACGGCTTCCTGGCGAGAAGTCAGGACGCTGCGCAAATCATCCTCAGCCGCTTGCAGTTGTGCCTGACGGTCTTTGACCTCAGCGCGATAAGCAGCCAATTTTGTCTTGATTTCGGCGGCGGGAGCCTTGTCTTCGACAGCCTTCTGCAGGGCCTCATAAGCCGGACTGGGTTCGCCAAACATGCCTGGGCGGCGCTGCCTCTGTTGCCCCTGGTCATCCCCATTGGCGTTGTTGCGGCGGCCGCCGCGGCCGAAAGCGCCCCGCATCACGGAAGCCATCACATTGGCCCGCGCGTCATAAACCTTGCCCAACTTGCCTTGGATGGCGTTCCATTCCGCGTCGTCCTTGATCTCCATTTGCTCGCGCAGGTTGTTGAGACTGAATTCTTTCCTCTGCGCAGGATCGGGACGTCCTTGTCCCTGGCCTTGCGCCATGAGGTTGCCACTCGAGGAGATCAAAGCCGCGCAGGCGGCGGCGACCAGAGCTTTTCGTAATATATTCATAATTTGAGATGTATGCGTTTCGCTTCGTTTCACCAATTCGCCAACGCCCGTATGCGCTGCGGATTGTTTGACTTAAGCTGCCTACTGCAATATGCGTGCCAAATGGCACATCGGAGGAATTGCTGAGGTAAATCACTCAATCATGGCATGGCGCCTGCCGCAACCGCGCAGAGGTTGCACACCAGTGCGCAAATGTTGCGCGGCGCCAGCGTCTCTTGGCCATCGTGGCCGCAGGCGATCCATTGCAGCAGTTGCTCCGTTTCTTCCGACGGTCAAAGTGCTCTTGGAAGGAAGGGGCGAAAAGCAAATTAGCCACGAACGCGGTTACGAAGCCGCGGGTTTGATCCGCAGGATTTGCGCTTCCATGGGTTGCAGGCGGACAAGAACAGTGTTCAGCGGGCCAGAGCCGGTGGTGCCGTCCACTTCAGCGACCGTAACTTGATTGAGAGTTCTGACCGAGGCAGGGGCGGTGGGCGCGGATTTGTTGCTGTAAAGGATGCCCACCGTATCGCCTGACGCGCTCAAAGTCGATTCGAGGATCACATCCACGGACACACTTTGGCTCGTATTGGTATTGGCCGCGATCAATACTTCCTGGTCATTAAGGATGCGGGACCAAGCCAGCACGCCGCCTGGATATGGGGAGACGCCAAAGTTTACGCTGTCTCCGGAAATCGGTCGGAAATAGAACCGACCGTAACGCAGCGCCGATTGGGCATTTCGCACCGCCACGATCTTCTGGATTTGCGCGTAGAAGGAGGTGTTTTGCGGAAAAGTCGGAGCAAGGCCCCACAGCGCCTCCCGCACGGCCGGATCCGTGCCCGCGCCGTGCAACCCTTGTTCCGTGCCGTAGTAAAGACAAGGCACGCCGGGCAGGGAATAAAGGCTGGCGACCGCCATCGTCACCTGGTCGTCAAATTCATCCACGTTGCCCGGTTGCTCGTAGCGGAAGCGGGCCTTCATGTCATGGTTGTCAAGAAAGGTGACAAAAAACCTCGAGGCGTCCCCATGTGAACTCAGAATAAATTGCTCAACATTCTTGCGCAGGTTGTACATGGCGGTCACGGCGGAAGGCGCGCTGAAGGCTTTGAGCGTCGGCGTCAGTACATTAAATAGCGGATAATCCAGGGCCGCATCCACCCCCACCAGGCTGTCCGCGTCGTCGCCGGTGGTGGTGTTCCGGCCGATAAATCGGGCGATGTCCTCCTCCGCGTTGCCATCCAGCACTTCGCCAAAGGTAAAGAAGTTTTTCTTGCCGATGCTTAAGGCGAACTCGCGCACGGAATTGCCGAATAACTGCGCGAGGTTGCCTTGCAGATAACGAAGAGTATCGATCCTAAATCCGTCAATGTCGTAGCGCGCAATGACATATTGATAGGCCCGGATCAAAAATGCCTGAAGATCGGGATCTTCGGTCATCATTTGTTTCAAGGAGTCAAAATCGCCGATGATATCCGAGCCATTGGGATCGGGTGTGCCTTGCCGGCGGAAGTATTGGTTCTGCTGCAGCTCTGAAGGCCAGATGACCGCATTCAACGGGGGATTCACAATGGCAGCCACATCACTCCACTGCGCCTGCCCCGCACCCGTGGCGTCGCGCCATTGCACCGGCCTGGGTGTGATCGAGAATGGCGCTGAGGAATTGCCATCGTAGGCGAAAACGTCACCCACGTGGTTGAGCACAATGTCAAAGATCACGTACAGCCCGGCCGCGTGGGCGGCATCGACCAACGCGCGCAATTCGTTGTCCGCATTGGTCGGGTCCGTGGCAAAGAGCGGCTCGGCCCGCAGAAAATCGTGTATGCCGTAGCCATGATAACTGCCCTGGTCAAAGGGCAGGTTCTTCAACACCGGGCTCAGCCAAAGAGCGCCCGCGCCAAGGCTTTTGATGTAGGCCAACTGTTCCCGCACACCCGCGAATTTCCCGCCCTGATATTGGTAGTAATTCGGGTCGTCGTACGGTTGATGCACCGGCGGCGCGGCGGGATTATTAAACCGATCCACCATCAGAAAATAAATGATTTGGTCCCGCCAATCGCCCGGCGACGGAAACGGTCCACCGGCCTGTCCGGCAGTCGCCACGGCATTATTCAGGGCGGTCTGAACTTCGGGGGCATAGAGCGATGTGTACATCACAAGACCTTTCGTATTGATCTTTTCTCCTGAGCCAAATCAAAGCGGGGACTCATTGCTGAATACCGTGCAAATGCACCGGCTAGATTTGGGTCGTTTACAACAAACCTGCCGGTGGCTATTATCTCATATGGCGGGTGAAAGTCGAGAAAATGCATCCGTCAAAGCAGAAAAACGAATGGCATGATTGAATTAGGAAATGACACACAAAAGTTGCAAAAGGCGGGTCACTACCTAAAATAAGTTTTCCACGATCAACCAACAAGACCAGGCTCAGCTTGCTTTTCGCCGCCAAAAAAGCGGCATCGTTTTCCGTCCGCCCCGCCAACCGTAGGACGAGCGCCACACCACTCCTTGCCATCCAGCGGCGTGGTCCAGTCCAATTGTATGGCCGTAAATTCGTCATTGCTCCCAACGGCAAACGAACTTATACAAATGGGCCGCTTCCGGTGTCTATTTGGTGAAAGTGACACCGACTGAGAGCGAAAACAGACGAATGAATTCCAAGAATCGACCGCCGCAAGGACCGTCAGCCAAGGGGCCCACCGCCCCCGCGGCCGCCGTCCCTTCATCTCCCACCGCCCCCGTCCCGCCGTTGTTTCGGCGCATTGATTGGCTGACGCTGGGCATCACGTTCGCCGTTGTCTGGGTTATTTATTTTATCTGCCTGGCGCCGGAAGTCACCCTGGAGGATTCGGGCGAACTTTGCACGGCCTCTTTTTATGCGGGTATTCCCCATCCGCCGGGCTATCCGTTCTGGACTATTTACACGTGGCTTTGGACGACGCTGGTGCCGTTCCGAAATATCGCCTGGCGAGTCGCTTTGGCGGAAGCCAGCACGGCCGCCATGGCGGCGGGCGTGCTCGCTTTCATGGTCTCACGCGGCAGCAGTATGCTGATGGAGGGCATTGAGGAACTGAAAAACATGACCGGCAAATGGGAAAGCGCCATCTGCATGGTCTGCGGTATCACGGCCGGATTGATGATGGCCTTAGGCAGTTCGATGTGGAAGGAATCGGTCGTCATTAACCGTATTTCCCTTTTCGGCGTGCCGTGGATGATGCTGGTGCTGTTGTGTCTAATGCGCTGGAATTACGCTCCGCAACAACGTTATTACCTTTACCTGGGATTTTTCTTCCTCGGCATCTGTTCCACCATCCACCAGACCTTGACCATGGCCATCATGGGCATCGAAATCGGCGTGGCCGCCCGCGATGCGAAGTTGGGGCGCGATCTTTTCGCGCTCAACAGCGTGGTTTACCTGCTTGGGTTGATCGCCAAGGCGGCGCACATGGTGACCTTCTTTGATACGACCACGCCGATGGTCTTCACCATCTACAATGCAGTCGGGCTGGGCTCCATGGCGGCGTGCGCTTATTTGACGATCAAGACCACCGGTATGGGCACGGAATGGAAGGCGGTCCTGCTCATCGGTTTGCTCTCCTTTTGCGGCTCGAGCTTTTATTTTTACGAAGCCATTTCCGGCATGACCAACCCGCCCATGGAGTGGGGTTATCCCCGGACGGTGGAAGGCTTCTGGCACGCCCTGAGCCGTGGTCAATACGAAAAGATCAACCCGACGGACGTCTTCAAAGACCCGGGACATTTCATGATTGAACTGGGCATGTTGGTCACCGGGCTGGCCGATGCTTTCAGTTGGGTGGCGATGTTCTTCGCGGTGCTGCCATTTCTCTTCCTGTTGAAGATGAAAAAGCGCGAACGGTCCTGGATCATCATTATTGGCGCCATTTATCCATTCCTCGGGGTGCTGTTGGCCATCACCCTCAATCCGACACGAGAAAGACAGACGGCGGATCTGGTCAAAGTCTTCTTTACCGCCTCCCACGCCATCGTTGCCCTCTTGATTGGTTATGGCTTGGCCTTGAGCGCCGCATTCATGGCGACGAATTATCAAAGATTCCGGCGCTGGGGATTGGCTGGAGCGGGCGTGGGCGTGGCCTTGGCCCTTTACTCTTTGACAGACACGACGGCCAAACATTATTTCGGATTGAGCGGCGAACTCGATATGGGAGCGCTGCCGCATTGGATCGCGCAGTCCTTTGCGCCGGGTCAATTTGGATCGCCAGTCATTGCCAGCCTGGGTCTTTTGTTGATGACCCTCGTGTTCCTCGGCGCCGTATTCTTCTATCGGGACCGCGCGCCCCTGGGGATCGCCTTGGGCCTTTTTTCCTTGCTGCCGGTTTATTCCGGAATGTCACACTGGTTCCACAGCGAACAGCATAACCATTGGTTTGGATACTGGTTTGGTCACGATATGTTTACCCCGCCTTTTATCGGGCCGGATGGCAAACTAACCTATGACTCCAAGTTGCGCGACGCGGCCGCCAAAGGCCCGCATGGCGCGATGGTTTATCCCGAAATGGCCCGCGATGCCGTCCTCTATGGCGGCACGGATCCGGGCCGCTTTTGCCCCACTTACACCATTTTCTGCGAGAGTTTCATCCCGCACACGCACCAGCCTGATCAAGACCAAAATTACGACCGGCGCGATGTCTATATCATCACCCAAAACGCCCTGGCCGATAATACGTACCTTGATTACATCCGCGCGCAGTACAATCGCAGCGCGCAAATCGACCCGCCGTTCTTCCAGAACTTTTTATCCGGATCGCTGCCGAGCGTTTTCCACGGTCCAACGCGAGCATTCTCGGTTTTGGATGACATTTTTGAAGGACTCGGCGCGAAAGTGGAGAAGCGGCGGCGCACCAGCACGTCCTGGTTCACGCCGGAGCAGATTACCAATGCCAAGGCCTTGGCCGGAAAATTGCGCAAAGGCCCAAGCCAGGATTCCTTCTCGCAATATCTCTACGCCAGGCTCAAGCCGGAGACGCAACATCTGGTCGATGCGGGCGGCGACGAGTCCGCCTTGCGCCGCGCGCTCTCCGAGGATTTAAACGATGTCGTGGCCGGCCCCAATATTTACAACGCCGAACGTCTCAAGGACGTTAAGCTGCCCGTCCTGATTGAGGAGGCCGCTGCCGAAAAGGGCGCGGCCCGCAGCAACTTGACCGCCAACAACATCATCCGCCTCAACCGCCGCCTGTTGGAGGAAGCTTATCCGGACGCCATTTTGAAGAGCCCGGGCGGGGTTTATCCGGACACAGAGATCGCCACCGACTCGCCGGAGGATTCCCAGGAATGCTTTAACGAATACATCTACGACGCGCAGCGGCGTTTGCAGCATGATACGCAGTACCCCAATGAACCGCCGCAACTCAAAGGGGGCGAAGACGTGCATATTGACAACGGGCGGGTGCAGGTCGCCGGGCAAGTCGCGGTCATGAGCATCAACGGATTGCTGACCAAAGTGATGTTTGACAAGAATCCGCTGCACGAATTCTACGTGGAAGAAAGTTTTCCCCTGGACTGGATGTATCCGTATCTGACGCCCTTTGGCGTCATCATGAAGATCAACCGCCACCAGTTGCCGGAAATGACGCAAGAGATTGTCGATAAAGACCACGCCTTTTGGAGCGAATACTCCAGCCGCATGATCGGCAATTGGATCACCTACGACACCTCGGTCAAACAAGTCTGCAATTGGGCGGAGGACGTCTATTTGCGCCATGATTTCAGCCACTTCACGGGCGATCCCACCTTTATCCGGGACGACGACGCGCAAAAGGCCTTCTCCAAGCTGCGCAGTTCCATCGGCAGCAGCATTTACTTGTGGCGGTCGCGCCGGGCCAATCCGAGGTATCCCGCCGAACAGGCGCGGGTGACGAAGGAAGCGGAATTCGCCCTGAAGCAGGCCTTCGCCTATTGCCCCTACAGCCCTGAAGCAGTCTTCCATTTGATGGAGCTGTTGTTGGCGCAAAACCGGATAGACGACGCGCTGGCCATCCTCCAAACCTGTCATAAGCTGGACCCATTCAGCGGAAATATCAACGACTGGATCGACAAGCTTTCGCGCAGCAAATCGGCCGCCGCAGCCGGTGGCGGGGCTGGGGACGATCGCCTCAAGAAAGCCTTTGCCGAGGTCCAGCGGGACATCTCCAACAGCGACACCAATGCCGCCCAGCAAAAGCTCGAATTGATCGTCAAAGCCGCGGGCACAGACCCGAATGCTCTCATGACCGCAGCCAGCCTTTATCTTTCATTGGGCAACCTGTCCAAGAGCGAAGAGGGAAGAATGGAATGTTTGGGCAAGAGCGAAGAAGTTGTGGAGAAATTGACCCAGCTTCTGCCCGGCAATTATGAACCGCTCTATAACCTCGCGGTCATCCAGGCGGCCCGCCACGAGATTGCCAAAGCGGTGGCCTCCTTGAAAAAGAGCGTGGCCCTCAACGCCGCCGATGTCGCCAAAGACCCGAAAACCATCGATCTGCGCAAGCACTTGTTTGAGGACCCCACGTTTGGCGATTTGCGAAAAACGCCGGAGTTCCAAGCAGCATTCGGGACGAAGCCATAGCGGGAACTTTGGGGGGTGCGAATCGCCGACTGGCCTTTCCGTAAACCTTCTCGAGGCGCTGGAGCCTTCGGCAAGACGCCGAAGGCGGCGGGTGGGACGCCCGCGCTCCCCAATCCGACGAGAAACTATTGTTCCTCAGTCTCTTCTTCTTCCAAAAAGCGGCTTATTCTCCAAAGAATCGTTCCGCCGAGCGCGAGGACGCAAACCGCCAGCCCAAGGCCCACGCCGACCTCGGACAATTTTTCCCGCGGCACAAATCGCAGCGGATAAAGAAACGCCACCACGGCTGACAACAACAAAACCCATTTTGCGGCCCGCCGCAAATGGCGTTGCCGCGGGGACGCCGCGTCGCTCAAGACCAGTTTCCAAAGCCAAAGCACCGGCAGAGCCCCGCAGACGAATCCCAGCCCGCTGACCCAGGAAAAGCGCAGATAGAACCCGTCTGGGCTGGCCCGTAACGCCTGCAAGCTGGCCACCAGGGCCCCGCAGGCCAACGCCATCCCCAGGATCATGACTCGCACGAGGCCTCTCTCGTTACCCTTTTCCACATTCATGACCGTAAGCTACTTCAGCCCCTGGCCTGAAGCAACCGCCGGGGTCCGCCCGGAAGGATTCACAAAAACCAGGTGCTCACAATCGGCGTGATGCGTGCGCTTTTCCACCTTCAGGCCGAGTTTGCGGGCGAGACCCTGGGACGGCAGATTCTCCGGTCGGACCAACGCCACGACCCGATCCCGGCGCAGCTCTTTGACAGAGTGATCCAAGCAGGCTTTCGCCGCCTCGAAGGCAAAACCGCAACGCCAAAAAGGCCGGTGAATGATGTAGCCGAGCCCGATTTCGGGCTGATCGTCCACTAATTGAATCAACAATCCCACCTGGCCAATGAGCTGACCGGATGCCTTATCCAACGCCAACCAATACCCCACGCCATCCTTGGCGTAGCGCGCCTGCTGGCGTTTGATCCAATCCGCCGCTTCGGCGCGAGTGTAACATCTTGGCCAGAACCGCATCACCTCGGGATGCGCCAGCATCGCGGCGATGAAATCAAGATCCTCCAAAGCCAGTTCGCGCAAAAGCAAGCGCGAGGTTTCCAAAATCAGTTTCATGGCAGGTTTATTACAATTTCCGCGATTTGCCGCATGGGAAACGAGGTATAACCCAAGCTTACAACGACCGCGAATATTTACCATAACGAACACCTTTATGATTCGCAGAGAATGTGTCGCGAAAATCAGCCCCATTATTGCATCTCCTCTCAATTGTTGTATCCTTTGGCCAATATGCGCCGGTTCAGCATGACCCTTTTTGTTGCTTTTTGTTTCTTGACTGTGGCTGCTTTCGGCGCGGGCGCGGGCGGGGATTGGCCGGACTTTCGCGGGCCCGACTGCGATGGCCATGCGGTTCCGCCAGTGCAAAACGCTCCCATTGGCCTGCCGTTACATTGGAGCGAGACGCAAAATGTGGCTTGGAATACGCCCATTCCCTACCGCGGTTGGTCATCCCCGGTAATTCTCGGCGCGCGTATTTGGCTGACCACGGCGACGCCGGACGGCCATGATTTTTTTGCCATTTGCGTCGATAAGGACAGCGGCAAGATTCTTTCCAATCAAAAGGTTTTTCATTGCGATTCGCCGGAACCGCTGGGCAATGACCTCAATTGCTACGCCTCGCCTTCACCCGTGATCGAACCGGGCAGGGTCTATGTCCACTTCGGCAGTTATGGCACCGCCTGTCTGGACACCGAGAATTATCAAGTGCTGTGGAAGCGCGATGATCTGCCCTGCCGCCATTTTCGCGGGCCTGGCTCCTCCCCGATCCTTTATCAGAATTGGCTCATTCTGACGATGGACGGAATCGATGTGCAATACATGGTGGCCCTGGACAAAACCACCGGCAAAACCGTTTGGAAAACGGACCGGAGCGTGGACTACAAAGATTTGGCGGCGGACGGACAGCCCATGGGAGGGGGCGATTTTCGCAAAGCCTTCTCCACGCCCATTGTGATTGACGAGCACGGTGTCCCGCAAATTCTGACTTGCAGTTCCAAAGCCGCTTACAGTTACGACCCGGCGACCGGACGCGAGTTGTGGATCTTTCGGCATGGCGGATATTCGCCCGCCGCTCGGCCGCTTTTCGATCACGGCCTAGCCTTCATTTCCACGGGCAACGGCGCGGCGGAAATGGTGGCCTTGCGCGTGGATGGTCATGGCGACGTCACGGACACCGCCGCGGTATGGCGCGCCAGCCATGGCCCGCCGCGCAAACCGTCGCCCGTGCTGGCGGGGGGACTTCTCTTTATGATCAACGATGGAGGCATCGCCTCCTGCCTCGAAACAGCCACCGGCCATGAAGTATGGCGCGAACGCATCGGGGGAGAATACTCCGCTTCGGCTCTCCTGGGTGATGGCCGGGTTTATTGCTTCAGCCAGACGGGAACAACGACCATTCTCGAGGCCGGGAGAAACTTCGCGGTCTTGGCGACCAATCAACTGGGCACGGGCTTTATGGCCTCGCCCGCAGTTTCGGGCCGCGCCCTTTTCCTGCGAGGTAAAACAGCCCTCTATCGCGTCGAGCAAGCGGAAAACAATTAATCCCGCTCGCTTTCGCCCTTGGCGCCGGCCACCGCCCGGCAACGATCCGCCACCCAAGCGAGGTCCTTTAAAAACTGCTCGCGCTTGCGTTCCGGCCAATCCGCCAGCACTTCACTTTGCAGCGTCAACGCGATTTGCCGCGCCAATTCAAATTGCTCCCGACCGGCGGGCAACACCCGCAACCGATAAGCCCGGCCATCCCGCTCGTGCCGGACTCGCGCCACCCAACCGAGACTGCTCATGCGCTCCACCAGCGCGGCGATGGTGTTCGGATCGCTGGCAATGGAGCGCGCCAAATCGCTTTGGCGCATTTCTTCCGGCTGATGCTCCACCAAGGTGCGCAAGGCGGTGTACTGGTCGGGCGTCATGCCCGTGGACAAGAGGCGGCGACGAAAAGTCTGGTTGAGGCTGAACCAGGCGTGCCGCAACAAAATCGGCAAGCGGCGTTTGCCAGGATCAGAAGCCGGCGGAGCGGCGACGGAGGACTTGCGGGGGGATCGAACACGGGCCATGAGAATAAAAAATAGTACGTGTAAGTATTATTTCAGTTGCATACCGGCCCAATATGTCGCATAGTTGGCCGCGGCTTGGAAGCCAATTCATCGTCCGCTTCGTGTCGGCACGGCTTGGCCCCAGGTTAGTTGTCAAAATGTTTTTGCTCACTTGCGTCGATACGATATGAAAGTGAAAACCGCCGTTGTATTGGGCCTTCTCGGCTTTTCCTTTTTCATCCACAATCTTGCCGCCGTTCCCACCGGCTGGTTTAGCTGGCGCGGACCCAACCAGAACGGCACATCCGCGGAAAAGAACCTGCCCACAAACTTGGACGCCGCCCATCCATTGTGGGTGGCGGATTTCCCGGGTCAATCCACGGCCGTGGCTTGCAACGGGCGGATCTATATCATGGGGTACTTGGGTGAAGGGCCGGATTTGTCGGAAGGCGTGGCCTGCTTCGATGCCGAAACGGGGCGAAAAATCTGGCAGAAACTCTATCTGGATTTTCTGAGCGACACCATTTACCTTCGCTACTCCACTTCCAGTCCCACGATTGACCCCGAAACCGGCAATGTTTATATTCAGGATACCCAAGGCATTTTTGCCGGTTTCACTCCGGACGGCAAACCGCTCTGGGAACATTCCATGATGGAGGAATATGGCCGCCTCACATTCCCCAATGGCCGCACCGCCTCGCCTGTGATCGATCATGATTTGGTGATTACGCGCGGCATTACCGCCAACTGGGGCGGACAAGGCCCGGCGGCGGACCGCTTTTACGCTTTCGATAAAATCACCGGCCAACTGGTTTGGGCCTCCACACCCGGCGCCCGGCCCAAAGACAATTCCTATTCCCATCCGGTCCTCGGCTGGTTGGACGGGAAACGAGTTTTTTACGCGGCGACCGGCGATGGCGCGGTGGTTTGCGCCAACGCGCGCACCGGTCAACCCATTTTTCGAATTCCTCTGTTCAAGGCAGGCATCAACGCTTCCGTCGTGCTGCATAACAATGACGAAATCATTGCCATCTACGGCACGCCCTACGAACCGGGGCAGATGGTCGGTTTGAAGATTCCGCATGTCACGCCAACCAATGCCACCGAACCGATCATCATCCCGCGCTCCGAAGCGGAACTTTGGGACAACGAAATCCGCACTTCGGCCAGCTCCCCCATTCTCGTCGGGGACCGTGTCTATGTGACAAGCGAGGTGGGCTACTTGGTGGCGGTGGACGCGCTGGATGGCAAGCAGATCTGGCGCCTGAAACTCGGCATCGAACAGCGCAATTCCTGCCCGCTCTTCGCCGACGGCAAAATTTACGCCCCCATCCTCAACGATCCCGAAGCAACGGCTACGGCCGGTGAAGAATCCGCCCAAGGCGGCCACGGCGGGCTTTATGTGATTGAACCGGGTGACCACGAGGGCAAAATAATCTCGCATACGGTCCTGGACGGACGTTGCTACGGCACACCGACAGCCTATAACGGCCGCATTTACATGCAGACCAATAAGAAACTTTATTGCTTTGGCTCCAGCACCCCCGCTTCGGCGGATTTTTCCACGGCGGACGCGGCACCGGACGATAAGTGGCCGGAAGCCGGCCCCGCCAAGAGTCTCCTGCCTATTCCCTCGGAACTGTTGCTGCAACCCAATGAAAAAGTCTCCTTTCACGTGCGCGAACTGGATGCCAATGGCCTGACCGTACGCACGATTGATGACCCCCGCGCCATCAAGTGGGCGTCTTATATTCCGGCCACGGCCAAAGTCAAAGCCCTGATGAAGGCCTCCTTCAACGAAGAAGGCCAGTTGGTGGCGGCCGCCGATAAAGCCCCTTCCGCGGGTGCGTTTGAAGCCAAAGAAGGCGAGTTGACCGGTTACATTCGCGGTCGCGTCCTGCCCGGACTGCCCATCACGCAGGATTTTGAAAGCGTCAACCTGACGGAAATGACGACCAATACGATTGAGCCCCCGACCAAATTCGCCTACCCTCCCCTGCCCTGGATTGGAGCGCGATTTAAATTTGACGTGCGCGATATGGAGGGGAACAAGTGCCTGGTCAAAACCATTGACAACCCCTTCTTCCAACGCGCCATGGTCTTCATGGGCACTCCGGACTTGAAAAACTACACCATTGAAGCGGACGTCATGAGCGACGGGAATAAGCGCAAGATGTCCACTGTGGGGGTCATCAATCAGCGTTACCGGGTGGTTCTCAAAGGCAATGAACAGGTCCTGGAAACCACTTCCAACGAGGAACTGCTCCGTTCGCAAAAACCCTTCCATTGGGAAGCCAACGTCTGGTACACCTTAAAAGCGAGAGTGGACGTGGCGGCGGACGGGTCCGGCGTCATCCGCGCCAAGGCCTGGAAGAAAAGCGAAGCGGAGCCCGAGGCTTGGACGAGCGAAGTGACGGTAGCTCATGCCAACACCCGCGGCTGCCCGGGTTTATTTGGATTCTCGCCGCAAAACATGCGAGTTTATATTGACAACGTCGCCGTCAAGGCCAACTGAAGCCATTTTAACTTTATGAAATCTCCTCGTGCATCCATCTCCAGCGCCGTGGCCGCCGCTCTCGTGACGTGCGGTCCCATGACCCTCGCCGCCGACTGGCCTCGTTGGGGCGGGACGGACCCTGGCCGGGACATGTACTCCAAAGAAACGGATCTGCCCGACCACATTACCACCAGCACCAACGGGCACATTGATTTCAAACCGGGCGGCGACGAGGTCGATCTGCGCAACGTCCCCAACGCCAAGTGGGTTGCCAAAGTCGGTTCGCAAAGCTACGGCAATGTCGTCGTGGCGGGCGGCAAGGTCTTCATCGGCACCAATAACGAGAATCCGCGGGACCCTCAGCACCAGGGCGACCGCAGCATCTTGATGTGTTTCGATGAAAAGACCGGCGCTTTCCTGTGGCAATTAGTGGTGCCCAAGCTGGCGTCCGGCAAAGTCAACGATTGGGAAAACCTCGGTTTGCTCTCGTCTCCTTGCGTGGAGGGCAATCGTGTTTATCTGGTCACCAGCCGTTGCGAGGTCATGTGCCTCAATGCGGACGGCATGGCCAACGGCAACCAAGGTCCCTTCATGGATGAAGCCCAGTACGTCGCGGGTCCGGGCAACCCGCCGGCCAAAATTGGCCCGCATGATGCCGATATTATTTGGAAGTATGACATGATGGATGAGTTGGGTGTTTTTCCCCATAACGCCTCCAACTGCTCCCTGCTGATCGTTGGGGACGTGATCTACGCCTGCACCTCCAACGGGCAGGATTGGACCCATGTCAATATCCCCTCGCCCAATTCTCCCAGCCTCGTTGCCATCAACAAGATTACCGGCAAACTCGTGGGCGAGGACAACGCGGGCATTGGCCCCCGCATTTTCCACGGGCAATGGAGTTCTCCCTCCATGGGTGTGGTCAACGGCCGCACTTTGATCTTTTTCGGCGGCGGCGACGGGGTTTGTTACGCCTTTGACGCCCAACCGCAAAAAGGCACCGGCGCCCCCATTGTTCCGGTGGTGCCCGGCCCTGCCATCAACCGCGTGGAAGATACCGATACCTACTATCTGAAGAAATTCTGGTGGTTCGATTGCAACCCGCCTGAGCGCCGCGCCCACGATGACCTCCACAAATACCCCGCGCCCGACGGTCCGAGCGAGATCAACGCCACCCCTGTTTTCTGGAAAAATCGTGTCTATATCGCGGTCGGCCAAGACCCGGAACACGGGGAA
>Ga0182016_10003899_pt1 | contig 16774 bp, 10 predicted proteins | sample 712S2MmetaG_FD_120491 | JGI IMG/M metagenome (GOLD analysis project Ga0182016, IMG submission 120491) | Permafrost microbial communities from Stordalen Mire, Sweden - 712S2M metaG | ecosystem: Environmental > Terrestrial > Soil > Wetlands > Permafrost | place: Sweden: Stordalen | collected...
GAACGTTTCTTGAATTTTAAGTGGGAAAGTAGCTAAGCTAGCGTACTTTCTGTACTCTACTTCGTGTGGATTGGTATGATTTGGCAATGTACAGCCGCCATGTCATATGGCTCTCCGCCAGCAGCAACCAGTAGTACCGCGCAGGCTTCACCGACCGGCCGCCTTCGCCAGCCGTTGTTGCAAACTCGTCAGCGATCAGTTCTCGATCTTCTTCGGCAGCACCAACCGCCGCCAGAGGTTCCCAGGTTGAGGCCGTCCGTGTGGGCCTGTGTAGTCGAATTCGGTCGATGGGTCAGATCAAGCCGGCTGAGCCGTGCCTGGGCCCGGTACAGCCTTCAGTCTGGGGATGCGGCTTTCCGCGGGCGGCAGAATAGGGAAGTCGGTATAGGGTCCCGCCTGGTACCAATAAGCCACGGAGAAGTAGTTGTCGGCGCGGTGATTGGCGTGGCCGTGCTCGATGGTGTACTTCAGATAACTGTTGAATGTGATGGGATTGTCGGCGTGCCACCGGTATAGGCAATACCGTCCTCCGGCGCGCTCCGGATCGACCATGAACGGCGCCCCATTGTAAAGATGCGCGAAGGGGACGGCATCGTCGCGGCCGCCGAAGTCCCACGCGCCGTTGAAATAGTCTTCCGTGCCGGTGCCGGTGATGACGGGGTGGCTCTCGTCGTCCACGAACACCATTTCGTCGCCCTCGCCCATCCAGTAATCCTGATTCTGCAGGACGCCCAGGGTCACACCCATCAAGTGCCCGCGGCCGCGCGTTTCGGCGAAGACGTAGTTGTCCTTTCCGTCGAGATTCTTCAGCTTGTCGGCGTCGCCATTGGTTCGCCAATCGTTGGTGGTGGGCTTGTTCGGCGTCCCCTGGCGGTACTGCGCGTGGAAGTAGAGCACTTCGTCCGGGAGCGCGGGCACGATCTGGTAGTCGATGTTGGAGTAGAACGCCCCCACGCCGCGCGCGCTTTCGTTGGTCGCGGTGATGCGGGCCGACCTGCGGAAGGGCATGGCGAAGTAGCAGTTCAACGCCTTCACCGAGGAGCAATTCAGGAACGCCGACTGATAGACGAAGTACTGCCCCAGGTTCAGTCCGAAGAAATCGCCCACCGGCACTTCCACGCTGGGTTTGGCCTGGCCATCCCAGTAGATGCGGATCACGATCTCCTTCAGGTGATTGGAGCTCTGCGCGGCGATGGTGAACCAGATGTGCGTGATCACGCCGGGGCCCTCGGAGGCGAATAGTTCGCGCGTGGCGCCGGGCTGGATCGGCCACGAGTCGGCATTGCCGCCGGTGCGGTCGAAGCTGGATTGCTTGAGCGAACGGTAATTCTGGGCGCGGGCGTAGCGCGGCAGGAAGGGATAATCGCCGGCGGCGCTCGGGCCGGTCTGCGCGTTCGCGGACGACGCCGCGGCCGACACTCCCGCTAATCCCGCCAGACGCTGCAAGAATCCACGGCGCGGCGCAGTTTCGGATGACATAAGCCGGATTATACTACGGGGCGGGCAGCCGTTCAGGGTTTTCTCAGGAATTGACGATACGCGCCGCTGTTGAAGGTGGTCCACGGTTCAAAGCCCCTCTCCGTGTAGAGTTTGTATGCGAAGTCGATGTTCGCTTTGCAATCCAGCAGGTCCCGGAGATTCACCCCTGCGCGCTTCAGGTGCACCGTGTTGATTTGGAAGTAGCCCCAATCGAGCGTGCCGTCGGAGTTGTAATGATAGATCTCGCAGGCGCCGCGCGGGTTTTCGGCGCGTTGCACCGCCAGTGCGATGCGGCATGCCTGGCCGAACTTGTTGCAGGCGTATTGCTGGTAGGCGGTCAACCTGCGGCCGGATTGATCGGCTTGGGCCGCGCCGGCTTCCTCGGGCGAAATCCTCGGGGCGACGACCAGTGGCCATTGGAAGCGGATGCGGATTGGCGATCGCAGCGTGATGGTGTATTGGGCCTGGAGCGCGACCGCGGCCACACCGATTCCGGCTGCCGATAGCAGAAGCAGTGCCAGGAGCCTCGCCGGGATTCGCCGTGGCTTCGATCGCCGGCCGCGCACTCGTTTCGGCGGGGTGGAGGGTCGCTGAAGCATTCTTCGATCAGCGTACTACAGGGCTTGGTCCGGGGAGCGCGACATGAAAGTGCCGATCCCGGCAACGCCACTTGAGCCGCCGGATCGCAGCACCTCAGGGTTATCGGCGTTCATCGGCGGCCAATATGGGGTTTTCGTATTCGCGTTGGACCGGAAAAAAAGCACATCTGGCCGCCGATGAACGCCGATAAAAAGGAGCCAGACGGAAGTTTTCCTGAGCGGACGAAGTGTACAAAACCGAGGCGCCCGAGACCGTCCGCGGCCGGGAAGCGCGTCTCCCCTCGCCCGGCGTGGCTCACCGAGCGGCCTGCTGTACGGGTACGCAAGGATCTTGCGGCTTTCTTTGAGTTTTTCACCCCTCTCCACTTTTGTGTCGCACACCCTCTGGTCCGCGCCCGAGCGAATGAGTTGGAAGGTACGCTATCATAGAAGAACCTCCTTGCTTTCCATTCAAAACATCTCCATGCGCTTCGGCGCCAGAATTCTGTTTGAAGACGTCACCTGCACGTTCCTCGGCGGGAGGCGCTATGCCATCACCGGGCCTAACGGCGCGGGAAAATCGACGCTGATGAAGATCCTAGCCGGCGATTTGGAACCGGCCAAAGGCACGGTCTCGCGCCCTAAGAAGTTTGGCGTGCTGCGCCAGGACCAGTTCGCCTTCGACGGGTTCCGGGTGATCGACACCGTGATTATGGGCAATGCGCCGCTGTGGCGCGCGCTCGAAGAACGCGACACACTGTACGCCAAACCGCACGACCAGCTCACCGACGCGGACGGCATGCGGCTGGGCGAGCTGGAAGGCATCGTCGGCGAAGAAGGCGGCTACACCGCGGAGGCCGACGCCGCCGTGCTGCTGGACGGCCTCGGTGTGGAATCCGCGCTGCACGAACGGCCGATGGGCGAGTTGCAGGGCGGACAAAAAGTTCGTGTGCTGCTGGCGCAGGCTCTGTTTGGCAGCCCACCTGCGTTGCTGCTCGACGAGCCCACCAACCACCTCGATCTGGAGTCCGTGCACTGGCTGCAGGGTTATCTCTGCGACTACGAAGGCGTGCTAATTGTGATTTCGCACGACCGGCATTTTTTGAACAGCGTTTGCACGCACGTCGCCGATATCGATTACGAGACCGTCATCACCTACACGGGCGGGTACGACGACATGGTGCTGGCCAAGACGCAGATCCGCTCGCGCATCGAGGCGGGCAACGCGCAGCGGGAGAAAAAGATCGCCCAGTTGAACGAATTCATCGCGCGCTTTTCGGCGGGCACGCGGTCGAGCCAGGTGATGTCGCGCAAGAAAGAAGTGGAGCGATTACAGACCTCGGAGTTGGCGAAGTCGAATATTCAGCGGCCTTACATCCGTTTTGACATGAAGCGGGCCTCGGGCCGGCATCCGTTGGAGATCAAGGGACTGGCGAAGAGCTACGGCGAGTTGCAGGTGATCGACGGATTCACCGCCAGCGTTTCGCGCGGTGAAAAGATCGCGCTGATGGGCCGCAACGGGGCCGGCAAGACCACGTTGTTGAAGTCGCTGATCCGCAGCGCCACAGGCTACATCGAGGATACCGACCGGCACTTCGACGTGGACGCGGGGATTGTCGCGTGGGGTCACGAAGTGGCCGTGGGTTACTTTGCCCAGGACCATTCCGATTCGATACCGCGCGGGACCACGGCGATCGAGTGGCTGCACGAGTTCGACCCGCAGGCGTCTCAGGAGGAGTTGCGCGGCCTGCTGGGCCAGATGCTGTTCAGCGGCGAGGACGCGCTGAAGCGGACCGAGGCCCTCTCCGGCGGCGAGGCGGCGCGGCTGATCTTCTGCCGGCTGATGCTCCAGAAGCCTAATTTCCTGGTGCTTGACGAACCCACCAATCACCTGGACCTGGAGTCGATCAACGCCCTCAACATCGCGCTGCAAAAGTACGCGGGGACGGTGCTGCTGGTGACGCACGATCAGGATCTGATCGAGGAGGTGGCCACGCGGATCTGGCATTTCGCGGGCGGGCGCATCGAAGACTTCAAGGGCCCGTACGAAGAGTACGCGGTCTATGCTCAGGAGAAGGCGTCGTAAGCGGATTCGCTGGATGGCTTGGGGAGTATGGGACTGGCTGGCGCGTGCGCGGCAGTTGGCCGATTGGCAATCGGCCGCAGCTTGCCAAGCTGCCCCACAGAGGCGGCCTGAGAGGCCGCCGCAGGCCGAGGGCCTGCCCCACGAAAAATCGGTTGTAATGCAAGAGTGAGGGTTCTATTGGATGACTTCGCGGCCCACGGCCGTGTTCAACTGGCTGGCGGCGCTCAAATAGGATCCCACCAGGTTGATGTAGGCCACTTGTGTGGCCCGGTAGTCGCGCTGCGCATCCAGATAGTCCAGCAGCGCCGCCTGGCCGTGCTCGTAGGCGAACGACATGGCGTCCCGAATGCGTGTGGCGGTCTCCAGATAACCGTCGGTGCCCTTATAGGGCAGCAATAGATTCACCGAGCTGACCACCGTGAAGTAGGCCGAATCGACGTCGCTGAATACCTGCGCCTCGGCGGCGTCCTTCTGCCGCTGCGCGTGAGTGATGTCGATTTCCGTGCGCAACTTTTCCCCCTGATTTTTGTCGAAAATGCGCAGCGGGATGTTTACGCTAAACCCGATATAGATGGTGATGGGAGGGTTGCGCCCCAGGTCCATGCCAAACGTCGGATCCGTGGATCCATTCGAAACAGCCAGTTTGTGATCTGTCCCGGCTTTATCGACTGTCTCGACGGCAGCCTTCAGATCCGGCCTGGCCGCTAGCGCCACGGAGTGAAACTCATCGAGCGGCATGGTCCTCTCCTGAAAATCGAACGGCCCCGCCACGTCGAATCGATCCACCGGGGTGCGGTCGTTGAGCAGCATCAGCAGCGTGATCTTCGCGGTCCTGGCGTTCACCTGCGCGGTTTGATAGTCGGACTCGTACTGCGCGCGCTGCAGCACCAGCCGGTCCAGGTCCACGCGCGCAATGTCGCCGGCTTTGAAACGCACCCGGTTGATGGTCAGCTCTTTGTTGAAGTAATCCAGGTTCTCTTTGGCACTCGCCAACAAAGCCTTGGCCTGCAGGGTCATCACGAAGGCGCTGCGCAGATTGAAAAGCAGCGTACGTTCCAGATCCAGTTGCTGCGCTTCGGCGATGGCGGTGCCCTTCTGCGCGCTCTCCAGACGAAGTTCGCGTTTGTGCTGGCGTTCGTGCAAATAATCGAACGCGACCAGCGGGAAGGCGTAGGCAAACGGGCGGTACGGATTGATGTTGAAGGGCTGCAACTGATCGAGGCCCGCGGTGAGGTTCGGGTTCGGCCGCAGATACGCGGTGATCTCCTCGGCCTTGGATTCCTGGATATTCAGCACGCCCGCGCGCAGGTTGGGGTTGTCCGCTTCGAACTTGTCTTTCACCTGCTGCCAGGTCAACGTGGTCTGTGCCTGGCACAGGCAGCTCCCCAAGAAGACCCCGATTTGTATACGCCAGATCGATCGCCGCATTTTCACTCCATCAAACCTGCAAAGTATCGCCATCGCGCGCCGCCAGCGCATAGAGCACCGGCGCGAGGAATATCGACAAAAAAAGCCGGGAGGCCAGGCCGGCCACGATCACGATGGCAAACGGCTTCTGCGAATCGCTGCCGATGCCCGTGGACATGGCCGCCGGCAACAGGCCGAAACAGGCCACCAGCGCCGTCATCATGATGGGGCGCAGCCGCAGCAGCGAGGCTTCCAGCGTGGCCGTCGGGATGTCGTTTCCTTCCAGGCGCAGTTTGTTGATGAACGAATACAGAATCACGCTGGTCTGCACCGCGACGCCCATCAACGCCACGAAACCGAGCATCGACGAAACACTGAAATTGGTATGCGTGATGCGCAACGCCAGTAGTCCGCCGACCGGCTCCGTGACCAGCACGCTGAAAAAGATGATGAGCGGGAATTTCAAGTTGCCGTATAGCGCGAACAGGATCAGCAGAATCAACAGCACGGTCAAGGGCAAGATGATCTTCATTTGCTCCAGCGATGCCAGGTACTCCTTGTATTCCCCGCCCCAATCGAACTTGTATCCGATGGGAAGTTTCACCGCCGCCGCCACCTTCTGGCGGGCTTCGCCCACGGCGCTCGCCAGGTCGCGGCCTTCCACGCTGAACTGCACGCCGATGAAGCGCGAATTCGATTCGCGATAAATAAAGGACGCCCCGCTTTCCACCTTGATCTCGCAGAACTGGCTGAGCGGCAGATACTGGCCATCGGGCGTGGCGATGAGCAGGCTCTTGATGGCGTTCTCATCGCTGCGGTATGGCTCCTGCATGCGCACCACCAGGTCGAACTGGCGCTCGCCCTGAATCACCTGCGTGGCGGCCGTGCCGCCCATGGCGGTTTCCACCATGGTGTTGACGTCGCTCACGTTCAGGCCATAGCGGGCCAGTTTGGCGCGGTCGGGGGTAATCACCAGGGTGGGCTGGCCGAGTTCCCGCACCACGGTGATCCCGTTGATGCCCCGAACCTTGGCGATAATGTTCTTCACCTGCACGGCCCGGTCTTCGAGGGTGGCCAGATCCGGGCCGAAGATCTTCACGGCCAGCGAGCTCTTCAACCCGGTTTCGGCTTCGTCCACCGCGTCCTCGGCCGGCTGCGTGTAGTTGAAGATGATGCCGGGAAACGCCGCCAGCTTTTGCTGGATGGCTTTGGTCAACTCGGGCTTGGTATGGATGCTGCCTTGCCAGGTCTTGTCGTTGTAGGGTTTCAGGCCCACATAGAATTCGTTGTTGAAGAATCCGGTCGTGTCGGTGCCGTCGTCGGGCCGACCTAGTTCGTTGGCGACTGTGGTCACCTGCGGGAAGCTCCGCAGGATATTCCGAATTTCCGGCGACAGCTTGGAAGCCTCTTCGAAGGAAATGGTGTACGGCGTAGTGGCGCGCACCCACAGCGCGCCTTCGTCCAGGTGGGGCATGAACTCGCCGCCGATCCCTGGAATCAGCATCAGCGACGCGACAAAGATCGCCAGGATGACAGCCACCGTGATCAAGCGGTTGCGCAGGCACCAGCCGAGCATTCTGCCATACAAGCCGCGAATCGCCTCATAGACCCGCGCGCGCGGCTCATGCACGTGCTTCCGCAGAAAGAAGGAGCACAGCACGGGCAGCAGCGTCAGGGCGCAGAGCAGCGAGCCTAACAGCGCGAACGACATGGTGTCCGCCATGGGCTGGAACAACCGGCCCGAAGGCCCCGTGAGCACGTAAATCGGCAAATAGCCGGCGATGATCACCGCAATCGCGTAGAAGATCGGCCGCTCCACGTCGTGCGCCGCCGCCCGGATCACTTCAATGAAGTGAATATCGTGGCGGTCCTTCGCCTCTGCGTGCCGGGCGGCCACTTCGCGGAAGATATTCTCCACCATCACCACCGAGCCGTCCACGATGATGCCAAAGTCGATGGCGCCGATAGACAGCAGATTCGCGGGAATATGCCGCCAGTCCAGACAGATGAACGAGAACATCAGCGCAAACGGAATGGTCACCGCGACGATCAAGGCCGTGCGCACGCTGAACAGGAACAGGCCGAGGATCACCAGCACCAGCAGCATGCCGCGCAGCAGGTTTTCCTCTACGGTTTTGGTGGTCTCTTCGATGAGTCCCTGGCGGTCGTAATACGGCACCACCTTCACGTCGGGCGGCAGCACGTGTTCGTTGAGTTCCTTGGTCATGGCTTCGACGCGCCGCAGGATTACCTGCGCCTGCTCGCCGACGCGCATCAGGATGACCCCTTCCACCGCCTCGTCCTCGTTCATATATCCGAACTGGCCGAGCCGCGGCGCGTGGCCGATTTCCACCTTGGCGATGTCTTTGACGTACACCGGAATCCCATTCTTCTCCTGCAGAACGATGTTGCCGATGTCCGCCGTATCGCGCACCAGCCCCAAGCCCCGGATGTAGTAGAATTGTCCGCCCTGGGAATAGAAGCCGCCGCCGGCGTTGGCATTGTTGCTACCGAGTTGTTGGGTCACTTGCGGGACGGTTACGCCATAGGCGAATAGTTTGGTGGGGTCCAGCAGCACTTGATACTGCATGTCCATGCCGCCGAAACCCGAATCGTCAGCCACCCCCTGTATGGAGCGGTAATGACGCTCGAGCACCCAATCCTCGATCACCTTCAGGTCCTGCGGCGAACGATCCGGGCTCTGCATCACATACCGGTAGATCAGGCCGCTGGGACTGAATAACGGCGAAATAGTGGGCTGCAGGCCGGAAGGCACACTGGCGTTGGCCATGCGTTCAAAGGCTTGCTCGCGCACGAAGTACGGATCGGCGCCGTATTCGAAGTTCATCTCGATGGCGGAAAGCCCATACAGCGAAATGGAGCGCAGCGCTTCCAGCCGCGGAATGCCGTTCATCTCGATTTCAATCGGAATGCTGACCAGCCGTTCGATTTCTTCGGCGGCGTGGCCGGGCCACTGCGTGATGATTTCCACGTGCGGCGGCGACAGATCCGGGTAGGCGTCGATGGGCAGCTTCTGGAAAGAGATAGCGCCCCAGACCATCAGGGCCAGCGAGGCGATCACTATCACAAATCGTTGCTGCAGGGCGAAGGAGACTAGTTTCGCGATCATGATGTTTGCGCCCTATTGAATCGCGTTGGCGAACTGCAGGAAGAGACTGCCGTCGGCCACTACGGGTTCGCCCGCCCGCAAGCCGCTCGAGATCTCCACTAGCCCGTCCTGCTGCGGCCCGATGGTTACCGAACGTTGCGCGAACTTGCCGGGCGCCGCCTGCACGTACACGATGGGCTCGTTCTTGTCGTCACGCAGCAACGCCGCAACCGGCACCACCAGAATGTTGTCCCGCCGGCTGGTGTGGACCACCGCGTCGACGAACATATCCTTCTTCAACAGTCCGCCGGGGTTGCTGGTCACGATGCGGACCGATGTAGTACGGGTGCTGGGATCCACGAAGGACCCAATGTAGGCGATGGCGCCGTGGAAGCTTCGGTTGAAGGATGGATTGGTTTCCTCCACCGCGTCGCCGTTCCTGACCGACTGCAGGTCGCGATCGAAAATGTGGCCTTGCACCCACACGGTGGAAACGTCGCTGATCTGGAAGCAGACGGTTTGTCCGGCTTCGATGAGCATGCCGGGAGAAATGAGCTTCTGCACAATCACCCCGGAAATGGGAGAACGGACGGCCAGTTCGGTGCCGATGGATGTGCCCTGTTTCTCCGCCTGATCGATTTCCTGCGCGGTGATGCCGAAGATGCGCAACGGCTGCACGCTGTTCTGAACGTCGGTGGTGGCGTCGTTGTAGTCCGCCACGCTGCTTTCGTAATCCTTGACGGCCACCACCCCGTGGTCCAGCATTTCCTTCATGCGGTCGACGATGCGTTTATTGAATTGCTCGCGGTTGCGGGCCTTGCGGTACGCCGCGATGGCGGTGGCCACATCGGGACTGGAGACGTAGAGCAGCGGCTCGTCCTTCTTGACGGGCGTGCCAACATCAACCAGAATCCGGGTGATCGGCCCGTTCACCTGGGTGATGGCCTGGGTGGTGTGGTCCTGGTCCCAATCCACTGTACCGGTGGTGTGGATCGCCACTCCCCAGGAGGTCTTCGCGACCTGCGTTATTTTCAGATGGGCCAATTGATCCGGTGGCACGGTAAAAAGGCCGGGCTGCACGCTCGCCTCGGGCGCGGATTTGCTTTCGTCCTTTTTCGACTCTCCACAGGCCAACTGGGACAGCCCCAGCGCCGCCAGGAGGGCCGCGGGGGCACATGCGGCAAATGGGATTCGCCGCACGCCAGTCGACAACGATGCTGTCTGCATGGCGATACTCTTCTCCTCTTCTAAGAAACAGGGATGGGCAGGGAGGAGCTATGCGGCGGGAGGGCCCCGTGAGGCAGTGGTGAACAACGGCACCAGGTGGGCCGGCTCGAAATCCGGGGTTGGGGCGAGCCAGGCTACCAGGAAGATCGGCGTCACCGTGGCGGTTACGGTTGTCTGCAGGAAGGGCAACGGCCCAACATGGCACAGCAGGCAGCAATGGTCCGGCCCGTGGTGCGATTCTTCCTGGGAAGCCAAGGCGAGGGACTGACTCAGCAGGATCACACACACCAGCAAGAGCACCAGCAGTGTTCTCACGGAACGCGGACCGCCGCCGGCCGCCTGGGCGAGTCTGCCGCCACGAAGCAAGGGCACACGGGTACTGTAGTTGCGCGGTCTTATGCGCTTAGGTTAGCAGAAACACCGGGCCCTCGGCACGCCGAGTTGGCGGGCGCAGATCGCCCTCACCGCAGCATTCCGATGGAATAGCGCAACACCGCATACGATTTCTGGTAGTCGTACTTGGCCCCCAGACTCTCCACCTCCGCCTCCGTCAGGTTCAACTGCGCCTGCGTCAGCTCCACGATCGAACTGAGTCCCAGGTTATAGCGCCCCTGCGCCAGATCGAGAGCCATGGTAGCTTGGCGCAGTAACTCCGCGGTCACGTCCAGTTGATGATACGCCGTTGTAGAATCGCTCCATGCTACGCGCACATCGCGCGCGACGCTCTCTTCCAGATTCCGCACCCTCTGATCGGCCGCCTGCGCCTTGAACCGCGCGGCCTCGCGGCGTGCGGTAAACAATCCCCCGTTGAAAATGGGGATCTCCACATTCACGGCGGCGCCTTCATATTCGATGGGGGTCGGCACGGTGGTCAATTGTTTGATGACGGGGGTAAAACCGCCCACGCCCACCAGGCTGACGGTGGGATAGGACAGGTCGTGCTCGGCGCGCTCAAACCGGTAGGCCGATTCCCGCTCCAGCCGCAAACCCGCCAGCTCCGGCCGCTGCTGGAAGGCCTGCGCTACCATCTCTGCAGAATCCACGGGCGGGCTGGGCGGCAGTGGTTCCTCATTCAACTTGTAGGTCTGCTGCTGGTCGAGGCCCAGGGCGCGCGTCAACTCCGCGAACGCCTGCTGGACACTGTCTTGCGCGCGGATGAGCAGTAACTTCGCCCGCGCGAGGTTCACCGAGGCGAAGCTCACGTCCAGTTGCGACCGCAGTTTATTCTGCGCCAGCGCGGTCACCTGGTCCACCACTAACTGGCGCGCGGCCACGGTCTCGTCCGCCACCTTCACCAGGGCTTGAGCCTGCAGCGCCTGGAAGTAAGCCTGATTCACGCGCAGCAGCACGTCGTAGCGGGTGGCCTGCGCCTGCTGCGAACTGGCCTGCGCTTGCAGCCTGGAACTGGCCACCAGGTTAGACGTACGCCCCGAATCGGTGATGAGCTGGCTGACCATAATGCCCTGGCTAAAGCGGTCCCACAACCGCGATGCCGCCAGGTACCCTGCGCCGATGCGGGATTGCGGGTTGGCCTCCGAGCCGGTGATATCGCCCTGGAGGGTCGGAAAATATGCCGAGCGCGCTTCCGCCACCCCCTGCTGGGATGCCTGGTAATTCAGTTGGGCGGCCTGCACTTGCGGATGATTTTTGACGGCCAGCGCCTCGGCTTCCTGCAGGGTGAGTGGTGGGGGGAATGGGGTTTGGGCGCAGCACGCGGCCGCCAGGATTAGCGCCAGGCAAGAACGGCCGATTGACAATCGGCCTGCAGGTTGCCAACCTGCCCCACAAGAACCGCCGCGGCTCGCAAAAAGACTCATGATGCCTCCTGTGGCTCCGCGACGCGCCGTTTGTTCCGGTAGACGAGTACGTAGGCGGCCGGGACGATGAACACTGTCAAGAGTACGGACGAAGTCAAGCCGCCGATGATGGCGCGCGCCATCGGGGTATACTGCTCGGCCCCCTCCCCTAACTTCAAAGCCATGGGAATCATCCCGATGATAGTGGCCAGCGACGTCATCAGAATCGGGCGCAGCCGCACGCGGCACGCCGTGATGACGGCGTCCGTCACCGACAATCCCTGCTCTTCTAGTTTGTGCGCGAAATCTACGATCAGGATGCTGTTGGAATCGGCGATTCCCACCAGCATCAGCACGCCCATCAGCGACATGACGTTCAGGGTTGTGTGCGTCAGAGGCAGAATCACCAGCACGCCCACAAAGCCCATGGGAATCGCCAGCATGATCAGCACCGGGTCGACAAAGGACTTGAACTGGGCCACCAGGATCAAATAAAGGAGAAGGAAAGACAGCATAAATCCGAATCCGAAGCTCTTGAAAGAGGCTTGCATCCCTTCCACCATGCCGTGCAGGTCCACGCGCACGTTTTCGGGGACCTTGGTCTGCGCCAGGATGTTCCGAATACTGCTCGCGACGTGACCTAGATCCTCTCCGGCGGGTGTCACATAGACGTCCGTCACGCGCTGGATCTGGTGATGATCGATCTCCGTGGGGGTCTGGATGCGCGCCAGCTTGACAACGGAATCCAGGGTAGTCGGAGCAGCCGCGTTGGGTGCGTGCAGGGGAATGTTGCGCAGATCCAGCATATCGTGGATAGCCGGCACCCCATGTTCGTAGTACTGCACAGTGAGGTAGTAATCGTTCCCGCTTTTCTCGTCGACCCAGTAATTGGGTGCGATCATGTAGTTAGAGTTCAACGCGGTGATGACGTTATCCACTACGTCTTTTTGGCTAAGACCGAGCTCGCCGGCGTGTACCCGGTCGACATCCAGCCGGATGCCGGGATAGTTCATGTCCTGGGGGATGTACACTTCGCCTACGTTGGGGAGTGCCCGGAAACGAGTGGCCAGATCCTGCGCGAAAGCGAAGTTCCGCTCTAAGTTCGAACTGCTGACCTGCACGTCGATGGGGGCGGGCATGCCCGAATTGACGATCGCGTCCACCATCGAGCCGCTCTGGAAGAAGGTGCGCACATCCGGCAACTGCGCGGCAATGGCCTGTCTCACGCGCGCGATGTAATCGAAGCTGCTCGTCTCATGACCGTCGTTCAACGCCACTTGAACCGTGCTGGTATACTCGCCGGCGTTATCGGTATAGAGGGCCGTGAAATCGTTTACCACACCGATATTGGACACCACCATTTTGAAATCATGGGGACTCACTACCCGGTGAATCAGGTCTTCCACCTTCTTGACGTACTGTTCGGTCACTTCAATGCGTGTGCCGGTGGGGACCTTCATGTTGATGGTGAACTGGCCGGCGTCGGTGCGGGGAAAGAATGCCACGCCGCAGAACGGATAGATCCCCAGGCTCAGCACAAACACGCCGGCCAGGGCGGCTACCGTCAAACCGGGCCGCAGCACGGCGCGGCGCACCCAGCGTTCATAGAAATCGAGAATCTTGCCGAATCCCCGGTTAAACCCTGCGTTGAACCTGCCTCCTAGCGACTTACTCTCAGGATGCGCCGGGACGGGGTGTTCGGCCCCGCCTTCGGCCGGCGCGTGCTGTTTCAGGAATCGCGAGCAGAACAACGGGATTACGGTCATCGCCACTACGAACGATGCCAACAGCGAGAGCGAGAAGGCTAGCGCCAAGGCCGAGAAGAGGAACTTACTCACGCCATACAGGAACACCACCGGGAAGAAATCCACGACATCCACCAGCGTGGCCGCCAGTACGGCCAGGCTCACTTCCGCGCCGCCCACCTCCGCCGCGATGCGCGGCAACGCGCCCATTTCCAGGTGCCGGTAGATATTCTCCAGCGAGATCACCGAGTTATCGATGACGCGCGAGAAAGCCAGCGCCATGCCACCCAGGATCATGGTGTTCAGGGTGCTTCCCATCAAGGCCAGCACCACGAATGCCGCCACGGCGGAGAGCGGGATGGAAAGCAGGACAGCCGAAGTCGCGCGCAGGCTCCCCAGGAAGACCAGGATCATGATGCTGGTCAGGACCAGGCCCAATGCGCCTTCATGCAGCAGCGTCTCCAGGGCGGCTTTTACATAGACTGACTGATCGAACACTACGTTAGTGACTAATTGCTTGGGAATATCGACAAGCTTGGAAGTAAGCTTGCGGACGTCGTTCACCACTTCAATGGTATTGGTATCCCCACCCTGTTTCATGATCGAGATATATGCGGACCGCTGGCCGTTGACGCGCACGATGTTGTATTGGAGTTGGTTGGCATCCTCCGCCTTGCCGACGTCCCCCACCGTCACCCAGGATTTACCGGCCGTCTTGATGGGAAGGCTGTTTAACTCGCTCATGTCCTTGACCATGCTGTTTGAGTAGACGTAATAGTCCGTTGATCCGACCTTTACGTCGCCCGCCGGCAGGATCAGGTTGGAGTTGTTTACTGCATTCACCACATCCATGGGACTGAGTTGGCGGGAGGCCATCTTGTAGGGGTCCACATACACCATGATCTGGCGGTACTTGCCGCCGAACGGCGGCGGGATCTCGGCGCCCTTCACCACGGCAATCTGATTGCGGATCTGGAATTGGGCGTAGTCGTGCAATTGCGTCTCGCTGAGACCTTCTCCGCTGACGGTCACCAGACAGACCGGCAAACTGGAGGCGTCGAACTTCAGCACGACGGGCGGCAGGGTTCCCGGTGGCAAGCGCTTCAGGTCGGCCAGCGCCAGGTTGGAGAGTTGAGTGACATCGGCGTCCGCGCTGGTTCCCGGCTGGAAGTGCATCTTGATGATGCTGACACCCAGCAACGAGCGAGACTCGGAGTATTCCACGCCGCTTGCCAGGGTAAAGAACCGCTCGAGGGGGTTGGTGATGTCGAACTCGACGTCTTCCGGCGGCATGCCAGAGTAGAAGGTCGCCACCACCACCTCTGGAATGTTGATGGCGGGAAACAGATCTACCGGCATGCGCGCCATACTGACCATTCCAACGGCCATCAGCGCCAGGCAGATGACGATGATGAAGTGGGGGTTGCGAATCGAGAAGCCGGACATGGGAGCCTAGTTCTTGCCCTCGTAGTTTAAAAGGTCTACGGTCTTGGGCCGCACCAACTCGCCGGCCTTCAGAGCGCCGCGATCGCTCACCACCACTTGCTCGCCGTCCGTCAGGCCCGACAGCACTTCGGCAAAGCCGGCATTCTGCACGCCCAGGGTTACGATGCGCTCCTCGATCCGATTGGCCGGTGTCACTACCAACAGGCTGCTGCGGTCGCCCTGGCGATCGACGGCCTGCAGCGGCACCGCCAGCGCGGCTCCCTTGCGCTCCAGCCTTATAGTAGCCTCCGCGTACATGCCCTCGATCAGGACGCGGTTCGGGTTCGGCACGTCCACCTCCGAGTGCATGGTGCGCGTGTCCGCTTTCACGTCCACGGAAAACCGCGAAACTTTGCCTGGAAAAGTCTGGTTCAGCGACGGAATCCGCACGCTGACCGGGTCGCCTACGTGAATGTAGGATACGTCGGACTCAGGCACCGGAATGACCAGCCGGAACAAGTTATCCTGCGAGAGCTTCACCAGCGGCATGGCTTGGGTGCTGGAACTGGTGCCGGCTTGCATGAGCATGCCCAGATTGGCATAGCGCTCGGTGACCACGCCGGCGAACGGAGCCGTGATGCGCGAGTAATCGGCCAGCACCTGGTCGTGCACCAACCTGGCCTGGGAGGCGGAGAGCTCGCTTTGCGCGGACTGCAGCCCCGATCTGGATGCTTCCACCTGGGCCTCCGACGCCAGATCTTTTCCCTCCCAATCGTCTACTTCCTGCTGCGCAACCAACCCGGGCTTGGAATCGGCCACGGTTTTTAGGCGGCTATACTGCAGGTGAGCGACCTTGTATTGAGCTTCCACCCGGTTCAACTCACGCTCGGCATGCGTCACCCGTTCGGTCATGTTCTGGATGGCCGCCTTGTCCTGTTCTAACTGCGCCTGCAACTCCGGGATCTCCAGGACCGCCATCAACTGGCCCGCGGTCACGCGAGTACCGTAGTCCACTTTGAGATCCCGCACGTAGCCGGACTCTTTGGCGTAAACGTCGATTTCCTGGAAGGGCACCAACTCGGAGGACAAGGTCAACTGGCGCTCCAGTGGCATGCGGATGGCCCTGGTGACCCCCACCGGAACAGCCGCCGGCTCTTCCCCGGCTTCCGCCCGGCCGTGGCGGGAACACGCCGCCATGCCGACTGCCGCAATCGCGACGGTCGCAAACGCGACGATTCTGACGGCCTCGTTTCTACTTGAATGCATGTCTAGTCCGTTCGATCTGGGCGCGCAGCTTTTCCATGGAGAAATGCCCCGGCTGGCACAACTGAATCAGTTCTCCCTCAGCCGCAAGCAACTCTGCTGCCATCCTGGGGATCTCTCCGGCAATGGCCGCCGGAACCGAGACAACTCCATGCATGTCCCCGTGCAGCAGGTCCCCCGGATTCACCGCCAGTCCTCCAGTCTCGACGGGTCCGCCAAAATCCACCACATGGGCGTAAGCGTGCGACACCGCAACACCCCCCGCATAAAGATGAAAACCGGTCCGCGCGATTCCGGGCAAGTCCCTCACGGCGCCGTTTGTGACGTATCCGATCGCGCCCAGCGCGCGGCTGATGTGCGCGTGGATTTCGCCGAACAAGGAGCCGCGTCCCGGCCTGGCATCCATATCCTGGAGAACGATCACGCGCGGCGCGGGGATGGTGGCCAAGTATTCCCACCAATCCAGGCGATCGTGGTACCAATACCGTGCCGTGGGAGCCGCGGCTGTGCGAATCCGGCCGGTGGCGGCATAGCCGACCATGGGGGGCAGACTGGGCGACAGGCAGCGCACGGAAATGTCGGTAAACCCCTCGTTGCGCAGCCGCACGTCCAGCCGTTCGATGGCGTTGGATACGGTGCACGTGTCAAGTGCCCGCAAC
>Ga0182016_10003900_pt1 | contig 16774 bp, 16 predicted proteins | sample 712S2MmetaG_FD_120491 | JGI IMG/M metagenome (GOLD analysis project Ga0182016, IMG submission 120491) | Permafrost microbial communities from Stordalen Mire, Sweden - 712S2M metaG | ecosystem: Environmental > Terrestrial > Soil > Wetlands > Permafrost | place: Sweden: Stordalen | collected...
CCCTCGCAATGCGCAAGGATATCCATACAAATTGCAATCGAGCCGGCGCCAATGGCCAGGGCGCCAACGACGTAATTACCCTTGAGCGCCGCGACGATACCGCGAACGACATCCTTGCTTTTGTAATCGAAAGCCAGGGCAGCGCCGAGCGATTGTACATATTCAAAGTTCTTTGGCGATGCAGTCGTTACAACGCTGTAGCCGGCTGCCACCGCGAGCTGGATCGCGTTGCTGCCCACGCTGGTTGCACCTCCGGCGATGATCACCCATTGGTCGAGAGGCTTCGCAGTTTTGGATGGCAACTCCAAGGCGAGAGCATCGCTTTGAAATAAGCCGCAGGCCGCCGTGGTCAAGCCAAGTGGAACCATGGCTGCGTCAACAAAAGAAAGATCGTCCGGGATGATCGTGGTTAGCCGCGACAGAACGATCGCATAGACCTGGAATGCTCCCTCCGCCGCTCGATTCCTTTGCTTGGCGGCCCCGGCGGCCATGGCCAGTACGCGGTCGTCCGCCTTGACGTTGGTGACCCCGCTTCCTACCGCGACCACCACTCCCGCCACGTCAGAGCCGAGTATAAATGGACACTCAATCCAGGAAAATAGTCGCTTCCCCAGATAGGGGATCATCCAATCGACCGGATTGACAGCGATCGCATGATTTCGAACTAGGATTTCGCCGGCTCCAGGTTCGGTATAAGGAGCCTCCTTCACTTCGAGAGCTCGATGCTCTTCTACCAGCCACGCAGCCTCATTCTTTGGCATTGACTTCCTTCCCATCGTCGTTTGGTGAAATGTGAGTTGGGGGCTGCCATCGGCACCGAACATTGGGTTGTGCTCAACGACGCCTCACTTGTGGTTCGCAACCGTCTCGCCGCCGAGCGCTAGCAAACTCATGTCTACAAAACAAGCTATGCTTGCGGCGTATCCTAGTAAAGTAGTGACATTATCGTAGTAGAGAAACTAATGGGATGAGTGATCAATCTTCTGAAAAGCTGCTCGGAACGTATTTGAAGGATCGCCGAGCCAAGCTCGATCCTGCTGCCTTCGGCTTTCCCGCTGAACGTCGTCGAACTCCTGGCCTACGCCGTGAAGAGGTCGCACAAAGGGCCCATATCAGCACGACTTGGTACACCTGGCTCGACAAAGGCGCGGGGGAGCGCCATCGTCTGAGGTCTTAGATCGCATTGCCCGCGCTCTCATGCTCACGGATGTGGAGCGTGAGCACGTATTTCTGCTGGGTCTAGGCCGGCCGCCCGAAGCTCGCTATCAAAGAAACGATGGGGTCACGCCCCGATTGCAGCGCGTGCTGGATGCGTTGGACCCCAGTCCGGCGTTTATTAAGACCGCGACATGGGATGTGATCGCCTGGAACCGGGCGGCTACGGCGATGCTGATGGATCCCGGCTCTCTGCCGCCCGAGCAGCGGAACTTGCTGCGGGTCATGTTCATCGATCCGCGCGCTCGCGCTTGGCATGATGACTGGGAAAGCATGGCCCGGCTGGTTGTGGGTGCGTTTCGGTTGGATTCGGCCCGTGCTGGAGCCGCGGAAGATGTTGAGGCTGTTGTCAACGAACTCTCCCAACGTAGTCCCGAGTTCAAGGCGATGTGGCGCGAGAACGACGTCCCGGCCGCTTCAAGCGATGAAATCAAACACATGGAGCATCCAGTGTTCGGCTCGGTTTCGCTCGAATACTCATCGTTTGCGGTGGATGGCCGCCCTGACCTCATCTTGGCGGTCTACAATCCGGCGACGGCGATGGACGCCGGCAAGATCGCGTCGATGCTGAGCCCAACAAGCCATGATCCGCTCCTTAAAGGGGAAGGTAACCACGGCATTCAACAAGAAGAGTTTGTCGACACCCTGCATCGCCTGTTCCACGGAAACCGGGTCAAGTAGATCACCGATCGCGATCTCCACTCCCGCCGGCAGCTTACCCGCTTCAGGTTGCTTTCGAGCCAATACCCGCACTTCTGCTCCACGCTTGAGCAGTTCCTTAACCACCACTCCGCCGACATTTCCCGTTCCGCCTGTCACTAGAATCTTCATTTTGTCTCCTTCGCCTTGTTCAGCGTTCGGAAGCTGCTGGGCAGGTCCGCAACGCTTGTGTTCGTTCTATGAGACGCCGACGATCGCTCCGACGAACCATGCACACGAGCAATTCCGTGTTGCACCAATGCAACGCTAAATTGGAATAGGCTATTTCGAATGTCTCGCAGTCCGCCCCCGGGCTGTGAACCCCGGATCGGAACGTGGAGGTTTTGTCGATATACCCGATCTTAACGATGTTCGTACCTTTGTCGCGATTGGCCGCGAAGGGACTCTGACGGCTGCCGCAAGAGAATTGAATCTTCCAACGTCAACGGTGAGCCGAGCACTGACCCGCCTGGAAAAACATCTGGACGTTCTTCTTGTGCAGCGAAGCCCCCGTGGACTCGTTTTGACTGACTTCGGCAAGGAGTACCTGCAGACCTGCAGACGAGCACTGCGAACCTTGCAGGACGGAAGCCAGTTGCTGGAGGGCCATCGCGAGCGCCCTGGCGGTCTTATCAAAGTCGCTTGTCCGATCACCATGGCCCGTTCGATCTTTGCTCCATTGCTCAAGGAGTTTCTTACGCGCTACCCGGATTTGCGTGTAGAAATTGAACCGTATTCCTCAGGCTGGGACCAGGAGCCGCGAGAAGATGTGGATATCTTCTTCAAAGTGCGAGCCCCAAGGGATTCTGCTGGGCGTGTGCGGCCTTATCCAGGAACCAAACGCGGACTGTTCGCAAGCCAAGACTACATTTCTGCGCGAGGAACCCCGGCTAGTCCAGACGAACTTGTCGCACACACCTGCATCGGTTCTGGAACTTGGAAGTTAAGCAGGGGGGCGAAGGTTGCAACTCCAAATATTCTTTTCAGGGTTGTAGTCAGCGACCCGGTTGTTCATCAAGACCTTGCGCTTGATGGTTTAGGCATCGCAATCCTGCCGCTCTACGTAGCTAAAGGACCCGCCATGCGGGATAGGCTCATTCAGATGCTGCCACTCTGGACCCCAGAGCCGATCACCCTCTGTGCCCTATTTTCAGGACCGGCGCGCCTGAGCCCCAAAGTTCAAGTACTGCTGGATTTCCTGGGAGAATACATCGGAACCGATCAAGACCCGCGGTTACACGGCGTGCCCGCGAAAGGACTGTTTACGGACTCTAAGCTTGAAGCAACTTCAGGGCCTTAATATCCGTGGCTATTCATGTGAATGGCCGTTCAAGGTCAAATCGGTTCCTCGGCGAATTTCATCCCGCCATCCGGTGTTCATTGCCGCCGCGCAATATGGCTTTGCACGGAGACGACTTCTCCCGGAGGCAATTTATACATCAAATTGGGGAGTACTCAAATTACTTCTACGTCGTGAAAGAGGACCATCCCGATGAACAAAGATCAAGTTCAAGAAGCATATGTCATGAAAGGCCAATTCACTCCCGAAAACTGTGCTCTCGTCCTGATCGATCATCAGGTGGGCACCCTTCAGTTTGTTCACACGATGTCTCCTGAAACCTCCCTCCAGAATGCCCTGATGCTTGCCAAGGCCGCAAAGGCCTACGGTATGCCCACGTTCTCACAACTAGCCAAGAGGATCATCCGCAAGGGCCGACTGCTCCTGCGCTCCAGGAAGCACTGCCAGAGGCATACAAAAACCGAGTCAAACACACAGGAATTGTCAATGCTTGGGCAGATCCGAATTTCAGCGCCGCGGTGCGGGCTACCGGGCGCAAGAAGCTCATCATGGCTGCGGTGACGACAGACATTTGCTTGATATTCCCGGCTATCAGCGCCGTTCAAGAAGGCTTCGAGGTGTTGGCTGTGCTGGATGCTTCCGGGTCGTCTTATGACGTACAAGAAGAATTGGCCCGCCGCAGGATGGCGACCGCAGGAGTAATGCTGACGACAACTAACACTGCCATCGCGGAACTCGTTCAGGATTGGGGCACTCCCGAGGGCTCCCAGCTCATTCAATTGCTGATGGCGAGTGTACCGAGGACACCCGGCCATGCTGGCTGACGATCGCGTAGGCAAATGACAGGTTCAGCCTGGCCTTGAATACTCCGGCGGATTGATTGAAGGAGTGAGGAATTGAGAGCTTCGCCAAAGGCAATCGAGCACTTTGAAAACGCAACCGTCCTCGTGAACGGGGTCACGCTTCACTATTGGTTGGGGGGTGACCCTGACGGGCCTCCCGTCCTGCTCTTGCATGGTTTTCTAGGGACGAGCTATTCGTGGCATAGGGTGATGCCGCTCCTGGTCCAAGCTGGATACAGAGTGCTGGTGCCTGATATGCGCGGCTATGGCGATTCGGACAAGCCTGCGGGGATCAAAGGTTATGATGGCCGCGCGCTCGCTGAGGAGTTTCGTCTGCTGATCCAAACAATCGGCTTCGGAGCGGGCCATCCAATTACGATCGCTGCGCATGACATGGGCGCACCCCCAGCGCTTCTTTGGGCCTCCGACTATCCAAAAGAAGTCAGGGGCCTCGCTTACATCGAAGCCCCGGTCATGTTGCAAGTCCTGTTGGAGAGAATTATCGTTTACACACCTGATGCCATGGCTCAGGGAAGTATGTGGTGGTGGGTGCTTCCTCTCGCGCCCGGTGTCCCCGAGATTTTGATGGTTGGAAAAGAGCGAGAATTTCTCAACTGGTTCTACAAAGGATCTCACGTTGCGGTTCATGACGCTTTTTCGCCCGAGTCTGTAGATGAGTACCTGCGAACATTTACCGGGAAAGAGGGTGTATTGGGAGCGCTGGGTCTCTATCGAGCTGCGTTTGAAACGATTTCGCAGACGGCTCATCTTCCCGAAAACAAGGTAACGATTCCCGTCGTGGCGTTGGGCGGTGAAAAGGGTCTTGGAGCGCTCGTCGGAAAATTCGTCTCCATGGTTGCGAGCGACGTTCAGAGCGAAGTGATTCCGTCTTGCGGTCACTTCATTCCTGAAGAGCGCCCAGAGAAGGTAGTCGAACACATACGCATTCTCACACCAGCAGGGCGGATTCCCAAATGACTCGGGGAATGAGTCGGCGCGTAGCCATCAAGACGGCTCTCGTATGCTCGGCTGCAATCGGCGGAGGGACGGCCTTCGCCTCTTTCCTGCCCGGTATAACCGGTCAAGAACATAATATTAAAGATCAAAGGAGTACCTCAATGGACGAACTCACACCTCAATATCCTCCGCTTCCTGCCGACGATCTGAGACGTAATCTGACGCTTGCTCAAATCGACCAGGATAAAAACCTGCCTCATATCGGTTTGGTCGGAGATACCTACACCATCACCGTCACTGGAGCCGAGACGGCCGGGAGGTTTTGCGTGATTGATATGCACATTCCCCCTGGAGGAGGCCCGCCACCCCATCGACATGACTTCGAGGAAACTTTCATTCTTCTCGAAGGTGAAATGGAGGCCACGTTCCGCGGAAAGAAATCGATCGTGAAAGCGGGCGACACCATCAACATTCCTGCCAACGCTCCACATCGTTTCCACAACACGTCTTCTAGCGCCACCCGGCTGCTCTGCATCTGCTCCCCTGCAGGGCAGGAGGAGTTTTTCGCATTGGTCGGAACGCCAGTTGCAACTCGGACCACGCCGCCGCCAAACCTCAATGAAACGGAGCAGTCCGCGTTCATCCAGAAAGTCATGGGGCTGGCTCCCAAATACCGGACAGAGTTGCTCAAAGAGGCTTAAGGCAATTATTTCGAAGGCTATCTTTGAGCGCCGCAGAGATCAGCCGGCGACGAGAGGACTATTAGTGGCGTTGACCCGAATGTTGATTGCCGAATTGCCCTTCCACTTCTCGTGCGCATCCGGCAACCACAATTGACGCAGACTCGCCCGTCGGGCCTTGCCCACCGCACAACACACAACAAAGCGCAATCGCCAGCAGTTCGTGGAAATCGTGCAGCCCTGCGTTGCCCGACCGAGGATCTTCAAAACCCTCCCAACACTCCCCAAACTGCTCCAAACTCTCCTGCGAGAACCGCAAAATTGTCGTACAAACAACTTCGAACCTACACGCGCTGCTTCAAAGTATCTTCCACGGTTCAATCGATTTTCAAATGCGTTTGCCCTGCCCTTGAGGGAGGTACGTTCAATTCGCGAAAGGCCTGGAAATGGCTGCGCTCGCCAAATCGGAGTTCCAGTTGATCCCCTCTCCACGGCTTGCTGGACCATCAGCGCCATGGAGCGGACTCATGACATGAAGGTCCCGCGGATCCGAAGCCACTGATGGAATGTGGGTTTAGGGCCGATAGTATGTTCAACTCTCTCAGTCTCCCCACTCTCAGAGTGTTTCAGGCCTGCGAAGATTCTTCGCCAGGTGAAGTGCGCTGGTTGAGACGGAGAGTTGGATGACAACCGAACACCCAAATCGTCACGTGGGTAACGTTAGAGCGAAGAAAACCCGCGTCACCAGAACCCCCACAGAATCAGCCCCATCCCCTGCTGCGATCGATGTTGTGCGCTCGGGAGACTGGATGCCTTCCGAAGATCTGCGCGAGACAGCGTTGGCTGCCTTGGCGGCGAATGGCGATGTCTCCCTCAACCTCCATGGACTCGATCACCTGGATGCCAGCGCGTTACAGATTCTTCTTGCGCTCAATGCGGAACAGAGGAAGCGAAATCAGAATCTTCAACTGATTAACGCGTCTCCACGCTTGCGGCAATGGTTTGAGTTTGCGGGCGTAGTCGATCTACTTTTCCGTGAGGGTGCGGAACAGCAATGAGCAACTCTGCGCAGAATCAATCGTGCGGAACCTGGTCCAGCATGTCGCTGGGGGTTGCGGGGACAGCTGCCGAAGATGAACCGGGATTGGAACCTGATCTAGCAATGTATCTGCCGCAATTGAGCCGGATGAGTAAACAGTTGAGACAGACCTCGGCGCAAATCGAAAGTTCTGTGGTAGGCGTCTGCAGCAGTTTTCAGGGGATCGCGGAGCGAGCAACGAAAACCGTCGCCAGAACTGCGGGCTTCCTCAGTTCCGAAGGCAATGGCGCGCGCGGCAAGCAGTCATTCGATGGACTCATCGAGAGTTGCAGCAAAACCCTGGTCAAGATCCTGAATTCCCAAGAGGAAGCAAGCGACACTTCTCGCCGCGCAATTGAACGAATCAAGGAGATGGATAAGGCTTCCCAAAAGATAAGTGCCGCGCTGGCCACGTTGGAGCGGATTTCCCGGGAGAACAAGATGCTGGCGATGAATGCGCGCATCGAAGCGGCGCACGCCGGATCTTTGGGGGCTGGGTTCAACGTCGTTGCAGTGGAAGTGGTCTCGCAAACAGAGAAAACTCAGGTGGTAACAGCTCAAGTCAGCGATCTGATCGCCAGCCTTCGTTCCCTGGCCGGCTCGACGCTGGAAGATTTGCAGCGGTTGATCGACAAGGATCGGAGACGGGCTGAAGAATGCAGGAACGAGGTGGACGAATCGCTTCGCGACATGCAGTCCGCTCACGGCGAGATGAAAAGAATGCTGACCGGCATGACGGAAGAGGGGACGCTGCTTGCCAGCGACATTGGATCGGCGGTCCAAGGACTTCAATTCCAGGACCGGACGAGTCAGCAGATTGCCCATGTTGTTGAAGACCTGGACATGTTGTATGCGAAGTTGACGGACCGGGGCAGCACCGCGGGTGAATCCAAAGCCGCCTCCAAGGATGCGTTTAGCGCCTACACCATGTATGAAGAGCGGCAAATCGCCGGCATTGGCGGCAAGGAATCCGCAGGCGGGGATGTCGAGTTGTTTTGATCGCAATTGAGAGCGCGAAAATGGGGTTCGCTGAAGGAGTGAACAAATGCGAAGGGTAATGATTGTCGACGATTCGGTGTCCATGCGCCAGATGGTCGGCTACACGCTGCGACAGGGCGGATATGAAGTGATCGAAGCCCAACATGGACAGGATGCACTCGGCAAGCTGCAGACCGCGGTGGTGGACCTGATCATTACCGATCTCAACATGCCGGTAATGGACGGTATTACATTCATTCAGAACGTGCGCAAGCAGTCTGCCATGAAGAGCAAGCCAATCCTGATGCTGACAACAGAAGGACTGGCGTCGAAGAAGGAAGAGGGGAAGGCGGCCGGTGCAAGTGGATGGCTGGTCAAGCCCTTCGACCCCGAGAAGTTGCTGCAAACCGTAGCCAGAGTTCTGCCATAAACCCATGAAAATCGACCTGAGTCAATTTCGCCGAACATACCTCGTGGAGAGCGCGGAACACATCGCTTCCATGGAGACGGGCCTTCTTCAACTTCGATCGGCGCCCGCCGATGTCGAGTTGCTGAACAGCATCTTCCGCTCGGCACACACTATCAAGGGGGGAGCGGGTTCCTTTGCAATGACGAGCTTGGTCCGCTTCACCCACTCGCTTGAAAACCTGCTTGATCAACTTCGGTCTTCGCAGATGCAGGCGACAGGCGAGGTAATCGATCTGCTGCTTCGATCCGTTGACGTACTGCGCGAATTGCTTGACGCGGACGCCGATGCCGCGATGCCCGATGCCGCTCTGGAGCTTGAGAAACAAATCGAGGCAGCGCAAGCCGCCGAGCCTGCGCAGAAAGAGTCACTCGCAGAGAACGCGCCCGCGCCTGTTCAGGACGATCGGGAGATCAGGCTCTACAGCGTGGAATTTTGCCCCGACCGCGAGCTTTTCGATAGCGGCACAAATCCTATCGTGCTCTTGCGCAATCTCGCCGCATTGGGCGCGGTCAGTTGTTGCCATCTGCACACGGAAGAGTTACCCGCACTGGCCGATCTGGACCCGGCGAAGTGCTATCTAAGCTGGACCGTGGAGATGGCCAGCGCATGTCCTGAGCCAGAGTTGCGCGAGGTGTTTGAATTTGTCGAGCATCTGGCTGAAATCCGCATTGCCTGTTTGAATGCCCCGACGCAGCTGGACCCTATTCAGGTTCAGGCTTCAGCGCCGGCAGAAGGCCCAGCCAACGCATCCGCATCCGGGGGCGCAACGCAGTTTGTTGAACGCCGCAATGCGGGAATCGTGGATCGCCGTCAATCGCCCGAGTCGGATCGGCGTCAATCTTCCGCCAAGCCGGCAGCTAGTGGAGAAACTGGCTCAATCCGGGTAGCGATCGATAAGGTGGACCGGCTGATCGATCTGGTGGGCGAGTTAGTCATTGCGCACGTCATGACGGCGCAAATGGTCGAAGACTTTGAACCTTCCTGTCTGCCCAAGCTGCGCGAAGCGGTGGCGTCGATGGAACGTAATACGCGCGAACTGCATGAGCGCGTGATGGGCATTCGCATGTTGCCGGTAGGGACGCTGTTTCAGCGATACACACGCGCGGTTTACGACATTGCACAAGCCACCGGCAAGCAAATTCGCCTGGAGACGAGCGGGGAAGAAACCGAGATCGACAAGAGCATGCTGGAACTTCTCGGCGATCCGCTGACGCACCTGGTTCGCAACGCAGCCGACCACGGCATCGAGACTCCCGAGGTGCGCCTGGCCGCGGGCAAGCCGGCGGAAGGCGTGATCACGCTAAGGGCATTCCATCGCGCGGGCAGAATCGTCATCGAGGGATCGGACGATGGAGCCGGCATCGATCTCGACAGAGTGCGCGCCAAGGCCATCGAACGCGGCCTGCTCGCACCTGACTCGGAGCTAAGCGAGGAGCAACTGCTCATGCTGCTCTTCGAGCCGGGGTTCTCTACCAGGGAAGAAGTGAGTGACCTTTCCGGCCGAGGCGTCGGGATGGATGTGGTCAAGCGAAATATCCAGCAAATGAACGGCACAGTCAGCCTGGTAAGCGAAAAAGGCCGCGGTTCGAAAGTAACCATCGAATTGCCTTTGACACTTGCGATTCTGGAAGGATTGGTAGTGCGTGTGGGCGACCGGACTTTGGTTCTACCGCTTTTGTCGGTAATCGAAACCGTGCCATTGCGCAACGAACAGATTGTTCGCGTCGCCGAGCGCGGCGAAGTAGTTATCATTCGCGACGAATCCGTTCCACTGCTGCGCGTTTCCCGATTCTTGGGCTTGCCGCAGGAAACCACAGGAGAGGATTCTGCGAACAACAATCGCCGCCTGGCGGTGATTGTGGAAACCGGCCGCCGCAAGGTTGGCCTCGTTGTAGATGAGCTTCTCGGCCAGCAGCAAGTTGTCGTCAAGAGTTTAGAGCGGCATCTTCATAAGGTGGACGGCTTGATGGGCGCAACCATTCTGGGCGACGGGCGCGTCGCTCCCATCGTCGATGTGACCGGCCTCAGCGCCATGGATCTATTCTCGCTTCAAGTTCCAGTCAAGGTTTCTCAGCAAGTTGTTTCACCGGGCCAGTTAGTTAGTGCAGTTTGATCCTTTGAAAGAGCAATAAGAGGAGAGGTAGCAAATGAACTGGTTTAAGAATCTCAACGCAATGCCCCGGCTGATGAGCAGCTTTGGGGTTCTGCTGGCGCTCACGCTGGGCATCGGCTATCTGGCAATCAGCAACCTCAGCAAGGCCAACGATCGTGTGGATTACTTGTATCACGTGGATATGGTCGGCTCAACCCATGCGGATGGCATCACTATCGATGTGACCACGATCAGGGGAGACGATCTGAACGCGATGTACCGCGCCTCCGACTCCGCCGCCGTCGCAACTGCCGAGAAAGACGAGATTGCCATGGCAGCGGAACTCCACGCCAATCTCGATGAGGCGGACAAGCTCTTCGTGACCAAGAGAGGCATGGAACAATTGGCCATTATCCGCAAGGCGCTTCCGGATTATGAGCGCGCACAGGCAGACCTGTTCCGCGCTTTGAAGGCCAAGGATATGACCGCTGCCGATGCTGCGCTCGCATCGGCGGTGCAGTTCCGGTCCACCATTCTTGGGGCTAGCGATGTTGCCAGAACTCTCAAGACGGACCATGCGGAAGAGGAATTCCAAGCCAACAGCCAGGCATATCAGTCGGCGCGTACGCTGATGCTCGGCGCAGCCGCCATTTCACTCGTGCTCGGCATCCTCCTCAGCATCGTCATTGCCCGCGGGTTCTCTCTTCCCCTCGGCCAGGCGGTGATCGTACTGGAAAAAGTTGCCGACGGCGACCTGACCGTCACGCTCGATGTGAATACCAAAGACGAAGTCGGGCGCATGGCTGGGGCTCTCAATCGAGCAGTGGAAAAGCTGAGCACCACCCTGCAGGAAGTGGCGGAAAGCGCCGCCAGCGCGAGTTCATCGTCACAGCAACTGGCGGCAGCCTCTGAAGCCATTTCCTCCGGCGCGCAGGAGCAGGCAGCGAGTCTGGAAGAGACTTCGGCCAGCCTGGAAGAAATTACCGCGACAGTGCGGCAAAGCGCCGACAATGCCAACCAGGCCAGCCAGCTTGCGGTCAGTTCGAAAGACTCGGCCATGCAGGGGCAGGAAGTAGTCTCGAAAGCAATTACCGCAATGTCGGAAATCAATGCGGCTTCAGCCAAAATTTCGGACATCATCTCCACCATCGATGAAATCGCATTCCAGACCAACCTGCTTGCGGTCAACGCCGCGGTAGAAGCGGCGCGGGCTGGAGAAGAAGGACGCGGATTCGCAGTGGTTGCTTCTGAGGTGCGCAGCCTGGCACAGAGAAGCGCGCTTGCGGCGAAGGAAATCAAGGGCCTGATTCAGGATTCGTTGCGCAAAGTGGAAGCAGGCTCCCTGCTGGTGAACCGTTCGGGCGAGACACTCCATGGCATCGTCGGATCGGTGAAGCGGGTGACCGACATCGTCGGCGAAATTGCCGCGGCCTCTGGAGAACAGAGCACCGGCATCGAGCAGGTCAACACCGCCATGACACAGATGGACCAGGTAACACAGGCGAATTCCGCACAAACCGAAGAGCTCTCCGCCACGGCCCAATCGCTCTCCGAGCAGGCAGCGCAACTGATGGAGTTGGTAGGCACATTCAGGCTGAGCCAGAACGGAAGAAATACGCAGGACCGGCAAGCCTTTCGTTCGCGCGAAGCGAGCTTCTCCCGTTCTGTCGAGGAGGGTTCTATAAGTTCCTCGAGGTCGAGTCTTGCGCATTCCACGTCGCATCCAAGTCCGGCGTCGCAGTCGAGTCAATCGACGCAGCGCTCCGCCAAGGCTCCTCGATTGAATTCCACTTCAAAGCCTGAGCGTTCTCGCGGCAGCAAGAGTGCAGCCACTCGGCCACCCGCATTGGCCGTGGCAGCCATCAGCACAACAGCGGGAAGCGACGCCAGCTTCGAAGAGTTCTGAGATAGCTTTCAACAGTCCGATTGAGCAACTCACCTGCGGTATCGATCGAGATCCGTGCTGGCACATGGCGATCTCGGAAAGGGAACACAATGAAAGCATTGACCGAAAAAAAAGTTCAGGAATCGCAGCAGTTCCTGACCTTCCTGCTCGATGAACAGGAGTATGGGCTGGAAATCTTCAAGATCCGGGAAATTCGGGGATATTCGCCCATCACTCCAATTCCTAATGTTCCGGCGCACGTTCGCGGCGTGATGAACCTGCGTGGAACAGTACTTCCTGTCGTCGATCTGCGTATGAAGTTCTGTTTACCTGCGGTCGAATACAACAAGTTTACCGTCATCGTAATTGCCACGGTGGGAAACAAGACCGTCGGGCTGCTTGTGGATGCGGTTTCCGATGTTCTTATGGTGGCTAACGATGCGATGCGCGAAGCGCCCGACTTCGGCTCGGCTGTCGATACGCGATTCATCAACGGCGTCTTCGAGTCGCGGGAACACCTCACCGTCGCACTCAACCTGGAAGAACTTCTGTCTGAGGGCGAACTTGCGCTGCCGCAATCCATCGCGGCTTAGCGCATGTCACAAAGGAAGCATGTCACTGAAGAGGAGAACCGGTTGTGATCGCGCCAGTCATAAACAACTCGGAGTTTCCAATGGGGCCGCGTGAATTCAAGCTGTTTCGTACCCTGGTTCACGAGCGCACCGGGATTTGGCTCCGCGACGGCAAGCATATCATGCTGGCATCGCGCCTTTCGCGGCGGCTGCGTTACCATGGCCTGCAAGACTTTGCCGAATATTACTCGTACATTCAGAACTCGGGGGACAATGGCGAGGAAATCGGCGAGCTGATCAACTGTGTCACGACCAACAAGACGTCGTTCTTTCGCGAGCGGCACCACTTCGATTTTCTGGCCAATACAGTGGTGCCTGCGATTCAAGAAGCGGCTCTGCGCAGTGGCCCCAGGAGCATTCGGGTCTGGAGCGCCGCTTCGTCCACCGGCGAGGAAGCATACACGATAGCCATTACCCTGCTTGAGGCTCTGCAAACGCGTAGTGGCGCCAGGAGTCCGCTCTCTCAGCGCGCCAGATCCGTCTCACCTGACTTTTCAGCCTCTGCTTTTGCCCCCGGCTCCTGGAAGATTAACGTCGTCGCTTCCGATATCGACACTAAAGTTCTGGCGACCGCCCAGCGCGCAACATACAGCCTGGATTCGCTTGCCGGCGTAGCGCCCGCGCTCAAAAAGAAATACTTCTTGCGCGGCAAAGACGATATGCTCGGCCAGGTAAAAGTGAAACCCGAGGTCACCCGGCTGGTTCACTTTCTGCGCATCAATCTAATGGATGCCCGTTGGCCGCTCGAAGATCTTTTCGACGTCATCTTCTTTCGCAATGCTCTGATCTACTTCAATCACGATACACAGGATATTTTCCTGCGCAAAATGATCCGGCATCTCAAGCCGCGCGGCTATCTCTTCCTTGGCAATGCCGAGCATATTCCCTGGTTGCACAGTATCCTGGAACCGTTGAACCAGACCATGTACCGATTGCGGGAAGTGGAACGATGAATATCCTCACCAACGCGCCCTCCCAGTCCCATGAACACTGTGGCTCAGTGTTTAACCTGCGGATCAAGACCGATCTCGCGGCACCAGCCAAGCCGCCGGCACGGCCTCAAGGTAGGGCGCACACGTCGGTCAGGCTTCGGATGCGGCTCTACGTCGGCGAGGTTGCGGCAAGCAAGTCCCCTGCTGTTATCGATACGTTGCTGGGCTCCTGTGTTGCGGTTTGCATGTATGACCCGGTGTTGCGCGGCGGGAGCATGAATCATATCCTCTTGCCAAAGTGCCGCGTGGGCGACGAAAGTCCGCGCTGCGGAATCCATGCGATGGAATTGCTCATTAACGAGCTGATGAAGCTCGGCGGAGATCGACGAAGATTCGTTGCCAAAGCGTTTGGCGGAGGCAATGTTCTCGGCGGTCTCAAGATGCCTTCCGTCGGAGAAGGGAATGCAAACTTCGTTCGCGAATTCCTTGCCCTCGAAGGCATACCGCTTGTCGCTGAGCGGATGGGGGGAATCCACGCGGTCCACTTATATTTCCAAACGGATACAGGCAAGGCAACCGTACACACCGTGGATGGTTCGATCCTGCCCAAAATCATCGCCGCGGAACAGTCCTACTGGAAACCGCCTTGTCCCGCGCGGTCGTTTAGCGGTGAGATCACATTGTTTTAGCAGGTGCTTCCATTGAACAGTTCCAGTTCATCTTCGAGTTACTTTCTTAACCTCCTTCTCGGCTGGTATGAGGCAGCCTGCATATGACGACTCGATTCAAAGTGCTCATCGTAGACGACTCGGCGTTGATGCGCCAGCTTCTTACCCAGATACTCAGCTCCGACCCTGACCTTGAAGTTGTGGGCACGGCGGGCGACCCATTTGTCGCGCGAGAGAAAATCAAGGCGTTGGATCCCGACGTGCTCACCCTCGACATCGAAATGCCGCGCATGGATGGGCTGACCTTCCTGGAGAAGTTGATGCGCGGGCATCCAATGCCGGTAGTCATGATCTCGTCGCTTACCAGTATGGGCTCCGACACCACCCTGCGCGCGCTTGCCCTGGGTGCGATCGACTATGTCTCTAAACCCAAGATCGATGTAACGAACGGCACCATCGAACAAGCTGAAAGAATCCTCGCCAAGGTTAAAACGGCGGCAAAAGCAAGAGTGCGGCGCCCCTTTGCGGCGCCACCACCCGCGCCTCACCTTGGAAAGACTTACCAGTTCACGACGACGCACAAGATTGTTGCCATTGGCGCTTCAACAGGCGGCACCGAGGCCCTCAAAGAGCTCTTGTCACCGCTCCCGGCAGACTTTCCCGGAATCGTGATTGTGCAACATATGCCGGAGGCTTTCACCCATCAGTTTGCGGAACGTCTCGACTCACTCTGCAAAATTCGAGTGAAAGAAGCGCAGGATGGCGACCGCATTCTCCCAGGACATGCGCTGTTGGCTCCCGGCGGCCATCACATGGCTGTAGTTCGCAAAGGAACCGAATATGCCGTGCATGTGTACAGAGGAGAGCGCGTGAATCGCCATCTGCCTTCCGTGGATGTTTTGTTTTCCTCGTGCGCCCGCAACATGGGAAAGAACGCTCTCGGAGTATTGTTAACCGGGATGGGTGCGGATGGCGCGCGAGGAATGCTGGAGATGAAGCAGGCTGCATCCTTCACGATTGCGCAGGATGAATCAACCTCCGTGGTCTTCGGAATGCCGCGAGAAGCTATCCTTCTCAACGCCGTCGACCAGGTGCTCCCGCTCGATCAGATCCCAGTGGCGCTCATGCAAAAGCTCTCCCGGTCTTACGCCGCATAACGCTGCCTGAACCTCGGCAGCAACTCCAAATGAATTCAATCCAGCGGCCTGCAATCCGAGGTAGATTCCGGATTGCAGGCCGTAACCCTAGAACGTAAAGATCGGCCCGAATTCCACGCGCTGATCCTGCCAGATGCGGGACGGTTTTCCCGCGATGATCCAGAACTTGCCTAACTCAGGAATAGCTCGTGAGCCATAGTGTGTCGGCTCCAGCCCAAACGCGCACCACTGGTTGATCTTGTAATACAAGGTCGCCCCAATGAATTCACTGCCGATCATGGGAATACCCAGCCCCTGGCCAATCTGGTTGGGCCCGGCTCCGTCGAGCAGCCCAAGTTGCATGGCGGCATCCTTATGCACGAGCTGATCCTTGCCGGCGTGCAGATAGAGCTGCCAGCCCGCGTTGTAGCTCTTCGGATTGGCGTTGAACCAGCGTGAAAGCGGCAACCCCAGTTCAACAAATCCACCATAGGCGCGCACGCCATGCTGCGGAGCTACTGCAACATCCGCCGCGGGGCAGATCCCAGCACCCGGATTGATCTTGCACCCCAGCAATGCGAAACCGGAGAGCGTTCCCGCGACATTATCTATACCGGTACCCAGGAAAAACGGCGCAGGCGTTGCACCTCCTGCGTTCACCAGCGGTATTGCGGAAAGGCCCATCGTGTTTGTGTAGTTGGTCGTGAGTTGACCGGCCAGAACCTGGCGAAGATCCGCGCCTTGATATCCGCTCAAGACGAGTGTTGCCCAACGGGTAGGCAATTGCACGCCAATCTGATTTCCGTACATGGCGCTGCCGGCGGTAAAGCCCTTGGCCAACGGAGTTCCCGCAACCAGCGCCGTGGGGTATTCGTCTCCGATAAGATCCTGGGAGGTATTACTAACAATGGATGAGCGGCGCCCGTACATTCCGGTCCAGAAGATTTGCGCGGGAGCAACGGCAACGGCCTTGTCGAGTTGGAACTGCAATGTGAGCCCAGCATTCAATTCAGGAGTGTCTGAATCGGCACCCTCCCTCTCCGCTTCGCCGACCTGGCTCAAGAGACCGGCGGTCGATGAAACTCCAGGGGGGCAGTCGAGACCTGCCAGCGTGCAGAAGGTGAGCTTTTCAACCTGACCGGAACTCGGCATCATGATCGCGAATTCGGGCGACAGCTTGAAATTACGCGAGGATTCCCCCAACTTCTGTA
>Ga0182016_10003901_pt1 | contig 16772 bp, 9 predicted proteins | sample 712S2MmetaG_FD_120491 | JGI IMG/M metagenome (GOLD analysis project Ga0182016, IMG submission 120491) | Permafrost microbial communities from Stordalen Mire, Sweden - 712S2M metaG | ecosystem: Environmental > Terrestrial > Soil > Wetlands > Permafrost | place: Sweden: Stordalen | collected...
CTTTCGACGTACGCGCGTAAGGCCGCGCCTTCGCCGGTACGAATCGAGGTGATGACGTCGTCGACGAAACGTGCGACGACCATGCGATCGCGGATGGTCAGCTCGGAATCGTGGCGCTCGGCGCCTTCGGCGATCCGCTCCATGACGAAACGGCGATTGCTGTCTAACGTTTGACTCAAGAGCTCGCGAAGATCGGGGCGGAGGCTCAAGGTGTTGAACGACATTACGTGGTCGCCGCCCGGAGTTTCAAGACGTTCAAAGAGCCTAAGCGCATCAGCGAACCGCACGGAACTTGCAAAATTTCACGGTCAGCCTTTCTTGACGTAGCCGCCGGCGCTATCGGCCGCTTTGATGTAGCCGCCGGCGCTATCCGCCGACTTGACGTAGCCGCCGGCGCTATCGGCCGACTTGACGTAGCCGCCGGCGCTATCGGCCGACTTGACATAGCCGCCGGCGCTATCGGCCGGGTTGACTACATGCGACACAGGAAGTCCCGGGGCTATTCCGCCGCCGTGGATCAACGACACGAAAAGGGCGATAATGTGTAAAAGCACGCGTTTACCTCAATCGACGAAAGCCGGGTAGTTGAGGTAAGTCTAGGCGTTTGCGCCTCCTACGTCCCCTACCCGAAACGGGTAGGTTCCGGATCAGTCTGAGGCTACGATACCCTGTTCACGGGCGATTTTAACGACATCGTGGCGCGTTCGGCACCCGAGTTTGCGATTAATCGCCTTAAGATGGAATTTGACCGTGTTTTCGGACATCTCCAACGAGTCCGCGAGCCCCCTTGTGGTCGTGATCTCGGTCATGGCCAGTACGACCCGGAGCTCGGTCTTGGTCAGAGCACCGAAACTCGATATCGTCGTAGGGCGCGTGAGCGGCAGCGCGTTTATAAGCCGGCTGAGGCCCTCGAACCCAGCCTCGCTTAATGCCGCGAGGGAAGCCGCGAGGTCGTCCCACAGCGAGTTCGTCTGCGAACAGATGTAGAGCGCGCGGAGCGCGCGTCCCAGGGCCAGGAAGCGAGGCCCAACTTGGGGTGCCAAACGTTCGAGACGGCGCAAGTGCCGGTCCGCGGAACTCTCGCGCCCGAGAAGGATGCCGGCTAAGGTCAGCATTGCGTGCGTTCGCGCTTCGCGCTTCGCCGAAGGGGCGTCGACTGGTTCGTTCAGCGACTGCTGTGCGGCTCGGAAGGCGCCCTCGGCCTCGGACCTTCTCGCGGCGGCTGCCGCGTACATGGCGATCTCGGCATATCGCAAGGCCCGGCGTTGGCTGCCGGCCTGCGATGTGGCGCTGCCGTCCAGGATTGCAAAGGCTTGTGCGAAGCCGCCGGACATCGCGGCGCGTAGCGCTAGCGCCGGCGCGATCGCTTGTGAAGTGTAAGGGAAAAACATGCCGTCGTATCGCTCGAGAAGCGCGTCGAGCCGCTCGATGGCCGTTACGTTCCACCGGTCAACTTCGAGATCGTACTGCCCTGCAAGGCCTTGGAACGTAAGGCCGACATTCCCCGCGAGGGCGGCGCTTCGTTCGACTTGGCGGGCCCACCAGACGGCATCCGAAACGTGGTCCCGATCGAAATCGATCTGGTAAAGCATGGACTGCGCGCGACCCGTTATCGCGTGAAGGTTTTGTCCCTGCGCCATCTCTAGCGCTCGCCGGAACGCACGTTCGGCAAGCGCGGTCTCGCCCGACTGGAAGGCGACGAAACCCGCCTGATGTTGAAGGAGCGCGCGCGTGTACAGATCGTCTACGCGAACACTCGATCCCACCGCGCGGGCCATCGTTGCGCGGGCGGCCGCCAGGTTTCCACAAATTAATTGCGCTGATGCCAGTGCGCTTTGCGTTAGCGTTGCAAGGCGCGGATCCGACGGCGGATTTTCAGCATAGGCGCCGAGTACCGTGAGGACGCGCCGCGGGTCGCGCTGCAAGAGATCGGAAGCGTAGCGCCAAGCCAATTGCGCGCGCTCGGACGGATCGCGCACGAGTTCCAGCGCAAGCTCGAACCACGTGTCGCTGCGATCGAACTCGGCTCGGGCAGCCGCGCAGCATGCTCGCAGGCCCAGCAACGTGCCGTCGGCGTGGGTGTCGAGCGTCTCCAGAGCATTCCAAACGACGTCGATGCGACCCCGGTCAATGAGCCCGCCGCCGTGCTCGCAGAGGATCCGGCGTACGTTCGCAGCGTCCTCAATTTTCCGATATGCGGAGATTGCCGATTCGAAATCGGCTGATGTTTCATATGCTTGAGCGGCGCTCACCCAGGCATTTCGATATCGTTCGTCGTCGCGTTCGAGTCGTGCGAGCAAGAAATCCCGAAACAGATCGTGGTACCGGTACTGGTTCTGCGTCGCCGGCTGTAAGAAGGCGACGCGGGCGCGCAGTGCGTCGATGCGCCCGAGCGCGTTGGGGATTCCGGCGGCGCGCAAGAGCTCGTGGTCGAGCGATCCGAAGACGCAGGTCTCCATCATGAAGTCCACGTCCACCGACGGCAATCCCGCGAGCACTTGCTCGGCCAGGAAGCCGTACATCATTTCGCGCGTGGCCATCTCGACCGACTCGCCCGAGCCGCGGGCGGCAGTCATCAGCGCGAAGGTCGCGGCCGCGGGCCATCCGTTGGTCAGCGTGATGATGCTCTGCAGATCGGCGGATCGCGCCTCGAGCGCTTCGGCGAGCGAGCCGAGCTCGTCGAAGGTAAAGGCCAGCTGCGGCGCCTCGACCGGCATGCCGGCGATGCCGTACGTCACCCACGAACTGACGGGCAGCTCGCACGCGGTCCGCGCGGAGATCAGCCAGCGGCACGCCTCCTTGGTGCCCGAAACCAACTGCACGAGCAAGGCGGAGCAGCGCGCGTCGGCAACCCAGGCGTGGTGAAGGTCTTCGACGACCACGAGCCCCTCGAACGCGCGTAAGTGGGCGCCGAGCCAATAGCTGAGGCTGGCGACCGGGTCGGGCGCTTTCCGGGCTTCGGCGCACGCGCCTTCAATGGAGGAGAGGATCGCCGGCGCGCTCTCGCCCACGGTTGCGGCCAGGATCGCCGCGAAGGCGTAGAGATCGGCTCCCGACGAGGTCACCGAGGAACGGAGAATCGTCCCCTGGAGGCCGGCCACCGTATGGGCGATCGCGACCGATTTCCCCGAGCCGGGGCCACCGAACACCAGCCCCACCCGCGACGACAGGGCCGCGTTGATCAAGCCGTTCACCCGCGGGCGGGCGATCGTCTCAAAGCGTGTTGGAGCCTGCGCCGGCGCTCCTACGGAGCGTAGGTGACGAGGTTGCATGCTTGCCTCAGGAGGTGACGTCCGTACCTATTCCTCCTAGGGCTCGCCGTTCTTGCTTTTTTGGAGGGTTCGGCGCCCGCGAGGCGTGATGGGTCGACTCGGCGGGGAAGCAGTTGCCAGCACCGGGAAACCTTCATCGCGGAGAGGCCCGCTAAGGCCCTTAGAGTCGGGCATCATCGAAAGCCGCAAATACCATCGCGTCCTGCTCCAGGCACCGGCATGCGTCGCGTCTCCGCCACGCTAGGTTGGATCCTACCGCCCGAAGGCGACTCGATCACTTCGATCTTTAGAAAACCGCGCAAACAGCGAACGTGTTTCGTTGCTTCCTAGTAGATCTGACACCCGCATACAATGGTGTTCGGCGCGCCCTAATGAGACATCGGTGACGTTGCCTTCGACGCCCCGTTCGCAGTCAAAACTTCGTTGGAGAACCTGGCCTTAGGCGTGACGGTGAGCCAGTGGAAATTAGTTGCTGGTCCGAATGCCTCTTGGCGTGAATATCGCGTGAGAAGTAGACAAGATATTTTCCCTTGGTTCAGTCTTGTTCGCTCGAGGAATTTGACGCCCCACCCTTTCCTTGGCAAAATCGCTTTAGTAACGTGAGGCTGTACTTATGAATAGACCATGCAGGCCTAATCTGACGACACATCGCTGAGGCGCCTACACATACGACAGGCAAACCTGTAAAATTACTCCTAGGCCTAGAAACACGATCGCCGCGAGCCACGCCTGACTTTTTGAGAGTCCGAGAAATACGTAGACCAGGGCGCCCGCGAGGCCAGCGCTCCAAATCGAGAAGGGCGTCACAGCGACTAGCGCCTGACCAATCCAGCCGCCCGACATCGGCAGCAGCATTCCGAGGCCTGGCATGGAACGATCAATCGCGTCGTAGCTCGTGAAGTTTTCTGCTCCTATCGATAGCGTTACCGCACCGGCAACGAGTGAGGACACCCCAGTCGAGATGACGGCGATATGCAAGAACCCTGAAAACACCGTTCGAAACGGGGCCTTCTTCCCCAGCAGCATCGCGAGCAACCACGTGGCTAACGCCGACACCAGAGCCGCAGAAAGGCCGACCGCGAGCGCAATTGCCCCAACCCCAAAATCATGCCAAAGTGGAGGATTGTGCGCGCCAGCAAGCAGCGCGTCGCGGCCCGCCTGCGTAAATTCCGAGTAGTCATTTGTCGTCGTAAATTGCGACTTCAATGTAGCAGCGTCAGCGGAATGTTGCGCCGGCGATCCGAGGAGCGCGCCCCCGATTGTAAGTAAAGTGAGAACCAAGAAGGCGACGCCCCACCTCGGCGCACTGCGAATGCCTTCAAACGCTGCCACCGGATCCAACAGCAGATCAATAAGAGTGCGCGTTTGCGTATGAGGCTTCAATGCCTCATCTGTCGTTGTCGTCATTTTCTCTCAACAATCAAAAAAAATGTTCTCTGATACACTCAATCATTCAGCGAGATGAACGCGACGCTCGATCCCGTTGTAAGCGTGCCATAGAATGTCCAATAACTGACGTTCGTCGCTCCCGAGAACCCCCATGCGATTGCAGTGCATGTGCAGAAGACTTGCAACCAACTCTTCGCGGCTAACCGTCAGCATTCCATTTCTGGCCAGCGAGGCCACGCGCAAGATCGGATCACTTGGCACCGTTGTTCCACCAATTATGCGTTCCTGACAAAAACGAATAATCGCTCGTTCATCACTGGTCATTTTCCTCCGTGGTCTTTGCTGAAACGAAAGCCAACCTTCGTGTCGGTCCGCGTAGAAGGCCGTGAAGTAAGGAAGGATCCCTTCCATTGTTCGCAGCAAGCGTTCTCTCGGTGTCTCGAACCGAATCGTCAAGGCCGAAAGACAAACATTGCTGTCGTGATCAAATACGTTCTCAATTTCCGCAAACGTAGCACCTCCACCGTACCTTTCAATCTCACGATGGTAGGTATCGAAAGCGTAACTCTCAATATCTCCGTCGCGGAGCCAAGACTCGGCCTGTAACGCAAGTTGATCAAGAATGCGTGCCTCGGAGCAAAAGCGTAGCCGAATATGCGGCAACGGGTCGCGGTAGCGGAGAAAAAACCAGCGATCCAGCATTCCATCGCGTCTAAGCCGGTCCACGAGGGGTCTCACGTCGTCGCGCAACACAGCGTCGCAACGACCAGCACCACAATAGACCTTTAGATACGACCATTCAGAGCCGGGCGCGAAAACGCGTCTTGTAGGTTCATGGCAGCGATCACGGTCTCGCGCAACTGGGACGACCGTGTGTTTCTTCTCGATGATCGGCTCGACGGAAACGAGGAACTCAGAAAAATATGAGCCACGCTCGCCGGCCAACCAGGCAACGTTCTCTGCTTCGCACATTTCCTCCAAGACGATTACATCTCCGTTGCGAGGGAGATGATCAAGCAGCAGTTGCAGAAACACATCGGAAGCCAGGTTGAGAGGCAATCGATTATCCACGTCAACGAGAGCAGCGCGATCGGGCAAGCAAAAGAACATTTGATAGCGATTGATTTCTTTCCGGAGCGACTCGACCGTCTTCCCCGTGCGCTCTCGGCCAATGTTCCACCGTGCCCTGCTAATTATAAGTCTACCGTGCCTTAGCCTCGGTAAAAAAGGCAGGGACGCAGCCTCTCCCCAGTTGAACCCGTTTGGAAAAACTCTGCCGTCGCGTCCTTGTTCTATTAGTAATCGACAAGCTGCTGGCGCGCTTACCGTGGCATTGAGCATGTGCGTTTCGTGCACACGTACCTCACGGCCATCCACTCTGTTCCAAGTGACGAAACGGTCATCGCGAACACCCACAAGTAGATCTTCGAGGGGGACCAATCGTGTGCCGTCCGAGCGACCTGAAACGCCCAGACGGATTTCATCGTTGTAAATTGCCGGACGAACCGATACGTTAGCGAACCGATCCTGCGCTGGAGGGTAGATGAGTTCAGCGTGAAGGTACTTCGCATCCGCTGACAATCGCCGCGCTCGCTCGCGCATACGTCCCGTTACCCCCTCGCCAAGGAGGTCCGCAAATCGACCAACGCTGCTCCCGGCGGCATGCGTAACGGGCAACCCTGCCGGAATGATTTTAAAACGGCCAGCCTCGATATCGTCCAGGGAGTGGGCTTCGATAGCGAAGCCCACCTCGGCTGAATGGGGAAGCTCGTCCTCTCGGCGCGGCCGCCCGATGATCCGTTCCAGGTCAGGCCATTCGAGAACGGTCTCTATGCGCCTCTCCGCGCAGGCCAGCATTGCGACCCGCATAAGTTCCGAACTCCTCAATGGTTCGATCCGCTCGATCGGTTCCGCGTGGTCCGGTGCGCCCAGGCCGAAATCTCTATCGGTGATCTCCAAGAGTGGAATGCGAATTTCGCTCGCCGGGTACATTTGGAAGAAGCGCTCGCGATACGCACTTAAACCGGTCTTAAGGCAGCTCCTAGCCCAAATATCGACAAGGCTCGCCGCCTCAGCGCAAATCTCCGTCGCTATCGATCCTTTGAACGAGTGCGCCGCGTCGATCTGATAGGGCGGGACGTGCGGAACAAATTGAGCCATGTGCTCTTCGACTCGGCGAAAATCTGCTACGGATCGCTGGGGCACGGGTATTTCATCTAGTCGGCGAAGCGAATCCATTACGCCTACGATCGAGATTCGTTCCGCAGCAGCGGACGCCGGCAAGGAGTTCGCGACGTGCGATGCGGGATCGCCGATCGGAGCCGGGCGGAAGATCGCCTGAAGTATTCCCGCGTCCAGCAGCCGGCCGACTAGCGTCATGGACTCCTCTCTCGCCGCGCCAAAACGAGCCATAAGCCCATCTACGAGATCATCAATACGTCGCTCGCGCTTCAAGAGGTCGAAGAGGTACTCGATTGCTGCCGTCTTCTTGAGAGAAATGGTCGCATATTCGATGCCAACAACGCTGCCCTCTTGGGAAAAGCCATGCTTGTCTGGGGCGGTGACGAAGATCCGGCCTGCCCGTTCTAATATAAGCGCGTTTAGAGCGACATTCATGTCACCGCGATACGACCCATTGTTTTCGACGTTGCGAACAAATCCCATCAACCAAGCCATGTCCGGCCGAGTCCGCGTTCGAAGCGCAACCTCGTCCACGACGCTCAACGTCGTGGCATCGCTCAGCACCACGTCCGAGACGCTCGAAAAGAGGCCGTACGGGGTACAACGCGACGACATGCGCAGTATGTAGGCTAGCGCCTTGCTCGCAGTGCGCGCGTTTCGCGGCTTCTTCCCGCCAAGCCACTCGCTGACGGCATTCGTGAGCGAAGGCGAAGCGACGTATAGTGCCGCCAGGATCTGGGGATCGCGAAGTAAGTCGCGCAAAACGCCGATTGGGTCCGGGCTGGACAACAAATTGAAAGCTGTCGCAGCCGGCAGGCGAGGTATTCGCCCGATAACGATCCGCTCTTGAGCGGCCGCCCAGCGTTTGATCATCACGTAGTTTCCACGAATGCATGTTCGCGAGCGAATTCGCCCCGCCTCGCCACAAGTGGAGCCGTCGTGAGTATCTCCGCCGGTGATCCAGAATGAATCAGGCGGCCGTCATCCAGAACCAGGATGCGGTCGGCAAGGGTTGCTGAGCTCAACCGGTGAGTGACTAAGATAAGAGTTTTGACGGTTGTCGACCGTCGAATCTCGCTGAGCAGCGACATCTCTTCATCCAGAGGAATGCCGCTGGTAGCCTCGTCAAGTACGAGAACCTCCGGTCCCTGAAGCAATGCTCGCGTAAGCGCAATCCGCTGACGCTCACCGAGTGAAAAATCTCTCCCTTCGAATCCAACGAATGTGTCGAATCCATTCGGCCGCTTTTCGATACAACGCAGCGAGCCCGTAAGCGACGCGAGTCGGCGAATATCCTCATCAAGCAGTGGTTTCTGTTGGTACCGCAGATTTCCATCAACTGAGTCAGCGAGTAGGAAACCATCCGACGGCACGATGACAACCCTGCGTCGAAGACCTGCAAGGTCTGCGCAGGCTACGTCGACGCCGCCGACTCTTACGCAGCCTTCAAGGACCGCCTCGCATCCTATGATCGATCTCAGCAACGTGGATTTCCCGGATCCGCTTGCGCCGATGACCGCCACGAATTCGCCCGACTCAATCGAAAAGCAAACATCCCTTACGACGGCGGAGTCACCTTTGAAAATGGTCACTCCAGCAAACTCCACTGCTGCGCCAGAAGGAATTGTTTTATCACCGTCGCGTTCAAATGGTTGATCCAAGACTTCGTAGACGCGGGATATTACGGTGCGTGTGGTTGCAAGCTGAACGTTCACGCTTGTTAGAAGGGTTGCGGGTCCGTAAAGACGAGTTTGGAGTCCAATAAAAGCTACGAGCGTACCGACGCTCATATCGCCGTGTGTAACCATCCATCCGCCAACGGCGAGTACCAGAGCGGGTCCAAGGGACGTCGCGAAACCAACGAAGGCCTGAAATCGTGTTGCTGCTACCGTTGAGGATATCGCTGTCTTAGTCATCGCTGATATCACGCCCGAGAATAAATTAAGGTCCCCGGCTTCACGTGTGGCCTGTTTCATCAATGCCATTCCCGAAGGCGAGAATCGTTCGATCACAAGTGCGTTCAGAGTGTCTTGCATAGTACCGATCGCGGCGCGTAGTGTTCCGAGTCGCGTTCCCGCCGCACCTCCGGCCGGAACGGTCACGCAAACGACGACGACGCTGAGCATTGTCAACTGCCAGTTTATGACAAGCATCGTCGCGAGCGCGGTGAGAACGACGAGCAGCGAAGTGGCGACTGGTATGATCGCCGACTTGGTGACCGAGACCAACCCATCGACATCACCCAGAACGCGCGTAGCAATTCTCCCAGTTCCCATCTCGCTGAGTGCTTGACACGGAGCGAATGCGAGCCTTCGCAGCATCGAAAGCCGCACGTCCTTCGCAACGTTCTGTTCTATCGAGGACGTAAGGGAAGCGACAAACAGGCTGATAACTGTCGCGAGGCCGCCCCCGGCGATTAGAAAAAGAAGATCCCTGACGAGATTGTCATAGCTTCTCCCGGTCAATGCATCGATGATTCGCCCAGTCAACAAGGCGGGGAGTAATCCGAGAACAGAGCCGGCAAGCATCAGCGCTATTAGGAAGGCAACTTTGCCTCGGTAAGGCCTAAAAAAAGTGAGTCCCCGGCGGATGTCTGCTATCACAGAATCGCCAGGGCACGCAGCCAAGAGTTGTCGATTTGACCGCTCAGCGTTAGGAGCGCCATAGCAATCCCGGCGGTGCCCTCAAGAAAGCCGGGGGCGTCGATTCTGCCGAGGAGCGTGTAGGAGTCATAGCCAAGGGGCAGCTGTTCGTCAAATGCAGCCAACAACTGATCGAACAGAGTATTTGCCAAACCATTTATCTGCTCGCATTCGATGACCCCAGCCATCCTGGCTAACATCACTGCATTGCCGGCAACTCCGTGGCACAAGCCCATATCAACCATTCCCCAAGACTCAAGCGGCCGAGCCAAGAGCGCTCTCACCGAGCGTGTCGCCAGTTCTATCAACTGATTGTCCTGAAGGTATAAGGCTGCGTTGAACAAGACGCAGGACAGGCCTGGAGAGCCATAACACCATGCAGCGCGTGCCATTTGCTCGCGGCCGGCTGAGCCTAAGATGCTGGGCCACTGAGGCGCCAGATCCGCATCAGTCGCCGAATCCGTGAGGAGCTGCGCGATGCGCCGCACGACGGTGATTCCCACATCAGTGCGGGGCCCAAGTGCGAGGCTGCCCATGATTCCTGCTATGCCGTGGGAAACACCTAGGTCATTCCTTGGTCCCGAGTCGGGGTCGTTCTGATTGGGAACGCACCAGCGTTGCGTATCTTCTGTCATCCATTCGAAGAATTGCGCGGCTCTAAGCCACACTGGAAGATATCTCGCATCGTCAAGAATCAAGAGCTGACCGGCAATTCCGCCGATCAACTCTGCATAGTGCGATGAGGTAAACGGAGCTCCCTGAGCCGCGTCGCAATATCCGATAACTTCGCGAGCGGACAGTTCGCAGAGTTGTTCGATCATTCGCCGATACCGACCGGTGCCACGAGACACAAGACTTGCGCAGAGCGCATAGCCGGAGTGACCCGTATATAGCGATCCATGAGCAACATCGTTCGTCGCATGAACGAACATGTCGTGAATTCGTTCGCGCCAGGGCGCGGAAGGCTCAAGCCGCTCGAATGCAGCTAGGAGAAGTGCGACGCCTGCTGCTCCCGAGGCGAGCCCGCGGTTGTCACGAAGTCCACGCATGTCGACGCCTACGCGATCGCCGGACTCGGCGTGCCGCCTCATCAGTGCCTGAGGAGTGCTTATGCGCTCAACGATCCACTTCGCTATCTCCCTCGCTCTAGCAACGGACTCGCATGACTGACGAAAATTTGGAACTGAGGGAAGTCTCATAATAACCTTCGCTTGCTGCTCTTGTGATGACAGCACCGAGGGGCCCTCGAGCCCCTCGGTGCGAGCCGATGTTAGAGTGGGGCTTGGCAGACGATGTCGCAACCGCCTGGGGTACTCGTTGTACAGACGTTTTGACTTGGTTGGCATTGGCAGGCGGCGGTTAGTGCCGTCGGACAAAACGAGCACGAGTTCGTGAACTTGTAGTTCGGGCTCATACTCGCATTACCAACGTGGCCAATGGACAGATCGATATCGTCGAACACCATAGTTCGGGCTCCTTCCTTATGGATATCAGGGGGTATTTGACAGGTCGACCCGGTCGCGACTACGGGAAACCTGACACTTTTAAGGGGAAGGCGATGTCCGTCAAGTCCTCGCTTGTATTGGAGGATCGAAGTCCCAGTAGCGAACGATACGGTACCTGTGCGTCAATTCTCACAATCACAGGCGTAGCTGGCTGACCCTCGTATGAGAAATCGTATTGAACAGTAGCGCTTCCGCCGTTGAATTGCAGAACGTAGGTGAGCTGGCAAATTCGATATGATGCGCTGTCCACTAACAAAGCGCGAAGAGGATGAGATCCATCGGTTGCCCTAGGAGTCAGGCTTAATGCGTACCCAGCGCCGCCGTCGCAAGACCCCGGCGACACAGTTACGTCGTACGCATAGCTGGTTGCCGTTACCGAGGCGATCGTCTTTAGTGATGAGAGCGGGTCCGTCGCCAGCGACCCGACGCGCTTGTTGTCACCGAGCTTACGCGTAAATCCCAAGGGCGCGAATGCCGGCCCATACAATCTGCCCTCGGGTAACAAAACCACAGGCTTCTCACCAGGCGCTGGTATCGTTTCAACGTGCGCCATGCCGTCGCTCGCACGCATGTAAACGCGCATGAACCTACTTGCCCCGCACGACCCCTCGGCGCCCTGATGTAGCAACTCGTGGCAAGGCATCGTGAACGCTTCGAACGGCGGCTCAGGCCTGCTCTGCCAAACGGTAGTGACTTTATCGAGAATTTGCTGACCGGAAAGGGCGCTCGCACTGATTGGGACCGCCGTCGCCTGCGCATCGAGACTCAAAACCGTGCTGAGAAATAGAGAAAACAATGCTCCGATTGCCTTTCTTTCGAACTTGGGGACTACGTCACAAATGCGGATCGCGCTAGGAATCTGTGACGATTTCGAGATTCGACCGTGTCACCACGTTTTGGGTGTGCGAAAGAGGGCGGGAAGACATAAATCATCGAATTGCAAAGCGGGCTTCGCTTTCCAAGTGAAGACTTGCAGATTGTGCTTCGCGCAAACCCCGAGTATGTCATAACTTCTCTTTACTGGGAAACTACCGATAAGTGACCCACCCCTACGGGGGGAGTTATGCGCAACGACGGGGTGGGGAAGGTGCCCGCCAGGTATGGGCTTCGGTTAAGCGGGGGTAGTAAGCCCCTCCCGGCGAGCGAGCTGGGCAACTTCCTCCCTAGACCGGCAGCCAAGCTTGCGATTGATGGCTTTGAGATGAAACTTCACGGTATTCGGCGACATCTTCAAGGTGTTCGCCAGACTCTCGGTCCCGGTCGTGTCTGTAAGGGCCAATACCAGTCTTAGTTCGGCGTTTGTAAGGGCACTTAGGGGCTCCGTCGCTGCTGAGGCTAGCGGAAGGGCCCTGATGAGGCGGCTCACACCGCCGAACCCCAACCCGCTCAGCGAATCCAATTTGGCATCGAGATCCTCGCGCAGAAGATGGGTCCTCGCTGTTATGTAGAGTGCGCGGAGAGCCCGAGCGAGGGCAATGAAGCGCGGGCCGACCTTCGGCGAACAGCGATCGAGTTCTCTCAAATGCTTCTCGGCCGAACGTTCTCGCCTGAGGAGGAGCGCAGTCAACGCGAGTGTAGCGTGGGTTCGCGCAACGCGTTTCACGGACGGTTCCTGACTTCTCTCAGCCAATGAAGTGCGCGCTGACATGAACGATCTCTCTGCTTCTGCGCTCCGGCCAGCGGCAGCGGCGTACAAAGACGATTCGGCGTGACGTAACGCTCGGCGTTGTGCGGTTAACTGCAGGGGCGCCGTCCCTTCGAGAATGGCGTAGGCCTCGGCGAAATCGCCCGCAATCGCCGCCCGCATTGCAAGAGCCGGCGCTACGGCCTCCGTTTTCCAATGTATAACGAGGGACTCATATTTTCTCAGTCTCGTATCGAGGTGCTCGATGGCGGGTACATTCCAGCTGTCGACTTGCGCGTCGTATTCCCCCGCGATAGCGAAAAACGTGAAAATGGTCTCGCCGGAAAGGGCCGCGGAGCGTTCTAAGTGCCCGAGCAATGAGAGAGCGGCGGCCATGTCGTCCCGGTCGACACTCATGTTGTAGAGTTGCGACAGCACCCTAGATACTATGTGGTGCAGGTTATTGGCCTGAGCTATTTCGAGGGCTAGGTTCATGGTGCGTTCGGCCGATGCGAGATCGCCCGCCCGAAACGCCAGCGTTCCGGCCCGATGCTGGACTAGTCCCCACGCGTATGGGTCGTCGACGTTGGCACCGATATTTAAGGCGCGGTACATGATGCGATTGCCCCTGGTCTCATCACCGCAAATGAAGGCGCCCAGAGCGAGCGCACTTAAGATCAGAGCCGCGAGACGGTCGTCATGGGGCGTTTCCGCGTCGTATTCGTCCAGGACTGCCACGACACGGGCCGGATCTCGGTTGAATAGACCGGACGCATAGCGCAATGAAAGTTGAGCGCGTTCTAGTGGCTCCTCGACCATCTCGAGTGCGCGCTCGAATAGAACGTCGCTCCGAGAGAAGTCGCCGCGCGCAGCGGAGCAGGAAGCGCGTAGTCCCAAGAGTGTCCCATCCGTCGCTTCGGTGCCTAGCGACTGTAGCGCGTTCCAGACCGCGTCGATCCGGCCGCGCTCCGCGATGGCGATCCCGTGGGCGTGAAGTAGCCTAAAAACGCTATTCTTCTCATCGATCATCCGGTAGGCGTCGAGTGCCGAATCGAAGTCCCCACAGTTCTCGTAGGCTGTGCCCGCTCTCATCCATGCATTTCTAAATCGGTCGTCATCGCCTTGAAGCCGTGTGAGCAAAAAATCTCGAAAGAGATCGTGATACTTGTACGCGTTGTTAGAAGCGAATTGTAAGAATGGAACGCGACCACGGAGGGATTCGATCGTTGTCCGGGCGTTCGGGAACCCAGCGCTTCGAAGCACATCAGCGTCCAGAGTTGTAAAGACGCAGGTGTCGAGCATAAAGTCGACGTCCGAGGCCGACAGTCCGGCGAGGACCTGCTCGGCTAGGAACCCGTACATCATATCTCGGGTTGCCATCTCTAGAGAGTTGCCCGACCTTCGGGCCGTTGTCATAAGAGCAAAGGTGGCGGCTGCCGGCCATCCCTCGGTTAGTGAAATAATGCTCTCGACTTCACTGGGTTGCGCGCCTACGAGATGTGCCAGCGCTTTTAACTCCTGCGAAGTGTATGCGAGGTCGTCCTGATAGATTGGCATTGCGGCCATGCCGTATGTGATCCACGAATCAATGGGGAGAGCGCATTGCGTGCGCGCGGTTATGAGAAACTGCACGGCATTCGTCGTCTCGTCAACCAGCCGAGCCAGCAAGGTCGAAGCGCGCTTGTCGGTACTCCATGCGTGGTGAAGATCTTCGATTACTATTAGGCCTTCGAAGCTCTCGAGGTGCGCGCTTAGCCAATAAGCCATTTGCGCGACTGGGTCCGCCGCTTTGCGAGCTTCGGCACAGGCGCCCTCAATGGTCGACACGATGCCTGGCGTTCGCGGCGAGACCGTTTGGGCTAACAGCGTCGCGAAAGTAAAGAGATCGTCCCCGGTTGAAGCCGAGCATCGGACATAAGGTAGCGTGATATCTGCAAGCGCCTGGCTAACAGCTATTGACTTTCCCGCACCTGGGCCCGCAATGAGCAACGCGATACGCTCGGATAACGCCTCGTGAACGAGAGCAGATACTCGCGGCCTTGGCAGCAGCCTGAAACGGAGCGGCGATCGAGTTTGCGAGGCAGCGGATGGCCCGTCTTGTGTTTCCATTTTTGCCCTCACGGTTGAAGTTCCGCGCTATTCGGTCTCGGAGATGCGATTCTTGCCCGGCTGGCGCTAGGAGCGCCCGGCGACGACGGCCCGCAGGTTTCCAAACACCACCGTGCCCGAGGCGATCGGGGCTTGCGGGTCGCGCACGACGTAGAGCGACGTCAGTTTGCCGGGGCCCGCGAAGCTCGCGGGGAGCCGGACGGTGACGTCTTGCCAGCCGGACGCCGCGCCGATGGGAATCGCGTCGAGCAACACCGACTCGTTGATGGCGTTGCGTAGCGAGACCCGCAGGCGCGCGTTTCCGCTCGAATCCGAAACGCGGACGCGGAAGCTGAGAGCGATCGTACCGGTGGGGAGCGGCGTTTCGAGCACGGCATAGGCGGCGCGCTCGTTCGCACCGAGCGCGTACGAAAGAAAGACGCAGCCCGCGCACGACGAGTCCGCGCCGGATTCTCCCTGGCCGCCGGGCGGAATCGAGGAGAAGCGCGGATGCGCCGCGATGGCGACGTCGTGCGAGCCGACCGTCACGCGCACGTGCGCGCTGCGGCCCCCGATCTCCACCGACGCGGTTCCGTCGCTTTTCCCGGCGCGGAACGTGCCGTCGCCGTCGATCGCGCCGTTGCTCGCGGTCCAATGCAATTTCTCGGGAAGCGCGATCGGATACCCGGCATCGGTAAACGCGGCGGCGCTTAACTGAAGCGTGCCGCCGTCCGAGACGTTGGCGTTGGCGGGGAGAATCGCGATGCGAGCCGGCGTCGCGACGACGTCCACCGGAATCTCGCCGTGCAGCGAACCCGAGCGCAGCTGCAGCGTGCCGCTGCCGGCTTGTCGCGCGGTGAAACGTCCGTTCGCATAGGTGCCGAGCGTTGCCGGCTCGAGCGTCCCGGAGATCGGCCCGGAGCCGACGAGGTGCAGCGAGGCGTCCACCGCGCCGGAGCGCACCGCGATGGATGCACCGGGCGCGGCGCGCAGCAGCGCGGGCGATCCGATCAGGCGCACCGCGGCGGTCACGGGCGCGGTGCTGTAGGCGAAGACGCCGTCGGCAACGTTGCGCTCCTTGCCGTCCGACGGCGAGCTCTGCAGCGTCGCCGACGCATCGCCGAGCCGCCGCGCGGCCATCGCCGACGAACCGCCGCCGTCGAACGCCATGCCGTCAACCGCGCCCAGCCCGCGCATCAGTGCGGCGAACTCGGCGCGCGTCAAGCCCACGCTCGCCGACGGCTGCCGCCCGTCAACTTCCAGAAGCAGCAGCGTTCCGTCCGGCTCGATCGCCGCGCCGGTGGAGGGAATGCGCTGCGCGTATTCGCCGCCGGACGGGCCGTTGGGATCGTCGAACCAGCTCCCGTCGCGCAAGATGAGGGGTCCGCCGCCGATGGCGCCGTCTATCGAGAGCAGCGGAACGGGCGTAAAGTCGCCGCCGGGTGCGACGATGTCGCCGGGATTGGGCAGGCTGTTCGGTCCGTACGCCTGTGAACCGACGGCGAGGTAATAGCCGGGCGGTTGCGCTTGCAGGTTGTCCACCGGCGCCGCGGCGCGGAAGCGGGCGAACGGCGGGGTACCGTCGAGCAGCGTGAGGCCGACCAGCGTGAGGTTTTCGGCAGCGGGGACGCGTCCGAACTCGGGCGTGATGAGCGAGATGCCGCCGTGAGGGGGCGGCATCTCGTTGACGGCGTCGAGCGCAACGGTGTTGGCGCCGATCTCGACTTGCCCGGTGAACTGGAGCTGGCTGAAGGCCGCGTTGCCGCTGCGGTCGATCACCAGAGCGTACCGGCCGTTGGGCGTATGCAAGATGCGCCCGTCGCGTATCAGGACGTTGGTCGGGCGGTTGGTGCTGCCGATGTCGTAGTAGTCTCCGTTGATGCCGGCGACTGCGCCGGTGCGAGCGGCCATGGACGAAACCGTTTCTCCGGAAGACGTCAAATGGTCGTGCGCGGCGATCGGCTCGACGCGGACGTCCGAGCGGTGCGGCGCGATCGCAGCGACGCGCACGACGACCGGACCGTCCGCGGTCACGAGCGCGTACTCCGCGTAGCCGATGCCGGGCGCGATC
>Ga0182016_10003904_pt1 | contig 16764 bp, 17 predicted proteins | sample 712S2MmetaG_FD_120491 | JGI IMG/M metagenome (GOLD analysis project Ga0182016, IMG submission 120491) | Permafrost microbial communities from Stordalen Mire, Sweden - 712S2M metaG | ecosystem: Environmental > Terrestrial > Soil > Wetlands > Permafrost | place: Sweden: Stordalen | collected...
GTGAACGACGCCAGTTGGCCCGGCAATTCACGGTCGAGTTCCTCAGCCTTGCCCGTAATCGAGAGCGGCACGGTGAGGGCTCCGTTCTCGTCGGCATTGCCCTCCAGTTTTCGCGGGATGACGTTGACCCTGAGCAATCCCTCGCCAACATCCGAAATGGTGATCATGACAACGCGCTGCTTGAGCAGGGGCATCAATTCTGTAAACACTTGGTTTTTCTCCTTCCTTCTCTCTGAATGCGGGCTTCTCGTGGCGGAAGCCCGGTTGAACCTTCTGCAACCGCCAAAGCGGTCGCCCGCGTGTCCGGCTATAATCCAGCCAGAATATGAATCACACAAATCCCGACACCATGCGCGCGAGAGCGCGGCAAGCCATCGAGCTTCTGAAGACCCAGCTTGTTGACACCGGCACCGTACAACCGTTGGTCGCGCTATATTTCGACAACCACATCGAGCAGGTCCAGTTCGAAGATCCCTCCGTCCTGGACCACTTTGATATCCGGACCGCGCGGAGCTTCGATCATCTGCGTACCCTTGTGGGAATCAAGACACCCCAAGCGGCCATGATGACGCTGGATGTTCGAATGGGACCTTTCGAAGGCGACGAGCGGGAAGTTATGCCCGAGAAAACCGCAATCTTCTTGATGCTCGATTCCCCGCTTCTGACGATTCAGGTGATCCTGCCTTACACACGTTCAGGTGGGAGGATCGCCGTGTCAAGGGTTCAATACACGGAGATGCCCGGCGCCGAGGAAACCACGCCCTGCCAGATCTTCAAGCTTTTCTCCGATGCACCCGCGCGCCCGTGCTGACCACAAGCCGGTTCCCAAAGATAGCGGCGGCTGCTGACGGTCTTGAGCCGGGCAACCATCCTGGCCTCAGATCACCTGCAACTTGAACCGGTTAAGCGCGAGGTCCGCACCCTCGACTGCCTTCTCAAGGTTCAGCGCCTGCTTGATCGCCTCCAGGTCCAGCGAGATCTCCTGCTTCCGAACGCCCGCCAACACGGCGTTCCGAGCGTCATCCGAAGTTCCCGCGAGAAGCTGCTGCCACTGAGGAAGCGGGAGCGTAACGGTCACGCGCTTGTATTCGGCCGGAATCTTCTGTTCATCGACCACGTTCACCGAAGGCGGGCACTTCCGTTTCTTCAACGTGTTCGTGCGGCCCTCCAGCTTCTTCACGCCGAGCCAGTCGAGAACATGCAACACCATGCTGCTTACGCGTTCGGCAGTCGCTTCAAAGTGCTTTTGCCGGGTCTGGAGGCGCTTCGCTTCCGCCTTCGCCAGTTCCGCCATCCCTTCGCAGAAATGGATGAATTCCGCCACCCGGTCGCGTTTCTCTACCGCTCCCTCCAGATAGGCGGTCAACGCCCCCTCGATCTCCGGGGTCAGCCCTTCCTCTTCGGCCGACTCTGCCAACAGCACCAGGCTCTCTTCGATTTGAAACAGCGTGAGTGTCTGCGCAAGGTCTGTTGGATCCGCGGCCTCAGCCACAGCCGCTCCGGTCCCGTCGTTACTGTTTGGCATTGAGAGTTTCCTCCATGTGATTGAAGACCCGCACGGCTTGGTCGGGATTCAGCTTCGCCTTCGGGTTCAAGCGCAGCTCCCGCAAGATGTTCGTGTACTCGCCGCTGGTCAGCGCCCTCTTGGCCTCGCCAAACCGGGCTCGAAATGCATCGAGTAGCACCGGATAGACCTCTCGAGCCTTCTCCAGGCTGGGAATGCCCGTCACATCGCGATAACCATGCCGGCCGAGAATGTCGCTGTATTCGCGCGCGCCCAGGACCGTTCGCATGCTGCTGAAGCGCCCCGCCATGTTCCGGCTCGTCAATCCAGTTGGAGACGCGCCGCTACTGTGTGCGCCGTTCTGTGGGGACGTTGCCCTTGGCGCTGACTTCGGTGTTCCAGGTCTCGCGCCGTTCTGCCCACCAGCGCTGCAATCTCGCGGCCCCTGTTCATACAATCCCTTGTACACGTCCATGCCGATCCCGAGATAGCTGGCACATTTCGAGAGCGCATCGGTACAGGCGCCCTTGTAGGCATCGCCACGGTCGGGGTTGTCATTCCCGCCGAACTGCTCAATAGCGATGGCATACCGCGGAACCGACAGCGTCGCTCGCACCACCACCATCCGCCCGGTTTCCACAACTTCGTTATCCACATGCCAGCCATTGAGGCCGAACACGTCGTTCAGCCGTTCGACGACGTAAATCACTTTGATCACGGATAGGCCTGGCTTCTGGGGATTGGGCGAAACCGCCTCGCGCGGAAGCGGCTCCTTCAGCTTGGCCATTACATCCTGAGGAAGCTGACTGCTATCGATGGAGTTCTCCGTGGATGGCGGCGGTACCGGCGCGTTGGAATCAGCGTGCTCGACACCATTTACTGGTTGCATGTCTCCTCCCTTTCCAATCGGACCTCGGATCTCTTGCCGCGCCCGCGACTGACGTCAGGGCCAGTAAGCCATGACTCCTCATGGATATACACCTCGTTTTGGCTCGATTCGGCCTTCATTTGCGCGCCTCTGGAATCCGGGCTAAGCTCAGGCAGCATGAGTTCGATGATGGAGACGGCCGTGGCTACCCCTGCCAAACCTCCAGTGCCGGTGCTGGCTCGGGTGCTGGAACTGAAACCCCAAGACTCAAAACTCGCCTGCGCGACCGTCGACGGACGCGAATTCATGCTCACGCGCCTCATTGGTTCGAACGTACGAATTGGCGATGAAGTGGCCGTAGCCGATTCCTCGGGCACCGCGACCGCCAATACAGAGATCTACATCCGCAAGCCTTCCGTCCGACGAACCGACGTTTATCAGCTCAAGGCCGGCTATGCTGCGTTGCCGAAGCAGGATAAACGAGAAGAGTCATTCGTGCGTGTTCAGGTCCCGGCCGGCCACTTCGGAATCGACGCCGTCCACATTCCGTGCCCCGTGATTCGCGACTACTTTTTTGCTGTCGACCGAAGGGCCTCCTGGGCAAAACAGCCGACCTTCTACTATCTGCTTCGCCTCCCACGGGACGTGACGTTCAAGGAATTGCGCCTGGCCTATCGCCTCCGCCGCATGGAACTGCAGAAGGAGAACGCATCTACCGCCGAGCTCGCCACGCTCGAACGCGCATACAACCTGTTGGCGGACCCGGGCATCCGCGCCCAATATGACAACCTGCTGAGAGATGCCACGACCCCTGTTGCATTCCCTTATTCGGGATTTGGGTCGCTCATCGTACGGGGAGAGCGATCGGCGGACAGTGGCGTCTTTTTCGCAAACCGGATTCTGGCCTTCTTACCTGAGCGACGCCACAGGATCGTTCCGGTGCCTCTCCGCAAACTCGATTATTTCGAGGACTACGCCATTCTCCGAGACCACAATCGCAAGATCGAGGTTCTCATCGACCATCAGTTGCTGCCGCTCCGATGGGACCCGACCTGGAGTCGATGGCGCAACCTCATTTCCGCGACCGTGCAAATCTCGGCGGACTTCGTTCACACGGGCCACTATCGAAAGCGCGGCGGCGAGTGGAAGCTGATCGAATCCGAGACCGCCCTGCCCAGCCGGACGGAACTCACCGTGCCTGAGGGTCTCGAAGAAGAAATCTTGAAAGCACGCATGGCGCACACGCGTTTTGGCCAATACTGGAAACAGATCGACCGTCTGCGCGCCCACGTCGAGGAAATTTCAACCGAACGTGATGAACTGCGGCGGCTCTGCTGGAATCAAGGACTACCGGGCGATTTTGATGTCGCACAGATCAACTGGCGCCCCGATTACGACTCGTATTACTACGAGCATCTCAACAAACGTGCGCGGACCATGTACGTCTACCGGGATGAATACATTTTCGATCTGGAGAAGTCCGTGGTCGTTGAGGTGCCGCAAGCCGGCCACGCTACCTACGTCTTCAGCAAACCCCCAGATGTCAGGCATTGGGTATGGCAGTACGCAAAGACCACCCGGCAGGACATTCGCAACAACCGCAACAACATTGCTGAATCGCTCGGTTTTCAAGGCCGCATCGTTCACGGCAAGAACAAATCCGAATGGCTTCGGGAACTCCGACTGCGTACCGGCGAACTGCCCGATCTCGCGATGCAGCAGCAGCAGAGTTCCTGAGCCGCAGGCAGAGGCCGGCGGAAAGGCCCGAGCTACCCTGGATATCCTCAGCGTCATTCCTTGGAAATGCGGCCGTTATCGTCAAGTCCACGCGGGTCGGTAAACACTTCGCCGTTACTCGCGGTTAATCAGCCGGAACCGTCTGGGGCCAACGTGGGCTGGATGCACTTCCGCGAGAACCGCATTCACTGTCAACTTCCGTGTACGGGTCTTCACGGGAGCGATCTTCTCGAACCGCCCGCCATGCGTCGCCGCCCTCGCCCGCCTTGAATCCGAATGTCTCTGGAGGGCGTCAACCGCGACAACGACCTTGTTCGAGGTTGGTTAGGTGCCGTTCTTCTGGTAGCCTTGACTAATGGCCAGAGGCCCAACGCGCCAAGATTTCGACGATGCGGGCTTCAATGAAGCGCCATGCTTCGGGCGCAGCATGGTCGCCGCCCTTGTGCTACGGGTCAGCGCGGAGTCGCTTTAAACACGATGCGGAACTTGCCACTACTAACGTTGCTTGCCATTCTCCCAGCCTCCGCAGCTTCCATCTCCGGCGTGGTCACAGATCCCAGCGGCGCCGCCGTCTCGCAGGCGATCGCCACGCTGGAATCGCCCTCCGGACAGCGTTCGGCTTCAACCGACGCCAACGGACGCTTCGAATTTTCCGACATCGCGCCGGGCGACTACCGCATCTCGATCACCCACGATGGTTTCGAGCCGTATTCGAGCGCTGTGACCGCGGGCGCAACATCCGCGCCGCTCGCAATCGCGCTGCGCCTCGCTGCCCTCAAGACCGTGGTGGAAGTTTCGGGCGCGCGCCTGCGCAATTCCGACCCCAACTATCAGGCGCTTCGCGGCGGCGATTTGCGCGGTGTCTATCGCGTGAAGGATCTCGTCCTCACGCGCGATGCCGCCACCTTCACTTTTCGCTCTGGCTCCTTCAGCTTTCTTCCGCCCCTGCTTGGACACGTCACAATGGCCGTCTTCCTCGGCGATGGCAACTTCCTGCTCAAGCCGTCTAACGAAATCTCGGCCAGACACCTCAAGCTGATCTCGGGCGCGCAAACCGTCGATGAGGACTTCTCCTCTCTCATCCTCTACTTCACCGACGCTACGTTCGATGAAATCGCAGCACACGCCGAACGGCTGGACGAATCCGCGAGTGCGCATCAAAGCGCGCTGAGCCGATTGCGCGACCGGCTCCGCAGCCGCGAGTGGCTGCCAGAGACCTATCTGCAGCGAATCATTGACGACGATGACGTTCCCAACATGGAAGCCGAGCTTCTGGCCGAGTTGTACAACCAGACCGGCGGGTCGTTCCGCGCCTTCATTAACGGGCGAAAGCATCCTGGCCTGCGGTTCCTGCTGAACCCTCTTGGGGCCGTGCCGCAATTGCCCGCATCCGAGGAAGTCGCGCTGCTCAACTTCGACAACGCGCAGGATTCGGATGGCATCTGGTATCTCTCGCACACCACGTCCGAGATTCGCGCCGGCCGCGCCAGTTCCGTGGAAGACAAGCGATTGGTCGCGCCCGAGCAATACCAGATCGAAACCACCATCGGCCGCAATCTCGCGCTGAAGGTGAAATGTGACTTGGGGTTTCACGCCTTGCGCGATAGCGTCCGCGCCATCAAGTTCGACTTGTTGCCTGACCTTCAAGTCACGCGGATCGCGCTCGATGGATCGGACATCTCTTTCGTGCAGGAGAACCGGAACCACGATGGCTCCTTCTACGCACTACTTCGTGAACCGTTGGCGCGCGGCGCTCAGCACCGGATCACGTTCGAATATGAAGGTGGCGGCCTGATCCAAGACCTGGGCGGCAGGGCGTACGTGATCCTCCCGACCCAGCCTTGGTATCCGCGCATCGGCGTGACATCGCGCGCCGTTTACGATATGACGTTTCGCTCGCCGCGTGGCGCGGACGTGATTGCCTCGGGCGACAGAATCAAACAGACGACGGAAGGCGGCGAGAACGTCACGCAGTGGGTAACGAAGGCCGCGATTCCTCCCGCAGGATTCAATTATGGCTACTTCAACGAGTATTCGCGAACGGATACCTTAAACGGGTTCGCGCTCGAAGCCTGGATCAGCACGGCGGCAAGCCGCATGGTCGTCCCGAATTCAGGGATGGCGCTGGACGAGCTGCAAGATTCCGTTCGCGTTTTCGAGCACTGGTTCGGCGAACCGGTATTCCATCATTTGGCGATCACGGAATCGCGCCTGCAAGGTTCGATCCCCGGAGTTTTATTCGCCAATCTCAACTCTTTGATCGATGAATCCAGCCGCTACAGCGCCCTCGCCGGACGCGCCACGCGCATGGGCGATCAGCCGCTTCCGATGGCGGCCGCGGGAGTTGGGTCGGCCTATTCGGGTCCGAGGTTTAATGAATCTCTGCCCCGCGAAGTCTCGCGGCAGTGGTGGGGCGCTCTCCTAAGTCCGGCGAGCTTCCACGATGAATGGTTGGTTCGCGGATTGACCGATTTTAGCGGTTCCGTTTATGACATGGCGGCGGAGCGGGAAACTAACGACTTTCTGTCGCACTGGCTCCTCAACCGCACTCAGTTGCTCTACCTAACCCATTTCGGCGTCCGGCTCACTGAAGCCGCGCCACTTTGGCTGGGCGCCATGGCTGAACCGATCATTACGGAGCGGGACGACCCAGCTCCTTCCCCGCCTTGCCGGGCAACAAAGCCGTTCGTGGCTCCATGCACTGCGCTAGCCGGCATGAAAGGCGGATTCGTCTTTCACATGTTACGCCGCCTGATGTTCGACGAAAGTACCGGCGATAGGGACTTTATCGACATGATGCGTGACTTCACCTCAACCTTCGCCAACCGGAGCGTCACCACCGAGGATTTCCAACGCATCGTAGAAAAACACATGAAGCCGGAAATGGATCTCGAAGGCAACCGCCGCATGGATTGGTTCTTCCGCGAATGGGTCTACGGCACGGAATTGCCCAGTTACAAGCTTGAATACTCGCTCGCCCACGAAGGGGGCAAACCAGTGCTGCACGGCAAGCTGACGCAGAGCGGAGTGTCAGGCGGCTTCCGCATGCGCGTGCCGATCTACGCGAAGCTCGGCGCGAAGAATGTGCTCATCGGCGCTTTAAATATGGCCGGGAATCGCGCCCGCGAGTTCCGAGCAGAGCTCCCCGAAGCGCCGAAACAGGTCCTCCTCAACGCCAGCTACGATGTGCTTTGCGCGGATGCGGAGGTCAAGCGGGTACGATAGCACGTATAGCGAGGCTCCTGTCTTTTCGTTGCTTGCTGGTCTGGAAGGATTGGGCCTTGCCGCCCCAGCGCGGGAGGCTAAAGTCCCCGTCTGAAAAGCCGGCCCCGATCAGATTCCTCCCGCGAATGCCGGCCTCGGGAACCATCTTGACGTATAGAGGCCGACTAGTGGGAGCGCCTGGAACCGCTCTCTTCGGCGATTACCCGCCAGTAGTCGCCAAGGGTTTAGTAGTTGTTCGCAGACAGGCCGAAAAGGAGGGCGGCCTACTAGCCTAGAACGGCACGTCATCTTGGACACCCTGTTCTTCGGGATCGGGGGCTTGATCGGAACGTTCCTTAGCGAGCCTGCCCCGCGCTGGGCGGTTTCCGGATTTCTCTGCGCGTTCTGCTCCGTTACCATTCCCATTCCCGCTGGTTCCGAGCAGTACGATGTTCTGGGCCACCACCTCGGTGACGTATCGCTTCATGCCGCCGTCGTCCTCGTAGGAACGGGTTTGTATTCGCCCCTCCACATACACTTTCGTCCCCTTCGTAAGGTATGCGGCCAGGTTCTCCTTGTTCCAGAGCACGATGTAGATCCACTCCGTTTCTTCGTGCACCTGCTGATCGGAGTCTGTCCACTGCCGGTTCATCGCCAGCGAAAACCGCGAAACCGGTGTACCGTTTTGGGTATGTCTGGTCTCGGCATCGCCGCCGAGTCTGCCAAGCAGGATCGCCTTGTTGACACTTCTCTCTGCCATTTCTGCATTCTCCCTTCGCTAAAAGTTCCGCGCAAAGTTTCCATTCCCAGCTACTCCCTTCCGTCGCCGGCCAGCACACTACAGCGGTCTCGGATACCAGGGGCTGTGGACGCCACGCGCGCCGTCACGGTCCAATGGTCTGGCCCGCCGTCCTTATGCTCTTCGATCCAACGTCGCGTGTAACTCTTTAGACCGTTCAGCCATTCCCGTGCATCCTGTGAATTCAATTGCGCGGATTCTGTCCCCGTAAAATGCTCGCTGCCCGCCTGTCGCTCTTTGGCTCGCAACATGTACTCCGCGAGTTCACCCGTGGCCTTCGCCATAGGGAGATACAACCAGGCCGGTGTCAGCACGAAGGCCAGTTTGTCGGCCACGCAGAGACGGGAGACTTGCAGTCCGTGCCGTTTCGCCCAATACCGCGAATGCGCCGCCGTGAAGGCTCCCCATGACTCGCCAAAAAACAGCGCCATGATTCTGGCGCCGAGCTCAACGTGTGTTTCTCCGTCGGCCCCGTCCATGTCGCGCTTTGAAATGTACCCAACGTCGTGAAGCCCGAAGGCGGCCCACAACCGCACGTCCCAAGGGAAGCCATACAGTTTCCACCAGGCGAGGGCGAGGAACCAGGGATGAAGAATCGCACAATGTGCCCCGTACAAAACCGATCTCGTTCCAATGTTCATGATGTGTTTCCTGCGGGTTGAACCGTGCGCGGCCGATCACTCAGGCCAGGAAGTGTGGTCAAGGCTCTGTTGACAACCAGTAGTTGGCCCGCCGAACTCCCGGCACGGTTTGTCCTTTTCGCTGTTGTCCGTTTGGCATCCCGTCGTGGTGTGCAGGCATGGCCGCAGCCCACAACCGGAAAGAAAAAGGCTGGCAGTAATGAGCAGCTCAGAAGCCTGAACTTCCTCATGTGCATGCTCCGATCTAATTCAGCAGGCCCCGACTACGCTGTCGACGCAACCTCCGCAGGAATTCCATTAACACCTTCAACAGGCTGCTTCAGGCCGCAGTCCGCGACGATATCGTGAACGGCCGTGGAGTCTTCTTCGGCGCTCGACACTAGCGGCGGCGCCACTAATCGGGAGTAGTGTGGATGCGCGCAGTTCAAGCATGTCGATCCAACGGTAACGGCCTTTACCGCGTCGGCAAATCCGGCTGGCAGTTCGATTTCCTCGCCAGAACGGGTGAAGAATTGCGGTCGCACGCAGCCGCTCAAATCCTTGTCTTTGCCCCAGAGTTCCAGCGCCAGATATCCTTGCGCTCCGCGAAACAGTTCTTCCGCGTGGAGCTTCGGCCGGCGCCCAACATCTACCGCAACGGGGCGGTGCCGCGTGATGCACAGCTCGTACGTCCTCGCGATGCGCAACATCTCTATTCGCGTGATCACCGGCGCTATCACCACCGCATGCGGCCCGTTGACTGCCAAAGAATCGAGCGTCTGCAACCAGGAGATAGCCTCACCGTTCTCGCCGGCGAAGCTAACGTAGTATCCAACTTCTGCCGTAGCTCCGCCCGATTCCACTCCGCGTACAACATATCGTTTCGCGCGCCCCTGGTGTTCCAGGCTCAATTGGGGCTGTCCGTAGATTCCAACTTTGCGCAAGCGGTCAATCACCGCCTGCGTGAACGTCAACCCCCACCGGTTCAGTCTTCGATCGGACTCCATGGCCATCCGTCCTTTCCTTCTCGTTCACACCCGTTTCGAGGGATTCGCGCCGAGCGAGCGCGACGAGCGCGAGCGTAAGCTCATCTGCAGCTCGCATCGTCCGAAGGAGTGCCTCGTGGTCCTCCGCTCGCCACAGTTGTCCGACTCGCTCTGCCGACACATCCCCAATCCACTTTCGGACCGCGGTCGGTCCCACGGATTCTCCGCACGTCATTTCGTTCATAACCTCCTCGCTGACCAGCCATCCATCTGCTCGCCTCCCTGCTGACAAGTGGCAACCATGAGAACGCCACGCCGATGACCATCAACTGGATGCCGCGCCGGCTCGTGACGCCAGCGGCAGCCGCAAGCAGCAACGCCAGGAGGGCGCCGGCTGTAGCGATCGACTCAACAGACACTTCGGGCATCGCTTCCCTCCACAACCCGGCGGAACTCCTTCCGGAAATTAACTCGTACCATGTCGCCGTCTCGGCGGACATAGCTGCGGCCTTTCGCGTCCAGGATCAGGTACCGCCGCGTGTCGATGTGCTTGTAATGCTCAAGACCGTTATCTCGAAACATCCACATGAACTCTGCGCATCGGGTTCCGATTCGAAGTTCCAGCGGTTTCCAGTTCGCAGGCTCAAGCTCCATCGGCGAGGCCTGCTTTCCGTTGTCAATTTGACTTGCTCTACCCCGCTGCATAGACCATCTCTCTCCTCTCCGGCATTGGGCATCCAAGAGCCGCTCGAATCATCTCCTTGCTGCACCCAGCCCAGCAGATGTACTTCTGCGGTTCGTCAACCGATATCGCCAGATTGTCCCCACTTCTGTCTCGGCCCGACGAGGCGCACGAAGGACATCGTGTAATCCAATTCCTTCCCGCCTTTCGCCGCACCTCGACGTGGTCCAGGATGTGAAACTGCCTTTGCTGCGCCGGGTACTGCCACCGTGGCGCCGGCGCTAACTCCCTCTTTACGGAATCGCTCGGCTGTCCCAACTTATGGATCAGAGCGCACAAGTGCTGCTCGGAAAGCTTCGTCACGCGTTTGAGGAACGCCAGTTGATTGTCGAGGTTGTAGTCGGCGCCGTAAAACCAAAACCGCGCACTGATTGCGCGGTGAATTCCCAGAGGCCCGCGGACGGCATTGCCGAAGTCGCCATCCTTCAGCTCGTCGTGTTTCGGGAACACCTCAATTCCCTCGGCAGTCCCCGTCCCCTTCACCGGGATACCGAGCTTCTCGGCCAAGCCTGAGATCAGGAGTCGGCACTGCCTGGCTAGGAGCGGTTGCTCCCCGAAGATCCACAGGTGGGCGCCGCGTCGGCTCTGTTCCAATGCCGCTTCCACCTTCTGTTGCTGCAGTTCCCACTGCAACTCGCAGAGGTGTTTGAGCGACTCCTTGTAATCGCCGTCCATGGCAATCCATTTGCACCGTTGGGTCGCTGGATTCATCGCGTACACGCCGAGCGTCACATCACCCTCGAGATGCCGGCGGATCGTCGCCGCCGTCAAGCTGACCGGCCCGCCGTTCCTTCCGCCCTTCGGTCGAAAGTAGTAATAACGGCCGCTTTCAGCGTGCGGCCGCTTCGATTGGAGGACGTAGGCTCGCCGGTTGACGAACAACTGCCAGTAGTCCTCCACGTTGGTCGAAGTTGCTTGATGTCGGTTCGCCATGATGGCTCCTCCTTTCGCCCTGCCTTTTGATAACCCGAATTCAAAACCCGCGCAAATGAAACGGGGCCCGGATGTCGGTCAGTTCGTCTTTGCCGATTCGCGCCTCCGCTTGAGCAGCCACGGCCGCTGGGCAAGCCGGGAAATCCGGTGCGTTCGTTCAAGTTCCTCGTACTCGGCCACGCTGTAGCCGCCCCAGTTCTGGTCGTTGAAGACCACGAAGTAGAACACTCCGTTCCTCCGGTCATACACATAGACTGCCCCGGACCTTGGATCCCCGTCGGTCAGGACGAAGAACAGCGCTCCCGCCGGAAACTGAACCCAGCGGACGATCTGCGCTTCGGAGCGTTCGGCCAACCCGCGGCTGGCTTCGTGCAGGCTGACGGTTCGCTCCAAACCGAGATCTTCGAGTGTGAGGATGGGATTGGCGGTGAATGCCGCCGACTTGCGAGTTTGCATATTGAACCTCCAGTTGTTCAAACGGTTATGTCCCGAGAAATGCCGGATGTGTCAGACTGTTTGGTGTCGTTGCAGGGGACTCAGGACAGGAGTTGCAGGTTGGCCAATCGTTTTCGATTGGCTTGGACGCTGACTTGCCTATATATATAACGATGCGGAACATCTCCTTTCTGCCGGCGGCATCTGCCAACGAGCCGTTTAGACGATTGCGCTGCCCGCGACACCGGCTTGCCGGTATCCACGGCCGAAGCCGCAGGTTTGCGATCTCCGTCGCTTTCGCTCTCTTAAGGAATCGCGGTTGCACGCCTTGCTGCCCGTGCGGCCGAGATCGCCAGCGCATCACAGCGTTCGTGATCCGGTTGGCCGGAGTGCCCTCGAACGTGTACCCAGGTCACTGCGTGGTAGCCGACCAACTCTTCGAGTTGCTCCCAAAGGTCCTGGTTGACAACCGCCTTTCCTGAGGCATTTCGCCATCCGTTGCTCTTCCATCTCGGAAGGAACTCAGTGATTCCGCGACGCACGTACTCGGAGTCTGTCAGGACTGTGACTTGGCAGGCCCGCTTAAGGGCGCGCAGCCCCTCGATTGCAGCGGCGAGCTCCATTCGATTGTTCGTCGCGTCCGGCACACCTCCTTGCAGCACGCGTTCATGTGCACCGCACCGAAGGATGCACGCCCAACCGCCCGGACCGGGATTCCCCAGGCACGAGCCGTCAATGATAATCTCGACTTCGCGCAGTTCCTGCGCCGAAACGGTAGACACACAACACCTCCTTTCCAAGGTCATGTCAGCTCTTCTGTAGACCGGGCGGACTGGCCGGTGCTGCCACGCGCATGTCTCGCAGTGTGGCGAATGATTTGGGTCAGTTGTCCCGGAGTTCGGTAACAGCGGTTTGAAATGCACGAGGTCCTACTTGACCGCGCGATTGGCGCGCCTCCTTACCTGACTACGGCAAGTCGGCAGCTCCCAAGCTCTGCTGAGCCACGGACCTCAGTGGATCAGCCATGACAAGAATCCAACATCGCTCGTGCCAGAACCTGTCGGGCCATCTACTGCGTATAGTTCGGGCGCTACGTGTTGTCATGTGCGCAAAGCTCAAGCCGACGATACTCTAACCTACTGCCAACGGCTGTTGTGCAGCGCGCGCCAAGCGCGACTGCCCAAAACACCACCGCTACGAACCTGCAACTCGCGCGCTAGGCCGGTGCGGCACTGCGCACGGAGCGTCAGCGACGTTGCGCGCGGGCCGCACCGGCAACGCAACAACCGCCCGGGGTATTCAACCCGAACCCGTCATCGTCAGATGACGGGGAGGGTAATCGGCTCCGAAGCCATGCGCTATGAGATGTTTACAGATTATTCAGTCATGCATAGAAACGCCAATGCAGCAGGCAAAGTGACGGCAAAGACGCTTCCGCACGCTCTCACTGCCGGCCGCGCGTCTGGCATGCATTGGTAAGAACGGCCCGGAACGGAATATCACGCTGCATTGTTCCGGCGATCATGACTGGGGTAGCAAGGAAGCTTTCGAGGAATTCAGCAAACAGGGCAACGCACACCTGAACCCGTCGTGACGCGATGCAGTCCCGGATCATACATAGAAGATGATAGTTGGAGACCAGGTACAGAACAGTGTCGACGAGTGTCTCCCCGTCAAGTTTCAATGCTATCCGGCGGTACGCGTTATAGGTTTTGGGCGTCCGTTCGTATTCGAGCCCAAACCGCATCTCCCTGCCTTCGGATTCGACGGCCACGACGGCGTCGTAATCCTTGGCGTACTTGAATTGCGTGAGGTCATTTTGGGAGCAAATCTCGGAGGCTGGCGTCCACCGTAACAACAACTGTGCTTTTGCCAGGGCAAGGTGAAGATCGTTCAGATCCAGCCAATGGGAGCAACTCCGCTCACCGGTCTCCATGCCAATTCTTCCAGCGAACAATTCCCCCATATCGATGAGCAGCGACGCACCTTCCTTGCTGATGACGTACACTTGTGGCCGTCCCCGGGCCGCCCCCTGATGCTTCTCGATCAGTCCATGCGCCAGCAGGCGCCGCAACCGGTGATCGAACGCTTGCCGCGAGCGTTCCGATTGATTGAGCTGCATGAACTCATAGAGCTGATCGCTTGTTGCGAATCCGGAACGGAGAACTTGCTGCAACAACGGGACGTCCCGCGCTGCGCTGATCTGGATCGTTCCTTTTTCGTAGCGCATGGCAAGTTCTCTATTGTTCGAGTCCTGCTCTTCCCAGCCGAAGCTCGGCTGACCAGAATTGCTTTGCAGTGGGTTCGACGTAAAACGTGCCCAACTCCCCACGCACCCACGAATACGCCGGCATCAACAGCATCGCTTCTTGTTCGTCGGCGTGTTCGCTCAAGGCAATGACTTGCACCGCATCTGACTTCCAAGGCGACCCGATGTCGAGCCGTCCCGTGTGCCCCGCTGTCACCACGAACAGGTAGAAATCCGGCCGTTCCGGACCAGCCAACATTTTCCGAAACAAGACTTGGGTCCATCCTGCACGAGTGGCTTCAGGATCTTTGCACTCGAATACACGGTTCAACGAACGGGACGGGTTGTTCGGTGTGAAACCTCCAATGCCGTTAAACCGAATTTTGCCGCCGATGCGCCAGCGGTAACGAACCTTGCCCTCGACCACGACGCCAGTCGTGTTGTAAAAAGCGACTCGACCAGACGGGTTTGGCGCGGGAGGAGCCTTCGTCACCCTCCTCTCCCAGATCCCGCCGAATCCCTTTAGCGTCACCAGCACGGCCTACGCTCCTTTCAGCGCGCGGTTCTTCTGCTTCTCCGAATCGAGCTGTTGGGTCAACTGATTGATGCGCGCGATGAGTCTGCTTTCGGATTCGCCGTTGCCCGCGGCGCCGTTTTGTGTCCTTCCCGTTCCCGAGCCGCCATTCTGCTCGCCCTTTTCGAGAGCACTCAGCCGGACCGACAGGTCGTCAACCAACTTTTCCTTTTCGTCCAGCTTCGCCTTCAGCAATTTCCGCTCGCTGTCGACGCTGTCGAGTTCACTGCGAACGCGAGTCAACTCGTTTCTGGCGTCGGTGGTCTCAAGGGTAGCCGGACTGGGACGCCCGCTCAACTGCGCCTCGATCACCCGATTGCACGCCTCCATATGGGAGTTGTGCCGTTCGATGGCGTTTTCGGCCGTCGCGCGTGCATACTGCGCATCGTTCCAAACGTCATTGAGTATTTCGGCGGCGCGCCAAAGCTTTCGTTTCTCGTCCATGACGCGCACGCCGTAGGCGAACATCAGCACCATAAGGATCGCCGTGGTCAGCGCGCTGTACCAGAAGAACGGATTGGCCGCGCTGGCGTCCAGAAATACCTGGCGCCGGCGTTCGAGCATTGCTCCATAATCGACGTCGTTCTTGTTGACCATTTTGGTGGATGACGTAAAGAAGTCTTCCTTCTCCTCGTGCGGCCGTGGGTCGGTCGGGCGCTGATACAGTCCCGCGGCAGGCTGCTTCTGGTCGGGTTTGTGCGACGGGTTGGGCGCAGTTTGGGCGTTTGCGGCCACCGCGCACGCGGCAAGGATAATCACAACTTGCGTTATCATTTGCGAAATCCTCCAGCGTAACGATTAGGAACCCGGTACTTGCGCGCCAACTCCGGGTCCTTGAACCGGAGATTTGCGCCGCTCGATTCTGCACGGGAGTGCAACATTCGAGGATAGAGCGCAGGCTGGAATCCGGGGATTGCCACTTCCTCTGGCGGCCGAATCTGCAGCAGGGAGTGCAGCGTCCCGCGGGTGTCATCCGACATCAGGATTTCCATTTGCCCTTTGGGCAGATTCTTGATGGACTCATCCTGCGACCGCGTCTCGCGATCCTCGCTCTCAGTGGCACGTCCGGTTTCCTCGTACTTGCCCCACCCGAAGAACCCGCGTTCCTTTTGGATGCTGCGGCGCGTCACGACTTGTTCGGCCGAAGCCTTGATGAAGTACTTGGCCGTTTCTTCGTCCCTCGTCCGGAGCGTGATCGTCGTATTCGGCGCCGAGGTGACCTCCTCCTTGAAACCACGGCCGACCTGCATAAGTTGGGGAAGGCTTTGCATCGAGAATAGAAATGCAGTGTTTGTGCCCCGCGCGGTCTGCAGAATCTGCGCGAAGTTGCGATATCCAAACGGCGCGAACTCGTCCAGCACAACAGAGAAGACGGGGCGATTCTGCCGTCGCCGGTCAGCCTGATCCTCGTAACGCTTACCCACGGTGAGTTGGATGTTCTGCAAAAGCATTTTTCCGAGCGACCGTACTGGCTCGGTATTCTTGTTTGCATTCAGACTTACGAACAGAATCAGCTCCTGGTCGATTACGTCTTCGATCGACAGCAGATCGTCGTATTGCCCCGTAACGGCAGACAGTTCATCGTCCAGGAACGTCATGCACTCGTTAATCAGGCCTTGGATCTTCGGAACACGCTCTCGATCCTCGAGCGACTGCATCAGGTTCTTCACGCTCATTTCGAAATTCAGGCGCTGCTGCGCGGTGATAGCACCGTCGCGATCGAGACGATACATGGCCTTTTCGATCTGCTCCTTCAGAACGTCCTGGTCAAGCAGCATCACGATCACGTCGTAAAAGTTGTAGCGGGCGCCGGTATAGAACAGGACTCGGACGATATCGCCGAGATAGTTCAACTGATGCTTGGCGAAAAACTCGTCGTGCAGGTTAAAGCTGCCAAAGATCATGTTTACCTGTGCCATGTAGTTGTCGTCACGTGTGAAGAATGGGTTGTACAACGCGGAGAACTCGGGACGTGAGGGATTGAGCAACCGAAGTTGGTGCAGTCTTCCGGCGCGGTGAATATGCGGCAACAGTTGCTCAAAGAATTCGAGGTCGCCTTTGCCGTCGAAGACGACGATGGGGATGTGATGACGATCCTCGGGTGGACCGACGAA
>Ga0182016_10003905_pt1 | contig 16761 bp, 28 predicted proteins | sample 712S2MmetaG_FD_120491 | JGI IMG/M metagenome (GOLD analysis project Ga0182016, IMG submission 120491) | Permafrost microbial communities from Stordalen Mire, Sweden - 712S2M metaG | ecosystem: Environmental > Terrestrial > Soil > Wetlands > Permafrost | place: Sweden: Stordalen | collected...
ACGCATTTTCCTGGGCATTCGCTTGGGCCGGCTGCTTCGGGCGCATGCGATGCTGTGACCAGTCAAAGTGTGATCGGTGAAATAAAGTCGAAATCATTCACGGCTTAATCCGTCTTTGCCGCGCTCAGTCGTTCGAGCCTATTTCTTCGTACCGTACTGGGTCTCCTGGTGCATTGGTACCTGCTTCGGGCCGGCACGGCCGTTCCCAATCGGTTTATGCCTGATTAGCCGTTTGACCGGGCTGTGAATTGGGGCTAAACCGTCTTTCACAGGACGTCGTAGCCCCGTCGGTCGTAAAGGATGGGGCAGCCCTTCGCGACCGACTCGGTCCGCAATTCAATAGTGATTCTCGGGGCTTCTTGCTCTGGAGGTTGTTTCTGTGGAGATTGACGATCAAGCGGTAACCAGTCGGCATGAGGAGGACGATCCTCTTCTCACTCCCAAAGAAGTGGCCAAGAGGCTGAACACATCGGTCGATTGGGTTTGGGATCATTCAACCCGGAAGACTCCTCTGCTGCCGGTCATTCGTTTCGGTGATGGTCCTGGCCGAGGCGGAATGCTGCGATACCGGGCGAGCAAGATCGAAGAATTTATAACCGAGCAAGAGCGCTTCACCAATGTCCGCCGGAAGAACAAGCGGTTACAATAGCGCAGCCCACTTGTTCCCCCACAGAAACCGAGGAATAAATGGGTAAGTCGCATCAGGCGGGTTGGGTCGTGCCTCGCGGGAAAAAGTGGTACGGCTATTACCGTAGGACGGCCCTCAACCCAGTTACCAACAAGCAGAGAGTCGATGCCGTGCCGGTGATTCTCGGCCTCAAGTCTCAAATGACGAAATTTGAGGCACGGGAAGCACTAGCGGCCGAAGTAATCAAGCAAACCGGTCAAAATCTTGGCGGCAGAGTATTGAACGACAGCTCTGTCACTTTTGGATGGTTTGTACGCAGTCGGTATTTGCCGCTGCGGGAGGCAAACTGGAAGCCCGAAACGGCCAAGGTGAAGAAGATTCAGATTCAGAGGGACCTGGTGGAGAAGTTCGAGAGCGTGCCGCTGGACAGTTTCGACAAGTTCATGCTGCAAACGCACATCCACCACTTGGCCGCGATCCTCTCCAAGGACCGGGTGTTGCAGGCTCGATCGTATCTGAAGTCGATCTTCAGCGAGGCAGTTGAACAGGACTTCCTGCTGAAAGATCCTTCTCGTAAGGTCACGATTCCGAAGGACCTGCGCAAGAAGGACAAGACAGTACTGACGTGGGACCAACTCCGACTGGTGTTGGCAAGTCTGACGGTGAGGGATCGCGTGTTGCTGACATTGGAAATGACCGACGCGCTACGGCCGAGCGAGCTGTTCGCCTTGCGCTGGAAATCATTCGACGGCAGCAAACTCACGATTACCGAAACTGTCTACAGAGGCCGGATTCGCACATGGGGCAAGACGGATAAGAGCCTCGGAGATGTCCATCTGCCGCAAGGACTGGCGGATGATCTTCGGGTATGGAAACGGAATTGTCCCGATTCGTCGTCCTATGCCTTCATCTTTCCGAACTCAGAGCGTGGGTTCATTGACACGGGGAATTATCGCAACCGCGTCTTGATCCCGCTCGCTGAGAAACTTGGACTGCCAAAACTGAACTTCCAGGTTCTGCGCCGCACGATGGCCACACTGGCGCAGAAAAAGGGCTCGGTCAAGGACATCCAGGCTCATCTCCGGCACGCGAAAGCCGACACCACGGCCAACGAGTACATGCAGGAGTTGCCGGAGAGCGTGATGCAGATGGTCGATTCCGTGTACCAGGAGCTTAGGACAGCCCCTGTGAACGGTAAGAGAAGGCAAGCCGGACTTTGCTACCAAATTGCTACCAAACGGAAGAATCGGATGGCGGCAAGAGGCGATTTGCTACCAATTGCTACCAAGCGGAGAAAGCGGTTGGCTGTAAGTGATTGAAGAAATGGTAGGCACGAGGAGACTCGAACTCCTGACCTCTACCGTGTCAAATTTACCATTAACCGTAACTCATTGAAACCATGTGCGCCGATGGCTACGGAAAGCACTCAAAAGCACTCAAAAAGACCAAGGATTTGCGTTCAGCACCCGCGCCAGCACCCTCGGCGACAACTCAAGGTGTTCTTCGAGACTGGTCAGTTTCACGAATGTTTCACGTGTGACGATCCGCACCTTGCCGGATGGTCGGTACGTCGTATTTCGTAAAAAGATCATTGAGCGCCTCGGCCATGAGGTCTTGTAGGGTGGCGTTCCTCCCTTTACGGGCCTGAACGAGCCGCAAGCTCGATTTGAAGTCTGCGTGAAGCCACGCCGATATGTTCACCTGCCCCGCCCTGCTCTGCGGCTGGCTGACGCGTACAGGGGCTTGGGCAGGCATACTAGGTGCCTGTTCCGGGGCGGGTGTGGTTTTCCCGGTGCTCTGCTTAAGCGCCTCTTGCAAGTTTTGCATTTTCGACATGTGGACTTTCCGACTTGCTGACTTGTTCACTAATAAAACGGTGGAGTTTTCTCAGTTCGAGAGCCGCCCTTCCCTTCGGCTCCTGCTCAAGCGGTGTGCTGCCAGTCGTCTGCGTTTCCGCGTAGATGTCGAGGCGGCTGAGATGCAACGGACATACCGGGAAACCGAATATCTCGGCTATCATGCGCTTGGCCTCTTCGGCCTGTTTTGTCGCTTGCGGGTGTAGACCGTTCAAAACCACAAGCGCGGGCTTATCCCCGGCCACGCGCAAGAGGTCGCGCAAGCCCGGCAAAGTCTCAAGGTGGAAGATATGTGGCCCCAATGGAACCAGAACAAGATCGGCGACGCGGGCGGCTTCAATGGCGGCGCTGTCTGACTTGCCGGGTGTATCGATCACCACAAAATCTGCTCCGTGGCTTGCTGCGGCCTCCACGGTTTGCTTAAGTCGGCTTGGGGGGACGGATACGACGGCGGGACTTTCAACCCGGCGACGGTCTTTCCAGTTGGCGGCATTTGCCTGGGGGTCAAGGTCGATAATGACGGCGGTCTGTCCAACCTCGGACGCGGCAACCGCTAATCCGATAGCGGTTGTGGTCTTGCCGGTGCCGCCCTTCTGTCCGACGATGGCGATCACAATCATACTTTCCGACATGTGGACTTTCCCACTGGTGGTGATGCTTACTTGTGGCAGATTCGACTGGCGGGCGCAAGGGGTTAATCCGGCTTTGGAGAGGGCAAGAACAGCAATTTCAAGTGTTCAACGAACTATCCGACATGTGGCCTAGTGGACATTTGGAATTGTGGACACTCAAGGCGGTCACCGCGCCCATATTTCTCGCGCTGCAACGTTTGACCGCGTCGGGCAAGTGGCTACAATTCGGATACAGAGAGGGAAATCAGCCATGAACCTTGACTTGCCAGAGAAGCTCGAAGCGGCCCTCAAGGCCCAAGCTAACGCGCGTGGCGTTTCGCTCGCCGGTTATGTGTGTGAGGTTCTCGAACGTGACCTTGCGCCGTCGCTGCAAGCACAATCGCGCGTTACTCCCTTCACGACAGGGCGCGGCATGTTCGCCAAGTACGGACAGGCTCCGTCTGCGGAGGAAATTGACGCTAACCGAGCGGATATGTTTCGGAGCCTTGGCGAAGACTTCTAACTAATGATCGCGGGCGTCGCCGAGGTTATACTTCCCACGGATTCAGCATTTCGACACCTAGACCGGCGAAGTCTTTCAGGTTGCGCGTTACGATAGTCAGGTCGTTATGAAGGGCTGTCGCAGCAATCACGCCGTCCACAACAGCCAGGGTCATTCCCTGCTTCTTTGCGGCGGCGGCCAAGTGTCCCCAGCGCTCGGCGATAGGCTCCGTGACCGGCAATATCCGACCGGCGAACCATATACGAACATCCATATCAAACCAGTCTTGCAGCGAGGTACGTTTCTGACCGGCTGGGAGGGTATCGATGCCCTTGCAGATTTCGCCAATCGTGAGGACGCTCAAAAAGACACTATTCTTGTCAGTGTTCTTAAGAAAAGCAGCGACACGCGTATCGGGCTTTTCGCGAGTAAGTTCTGAGGGAATATTGGTGTCCACCAAATATCCCTTCACAGGTTAATATTCCGGCCAGTGTCTCTGCTCCTGTCCGCCTCAAAATCGATATTCAAGCCTCGCAGGGGGGCGAACAGTTCAACCATGTCCTTTGCAACTGCTGCGTTGCTCGACGGCGTTGCTGCTTTCGATGGTGAAGACTGAAGAGCCTGCAAGACAACGTCCTCGGCATCCTTGAATCCGCCGTTCTGTAGGCGCTGATTGATGAGCGCTTCGACTTCAGGCCTCGTAATCTCGATGGTCATGGCAGGGTGCCTCCTCTCTCATTATCGCCCACCGACACTACACCAAGCGCACGGAACGTGTAAACGGCGCTATGCCTCGGCGTCAGGGCAGGGATCAGACAGACCTATCGCGTTCCCCCGCTCCGGTGAATCGAGCCGAGGTTTCTTTTTCCTACTGCCTAGTGTCTTTGAATAGACGAAGGGGCAGGAGGGAAAGAAAATGTACGGGCTTTGGCGTCAATCTCTGCAAGGGATTTATATGAGGTGGGTATTCCTCGGCGTCTTTGGCCGTTAGAGGCTGCAATCGAAGCGACAATGCGGCTCATGCTCAGGAAGGTAGCGAAGGCATAGCGGTTGCTGGTGCGTAAAACCCGCCAGCCATCCCTCACAATCCCGTGCGCCCATTGGATCAGGTTGTTTTCCCGCGCCCATTTCAGGGCACGTTGCACGGTTCTCACGCCGCATCGGGCCTTCTTCGCTATCGCCTTGTGAGACGGGAAGCACTGGCCAGTGCGCGGATTGTAAAAGCCGAATAGGAGCGTCTCGTAAATCCTCATCCAGCCATAGGGAACGCCGCCGAGCCGGTCGATCTCAGCCTGGAGGCTAACGATACACACGGTCTTGTCTCTGCGTTGCAGGGGAGGGCCATACTCGGTCCCGAATTGCTTCTCGATCATGGAAGTTCTCTCCTTGAGGGGTTGTGGGTAAACCGCCTGGAGGGGCCGAAAATTGGCGCAAAACAACCCGTTAGCGAAACGATGATTTTTCGCTTGCATTAGGTCGGGTTTTGCGGGAAAGTCGGTCTTGCGACAGACAACGAATTTCCCGGTTTACGCCGGACTGTACGGCCCGCCACTGGCGGGCTTTGCTGTTTCTGGGCTTCGCTACTCCAAATTCACTAGGCAAGATGCGGCAACCGCGCCGCGTGGCTGCGGAGTGTGAATCCTTCTCTGATTCGTGTCGAGCCGAATTTTCGACGCGAGTGAGACGTTGCGAGGTGAAGGGTCGTCAGGGCAGGGGTCAGATGGCGGACGTTGTGCGGAACGATCTTGATGCTAGGGGGTGCCATCGGGTAGAGTTGGGCGTAAACTGATAGAGGGGCTGCACGTGACCATCACTCTTGAAATCCGACCCGAAGTTCAGGCCGAGCTTGCCCGTCAGGCTGCCGTCCGTGGTCGTGCGCTTGAGGCACATGCTGCCAGCCTGCTCGAAGAGGCCGTCCATCTTCCTGCCGAACAGACCAAAGGCAAAACCGAAAATCGAACCGGACAAAGCCTTGTGGAAGTCTGCGCGATGGTGAGGGGTTTGACGGACGATGTTGATTTCAGCCGCAACCCTTCCACGGGACGCCCGGTCGATCTGTCGTGAGCCGTGGTTTTCTGGTCGATACCAATGTACCGTCAGAATTAACAAGGCCGTCGCCGGATGTTCGGGTGCGCGACTGGGTCGATGCCCAGGACAACACTTCCTTACACCTGAGCGTCGTTAGCGTTGGGGAAATTCGCAAAGGCTTTACCTTGCTTCCCCAAGGCAGACGACGGGCGCAACTGGAAGAGTGGTTTGAACTGTACCTTCTTCCATTGTTTGGAGACAGAATCCTGCCCGTAACGCAGCCCGTCGGAAACCGCTGGGGCCTCTTGAGTGCCGAATGCCAATTAAGAGGAACCCCCCTCAACACGGCGGATGGAATGATCGCAGCGACTGCACTCGAACACGATCTCACCATCGTCACGCGAAACGTGAAAGATTTCTACCAACTCGGCGTCGCCATCATCAATCCGTGGGAAGCCAAATGAGTGGACCACTCCGCCGCCGGTTGCCGCTCAAGGCTCTCTACCGAGGTGTCGAACTCTCCGGTGAGAGCGAAGTGCTCTTGGACGAAGTTATGGTCCGCCTCAACGTTGATGATCCCGATGAAGCATTGAAAGCAGCGCTGCAAGCCTTTCTGAAACAAACCCCGTCCACGACTGAAACAACGTGACCTCAGCGCTCCAAGTTGCCAGTCTGAACTAAAATGTAGCCAAATATAAAGGACGTTATGATTGGGTTCCTTCGCAAGTATCACGGTTATAGGTCGATCATCGCCAGAACTTCTCAAACCGCGCCGGGTTGGTTGCGGTGTACTTGACGGTGTGCTGGATGTTCCGATGCCCCAAATAATCCTGAATGAGCCGCGTATCCGCGTCCTGATCGGCAAGGGCGAACCCGCAAGCGTGGCGCAGCATGTGGGGATGGGCGAGCAGGGGCAGGGATGCGGCGGCGCTGTATTTTCGCAGGGCGAGGTTCACGGTGGATCGGTGCAAAGGCGTCCGCTGCTCACTCACAAAAAACGTCTTGCCGGTCGGCTTCATCCTGGCGCGTTCTTTCAACCAAACCCCAATGACCCTCAACTCGTCGCTTCGCAGCGGCGGCGGGGCCGAATTAACGCCCGCGAGTTGCACGAGCAGATGAACTCCTGTAGCTGCCTCACGCTATTGCTGGCATGTGTGATCTACTGGCAGGCCAAGGAAATCTCACGCGTCCTGAAAATGGGCGTGCCGCAAGGCGAAGATATCGACTTCAGTCTTTTGGAGCATGTCAGCCCCATCGAATGGGAGAACGTCATTCTTTACGGCCAGTATGTCATCGACCCAGAGCAGATTCGCTGATCCTCATCCTTAAAGGATATTTTTACATCAATCTGGTCGGAACCCTTGGTACTGGAGTAAAGGTCGGACAGGGTTGCAGGGCCTTTAATGGATGAAACCATGCGCGATCTGCCCGAGGGTACAATTGCTGAATCATGCTGAGCCGCATAATGTTTGGGTTGTGCATAACTGGAATCGTTGCAGTTCTGGTATTCGCATTTTTCGTATCCGGTGAGTACCAAAAGGCCACCGAGCAATGCGAGCAGGACAGGGCCCACGGCAAGGTAAGTGGGTCTCCCGCAGCGGGGCAACCCGAGAATTCCAATGAATGCGAAGAGTATGCCGAGCGGCACTCTCCGGGTTGGTATCGCGTCTTTAGATGGACTGACGGCGTAACAGTGTGGGCACTCATCTTGACTCTTTTGACTATTGCGGAACAATCCCGCCAGACGGCAATTTCGGCCAAGGCTGCGGCGCGGGGCATCGAGATTCAGAAAATAGGGCAACGTGCGTGGCTGGTCATTCGTTCCGCGATGAAAGACTATGAGCCTAAGACCGATCTTCAATTTCGATTCTGGTGGACTATTGAGAATCGCGGCCGTTTGACGGCGCGAATTCTGGAGACACAGTGCAGATACGAGCTGGTGGAAGATGACCCGACCTGCAATCTCCCCCCAGCTCCGGCCTACCCAAGCCCGATCCATCTCGATGGATTTCTCATTCCCCCGGAAGAGATTCAAGAGTATTTCACCAACCTCCACAGGACAGACGGAAAAATTGTCGTGCCGCCACTGCCGATTGGGGATTTGGACAGAATCAAGGATGGCACATTGCATCTGCGGGTTTATGGGTACGTCAAGTACATCGATGGCCTTGAAGAAGAGCGGGAATCTCGATTCATCGAGTACTACGCGGTGTCCAGCGACAGCCGGGTTCGCGGTGGTGGTTTTCGTTCCTTGCTTGGCGCTCCACACGAATATACAAAGTGCACCTAAAAACCGACACTACCGAAACCTTGGCTTGTTTGACGAAAGAAAACTCTAAGGTACGCTAATGCGATGGCATACGTTTCGAACGACCTGACACACTTCATCGGGCGCTCGTTGGCATCCGATCATCTCCGATATGAGCTTCTCTGCAAGATTATTCGCGATGGTGTACTGCTCGATCCTTCGCAAGTAGCGCGGAGGGATCCGATTTTTCGAGTCGTAATTCCGGGGAATCCCGCAGACGGAGTGGAGTATTCTTCATACCCAAATGTTCGGCACGATCTTGGATCTAAACTCAGCGACAATGCGCTTGTTCAGTTCGAGATCGTCTGCTTCTGTGACATCCCGCTGGAAGAACTCGCGATTCACTGTTCCAAGTACGGACGCTTCGGGCTGGCGTTCTCGAAGCCGTTTCTCGTTGCACAAGGAGCGTCTCCGGTTATGTACATTCCAAAACCCGGTTCATTTGAAATAACACTTCGGGAGCACCACTCAACGTCTGGCGAATTGCACTATGAGGAGCACAAGAGTGGAGATCGGGCTGCCCTTATCGATGAGGTTTTCGGATTTCACAATCAACTCTCATACATTCGTTATTCGGCACTGGAACGTGCTTTTCCCCTGGCCTCGTCAGTTGACGAGGTTAACGACATTGTCAAGAATCTCCGGACGACATTGTTCTATCAAACCGCAATTGAGGCATTTATCTTCGGCCATCTAAAGTTCTTTGATCCCGCGTTGCCGCCTGATCACATCGACAACTATTACATGGAGCGAGAGTGGCGCGTGGCCGGAACCGTAAAGTTCCAGGCTACGAACGTCCAGCGGATGTTTGTTTCTCCGGCATTTGCTGATCAGGCGCGACGCGATTTTCCAGAATTGGTCACTCGAATAACGACGCTATAATGGTTGCGGAAGATATAGGCTCAGCCACTAGAAACCCCAGGTTAGGCCGGAATCGTCGGGGAGAAGGGTCAGCCATTGCTCTCACACCACAGCATCAAGAAACTGGCGAGCTGTCACGATCTGCGTCGTGGCCCACGTAGAAGGAAAGTGTTTTAGATTGCCCGTGACCAAGTAATGGGCATCGGCAGCCTGTGCGCATTCCAGGAAAATGTCATCGTCGGAGTCGGAACAGGCACGCACTTTCTCGGTTGGCCTGATCCAGAGTCCCCGCTCGCGAACGGTGCGAAGCGTTCCCTCGATTTCGCTGTCACTGCGGTTGAACTGAGGACGACGGATCACTTCTTCATACTCCGCATAAATGTCGCCGCTCACGCAAAGCTGCATGTCCGGTTCAAGAACAGTCAGCAGAAACACTTCCGCAGGCGGTCCTTTGGAATTCAACAGGGCAGAAACCAGGATATTGGTGTCGAGGACAATCCGAATCATTGCTCGACAGACTGCTGGCGGTTACGCCGTGCCTTCCGTGCAGCCGCGATCTCCGCATCGATCTCTTCCGTGGAGAGCCTGTCGAGGCCGAGCCGCCTTGCGCTCTCCCAAGACTGCTGAAGCCACTCCGGGGCGGAAGCGGATGCCATCGTGCGAATGCTGATGGCTTCGTCCTCAGCAACCGAACGTCCCAGCAGGCTTTCGATGGCCATTTTCTGGTCCGGCGAGAGGTCTTTGGCCTTGTGAATCATGTGTCTAGGTCCAATTATTGATACTGTTTTCAAACTCAGAGTATAGGTCGTTTGCGACGGGTTGTCATGTGAAATTGCGCATGTCTGGGTCGTTGGGCGGAGCAGTTATCCTGCCTCTGCCGAGATTTCAACGCGGAACGCCATGCTTCAGGCGTAGCTCTTCAAATGCTTCCTCGATGGGCTGGGTGCGTCCGGCTTTCACGTCCTCATGGCCCTGCCGAATGCCTTCAACGGCTTCCTCGAAGTCCTGGCGCTCCCATTCAAGATAGGCGGCCAGCACGTCGTCGAGCGCGGCGGCGGGGTCTTGGCAATGTCGCTTGGCGTACTCGTCCAGTTGCGCCTTGCGCTCTGGTTTCAGGGGGATCATCTCCATAGTCGGCTCCATGCCTTTCAGCGTAAGAGGCCAAAAAGCGTGTGTCAAGCGCGGTCTCGCCTAGCTGGTCGGACCCTTCCTGGGGGATAACAAGGGGGTTTTCAGCAAAGCGCTCTGAAAACCCTCTTGTAGGGGGAGCCGCCTTCTTTTGGCGGCGTGGGGGGCCTCCCTCCCCGTGCGCTTGTCCCCCTTTGGGGGAAACGGGAAAGGGGGTGAGATCCTCACTCATTTTCTTGCCGAGCGGGGGAAGGTTTAAGGAAGGGGGTATCCCCATTCCTTAGCAAGCGAAAGGCTTCGATGGCCTTGAGCTTGCACGCTGCTCTGATGCTCCACTTCACGCAAATACAGAGACTGGATTTGGCTTCTGCTTCTTCTTCACGGAGTTATCCACCCCGCCGCCTTCGCCAGCGCATTTGGAACGCGCTACGGCGTCAGCGTGGATAACTCCTACCGAAAGTCGCCTTTATATATAAGAAGAGAAAATACACCAAGCTATTGAAATAGCTCGACAGGGCGCGACAATTTCTGCGCGTGTTTGTTCAGATTCTGATTTTGTTCGCTCAAAATTCCCTTGTCAAATTGAGCAAACTTGTCCAGAGTGCTGTCCATGTTTGCTCAAAAATGAGAAGTAAAAATGAACAAAGACGACCAAAAATCCAACCGAGCTGTTGATGAGAGATACGGCGTTCCTGTATATCAAAGCAACCCAAGTATCCCTTCGGAGACCGAAATAAAGCGCAGCAAACGTGCGCAAATTGGTACGGACATGAGGGGTCTCGTTGTTGATAGCGGCTCCGGCGAAATTCTTGGTCACGGCGGCGCGATGGTCTACGAGTGGGAGAGGTAGACAAGGAACGATTTGTAAAGCTCTACCTCGCTGGATTGAAGCAGGCGGCGGGCCTTTCAAAGGCGGGGTTAGCCGTGTTTGAGACCGTATATAAGCAAGTCAGGGAACGCCCTGGACAAGATACTGTGCCGCTTGATTCGTACAGTTCGAGCTTACATCCAGTCACTTACCGGCGCGGTCTGCGCGAGCTGTTAGAAAAGGAATTTTTGTTCCGCAGCCCCAACCCCGGCCTCTTCTTTGTGAACATCCGATTCATGTTCAACGGCGACCGTCTGGCGTTTGTGAAAGGCTACAAGCTAAAAAAAGAACAGCCTACATTGCCTGGGCTTGAGCTTGAGCTCACCTCCCCTGCCCTTCTCGGACCCGACAAAGCCAATTAATCCGCGATCCTGCTCAAGCCATGCTTGGCGAAAAAGTCATTGACCGCTTCTATTAACTGCTCTTGTATATCTTTATCTCTCTGTATTGCGAGCAATTTGAACTGCTTGGCGGCCTCCGGCAGGACGTGCGCCGCGAGAAATTGCCGACCTGCTCTCCCTTTTTTTCTTTCAGTGTCTGCGGGTTTGCTTGTCTGCTTGCTTGCGCGTTTGGTTTCCGCATTGTTTTCGTGCTGACCTGCTTGCGTGGTTGCGGGCAAACCTGTTTCGCGTACTGGTGTAACAGGTGCAGGAGTTACTTTCTTAATGTTGAAACTCAGGGGAGTTCGCTTACTCATGTTCGACCTCAAGCTTGCTTGCGTGTTTTCGTGTTTGCACGCATACGGGGTATGACGTTTGCGTGTTTGACAACCCATCTGAAAAGGGTATCTATCTCTGCTGCTGCCTTACTTTTAGGGTCAAACTCTTGGGCGCTGCGCCCATCATTAACCGCATGCGAGAAGGCCACCAGTTGATGCAATACAGGCTCAGCAACAGCTACACCACCGGCTGCAAGAGCCTGACGCGCTTCTTCTCCCACCTTGCCTTGAGGTGGAACAGCGTTTAGCAAGACGAAAGCGACCTTACCGGCTACGGCGGCAAGGTTTAACGTCGTTCCAATAGCATTGAGGTCAAAGGCTGAAGGACGGCAGGGAATCAAAATGAGATCGGCGGCCCGTGCAGCCGCAAGCGATGCAGCGTCCGCGTTAGGAGCGCTGTCGATAATAACGAGATCGGCGGCTTGCGCTGCGGCCTGCTCTAGCAGGCTGGGCAGCCGCGCCGCCTGCGCGGAGACTACGGCAGGGGAGGGGTTATTGCGCTTGTCGGACCAACTGGCTGCTGAGGCTTGCGGATCGAGGTCAAAGATCGCGGTATTCATGCCACGCTGCTCGGCGGCTACGGCAAGATGAATGGCGATTGTTGTTTTACCAGCTCCGCCTTTCTGGCTGATGATGGCGATTGTCTTCATGCGTGTACCTTTGCGCGTTTTTGCGTTTGTGACCCTACGCGCAAACAATCAAACAATCAATGAGATTAGAGCGATTGGGTGTGGAGTCGTGTATTGCAACCTGCTGCTCGGCAGCGAAATTGCCTCTCTCCCTTTTGTGCATAATTCTTGATTTGTGCACAGGCGGGCGTGGGTACAGCCTCAATTCGTGCAAACTCTTTTCCGCTTCGCGATTTTGGTATAGCCTCCGCCGAAACCGAAACCGGGTCGCGCATGGAAGGCGAAGGGAAAATTGCCGAGACGCTGTGCGAAGTTGCTGAGGAAGTGCCCTGGCGCAAGCTGCTGAAGCGTGAACGCGGGGCGTTCACGCAACTTTCACAAAACTCCGCTGGCGATGCGCGGGACAGTGCGTTATGCCAAAGGGCGGATGCAACCCCAACAAACGAGGTACGTATGGAAGGATTCAACGAGACAGACGGCGCGAATCTTCAGCGCGTGAAGAACGCCATGGCTGAAAGGGCCGTCAATGGCGGCGCTCTCGGAAGCCCGGATGCTGCTGCGGCTGCCGCATTCGCCGCTCTGCTGGATGCGGAAACGCGGCGCGCGGAGCTGGCCGCGAAGTCCCAGGGGCAGGAGAAAGCCCCGGCTTCACCGGCTGCCGGTGGCAGTTGGACGGAAAGCGTCGGCAATCGTGCGGGCGCTGTCGAAGCACTCGCGCCTGCCGCCTAAGCTGTTTCGGTTTCCGCCTTTTCGGTTCCCGCCAGAAACTTGACAGCGGCGGTAACTCTTATCGCCTCAATGATGGGCTGGTCGGGCGCGGACCTGTCATAGAGCTTTACGTGGTATTCGTTGATACGCTCGCAGTTGCCGTAGTTGATGGCGTGCACGACCGCGCCCAAGTGATTGCCGGTGACTTCCACCAGCATGAACGAGTAAACCAGCGTGAACGCCTTATCGAAGTTGTGGTCGTGGATGATGTTGAGGAGCGAGCTATAGGCCGGGTAGTGCGACGGCTGAGCAGCGCAGCAAATATGCAGGCGCTGTGGATGCTCCCGTACCTCATGGGCGACATAAGTACGGTCGGGCCTGAGCGGCACAACATTGTCGGTGGTGGGCTGTGCCTCGGGCCGTGTAGCCTTGTCCCTGGCCGCGTTGCCGCTCCAAAGTCTGCCGATTCCTTTTTGCTCTGTGTCGTGGCTCATCGGTCAATCCCCCTATTGTCGTGATTGTGCTCGTGGCTTCGCTCCTGCTCGCTTGAGCGCCAGAAAGAACGTGCCTTCTCCGCAATTGCTATGGCGAAGTTCCGGGCCTTTTCAGCCAGGCGCATTCCAAGGCGCTGCCACCACGTCAAGCCGTCTGCCTCAATGTTGGGTACGGCTCCCTCGGTGACTATTGCCTCGCGGAAGGGCTCGGCGGCTTCACGCATACGTTCTAGCGCGTCTTCTGGATCAGCCGGGGGCGAGCTGATGCGCTCGCGCTCGGCTTCGATAGCTTTATCAAGAGTGTCACGCTCGGCCAGGAGAGTTTGATTTTGCTCGGTTTCGCGGTTGCCCTGGGCTGCATCTCGGTTCACGTCGCCGCGTTCGCTTTGCTCCCCCCGCCGTTCCATTTCGGTCGCGGCGGGGCCTAAATGGGTGGTGGGCTCCCGCTCAATGCCACGGTCTTTAAAACTGCGATGGTCAACGCGAATGTCGGCGTTCGCCGCCGCCAAATGTTCATTGATGATGTCGGCGGCAAGCTCCCGCAGTTTTGTGACCTCCTGCGGGCCGGTTTTTCTGTCGTCCAGGATGCGCGTTTTCTTGCCTAATCCTTCGGATGTCATCTCGCGGGTGGTGAACAGAATATGCGCGTGATGATTACGCTCGTCGCCGTCTCTGCTTGGTTGGTGAATCGCCACGGACACCACGACGTTGTACCGCTCTACCAGAGCCGCCGCAAATTGCTCCGCGATGCGCTGCCGGTCGGAGGGCTCCAAGAGCGAGGGAAGGGCCAGTTCCACATCTCGTGCCAGTGTGCTGTTTTTTCGCGTCTCGGCTCGCTCCGCCGCGTTCCATAAAGCTTGAGCATCATGCGACCATGCCGGAGCATCGACCGGCGCAACGGTGAAGGTACATTCAACGCCTCGCCTGCGCGTGTAGTCATGCACAGTTTGATAGCGCTCATCCTGTAGGCGTTCGCCCAAGCGGTATGCCGCCGCCGCGACAACGGATCGGCCAGCAGACCGGCTCACGGGCTTGACGCTACAGTGATACCAGCTTGCGGTAGAGGGGGCGCTCATAACGCACGCGCCTCCAAGGGGTCGCAGGGGGCGAAGCCTCCCGCCGTGGTGCAGGGCGCGGAAGCCCTGCCGCGCATCCAACCGGCGGACGGTTGGGAAGGGGTCAAGGGGAGCGGGTCGCCTCCCTTTGTCGTGATGGAACGGCGATGCGTTCCCGGCATCCAACCGGCGGACGGTTGGGCAGGGGTCGAGGGGGAGCGGGTCGCCTCTCCTCGTGGGGTGCAGGGGCAAGGTCCCCGCCGCACGCAAACTTTAGTTTGCATAAGTGCGCCCTTCGGGCTTCCTATCCACGCAGTTCGGCCTGGCATTGGACTCTGAAAAATTGAGTGCTTTTGTTCTTACTCTCGCTATAGTGGCGTTCTGTTTTTGGCAACAAAGAAACCGCTCTCACATGCAAATGCTCCCGAGAAACGAATCCAGGACAGAACCAGAAGAAAATTTGTCCCAAGCTCCCGCTTCACGAGCATTAGCTGTCAGGGGAACGAGAATGACTGACAACAAACTGATCCGGCTTATTGAGAAGCGAGACGCCGTCAACGCCCGCATTAAACTGGAGCAGAACAAACTCCGCTCGGACGAGCGAAGAAGGGACACTAGGCGCAAAGTTCTTGCTGGCGCAACGGTTTTGGAGTGGGCGAAAAGAGACAGCGAATTTTCGTCCCGGCTGATGACAGAATTGAAAAACTTCCTGTTGCGGGACGGGGACAGGGAGCTTTTTGGCTTGCCACATATAGCCCAGCCGAAAGGCGAGACTAGTTGAGCGCGACGATGTCTCGGAAGAACGGGTAAAAGGTCGTTAGAGCCAGGACGAGCATCCCATATACTCCACAGAGTACGGGAGGGGCGGTTGGGCATTGAGTCAGGTCAAACCATCGGGTCTGACGGTGTTTTACACAGAGACATCAGGAACCAGCTCCGGCACATGCTGGCAACTCCTCGCTTCAAAAATGCAGAAACGCAGGCCGACTTCCTGGAACTTGTCGTGGGAAGAGCATTGCAGGGAAAGCAGACGCGGGGCAGTGATATCGCGAAGGCACTTTTTGAGCACAAGGACGAAATCAATGTCCGCTCGAATGCAAACCATCTGCGCAAAACCCTGGAGAGATACTACTCGCAAGAAGGAATCGAAGACCTGGTATTGATCGCTCTACCTAAGCCGCCGAGGGAGAGGAGCGTGAAACTGCCGGAAGGCGTAGCTTATACACCGGAGTTTTTTTACAATCCGAGGCACGCCGTAGCGAAAGCGATCAGGCTAGGCGACTACCATCTGATTCGAGGAACATATGAGGATTCGGCCAGCGCGGCAAGATACTTTGTCGGGGCGCTAGACAACGCGCCAGGAACCGTTCGCGCTGCCCTCGGGGTTGCCGAGGCTCTTTGCACTGCCCTCAACTGGAGCCACGATGGCATTACTGAAGCCGAGGTTACCATCATCGTGGATACCGTGGCGGCGACACTAGACAATGTCGCTCAAGAGGCTCGGTAAGCGTACGGCCTGACCCGCCTGTTTAAATTCAGTGGATTTGCTACACCATACCCATTGAGCAATCGAGTGGGCAGAGCGAGAGTGTCCACTCCCAACAGAATGGACACGGTGATGACGATGACTACGGAGCACTTGCCCCTCGCCCCTCTGACCGAAGGGCGTGGGATGACGCCCTCATTGCCCGCCCCCAAGCGCACGACCCGGCAGTGGTCATATGAGAAGAAGCGGCGAGTAGTGGAGGAGACGATGCAGCCTGGGTCATCGGTCTCCATTGTGGCGCGGCGGCACGATATCAATGCGAACCTGGTGTTTGCGTGGCGCAAGCTCTACCAGGAGGGCCGCCTTGGGGTGAAGGCAGATGAGCAGAGTTTCATTCCGGTGGGCGTCGTGGGTAGTCAGAGCGGTGTCCTGGCTCCCGCTCCCGTTTCCGCTCCACGGGTGGCTGGGCTGATTGAGCTGGCGCTTCCAGGAGGCATCACTCTGCGGGTGGATAGCCGGATCGAGGAGCCGGTGCTGCGCCGCGTATTGCGCGCGGTGAAGAGCTGCGCATGATGCAGCTGGCTGCGGGCACGCAGGTGTGGCTGGCGTGCCGCCCGACAGATATGAGAAAGGGCTTTAACGGCCTTGCCGCACAAGTAAAAAACGTACTGCTTGCCGACCCGTTCTGCGGCCATGTATTCGTGTTCCGTGGCAAGCGCGGGGATTATGTGAAGGCGCTTTACTGGGATGGCATTGGCCTGTGCAATCCCTCTACAGAAAACCCACAGTATAGTCTTTGAGCCTCGGCAGGTCTGTTATCCGTGGCACCGCTGGTATGGTCGTAGTGTTTTAACGCGCAAGGCTGGCGGCGCCCATGCTGA
>Ga0182016_10003907_pt1 | contig 16758 bp, 12 predicted proteins | sample 712S2MmetaG_FD_120491 | JGI IMG/M metagenome (GOLD analysis project Ga0182016, IMG submission 120491) | Permafrost microbial communities from Stordalen Mire, Sweden - 712S2M metaG | ecosystem: Environmental > Terrestrial > Soil > Wetlands > Permafrost | place: Sweden: Stordalen | collected...
AACCATAACGCGAATATTCGCTTCCTATCACACATAGGCGCCTATGCCTCAAGTCAGCGATGCGCAAGGAATCGTATGCGTCGGATACCGACATCCACATCCCGGCTTCATCTCCACACAGGCTTCACATTTGACGACGCGTCCCAGGCGGCGGAATACCTGAAAGCGCTGGGCGTATCCCATATTTATTGCTCGCCATACCTTCAGGCTGCTCCGGGAAGCATGCATGGTTACGATGTCGTGGATCACCAAAAGGTGAATGAAGAACTCGGTGGTGTGGGCGGGCATGCCCGGTTCAGCCAGAAGCTTGAGGAACTGGAGTTAGGGCAAGTGTTAGACATAGTTCCCAATCATATGGCCATCGGACCGAATAACCGATACTGGTGGGATGTATTGGAAAATGGCCCATCCAGCAGATTCGCGACTTGGTTCGATATCGATTGGCATTCAGTTGAAGTGAAGCTGCAAAACAAGGTTCTGATTCCGGTCCTTGGCGATCAATATGGGCGAATTCTGAGTGCGGGACAAATTAAGGTTGAGCATAATGGTGAGCGGTTTCAAGTGCGCTACCTTGACAACCTTTTCCCTGTGGCTCCGCGATCCCTTTCAGCCCTGTTATCAAAGGCCGCGGATTACGCGAACAACGACACACTTAACTTTATCGGCGACAGCTTTGCGCGATTGCCGGCTCCGGAGTCGACCGACCGGCAATTTGCCATGGCCAGGCATCGCGACAAATCTGTGATCTATGGCCTCCTGAATCGGCTATGTGAAGAGGAACCCAAAGTAGTTTCGGCAATTGAAAGATCTGTGAATGAGCTGAATGAGAATCACGACGCTCTGGATGAGTTACTGAATCAGCAGCAATATCGACTGGCATACTGGCGAACCGCCGATCAGGAGCTTGGCTACCGGCGATTTTTCGACATCAATACTCTTATCGGCCTGCGGATGGAACGTGCGCATGTCTTCGAGGCGACGCATTGCAGGATTCTGGAATGGCTGGCGAACGGCGTCCTCGACGGAGTGCGTGTTGATCATCCCGATGGATTGCGCGACCCGCAGGAGTATTTCGAAAGGCTGCGAAAACGTGCTCCGGACGCGTGGATCATCGGCGAGAAAATCCTTGAGCCAGGAGAATTCCTGCGCGAAGACTGGCCCATTGATGGTACCAGCGGCTACGACTTCCTGAATGTTTGTAACAATCTGATTGTCTATGAAAACGGAATGAAAGAACTAACGGCAATCTACAGCGAGTTCACGCGCGAACCAATCGACTTCGAGGTTGTGGCACACGATAAGAAACTTAATGTTCAGCAAGAGACGCTGGGGAGCGATGTAAATCGGTTGACAAGCCTCTTTGTGGAGATATGCGAGAGCAATCGGGACCGGCGCGACTATACACGGGCAGAGATCCGAAGGGCAATCCGCGAGGTCGCTTCTTGTTTCGCCGTGTATAGATCGTATGTGATCCCCGCGCGGAATCAGATTATGGAAGAAGATCGCATTCAAATCGAGACCGCAATTGCCGAAGCTAAGAAGCGGAGGCAAGACATTGATGCCGGCCTGTTCGATTTCATTGCCGATGTGATGACGTTGCGTGTGCGTGGAGAAATGGAAACTGAATTTCTTCTGCGCTTCCAGCAGTTCACATCTCCGGTGATGGCTAAAGGAGTTGAGGACACCGCGCTCTACTGCTTTAACCGGATGATCGGTTTGAATGAAGTTGGAAGCGCGCCGGGAAACAACGGGATTACCATTGGCGGGTTTCACGATTATTGTGCAAAGATGCTGGCTACGCACCCGTTGTCGATGAACACACTTTCAACCCACGATACGAAACGTGCCGACGATGTGCGCGCGCGCCTGGCGGTGTTCTCCGAAATCCCGGCGCGTTGGCGGACAGTGTTATATCGTTGGTCGCGTCTAAATGCGCCTTTTCGAACAGGGAAGTTCCCCGACCGCAACACAGAGTACTTTCTCTACCAGACGCTTGTTGGAGCGTGGCCAATTAACCGGGATCGCCTGGTTACCTATATGGAAAAGGCGACGCGCGAGGCCAAGCAACAAACTAGCTGGACGCAACAGAACAAAGAATTTGAAGATTCGCTGCGAATGTTCATCGAAAAGATCCTCGAGTCAAGTGACTTTATTACGCAACTTGATAGCTTTGTCCAGAACATAGTGCATGCAGGCCGCATTAACAGTCTGGCCCAGACCTTGTTGCGGTACACGGCGCCAGGCATACCGGACACATATCAAGGCAGCGAATTGTGGGACCTTAGCCTGGTCGATCCGGACAATCGCCGGCCGGTTGATTATGGCGCGCGGAAACAAATGCTGAGCGAACTTCAGAGTGGCATCGACGTTGGGGAGATAATGCTAAGAATGGATAGCGGGTTGCCGAAACTATGGACCGCCCACAAAGTCCTGTGCCTGCGTCGCGATCATCCCGAGTGGTTTGATGCGCAGTCATCATATAGCCCAATCATCGCGGAAGGATCTAAGAGCGATCATCTGGTGGGATACCAGCGGGGTGAGTCGGTGGCTGTGTTAGTTCCGAGGTGGCCGCTGAAGCTGCATGATAATTGGTCCTCGACGACGGTCGCATTAATGTCGGGCAAGTGGAAGAATATTCTCACCAACGAGATAGTCATGGGAGGGCGTTTGCGCGTACAGACACTGCTGCAGCGCTTTCCAATTGCCCTGTTGACGCGGGAGGCGGAGTAACGATGCATCGCTTTGAGGTGTGGGCGCCGCTGCCGAAAAACGTAGCAGTGCAAATGAACAACAAAGCACTGGCGATGCAAGGCCCCGATGAACAGGGATGGTGGCGTCTCGATGTTGACGAAGCCGCGATGGGCACGGACTATGGCTATTCAATTGATGAAGACAAGCAATGTTACCCCGACCCGCGCTCCCAATGGCAGCCAGACGGAGTCCATGGAATGTCGCGCGTCTACGACCAGAATTCCTTCGCTTGGACCGATGCGTTGTTTCGGCCGCATTCACTAGAGACGGGTGTGATCTATGAACTTCACATCGGGACATTCACTCCCGAGGGTACTCTGGATGCGGCGATCGGCAAGCTCGACTACCTGGTAAACCTCGGCATCACGCATGTCGAATTGATGCCCGTGGCCTCATTCGATGGCAATCACGGTTGGGGCTATGACGGCGTGGCGTTGTTCGCAGTCCATGAGCCATACGGAGGCCCGGATGCCTTGAAGCGTTTTGTGGATGCAGCCCACGCCATGCGGCTTTCCGTTGTGCTCGATGTCGTTTACAACCATTTCGGTCCGGCGGGCAATTACACAGGCAAGTTTGGTCCCTATCTTGTGGATTCGCATCGGACACCATGGGGCAGCGCCGTCAACCTTGAAGACGCTGGGTCGCTTCAGGTGCGAAGGTTCTTTTGTGACAACGCGCTCATGTGGCTGCGTGATTTTCATATCGACGGATTAAGGCTGGACGCAGTTCACGCATTCATAGACCGATCGGCAATTCACTTTCTTGAACAACTGTCACTTGAGGTGGATTCCCTGAGCACGTCTGTGGGACGGCGGCTCTTGCTGATTGCGGAAAGCGATCTGAACGATCCAAGAATTGTGACACCGCGAGAAGAGGGCGGGCTGGGCATGGATGCACAATGGAGCGATGATTTCCATCACGCGCTCTTTGCAGTCCTAAATCGCGAGCCGGCCACAGGTTACTATAGCGACTTTGGCAAGTTGAGCCAGTTGGCAAAAGCAGTGGAACAGACCTTCGTGTACGACGGGATCTATTCGAAGTTTCGAAACAGGGTACATGGCCGCCCGGTAAACAGTATTTCGCAACAAAGGTTTCTGGGCTTTATCCAGAATCACGACCAAATAGGCAATCGCGCGTTAGGAGATCGCATCGCGGAGTCAGCAGGTTTCGATCGTGCAAAGATTGCGGCCGCGGTTGTGTTGATGAGCCCATTCATTCCTCTCCTGTTTCAGGGCGAGGAATGGGCAGCCTCTACACCCTTTCAATACTTCGCCGGCCATGACGATAAGGAATTAGCGCGACTTGTCTCCGAAGGGCGCAAGAAAGAGTTTGCTGCATTCGGATGGAATCCGGAATCCATTCCAGATCCAGAAAGCCGCGACACCTTTATCCGGTCGAAACTCAATTGGGGCGAGGTCCATGAGAAAGAGCACGAGGAGATGCTTGACTGGTATCGCGAATTGATTCGCTTGAGGCGGAGCACGCCATCCTTGAATAATGGCGAACCAGGCCATGCGAGGATTTCCTTTAGCGAGGAAGGGAAGTGGTTCTCCATGGAACGCGGCGACATTTCAGTCAACCTCAACCTGGGAGTCGCAGTGCATCCGTTTCAGATGCCGGAAGGCGCACAGATCATCCTTGGATCGCGCGGAATCATGAGCGTGCAAAATGGAGTTTTGCCCCTTCCGCCAGATACGGTCGTCGTTATCGCTCGTGGCGGCACGCGGTAGCATCGCCGACTGCTACGCGGCATTTCGGAAACAAGCACTACTTGCTACCGCTCTATGCGGCCGTATCGGCAGGGGTGGCTACTAATTGGGGAGACTCGTCCAATGGCTCCGGGACGGCGGGCTTGGGTTCGACGTGTGCGCCGGCTTCGGCTATCGCGTCGGCCAGAGACGTAGATATGTGGAGGCGTTCGGTGCGGCTGATCATCTGCGCCGCTCTTGTGGGATCTTCGTTGAAATGCCAGATTCCGATGACGATTTTCAGGGTCGGGTTGGCGGAGCGCAGGCTGCGGAAAATGCGGTGCGCGCGAGCCATGGCTACAGGCGGCATTCCGGAAATGAAAACGATGTCGGGCTTCTGCTCGGTGACCGTGGTGACAGTCTCGTCGATACGCTGGACGGGAATGGACGTAGCGTGAAATCCCGCCTGGTCCAGGACTTGCGCCAGCATGGTGGATATCAGCTCGTCGGAGCCGTCGCGGACGGGGATGACGAAAAGTTTGGGGGAGCCGGCGGGGTTAGCGGAATTCGCTGGCTCCACGGAATCCGATGCGGTTTGGGCTCGTTCATACCGTTCTTCAAGCGCGCGGAAGCCCAATTCATCCACCATTTCCGAGGTGCTGGTACGGATGAAGCGGACAGTAGACTCTTCAAGCTTTCCTTTTTGCCGTTCAATTTCAACCAGGGTGAGAGCTGGAATAAGGATAGAGTCATAGACGGCGGCGAGGGATTCGCTTTTCAGGGAGCTCTCCAGGATGTTGACAGCCTCACGTTTGTCGTGAGCGAGCATCCGCTGGAAGAAGCTTGTGTAGGGCGCGATAACGGGCTGATCGCCGAGGAGGACTTTAAGGAACCCAAGAGAGGGGACGTGACTGCCAATGACGACCAGGCAGACGGTTAGAGGGATGGAGAGAATGAGTCCGACGGGACCCCAGATGAGTGTCCAGAAAGCAGCAGCGATGAGAACTGCGAGCGAGGAAAGGCCGGTATGTTTTCCGTAGACGTGGGGTTCGACATAGCCAGTGGCGATTTCGAGAACGACAAAGACAGCAATGATTTCGACCGAATGCCCCCATCCCGGAAAGACAGCAAGCGAGAGCACTGTAGGGGTGAGCGCGGCAATCGGCGATCCAATGTAGGGAATGAACCGGCAGAGGGCGGCTAGCGCTGCGAAGAGAACAGCATCCGGTAGTCCAATGAAGTAAAGCGCGATGCCGACAAGGGCTCCATAGGAGATGTTGACTGTAACTTGGAGGAGGAAGTAGCGCGAGATGCGGCGGCCAGCGTCGTTCATGGCCTGGGTCATGACTGAGAGGTTACCGTCACCCGAGAGGCGAATGAGGCGGTTGCGAAGATCCTCGCGCTGGAGCAGGACGAAGAAGGTGAAGACGACGGCGAGCAGCGCGGTCGTCAGCGGCTCCAGAATTCCGCCGAGCTGGTCGAGGCGTCCGGTAGGGCGGCCAACTTCGCGGACATGCATGGGGTGGTCCGGCGTCGAGCCCACTGGACTGTCCTCACCCTGACCGGGAGTCGGAACGGCGCCGGTGGAGTTTGCAATGCCAAGTTCCTCACTGATCTTCTGGATCTCCCGTTGGGCGCGGCTATAGGCCGAATTGCTGGGACTGTGAAGAGTCTGCATTTTCTGCGCAATGTTTCCACCGTACGTGGGCAGGTTGCTGGCGATGGCGACAAACTGGGTAAAGAGCGTCCATGTAGCCACCAGCAGGAGACCCGCGAAGGCAAGGATTACGCACAAGGCGGCGATGGGACGCGGAAGTCGAAGGCGCTCGAGGAAGCCGACAACAGGGGCGAGCAGGAAGGTAAATAAAATGGCAAACCCAAGAGGAAGCAGGAGAACTTTGGCCAGAAACAGGACGGCGATGCCGAGAACCGCTATGGTGGTGAACCAGAGTTGGGTAAGCATACGATGAGAAGCGGAGAGGTTCATCGGTTCTCCCAGAGGGGTGAAATTCAAAACGCCTGGAAGTGAGATGCCTATAAAACGGTCCAAACGTCATTCGAACCGCGAAGAAAGGCCTAAGGGGAAGATTTGCTAAATATATACTCCAACGTCCGATAACGGATATTCTGTATAGTCGACTTGCGTGATCTCACTTTTCTCTAGGAACGCTGGGAAACGATCCGTCCCACCGCTGCAATTGCCTTCTCACGCGCTTCCCTTGTCGCGCTCCCTCCCATCAAATAAGCGGCAATCAAGATGGGCGGCTTACTCGGTGGCCAGAAGATCCCGATGTCTCCGATAGCTCCGTTGTCGCCGGTCCCCGTCTTGTCTCCCGCTCGCCAATTGGGCGGTATCCCAGCACGCAGCCTGTTTCCGCCGGTTGTGCTCTTCTCCAGCCAGTTCGTTAGTTGACCCCGGCTTCGAGCCGACAAGCCGTCTCCCAAAAGCAGCTTGTGCATCGAGTCCACCATCGCCGCGGGGCTCGTGGTATCCCGAACATCGCCGGGTAAGGCACTGTTCAGTTCCGGTTCCTTGCGGTCCAGACGAGTAACCTGGTTCCCAAGCGAGCGAATAAACGCCGTCAAGCCCGGTGGCCCGCCAATTTGCGCCAGAAGCAGATTCGCCGCAGTGTTGTCACTGACCGCGATAACCGCTGCGCAAAGATCCTCGACAGTCATCGCCCCCTGAGCTATATGCTCCCGCGTGACCGGTGCGTATTCAAGCAAGTCATTCTGTGTATATTGGATAGGCCGCTTTAGATCTTCTTTTCCAGCATCCACGGCCTTCAAAATGCACGCCGCCAGCATGAATTTGAAGGTGCTGCACATAGCGAACAACTCCGATTCCCGGTATCCGAGTCTCCGCCCGGTTCCAGTGTCGAATGCTGAAACACCCAGGCGACAGCCAATACTCCGCTCGACCGCAGCGAAACCTGCGTCGCTGGTTGATTCCTGCGCGCCAAGCGCAAACAGCGGCGGCTCCAACGCACAGACCGCCAGCATCGGCAACAGAGTACGCCGTGACAACATTAATGAATTCATAGCGATAAAGAAAAAAGCAGGAAAGTTCTTTACATCTTGTAGCGGCCCAGGTCCTCATCGTTCAAGCCCTCCAGCCAACCCCGCAACTGTTCAGCTGTAGGACCCTCTGGTGGACCCGTCGTATTCAATTTGGCGGACTGCATTACTTGTTCGGAGACGTAAATTGGGCAATCGGCACGCAACGCCAGCGCGATCGCATCCGATGGCCGCGCATCGATGGTGATATTCTCTTCCCCCTGCCGCAAAAACATCACTGCCAGAAACGTATCGTTCTTAAGCTCATTGATCACTACGCGTTCCAGCTTGGCATTCAAGTGATGGATAATGTTTCTTGCCAGGTCATGGGTCATCGGCCGCGCGGAGGCAATCTTCTCAATCTCGTCAGATATCGCCTTCACTTCGAAAAAGCCAACCCAGATGGGCATCACCGTTTCTGAAGAAACATCCTTGAGAACGATAATCGGCATGTTGGTGGAGGGGTCCATCATCAGCCCACGAATTCTCACCTCAATATCCATGATTGCCTTCTTCCGCGCTTCTTTCTTACTTTAGACGCTTTCGCCTACCAGGCTGTTCGGATGAGTAGCAGTAATTTTTACCTGCTGGTAGCTGCCCGGTGCTGGCGCGATTGGCTGCCCACACGAAAAATTTACAGGCTTGTTCTGGCTGCTGCGCCCGGTTACCTGCCCCCGTGCCGGATTCATACCCTCAACCATCACTTCCATGACTTCCCCTAAATGCCTGGCATAATTGATCCGCTGAATCTCTCGCTGCCTATCAAGCAATACTTGAAGCCGTTGCGACTTTTCCACATCCGGGATTGAATCGATCATCGTCAATGCCGGCGTGTTGGGTCTTCCAGAGTATTTGAAGCCGAACACGCAATCGTATTCCACCTCGGCCAAAAGGTCCATCGTCTGAATAAAATCCTCCGCGGTTTCGCCCGGAAATCCTACGATGATATCCGTCGAAAGCGAAATCGACCGCTTGGCCGCTTTGATCCAGGAGATCCGCTCCAGGTACCACTCCGGCGTGTATTCCCTGTTCATCCTCTTCAGCACTCGCGCTGACCCTGATTGCACCGGCAGGTGAACGTGGTCGCAAAGCGTCGGATAAGCGTCGATCGCCTCGACAATGTCGCGGGTAAAGTGTCGCGGATGGCTGGTCGTAAACCGCACACGCCGAATTCCACCCACCTGGCCCACTGCCACCAGCAGTTCCGCGAAGGTCATCTTCCCATCAGGATCGCGGTAACTATTTACGTTCTGCCCCAGCAACTGGATCTCGGTATAGCCCAGGTCCGCAATCCGCCGCGCCTCTTCCAGCACGGAAGAAGAAGTCCGGCTCCGCTCCTTGCCCCGCGTATATGGAACTACACAATACGCGCAGAACTTGTCGCATCCCTCAATGATCGTGATGTAGCCCCGGTAGGGGTTTTGCCGCGAGGTGAACTCGGTCTCAAAGGCCTCGTCGGTCTGCCGGTCGTCGAGACCGGTGATGCGTGTCTCTCCGGCTTCCAGCCGCGCAAGCATCTCAGGCAGTTTGCGGTAGGAGGCCGATCCTGAAACCAGCGACACGTAAGGCGCCCGCTCAAATATCTTTTCGCCTTCCTGCTGCGCCACGCAGCCCAGCACGCCAAAGCGCTTCCCGGCTTTGTGCAGCTTTTTATAGTCGTTCAGGCGGTTAAAGACCTTTTGCTCAGCTTTGTCGCGGATGGAGCAGGTGTTGTAGAGGATCAGCCCCGCGTCCTCTTCCAACTCAACCTGCCGGTAGCCCTCATGCAGGAGTGTGCCAATCACCTTCTCCGAGTCATGGGCATTCATCTGGCATCCGAATGTCTCAAGGTAGAAGGTTTTATCGGTTGCCATAACAATTCTGAGTATAGCGTGATTTGAGTCACACCTGTTCGCAGATGAACACCAAACTCCACAATCGGACAGTTACAGCGCGTAGCATTTCCTTTTAATGAATGCATTCAATAACTTGGCATGAGTGTTTCTGGCACCCAGCGTGCAGTTCCCCGTCCAGCACCACGGACCGGACCGATCCATCCGCAACTCCGAACCATCTCAGAGAACGAGGGCGTGCCATGCAGACAGTGCTTCAGGACATTCGTTACGGTTTCCGGCAGCTGATCAAGTTGCCGGGCTTCACGCTCACTTCTGTTCTTTCCCTGGCGCTGGGTATCGGCGCGACCGCGGCGGTTTTCAGCGTCGTTTGGGGATTCCTGGTGGATACATACCCCTACGCGAACGCCGATCGCATGGTGCATTTGCGCGCCGACACAGGCAAGGGCCAGCCGAACGGCATGGGTCTGACTGCCGGGCAGTGGCAGGAGATTCGCAAGTCTCCGGTGGTTGAAGATGCCTTCCTCGCCGACGAGTGGAACCTGACCGTTACCGGCGCGGATTTGCCGGAAGACGTCAATGCCGAATACTTCAGCTCGAACGCCTTCGACTATTTCGGCGTGCCTGCCGCGCTTGGTCGCGGACTACACCCCTCCGACGCTATCGATGGCCAGGACCCGCAGCCGGTCGCTGTGCTCAGCTACAAGTTCTGGCAGCGGCACTACGCGGCTGACCCGGCGGTGGTTGGCAAGACCATCCAGCTAGTCCACAAGGACTACACGATTGTCGGCGTTGCCGCAAAGCGGTTCACCTGGGACGATGCCGATGTCTACCTGCCCAAGAAGATCACGCAGGATGTTGTGCCGGCATTCTATGTGGGGGTGCGCCTGAAGCCGGGGGTCGCCAGGGAAGCCGCTCAATCGGTGCTCGATCCCCTCATTCAGGGCTTCGCCAAAGCTACACCCAAGCATTTCCCGACCACCCCCTTTCACTTGCGACTGCGCGGTTTCAACGACGACTTCCTGGAGCAACTGGGCGGAATCCCCTACCTGCTGTTCGGCGCAGTCTCCCTGCTCCTGCTCATCGGCTGCGGCAATGTCTCCATTCTGCTACTGGCGCGCGCCACCAACCGAGCCCAGGAGTTCGCCGTGCGCTCTGCGGTCGGTGCAAGCCGCATGCGTCTGGTTCGTCAACTCCTCACCGAGGCGCTGCTGCTCTCTCTGTCCGGCGCGGCCCTGGGAGTGCTCATCGCATACAAAGCTCTGGACTGGATTGTCGACAACCTTCCGCAAAACTCCATCCCGCACGAGGCTGTCTTCCACATCAACCTGCCAGTCCTCCTCTTTTCGGTTTCCGTAGCGGTCGCTACCGGCGTTCTGTTTGGATTGTGGCCGGCGCTCCAGGTTTCCAAACCAAACGTAAGTTCCATCATGCAATCCGGCTCGCGCAAGGTTGCCGGCAGCGTCACCGGCCGCAGATTCCACGGCGCGCTCATCGCCACGCAGCTTGCGCTCACTCTCCTGATGCTCACCACCGCCGGCGCGGCCATCGAAGGCTTCCTGCAATTGCTCCACATCCATCTGGGATACGACCCGCACAACATCATGTCGGTCGGCATTCCCGTGCATGAAGGAACATACAAAACCTGGGCCGAGCGGGCGGCCTACTTCGAGCGGCTGCGCTCCGCGGTTGCAGAGGTGCCGGGCGTCACCATGGCGGCTATCTCGACCAACGCCACACCGCCGAATAATGGTCGCAACTCGCACTTCGAAACGCTGGGTAAGCCCTCTGGAAACGAACAGGACGCGCGCCTCAACTTTGTCAGCCAGGAGTATTTCCCCGCTCTCCGGATCGCAATGGCGCAAGGCCGTCTTTGGGATGCAACTGAGAACCACAATGCAGCCCCGGTAGTGGTCATCAACCAGAAGCTTGCCCGGCGGTACTTCCCCAACGAGAACCCCATTGGCCACTCCCTCAAGTTCCCTGAGTTCGTGGCAACGCCTCCATTCAACCTGGCTGCATCCGGAGCCACTGGAAATCTCCTCATCATAGGCGTAATCGAGGACAAGCTCGACGACGGTCTCGATAAGCCGGTACTCCCCGAGGCCTTTGTCCCCTATACGATGTACATGCGCATGGGCACGCAAATCCTGGTGCGAAGCTCCGGCCCTCCCCTAGCTCTGCTCCACGAGGTCAGCGCCAAAGTCAACTCCATCGACCACGATCAGCAGACCAATAGCCACGTCGAAGACCTGGAGCACTGGATATCGGACGAGCCCGAATTTGCGCGCGGCCGCCTGCTTACATGGATTTTTGGAGGCTTTGCGGTGCTGGCGCTGCTGATGTCCGCCGTGGGCCTTTACAGCGTGGTCTCCTACTCCGTCGTGCAGCGAACGAATGAGTTTGGCATTCGCATGGCGCTCGGCGCACCCCGCGCTCATTTGCTGCGCATCGTCTTCTCGTCGGTTCTGGCCAGCGTGGGAAGCGGTGTTTTGGTCGGTCTCACCCTTAGCCTTGCGCTGGGCAAAGTAACGGCGCACTGGTCGGCGGACAGCCACGCAACAACGCGCGATCCGTTGCTGCTGCTTGCTTCGGCGATAACGCTGCTTCTGGTTGCCACCATCGCCTGCCTTGTGCCTGCGCGCCGTGCCGCGCGAACCGACCCAATGATTGCAATTCGCGCGGAATAACCTGCAGCGGGCTGTGTTGGGCGACCTCACCGCAGCCCTGTATGCAGGTAGGCCAGCAAGGCGGCCATTTGCTCGTCGTCAAACCGACCTGCAAAACCGGGCATCATCCCTCGGCCTGTCAAGACATTTTGTCGCACCGCCGCATCCGTCGCTGCAATACCGCTCGGCAAATTCTTGTGTTCAAAAACGCCGTGCAGATCCGGAGGGACTTTCTTCAACGCGAGATCGTTGTCTTCGTGGCAGTGGGCGCAGCGTACCTGGTAGAGGTGCTTCCCTTCCGATTGTTGCGAAGTAAGTTCCGGCGCCGAGTGGCAGCCTGCCAAAACAAATCCAAGGCCGGCTGCCAACACAACGCAGAACCTGCGAGAGCCGAATGATCCCATGCCGCAGACCGGCTACGCTTTCTGGGCAAACTGCCCGCTAACGTAGTCCCAGTTCAGCACCTGGAAAAAGGCCTTCACGTAATCCGCGCGCTTGTTCTGGTACCTCAAATAGTAGGCGTGCTCCCAAACATCCACGCCGATCACGGGCTTATGTCCCGCGGTCAGCGGGCTATCCTGGTTCGGCGTTGACTCAATCGCCACGGTTCCGTCCGGCATCTTTACCAGCCAAGCCCAGCCGCTTCCAAACACATGCATCGCCGCATCGGTCAGCTTGTCTTGAAAGCTGGCCAGCGTCCCGAACTTCGCGTCGATCGCCTTGGCCAGTTCGCCGCTAGGCGCCGATCCACCCTTGCCCAGAGTCGGCCACCAGAACGAGTGGTTGGCGTGGCCTCCACCGTTATTCCGGACAACCGCCCGCGCTGTCTCAGGCAGGCTAGCCCAGTTGATCACAAGATCGTTTAATGTCTTCCCTGCCAACTCAGGGTGCGCAGCCACAGCCGCATTCAGGTTGTTCACGTACGCCTGGTGGTGTTTGTCGTGATGCAGATGCATGGTCTCCGCATCAAAGCTCGGCTCCAGCGCCTCATACGCGTAGGGCAAGGCAGGCAGCGAAAAAGGTCCTGTCGCCGGTGCCGCCGGGCCTGAACCGACGATTCCGCTCTGAACGTTTTCCGCACTCAAGTTGTCGGTGAGAAACACGGCGCCGGCTAGCGCGCCCAACTGTAGCATGGCAGTCCTGCGATCGATGAATGTCATGGGCGATGTCATGGGGAAATCCTCCAAGGGTTCACTTAAGCGATGACGTGCCGGCGAATTCCGGCGCAGAAGTTCGCAACCTCAGTCTGAGCGGAAGGGGCGGCAGGGGTCAAGTATGCTGGAGTCATGCCGCTTCCCTCTTTAGCCCAGATTCGCGAAGCTCAGGCCATCGTCTATCGCCGCATGCCGCCGACACCTCAGTACTCCTGGCCGCTCGTCAACCAGCGTCTCGGCGTAGAGGCTTGGATAAAGCATGAGAACCACACCCCCGTCGGCGCATTCAAACTGCGCGGCGCGCTGGTCTACATGGATTGGCTCAGGCAGGAGCAACCCGAACTCAAAGGTGTAGTAGCGGCCACGCGCGGCAACCATGGCCAGGGCGTAGGCATGGCCGCGCGCCTTGAAGGTCTACAAGCAGTGATCGTCGTCCCCCATGGCAACAGCAAAGAAAAGAACCGCGCCATGCTAGCTCAGGGCGTCGAGTTGATCGAGCAAGGTCAAGACTTCCAGGAGTCGCTCGAATTCGCTCGCCGGCTTGCGGTTGAGAGGGGCTTCGCCATGGTCGACTCCTTTCACGAGCGCCTGGTGATGGGCACAGCCACATACGCATTGGAGTTCTTTGAAGCCGCCCCGCCACTCGATACGGTATACGTTCCAATCGGTCTGGGCTCGTCGATTTGCGGAGTTTCAGCAGCGCGAAATGCGCTTGCAATCAAGACAGAGATTGTGGGCGTAGTCGCATCTCAGTCCCCTTCCTACTCGCTCAGCTTCAGGCAGCACAAAGTGATCGAGTCTCCGTCGCTGACCGACATTGCCGACGGCCTCGCCTGCCGTACTCCCAACGCCAATGCGATGGAAGTCATCTGGGAAAATGTCAACCGCATCGTTGAAGTCACCGATGCGGAGATTGCCGACGCCATGCGCGCCATCTACGAGGACACGCACAACCTTGCAGAAGGCGCCGGAGGCGCTGCGTTTGCTGGAGCGATCAAGGAACGACACCAGCACACCGGAAAGCGTATCGGCATCGTCTTAACCGGCGGCAACATCGATCGCCAAGCTTACGCAGAAGTGCTTGCCGCATCAGCCTGACGCGAGGTGACAATGAAAACCGCCGTTGAGAACCTGACCCCATTGGCCCACGGAGCCCAGAACCGCTGCTTCGGTTGCGGCCATGCCAATCCAGCAGGCCTGCGCCTCGAGTTCCTGCTCGCCGAGGACCATTCTGTCGTCTGCCTCACCGAGATTGCGGATACCTTCGAAGGCCATCCCGGCTACCTGCATGGCGGTATCATTGCAACCCTGATTGACGAGTCGATGAGCAAGGCCGTCCGCGCACGCGGCTTCCTGGCAATGACCCGGCACATGGAGGTGGAATATTTGCGACCGGTCCCCTCCGGCAAGCCTTTGCGCCTCGAAGGCCGAGTCACCCACAACGAAGGCCGCAAACATTGGGCAGAGGCCAAAGTCCTGGACTCCGAAGGAACCATGCTGGCTCACGGCAAAGGCCTCTTCATCGAAGTCCGCCCACGCTAGATCCCGATTACTCCGGAACAGCCATCAGCTTTATTTCAATCCAGCAAGCCAGTTGATAATCGTGCTCTCCAGAAATATCCGATGATCGGACCAGCTGTGATCCGTAGCCGCATGGATCGCTGTAACCTGTTTTCCTCCTCCAGCAGCAATCGCCTGCACTAATTTATCTGTCCCAGGCGCAAGGCCGTCGTCGGCCGACAGCACCAGCAGCGGAGTTTGCGTCAGCCCAGCCACAGCATTGTCCAGGCTGAAGGCCTTGGCGTTGGCAATCACCTCTTCTGCCATACTGTCCGAAGTGACCCCGGCCAAAGACTCCATATCGTCGGCCATCATCGCAACTACCTTGTCGCGCGACGCTCCTCCCATATGCCCCATATCCGCCGCGCTGATGAGAATGGCGCCAATCAGCCCATGATCGTGCGCCGCCGTGCGCGCCGTCACCCAGCCACCCATACTGTGCCCGGCAATGGCGATCCTCTTTGTATCCACGCCCAACCTGGCAGCATTCGCAGGGTCGCGGAGATAAGCCAGCACAGCGTCCGCATCCGCCGGATTTTGCGCAAATCGAAAGACTCCCGGACTGCCCCACGATCCGCGATAGTTGAATGTCACTGCGTTCCACCCTGCCCGCCGCACCGCCTGAGCAAGGTCGAGATTCTTCTCGTTTCCAGGAAGCCCATGACAGATCACCAGCGTCGGATGCGGCCCTGCTCCCGAAGGCCGGTAGAGAAGCCCGTTGATCAGCACTCCATGACTTGGAATGTGCAGCACGGTCATACCTGCCGGGTGAGCCGCGTCCGCAGGCGGGTCGGTAAAGATGGAAGCAGGAACAGTTTGTGCAATGCAGGAAACAGGCAAAATCACCGAAATGGCTAAAGTGAGTAAGCGCATGAATCAAACTCCTGGTGGAGGGTGCGGGATAAAGGACTTGTCTCGCATCCTACCAGTCCGGAGCTTGCTCATGGACTTGGCTGGGCTGGGGCAGCCTGCAAAACTGCCCCAGCCACAGCGAGAAGCTGTCAGCTTCAAGCGCTAGTGGATCATGTTGATCGTCTCCTGGGTTATCGTGTCGAAGGTAGTCACCGCCTTGGAGTTGGCTTCAAATGCGCGCTGAGCCACAATCAGGTCGGAGAATTCAGCCGAGATGTTTACGTTCGAGGCTTCCAGAGAACTCCCTTGAATCGTCCCGAGTCCACTCGTGCCGGCCACTCCGATTGAAGCGTTCCCGGAAGCGCTCGTCGCCTGGTATTCGGTCGATCCGACATCGACAAGCCCCTGCTGATTGGTCACCGTGGCAAGCGCAATTTGACCCACATCCTGCGTCTGGCCATTCGAGTAGGTTGCAGCAATCGCGCCATTGGAGCCTATCGTGAATCCGTTACTGGTCCCTTTGGTGTAACCGTTTTGGCTGGTGGCCGACGTCGCGTCAGCGGAAGCAGTCTGGCTTATGTTTGCTGTATTGTTGGCCCCAAACAGATCCCAGTTCATATTCAAGGCCGCAGCCCCGTCGGAAAGTCCGGAGAATGAAATGCCACTCACATCCGTGGCCGGACTCACCAGCTCACCACTCGAACTGAACGTCAACGATCCACTGGAATTCGCCGATGCCACCGGGTCTTGAACTACGCTTCCATTGGTCGTAACATTCGCGCCGACAATGGACAACTTGCCTGCCGCATTCGATGAGACTGTCACTCCGGAGATTCCCGCATTCGATAGCGCGGCGGTAAGAGCCGTAACGTAGCTGGCGAGCGATTGACCAACTGAAATCGTCGGGGCCACAGTCGTCGCTGTGCTGCCGTTTGGCGTGGTTCCGGTGATCGTCAAATTCGTCGATGGATCAACGGTAGCCAGCGTGCCATTACTCGAGCCGAAGTTGTAGCTCACAGTTGATGCTTGCAAATCCTGGCTCATGGAGCCCGTGGTCGTCATGTTGGCCCCGGTAATGGTCAATTGGCCGCCTGAAGAGGAGACTGTTACTCCGACCAGATTCGCTCCGGCAGGTCCAATCGCGGTGGTAAGAGCGCTGGCATAATTCGCTAGAGTCTCGCCCGCGGCGAATGTC
>Ga0182016_10003914_pt1 | contig 16741 bp, 15 predicted proteins | sample 712S2MmetaG_FD_120491 | JGI IMG/M metagenome (GOLD analysis project Ga0182016, IMG submission 120491) | Permafrost microbial communities from Stordalen Mire, Sweden - 712S2M metaG | ecosystem: Environmental > Terrestrial > Soil > Wetlands > Permafrost | place: Sweden: Stordalen | collected...
ACGCCCATATAGAGGTTGGCGTTGGCCTCGGCCTGCGAATTCATGCCGGCAAAGCCATCTACCAGGCCTGGAATAATGAACTTCCCGGTGCAGTCGATAACGCGCGCGCCCTTGGGAACCTGCAGGGTGCTTGCCGAGCCAACGTCGGTGATGCGGCCCTCGCGAATGATCACAACGGCATTGCTCAGGTCGCGGGCCGAGTCGCCCCAGCCGGTCACGTCGACAATCGTGCCGCCGGCGAGAACCAATGGGGGCGGAGCCGCGGGCGCAGGCGATTGCGCCTCGGCAGCCATCGTGCGAATCGCCAGGCAGAAAATATTGATCAGAACCACATGGAAGGTTTTCATCGATACGCCGGCTCATGTGGATTGTCGCACATGCGAGAGGGCGGCCTGCCCGGACCGCGTACACGCTTCATGGTGTATCCACGTCCACATCGAATTTGTCCTCAGGCAGTTTGATTCGAAGGTCCTCATCGGTTTCGTTGCGAAACTTGCCGTCTGCCAGCGGATGCAGCTTGAACAGGACAATGAGATTGCGGTCGGAGTCATCGAACGCGGGCCACGCGGCCACCTGCTCAAGGGAGTAGCGCGTGTGCAGAGCCTCAAGCGATTCCGGGTCAAGGTCGTTCCACGCGGCGTACCATCCCGGCTGGTATTCGCCTAGCTTCTCGGCAAGGGGAATGGTCCCGTAGTCGTCGCAGATAGCGGGCAAACGCGTGGCCAGCATAATCTGGTCGCCGCTGATCGAGAGCAACAGCCGCCTCCCGTTGGGATGAGCGTCAATGTATTGCGTGAGACGATTGGCCGCGTTCACAAACGTGTATTCAGGATGGGTAACGTAAGTGAGCATCTGTACGCCGTTGGTCGCGACTGCCACCAGCGAAACCGCAACCACCGTCACTCCCGCGCCGCCCAGCAGCCGGCGAAGCGTGCCAGTCGACGCCGCAGCCTGCTCCAGCAAGGCCGCAGCGCCTTGCGCGACGATGAAGAAGCAGAAAACTGCTGTGACAGTGAAGTAGCGCGGCTGGGGATGGTTCTGGTAGGTCATAAAGGCGATCGTCCCCGCGCTGGCGATGAGCGAAGAGCCGAAAACCGGATCGAGCAGCAGGCGAGAAGCAAACGCACCCACGCGCTCCATTACCAGACCCCGCGACCAGCGACCTGCGGCGGCTGCGCAGACCAGTGCCGCCAGCACAACAATCCAGGCCAGTGGCACAAGTACCTGGTCTGCCCACAGTGCGCCATGAAACGACCACCAGAATGCAACAAATGGCCAGTAGAACTCAGGCGGCCGATGATAGTTGTTGATGGCGAAGAGAAGTTTGTAATCGGCCAGCAATCCGTTGCCGGCAACCAGGGCCAGCCACAGGCCGTATCCTGCGGCGAACGTCGCGCCGGCCACCAGCAAACAGCGCAATGCGATTTTTCGGCGGTCGCGCAGAGGCAATACCATGGCCCACACCAGCGCGGGAAGCAGAAACACGGCGTAGGTCTTGGTCAGCATCATCGCCAGAAAAAGCAGGCCAACCGCAAAGGCTCCCCATGGGGGTCTGCGCATCCGTGGCAGGCGCACCGCAACGTTGAGCGCCGCGAGAGTAAAGACCATGAGAAACGGCTCAAGGTTCGCCAGCCGGCTAAAGCAATACAGGAACGGACTTGTGACCACCAGGGTGAGCGCCAGCAGTGCCGTGCTGCGCGAGGCTGAAGTGCGAAGCAGCAGATAGCCGAAAAGCAGGTTAAGAAAAAAACCGGCCACCGCCAATCCGCGCGCAGACTCAAGCGAAACTCCCGTAAAGAAAAACACAATCCATTCAAGAAACGGCCACACGGGAAGCGCCACCGCGGGGTTGAAGTCGCCTTTGAGATACCTGTGGCCCATCAGATGGGCGCGGACCGCGGCGTTTGAATACCAGCCTTCGTCGGTGTACTTGGCCCAGTCGCCGTACCAGATGGTGTGGTTGGGAAAATCGGCGCGCAGGTTCAAGCCGTGGAGAAGGGCGAATGCGACGATCGCCGCCAGCCACGCAGCATGCAACAGGGTTTTTAGACGAGGACCCAAAAACCAATCTCCGCAAAATACGAGTGTGCAAGCTGGGAACGAGTGGAAGAGCCGGAACCGGCAACAACAGAAAACAGCAAACGGAATGCACTGAGTATAGCGTCAGCGCGCCTGAATTAGGCAGCCAATTGCGCAGCCAACCAGCATGCAGCCAGCGGTTTCGCACCCAGTTTCAGGAGCGAGCTTCCCGCCCTCAAGTTTTCGATCCCAACGCCGATGAAAACCGTGTTGGCTCGGAAAGCCCTCCCGGGTCGCTACACCGGATTAGGAATTGAGGCAGGGCGAGTTGATGCTCTCAAGTGCCATTTTCCTTAAGAAAATGGCACACTGCACAACTCACGGCTGCTCGAGTGAATTCCTGATCCGGTCTGAAGGCGTGGCACACATATAGAGGGACAAAGGCGAGGCTTGTTGGGATCGATGCAAAGCGCCGTTCAATTTCAGCCTCAGTCTTCGGGTTCCGGACTGACGCTTGTCGAGATGGAACCGCCCCGCGCCGGTGAAGTAGTTGGAGTAAGCGCTGCGTGGCGCAAGCTCTTGATGCAGGCTGAGATGGCCGCTCCGCATCTTCAAATTGGCGCCATCGAAGGCGAGCACGGATCGGGCAAGCTGACGCTGGCCCGTTACGTCTTCAGCCGTTCGCAGCTTGCCGCTGGAATTTTCAGGCGGCGCGATGCGCGCGAGTGGCTGGCAACGGACGCCAATCCCGCCGGGCTCGTGGGCTTTACTTATCTTGATCGCGTCGATCTGCTGGCGCCTCCCGGGCAAGGCTTGCTGTTGGGCGTTTTGAAGGCGCTGCAAGATCGCCCTCCGGGCCAGTCAATTGTCATCACTTCGTCTGAAACATCGTTGCGGCAGATGGCCGGCCAGGGGCTCATTCTTCCCGATCTGGCCTTCCGGCTTACCGCCATTCGCTTCGGCATTCCTCCGCTTCGCCAGCGGCGCGAAGATATTGCGCCCCTTGCCCAGGCGCTACTCGAACGGCTCTGCGATCGCTACCAGCAACGCCCTGTCCTGCTGGGCCCCGGAGCCCTGGCGCGCCTGCTGCAACATAACTGGCCGGGCAATGTGCGCGAGCTGGCCAGCGTGCTTGAGACTGCCCTGCTGGAAGCGGTGAACGGCGTTATCCGCGCCCCCGACCTTGCCATTCCCGATGGCCCGGTGGTGCAACCCGCACCCATGCCCGCCATGCAACTCGACAATCTCTCGCTCGATGCGGTCATCCGCCATCACGTGCAATACGTGCTCGACCTCAATCGCGGCAACAAGCTCCGCGCCGCCCAGCAGCTTGCAATCAGCAGATCCACGCTCTACAGAATCCTCGCCAATGAGGCGGTGTTCCCCGGCTCAAAGGAGTAGCGCCCGGCCTCCAGGCCGGTTGTCGTGTGGCCTCCTGGCCCGCACCCTCGGCCGGGTGTCCCCGGTCCCTGGCTTTTGGGGACCGGGGGATGGACGCAGCCGGTTACCCCTCATGGACGAGCCTTTTGCGTTTTGGGCGGGATAGCACCCCCCTCAACCCATCCACAATCCCGTGCCTCTTCAACCCCGTTCCATCCCCGTCAATTCCCTCTCATGTGAAGCAGATCACATTGCCCCCCGCCAACCCGGGCGTAAACTCCCCTGTTACACCTTCGCATTCAATTGAAAAGAAGGCGCGTCGATGCCCGTCGAAGAAAACCTCTGTCTCCAGAGCCATACCCGGGGCCCGGAGCGGCCTCTACTCTCACTCACCATTGGCAGTCTGCTTACCCGCACCGCCGATCGCTTCCCTGACCGGCTCGCCGTCGCCAGCATGCACCAGGGCAAGCGCCTTACATGGAGCGAACTCAGTTCCGCAGCCGACAGCGTGGCTCGCGGCCTGGGTGCTCTCGGCATCCGCCGCGGCGATCGCGTTGGTATCTGGTCAACCAACTGCATTGAGTGGATCATGATGCACATGGGCGCAGCACGGGCCGGCGCAGGTCTCGTCAATGTCAATCCCGCATACCGCTCGCACGAGCTAGGCTTCACGCTCACCCGCTCGCGCATGAAAGCGCTCTTTCTGTGGCACAAAGACAAGCGCGCCGACTACGAAGAAATCCTCAACCGCGCCCGCCACGGTCTCGATCTGGCGCTTGAACATACCATCTACTTCGATTCGCCCGACTGGCCGGCGCTGCTCGATGCCGACGGACGCCTGCCCGATCGCGTCGACATCGAAGACGTCGCCAACATTCAATACACCAGCGGAACCACCGGCCTGCCCAAAGGCGTGATGCTCACCCATCACAATGTGGTGAACAATGGTCAGTTTCTGGCCCAGGGATTCCACTACACCGAGCAGGACAAGATCGTCGTCCCGGTGCCGCTCTTCCACTGTTACGGATGCGTCATCGGCACCATGAGCGCGCTCAACACCGGCGCGACAATCATCCTGCCCAACTGGACCTTCGATGCGCGGGCCACCTTGCGCGCCGTGCATGAGGAACGCGCCACCAGCGTCTATGGAGTCCCGGCAATGTACGTGGCCGAATTCGGGCTGGACGATTTTGCGAGTTACGACCTCACCAGCCTGCGCACCGGCATGATGAGCGGCGCGCCCTGTCCGGTGGAGCTGATGAAGCGCGTGCTCGACGAGATGCACTGCCACGAGCTGGTCATCGCCTACGGGCAAACCGAGACCTCGCCGGTAGTGACCATGAGCGACGCCAGCGACTCCATCGAGATTCGCGTCAAGACCGTCGGCCGCGCCATGCCACAGACCGAAATAAAAATCGCGCCAGTCGTTGCTCATCCCGACTTGAGTCCCCGGGCGCAGCCCGAAATCAGCCTTGAATCGTTCCCTGAAAATTACGATCCCAGCCAGGCCGTGCCCTGCGGCGAACAAGGCGAAGTGTGCGTGCGCGGATACGCCGTGATGAAGGGCTATGACGGCGATCCCGAAGGCACGGCTCTTGTGATTCAACCAGACGGCTGGCTGCGCACCGGAGATTTAGGAGTGATGCGCGAAGACGGCTGCATCCACATCACCGGTCGCTCGCGCGACGTGATCATCCGCGGCGGCGAAAACATTTATCCGCGCGAAGTAGAGGAGTTTCTCTACACCCATCCCAAGGTCGGTGAAGTCCAGGTCATCGGCATTCCAAATGCGCGCCTGGGCGAGATTGTGGTGGCGTGGATCAGGCTGCGGCCCGGCCTGAAACCGGATATCGACGCCACTGAAGAAGAGATAAAAGAATTCTGCAAAGGCCAGATCGCGTATTACAAAATCCCTGAACACATCCGTTTCGCAGACGAGTTCCCAGCCACGCTCAGCGGAAAGATTCAGAAGTACAAAATGCGCGAGTTCGAAATCGAAGCACGAGGCCTCGAAGACGTGGCAAAGACTGCGACTGCGTAGGAGTTGCGAGTCAACGACACCCCCGCGATCGCGCATCTTGCCTTTCTACAAAGAGTGCGCGCTATACTCGATGCTATGAAGCTCGCAAAGTACTCCGATGAACCTGAGGGCGGCCCTGAACTCAGTCCCTTGAGGTTCTATGACGTCGCATACTTGATCGGAGGCGGATCGTTTCTTCTCGGCATGTCTATGGTTCTGATAGCAGATCAAGTTGCAATCCATGCCATCAAGGGCAGCAGCTATACAGGGCTGACGATCTTCCCCAGCATTTCGATTGCTCTCGCCGGAATCGTCATGATCACCCGTTCGGCTCACAGGATGAACAGATTAATTCGCAATTTGCGAAATGCCCTTCTGGCTACCTCAAGTCATTGACCTGCTCGGAGCCACAGCCGGCCACCACGACATTCAGCTCATTTCGCCGCCGCTTTATGCGCCGCCAGCATCTCGCGCCGCAAAATCGCATTGATGCGCGACTGATAGCCTCTACCGTGCGACTTCAGCCACTCCAGCACGTCGGCATCGACGCGGGCCGTAATCTGCCGCTTCACTGGACGATAGAAACGGCCGCGGACCGCATGCTTCCATTGCTCATCGGTCAACTCGGGAGCGTCGCTCAAGTCGATCTCGCTGTCGGGCCGCGCTGCGAGCGCCCGCAAATTGGCGCGTTGCGCCTCCGTAAGGGGTGGCAGCGTCTCAAATGTATAACTCACCATTTTCGTCTTCATAGCGTTGTCTCTCCTTTCGCGTCGCATGTCGAGCAGTAATGATGCGAATCACTTCAATAGGGCCATCAACCACATCTTGCTCTTTGACGGTGTGCGCCACCATCATGAGCAGGCAACCATCAACCTCTCCATAGGTTCGCCAGCGTTCTTCGCCATCTTCGATGCGGTCTTTGACGGAAACATACAGCGGATCGAAGAAGACCCGAGAGGCTTCCTCATAACTGACACCGTGCTTGCGCTGGTTGGAGAGGTTCTTTGCCTCATCCCATTCGAACCGGACCTCTGGCACTTCATTATTGTAACTACATTTTTGCCATTATTCAACACTTGGCGGCAGTAAGCGCTCCGCGGCCTACGCCGCGCTCGCAACCGCCGCATCCCGCGCAATAACAACCACCGTCATATCGTCCTGCTGTCCGAATTCCTTAGCCGCCTTGACTATGGCCGAAACAGGCTGCATTGACATTTCGCCGCTGCGTTCAAATCCAAACATCTCGCCCTGCGCGTTCTGCGCCTCCACAATCCCATCGGAGTAAAAGGTGAGCCTGCCGCCTATAGGCAGATTGAATGCGACCGTCTCATACTTTGCGCCGGATTGCACACCAAGCGGCAACGCGCCAGGCAACGTCACCTCCAAGCCGTTCAAATAGGGAGGCAGATGCCCGGCATTGGCGATCACCACTTCCCCATTCGCGTTAATGTGCGCCACCAGCGCCGTTGAAAACCCTCCGCTCCCGCGCCCCACCAACCGCTCATTCAGATTGGCCAACAGTTCGGCGGGATCGGATGTGTATTCGGCCACGCCGCGCGTTGCGCCCACAAGCACTGAAACCATCATCGCCGCGGGCAGCCCTTTACCCGCAACATCGCCAATCACCACCAGCATTCCGCCGTCGCGTGTTGAAAGTATCTGGTAAAAGTCGCCGCCCACTTGTTGGGCCGGCTCATACACGCTCTCAACCTTGAAGCCGGGAAACGTGGCGCCGCTCTCCGGCAAAATCACTTGCTGTACTTCACGTGCGGCTGCAATCTCCGCCTCCAAATGCGCCTGCTGCCTCGTGGTCCTCGTCGAACGCATAATCATGATGACGGTGAGCGAAAGGGTCGACATGATTCCTGCTATTTCGTTCAGCGAAACTGAAAAAGGCCCAATCGGGAAGCGGTCGATGATGCCCAACCCCCGCAAAGTCGCCTGCCTCCATGCCGGAACTTCATACAACGTGTCCAGAATCAATTCAGCGTAAATGTAGAGGCTGAAGAGAACCACCGGAATCAGCAGGATTCCTGCTTCACGGTTGCCTCGCCGCCAGTGAGTGGCCAACACGATGGGCACAACCCCGGCAATCAGCGCAATGAAGGGCAAATTCATGAAGAGCTGAATGCGCAGGGGCGAGACGAAGAGCAGACTTTGAAAGGCAGTCATCATGTTCATCACGCCGGCAAACACCAGAATGATCTTCCATCCCCAGCCTTTCTTCTGGTTTACGAACGAGAAATATATCGAAACCAGCACGTAGGGCATGAACAGCCTTAGGCTGTCGTTTAGCACTTCCCATCCGACAGGGATGTTGTGCCATGAAGAGATAAATGGCTCAGGAAATTCGAAGAGGGCGAGCAATCCCCAGGCGGCGACCCACTTGTACTCCTCCACCAGCTGCTCGGCTTCGAAAAACATTAACGCCACCAGCCCCAGGCCGATGATGAGGGCAGTTTCGACCCACGTGAGCGCGTTTGCGCCCAGCACCGCAAGCCAGTTTGCATTTTCAAGACCTGATTCCTGGCCGATTTGGAGATTGGTGAAGTAATATCCCGGCCCCTGGTCGGTCCACTCGACCTTGGTTATGTGCACTCGCATCGCAATCACGATGCAGCCTGACGCCAGAAGTCTGTCCGGAATTCGTTTCAGACTCCTTGCATACGTTGTGTAAGGCTTGAAAGGGCTCACCTGGCCGTTTTCAATCAGCCGTTCGCCATTCACATAAATCTCAAATGCGCGCGCAAGGTTCCACTCGTCCAGCGCCAGGCCGGTGTGCGCCGGATTGACCTTGACATGCAGCCGGTACCAGACCACCGGAGGCGTGTCGTCTCCGAACACGGTTGTAAGCGAATTGTGTGGATCGAAAACAGGCCACTTGGAGTCGTCGAAGCCGGGCTGCGCCCACGCCGCATCGTCGCCTGCCTGGATGAGCCACCGAGAGCCAAGTTCGGCGGGCTCAACCAATGCTGTTGCGTCAAAGTTCTGCGCATGCAGAGCGCGCGGCGCAATCCCCAGCGCCACAATCGCACATGCGGCAACGACAATCGGTAACCGGAAAGTGCGGACCAAATTGCGCCGAGTCATAGTGGGTGAACGAGCCTCCCGGTGGCTAGCACCACCCTACCACCCAAGCCATTCCAAGCTCCAGAGCCTGCTGTCGACCTTCGCATAGGCGCCGAGGCTCGCAAGCCAGCCCCTCACGCCGCTGTCGCCACGGCTGCGTCACGCGAGATCACGATCACCGTCATATCGTCCTGCTGGCCGAACTCCCGGGCCGCCTCCAGAATCCTCTCCGGCGTCTGCATTGAAACATCCCGGCTGCGGTCAAATCCAAACAGTTCGCCCTTGGTGTTCTGCGCTTCCACAATTCCATCGGAGTAGAACGTAAGGCGGCTGCCCGGTTGCATTTCGAACGCAATCGTCTCATACCGCGTTCCACTGCTCACTCCCAGCGGCAAAGCGCCGGGCGTAGTCACTTCCCTGCCGTCGAGATAAGGATAAAGATGGCCGGCGTTGGCAATCGAGGTTTCGCCGTGCGCGCTGATTCGCGCCACAAGCGCCGTTGAAAATCCTCCGTCCACGCGCCCCACCAGCCGCTGGTTCAGATTCGCCAAAAGCTCGGCCGGATCTGAGGTGTAATCGGATGCGGCGCGAATCGCGCCCACCAACACTGAAACCAGCATCGCCGCAGGCAGTCCCTTGCCGGTCACGTCGCCAATCACCAGCAGCAACCCGCCTGCGCCATCGGGCATCACCTGGAAGAAATCCCCGCCCACCTGTTGCGCCGGCTCGTAGACGCTTTCAACGGTAAACCCCGGAACGGTCTCCAGCTGCTCCGGCAAAATCACCTGCTGCACCTCGCGCGCCGCAGCCATTTCGCTCTCAATCAGCGCCTGCTGGCGGCTGATGCGCGTGGAACGCAGAACCAGGATCACGCCAAGTGACAACACAAAGAAACAGCCCAACAGATTGTTCATATTCAGAATGAACGGCCCTGCCGATGGATTCTCGATCGCCGTCTGCCATCGCAATGTGTTTTGGGCAAGAGCTGGAACCTGCAGCCCGACGAAAAAAACCAGGTTGAGATAGATCGTAAGACCATTCAAAACGCCGGGAATCAGCAGAATGCCGGCCTCGCGGTTACCGCGTCGCCAGCTCACAATCAGCAGTATTGGAATGATGCCAGCGTAGAGCGCCGCCTGTGGAATGACGGTGAGAAATGTGGCGAGCGATGACCCGAATCCGTTGGCGGTCCCAGCCATGGCCAGCACCTGGGCAGCCACGGCTATCCCCAGCGCAATCCTGATCCACCACCCGAACCGCATGCGCAGCAGCGCAAAGAACATCAGCGTTTGAAAGATCAGGCTCGCAATCCCCAGAGACTGCTGCACGTACTCCCATCCCGCCGGAAGATTATGGAAGAACCGGTATGCAAGCAGCGGAAGCTGGAGCCCAGTGGCGATGAACATCAGAAAGAGCCACACATATTCGCGCTGTTTCGGCTGGGCAAAATAGAGCGCGAGCGCCACAATGCCCAGCCCCAGCCCGGTAACCAGATTGAACAGCAAAATTGCGTTTTGCCCGATAATGTAGAGCCAGGCATGGTCGCTGAGCGCGTCTTCCTGGCCCATCGTCAGGTTGTAATAGTAAAAACCAGGAAAGCCGGTGAGCCAATCGAGCGGAGAGATGTGCACCCGCATGGCGATGACGATTGACCCGCTCGCGATGTCAGCCTCGGGAATGCGCCGGATCAAATGCGCGTCGAAGGTGTAAGGCACGAACGGCGCTACCTTGCCATCCTCGAAAAGCCTCTTGCCGTTTACGTAAATCTCAAATGCGCTGCTCAGGTTCCAAGCTGCCAGCGCCAGGCCGGCGTCGTTCGGCGCCACCTTTACGTGCAGCCGATACCACACCACTTGAGGCCGGGCTTGAGAGACGCCAGTCAGGCTTTGGCTGGGGTCAAAGTGGATCCATTTCGAATCGTCGAAATCGGGTCGGGAGTAAGCGGGGGCGTCGCCCTCTTGAATCAGCCAGGTCATGCCCAGGTCGGTCGGCTGGCGCAGCGTGGTGGCGTCAAAGGTCTGCGCGCTAAGGCGGCCCGGCGCAAGGCACAGCGCCAGCAGCACGAGAGCGGCAACCGCGCCAACGCGTAAAGGCAGACTGGTGCAGGTGCGGCAGGCCATACGGTTGACTTCCCTCCGGGGAATTTGCATTCAACCCTACCACCCGCGCCGCTGCCTGCTCCAGCAGAAAACCGCTACTGCGCGGGCGGCGCAGCGGCTGCTGTACCTCGCTTGGCAACGAATTCCGTTGCCGGCCGGTCACCAGCCTGGCGCGTGAACTTGATGGTGTCGCCATCGGCCTTGCCCGTATACATCACCTTCACTTCGTTGCCGTTGAAGTTCATCACCAACGTAAACGAGATGTCGTCGCCGTTCACTTTGCCGTCGGTGATATCGTTGTCGCCGCGCGGCGTGGTCACTTTGCCGGTAAGGGTTGAGCCATCCACGTGAAAGTCGAAGGCGAGGGTTTGCGTGCCGCGAGGCGTTTCAACGTCGGCGGTCCACTTTCCGTTAAAGTCCGCTGCCAGCGCTGCGGTTGAACCGAGCGCCAGAAACGTGACGGCGAGCAAGAGTTTGCGCATCATTTTGAATTGCCTCCTCGCGCGCCTCCACTTCGCTTAAACCTGCGAAGGCCGCGGTTATCGATCCTATCCCGGCAGAGTCAGACAGCAACGGCAGGGATCTCTCACATTGGGACGCCCATTCCGGCCAATTAGTTTAGGGAGATTTGGATTTTCCGAATGAATATCTGAGAGTACCGGGACACCCTTTACGTTTTAGACCGGAGACATGGTTTACAAGCCCCTTGCGGTGAGAGTGGCTCTGATTGCGGGTTTCCGGCGGGCTTTGCCGGTTTTCAAATACATGATAGTCGTCGCCGAAGCTGTGGTAATGTGGGAATCCCCGCAGGGATTTCCAAGGGGTGTGGGAAGGGTGGAAAGCCGGCTTTATGGCTTTCCATGCTTTCCATACCCCGGCATTTCCATGGCTTGCTTTGGATGCTCAAGGTCGCTACCGCGTGCATCCTGGTGGAATAATCCCGGCCGGATATTTGCCAGATTCGAATTCTTGTAGGTTAACTCTTTGCTTAGCCATATCTGGCACGCAAAAATCAAGTCGTAGCAGGTCTGCGATCAGGTTTCTGTCGTATGGCTCTTGTGTCATACCCTTTTCATGCGCTTCTGGTTTGGTCATAGCACTTGGATCGTTCTTGTGCTGCACGATATAGAGATAGCTCTTGTCCGAGTATTGCGTACCGAATATTTGGCTTTTTCCAATTGCTTGAAGATACCTGTCGAGCGTTGCCGCAGATATCCACTTGGACGATGCATCGCCCTTCACGATTGCTTCAACAGCCAGGACATGCGCTAGGAGATAGTCGTCCGCCCGGTCTCCGTGCTGAAAGATATAGGCGGCATCATGAAAATCTTGTGCTGTTGTTATCTTTCCATTCGCAAGCAGCTGCCTCGTTTCTACACGCCGCATTGCATCGCGGCTATTTACGTCCGCCGCATAAGGCGCTACAGTACGATCGCCGGTTCGGTCGCTCTGATCATCGAGAAAGAGTTGATGGATGTCCGTGGGCACGGTCGCTCCTTTGGGGGTCGTTGTCTGTCCTAGAGCTGCAGACTTTAGAACAACAAGTAGGCACAAAAGAATAGATGGGAAGTTGCGCGGTAATCTCATAACAGAAAACATATCGCAGGACACCATGTATGCCCTTTCTGCTGTGACTTGATTAGAGACGCCGTTCTTCTCGAGGCTTCCGCCACCGAGGAGTCGTTTCCCGTCCCTTCCGTCTCATAAAGTACACCACATAGAGGCTACGGGTGGCTTTCACGCGCGGAGTGCCGGGCGAAACCGCATCTCCGCGCTGTTGAACTCGCCCAGCTCAGAGTTATGGAAGAAGACCCGATGCACGTCTTCATCCATCTGCTCCAGCCCGATCTCTTCGTTGCGCAAAACTTCGCTGACGAACACCCGACCCTTATGCCAGCTGATGTCTCCGCTGTTGTTTACTCGCCGAGTCTGGAACGATCTGGGATAAACGAAGTTCGCTACCCTGCTGGGCAGCAGCCGAGTGCTGGGGACATAGATGCTTCCAGGCGTCTCGTTGGCGAGTGCTTCGTGCGGGCGCTCATGGTTGAACACCAGTCGGAAGCGGTCGAACTTCTTCTGTTGTGCCGCGACCGTACGTGCCGGCGGCTTCGCAGTGTCCTCCTTCAGAGTGCGGTGCATTCGCTCATGCCTTCCGTTCTGCTGAGGCCGTCCGGGCTGAATGCGCTCGTGAACTATGCCCAGCTTCATCCATCCCAGCGACAACTTCGACAGACCCAGCAGGCCGACGCCCGCAAACGGCGCTCCGTTGTCTGTGCGAATACGTTCTGGCACGCCGAACTCTCGCATCGCTGCATCACAAACAGCACTAACCTGGGCGAGATCCATGCGCGCGACTGCTTGGCAGCGGATCAGAAATCGGCTGTGCGCGTCGGTGATCGTGAACGGATCGCAGCGATAACCATCGCCTGTCAGAAAGTACCCCTTAAAATCCATGCACCAAAGCTGATTGGGCGCCGTCACCATCGAGAACGGCTGCGAGCTGGGCGTGGCACGCCGTTTCTTCCTCTTTGGGTTGGTGAGTCCGGCCCGACTCAGGATCTGACCCACCGTACTTGCCGCCGGCCAGCTCACGTTCGGGTTCATGCGCTCCAGTCGCGCCTTGAGCTTCCTCGCTCCCCAGGAGGGGAAACGCTTCCGTAGCGCAAGGACTTCGTTCTCGATCTCGGCTGACGTGGCGTATGGGGAACCATGCGGCGTGCGCGTCAGATCGAGCAGGCCCTCAGGCCCAACCTCATCGTAACGCCTGATCCACTTGTAAGCAGTTGGACGCGAAATGCCGTACTCGTGACACAGATCGGTCACGGACATTTCCTCCCTCTGATAGCTCGATAAGAACTGCAGGCGTTGATCCACGGTTCGAGTCTCTTTCCGAGGCATGAACGCATCTTCATGTGTCAAGCCAAAGCTGGGAAAGCCAACTGTTCTCCGCCATGGTGTAAACCATGTCTCCGGTCTGTTTTGTAAAGCATGTCCCCAGTACACTCAAATATCTGCCCCCTTGAGCGGGGGAGTTACTTGGCCATGCGCGGCCGATGGACGGGCTCGACCTGGCGGCCATATCGCCCCAGCAGCGCGTTCCAGCGAACGATGGCAATATCCTGCAGCATGCGCATCCCATCCCTCAGGTAGCTCATGCGAGTGCGCTCGTCGTGAGCCCAGCTCACCGGCACCTCGTCGATGCGGAACCCCCTCTTGAGGCCGATAAACAGGATCTCAGGATCGAAGCCCCACCGCTCAATGGTCTGCAGCTGAAATACCGTTTGCGCTGCCTGGCGGGTAAACGCCTTGAAGCCGCATTGCGTGTCGGCAAAGTGCAGCCCCATAATCATTCGCGTCACCGCGTTGAAGCAGCGCCCGAAAAACTGCCGGTAAAGCGGTTGGCGAATCGTCTGCCGCTTGGTCTCGAGCCAGCGCGAGCCAATGGCAATGTCGGCCCCGTCGGCGATCGCCCCGAACAGCCCCTCAGCCTCTTCCATCGGCGCGGAGAGATCGGCGTCGGTAAACATCACCACCTCGCCCAGCGCCTGCAACATTCCGTTGCGCACGCTGTAGCCCTTGCCCCGGTTGCCGGGATTCCTGACCAGCCGAATCTCCGGCGCATCGGCTGCAATCGCCTTCACCACCTCCGCGGTCGCGTCGCGCGAGCCGTCGTCAACCACAATAATCTCGGCGTTCCAGTTGTGTGCGTGAATGCAATCCAGAACCGAACGAAGCGTCGCAGGGATGCGTCCGCTCTCGTTGTAGGCGGGAATCACGATGCTATAGGCCGGATATTGCATTCTTCAGGGCTCTCGGGCTCCCCGGTCTCGAGCCGGGCGGCTCAAACTTCAATCAAATCGCCGCTCAACAGGTCCAAGTTCGTTCCCTGGGCGGGCACCGTCGCGAAAGCTGTCGCCAGGCATCGAACTTAAGCTGCACAGCGGGCCACCGCGGGTAAGCTTCCGCCATCATACAGCATCAGCGGCTGTCGGGCGGCTCGGCCAGCGGCCGGTTCAGGTCCTCCAAATGGCTGATGCAAAAGAGCTAAATTCCACAAGGGGCTTGCATTTTCGTGCACCGAAGGGCAGAATCCGTTTATGCTTGGTGGGGAGGCGAACCGAACATGACTAAAGCAGACTTGGTGGAAAAAGTGACCGGATTGGGCGACCTGACCCGCCGCGACGGAGAAGTAATTGTAGAAACCATCTTCGGCTCTGTCATCGGAGCCTTGCAGACCGGCGACAAGATTGAGATTCGCGGTTTCGGCTCATTCCGCATTCGCCAGCGCAATCCCCGCATTGGCCGCAATCCCAAAACCGGCGAGCGCGTTGAAGTTCCCGCCAAGAAGGTACCCTACTTCAAGCCATCAAAGGAACTCCGCGACCTGGTAAACCCCGGCGAGGCGTCAAGCGGGGCGTAGGGAAGGCGATTCCCAAGTCGCCAGGAATGCCGCTGACGAGGCGCGCCGAACAGTTCTGCGAGGATTCAACCTCTCAAGCTCGCCTGGTTTAGCTCCAATGCAGGCGATGCATGGCGTCCTTGATTTAGCCAGGACTGTGTGGCAATGTTCCCATATGGACAGGGGATCGATAATTCGCATGCTGCAGAAGAGCGAAACTGAGCTTCGTGCCGAGAGAGTCGCCCACTTGATTTTATTTGGCTCAGTTGCGCGCGGCGATCAGTCCGAGCAGTCTGACATCGACATCATGGCCGAATTCGAGCCTTCAAAACGCCGAACGCTGATCACGATGGTGCGCCTTGAAAACCGGCTCAGCGATCTGCTTGGAGTAAGGGTCGATCTCTCGTTGACGCAGACGATGAAAGACAGGGTGCGCGCTCGCGCAATGCGTGAGGCAATACATGCCTTTTGAGTATCTCCGCTCGCGCTTCCAGGACATCCTCGACGGCATTGGTTCGATCGAGCGCTTTATCGAAGGCATGGATCTTGAGGCCTATGCCGGTGACGAGCGGACGCAGGCAGCCGTCGAACGCAAGCTCCCGGTAATAAGTGAATCGGCCATCCGCTTAAAAAATGATGCGGAAAGGCTCTCCCCTGCCGTACCGTGGCGAGAGATCAGGGGCATTCGTAACTGGCTAAGACACCAATATGACCGTGTTGATCTTGAAACTATCTGGAACACGATTCAGGACGACCTTCCGTCACTAAAGCGGGCAGTTTCGTTGACACTCGAATCGCTCAAAGGCCCTGAATGATAGAGCGGGCGGGTTGCCCCATTCCCCGCCATCTCCCCCGCGAGCAGTGAAAAAGCACGCACATTGCCCCCACCCTCACCTTTCAATAAAATCGCCTCAAGCTGTACTGACCCTGCGGCGGAGATTTCAAGCATGGCGAAGCTCGTTTACTGTTTCAACCAGTCTCTGGACGGCTACGTCGACCACCAGAAATTTTCGCCCAGCCCGGCGCTTTTTCGTCACTTCATCGAGCATGTGCGCAGCCTGACCGGCATTGTCTACGGTCGCCGAACCTACGAGGTCATGCGCTATTGGGACGATGACCTTCCCGCTTGGAGCCCTGAGGAACACGAGTTCGCCTCGGTGTGGCGGAGCCAGCCCAAGTGGGTTGTGTCACGCACCTTAAAATCGGTCGGCCCCAACGCCACACTTGTCGAAGGTGACCTCGAGGCGGCGATACGCCGGCTGAAGGCTCAGCACGCTGGGGAGATTGACGTTGCCGGACCAGACCTGGCGCAAAGACTCACCAACCTTGGTCTCATCGATGAGTATCGGCTTTACATTCACCCCGTCGTGGTTGGCAGCGGCAAGCCATTCTTCGCCGGCCCCCGGCCGCCGCTCCGCCTGCTTGCAAGCGATCTAATGATCGAGAACGTCATCAGGTTGATCTACGTTCCTGCTTAACCAGGCAACGCGGCGCGGGCAGCTCCAGCCCCGGCATGATCCCCAGCCCCCCGGTTGCCCCCGTAGCCGCCCTCCTGGCGATGGTCACCTTGATGACGGCGTGCGCGCTGCAGGAGGGGGAGAGGTCAGCGCCGCCGGCGCCGTATACGCGGTAAACGTGTAGCTGGTAGTCGCCGCGACAGTGCCGTAGTAGGTGGTCAACGTTCCATAGATAGTCTCGCCATTCGTCGGCAGATTGGTCGCTGTGGCCGAGGTGCCTGACAGGTACCCCGAGCCG
>Ga0182016_10003915_pt1 | contig 16738 bp, 13 predicted proteins | sample 712S2MmetaG_FD_120491 | JGI IMG/M metagenome (GOLD analysis project Ga0182016, IMG submission 120491) | Permafrost microbial communities from Stordalen Mire, Sweden - 712S2M metaG | ecosystem: Environmental > Terrestrial > Soil > Wetlands > Permafrost | place: Sweden: Stordalen | collected...
GCCCCATGTCGGCGCGATGCGGATCGCGACTGCGATGCGCGGACTGCACTATGTCCTGCATGCGCCGCAGGGCGATACCTATGCCGACCTTCTTTTCACGATGATCGAGCGGCGGGACGCTCGCCCACCGGTGACCTACACGACCTTCCAGGCGCGTGACCTCGGCGGCGATACTGCGGAGCTCTTCAAAAGCGCGACGCGCGAGGCTTATGAGCGTTTCGAGCCGCAGGCGATGATCGTCGGCGCCTCTTGCACCGCCGAGCTCATCCAGGACGATCCGGGCGGACTCGCCGCAGCGCTCAATCTCCCGATTCCCGTCATCCCGCTCGAATTGCCGGCCTATCAGAAGAAGGAAAACTGGGGCGCGGCGGAAACCTTTTATCGTCTCGTGCGCGCCTTGGCGGGTTCGCGCAGGGAACGCACCCGAGCGGCCCGGCCGACCTGCAATATCCTCGGTCCCACTGCGCTCGGCTTCCGTCATCGCGACGACGTAAAGGAAATTTCCGACCTGCTCGGCCGGCTTGGCATCGACGTCAACGTCACGGCGCCGATGGGCGCGACGCCCGCCGATCTCGCGCGCCTCGGCGAGGCAGATTTCAACGTTGTGCTCTATCCCGAAATCGCGATGTCTGCCGCGCAATATCTGGAGAAGACGCACGGTCAGCCGTTCACGAAATCCGTCCCGATCGGCGTCGGTGCGACGCGCGAGTTCATCGCGGAGGTTGCAAAGCTCGCGGGGGTCGACGCAAGCCAACTCCTCGCGGAGGAAAACTCGCGTCTGCCTTGGTATTCTCGCTCCGTCGACTCAACCTATCTGACGGGCAAGCGCGTATTCATTTTCGGCGACGCAACGCACGTTATCGCCGCAGCACGAATCGCGCAGAATGAACTCGGCCTCAAGGTCGTCGGGCTTGGCGCCTATTCCCGCGAATTCGCGCGCGAGGTGCGTGAGGCCGCCAAGCTTTATGGCGTCGAAGCGCTGATCACCGACGACTATCTGGACGTTGAGGCGAGGGTCGCCGAACTGCATCCTGAGCTCGTGCTCGGCACGCAGATGGAGCGGCACATCGCCAAGCGCCTTGGCGTCCCCTGCGCAGTCATCTCGGCGCCGGTGCACGTGCAGGATTTTCCCGCGCGCTATTCGCCGCAGATGGGCTTCGAGGGCGCCAATGTCATTTTTGACGCCTGGATCCATCCGCTGATGATGGGCCTTGAGGAACATCTGCTCTCGATGTTCCGGGAGGACTCGGAATTCAAGAACGGCGCCGCCCCGTCGCATTTGGGCGTTCACGCGCCCGCGTCCCCGGCGCCGATCCTGACCGAAGCCCTCGCCGTGACGGCCTCCGAAGCTCAGCGGCCAGACGAAATCCGCCTGCCCGCGAGTCAAACCGAGGAGACCTTTGTCTGGACGCCGGACGCCGAGAAAGAACTGAAAAAGATCCCGTTTTTTGTCCGCGGCAAGGCGCGCCGCAATACCGAACGCTTCGCGACCGAGCGCGGCGTGGCGAAAATCACGATCGAGACACTTTACGATGCCAAAGCCCATTTCGCGCGTTGATACGACGCCAGTGAGGGTCGTGATCGTCACGATGGACCCGCATGTGGCCAGCGCGACGGATCGCGCGCGTGTGGTGCTGGCGCGAGAGATTCCCGGGCTTCGTCTCCATGTCCACGCGGCCTCGGAGTTCACTTCGGACCCGGCGAGCCTGGAGCGGTGCCGAGCGGACATCGCGGAAGCCAACATCGTCATCAACATGATGCTGTTCATGGAGGACCACTTTCAACCGCTGCTGCCGGTTCTTATCGCCCGACGCGAAAAATGCGACGCAATGGTTTGCGCGATGTCGGCGGGCGAGGTCACCAAACTTACCCGCATGGGCCGCTTCGACATGAGCGCGCCCTCGAGCGGTCCGATGGCGCTACTGAAGAAACTGCGCGGCGCCAAAACCAAATCCGGAACCCCCGGCGCCAACCAGATGGCGATGCTGCGGCGCATCCCCAAACTGCTGCGCTTCATTCCGGGCACCGCGCAGGACGTGCGCGCATACTTCCTGACCCTGCAATACTGGCTCGCCGGCTCCGAAGAGAACATGGCCAACATGGTCCGGTTTCTTGTCGACCGATACGCCGACGGGCCGCGTCGGCACCTGCGCGGCGCGTTGAAGTCGCCGCCGCCCACGGAGTACCCGGAGGTTGGCGTCTATCATCCGCGCATGGCCGGCCGCGTCTCCGAGACGCTCGACGAGCTGCCGCTGCCGGCCGGCGGAACAAAGGGCACGGTAGGGCTACTGGTCATGCGCTCCTATGTCCTGGCGGGCAACGCGGGCCATTACGACGGCATGATCGACGCACTGGAAGCGCGTGGATTGCGGGTGATCCCCGCATTCGCGACCGGCCTCGATGCGCGCCCCGCAATCGAAAAATTCTTCATGCAGGACGGACAGCCTGCGATCGACGCGATGGTCTCATTGATGGGTTTCTCGCTGGTTGGCGGTCCCGCTTACAACGACGCCAAGGCGGCCGACGAAATACTCACTAAACTCGACGTGCCATACATTGCGGCGCACCCGGTCGAGTTTCAAACTCTGGAACAATGGCAGAGTTCGGATCGCGGCCTGCTTCCGGTGGAATCGACGATCATGGTTGCGATCCCCGAGCTCGACGGATCGACCGGCCCGGCGGTTTTTGGCGGCCGCGCGCAGGGCGGTACGACCTGCGCGGGATGCGAACGCCATTGCCAGTTTCCGCAATCGGAGAGCCTGCGCGACATGCATGTTTGCGCCGAGCGCTCGGAAAAGCTGGCCGCGCGCGTCGAGAAGCTCGCGCTGCTGCGGCGATCGGAGCGGGCGGCGCGCAAAATCGCGATGGTGCTTTTCAACTTCCCGCCAAATGCGGGAAACACCGGCACCGCCGCCTATCTCTCGGTATTCGAATCCCTGCACCGGGTTTTGGGCGCATTGAAGCGAGCCGGATACACCGTCGACGTGCCTAAGAGCACCGACGATCTGCGCAATGCCGTCATCACAGGCAATTCGGCGCGCTTTGGCGCGACGGCCAACGTGCATGCGAGAATTCCGACCGACGATCATGTGCGGCGCGAGAGCTGGCTGACCCAGATCGAGTCGCAATGGGGCCCGGCCCCGGGACGACAGCAGTCCGATGGCGCGTCGATCCATGTGCTCGGCGAGCGCTTCGGCAACGTGTTCGTCGGCGTTCAGCCCGCCTTCGGTTACGAAGGCGATCCGATGCGTCTTCTCTTCGAGAAAGGCTTCTCGCCGACACACGCGTTTTCCGCCTTTTATCGCTGGGTTCGGGAAGATTTCGGCGCGGACGCAGTCTTGCATTTTGGCACGCACGGCGCGCTCGAATTCATGCCGGGCAAGCAGACCGGGCTTTCCGAGGCGTGCTGGCCGGATCGGCTGATCGGCGATCTGCCCAATCTCTATCTTTACGCCTCGAACAATCCTTCCGAGGGCGCGATCGCCAAGCGCCGTGCGGCGGCGACGCTGATCAGCTATCTCACGCCGCCGGTCGCGAACGCAGGCCTCTATCGCGGGCTTTTGGAACTCAAGGCCTCGCTCGACCGCTGGCGCCAGTCGGCTCCGGACGCGGCGTCCGAGCGTGAGGAACTCGCCGCTATCGTCCAGGCGCAGGCCGCGGGCCTCGATCTCGCCAAGGCCGAACCCGAATGGGGCGAGGTTGCGGAGGCGGCGATCGTAAAGCTCACCGAAGCGGTTCTGGAGCTCGAGTACACGCTGATTCCGCACGGCCTGCATGTCGTTGGCGAGCCGCTATCGGAAGAAGAGCGCATCGACATGCTCCTCGCGATGGCCGAGTCAGCTCACGGAAAAACGCTGCCGCGCGACGCGGTCGAATCGCTCGCTCAAGGCGTCAAGGTCGAATCCATCCCGTGCGACGAGGAAACTCGCACGGTGCTTCGCGCTCTCGCGGCTTCCGCCGATCATCTCACACGCGACACCGAAATCGCCGGGATCCTGAAGGCCCTCGACGGGCGCTTCGTGCGACCGGCGCCCGGCGGCGATCTCCTGCGCATGCCGGAGGTCTTGCCGACGGGGCGCAATCTGCACGGCTTCGATCCCTTCCGCATCCCCAGCGCCTTTGCGGTGCAGGACGGCGCTCGCCAGGCGGCGCGGTTGCTGGAGCGGTACCTCAGCGACGACAATCCGTTCCCGGAAACGATCGCGATGGTCCTCTGGGGCACAGACAATTTAAAGACCGAGGGTGCGCCAATCGCGCAGGCGCTTTCCTTGATAGGCGCCGCGCCGCGGTTCGACAGCTACGGTCGCCTCGCGGGCGCGACGCTGATCCCGCTCGACCAGCTCACGCATCCTCGCATCGACGTCGTGATCTCGCTCTCCGGAATTTTCCGCGATCTGATGCCATTGCAAATCAAGTTGCTCGCGGAGGCCGCCTTCCTCGCCGCGTCGGCCGACGAACCTGTCGACCGTAATTTCGTGCGCAAGCATGCGCTCGCATTCGTCGATGCTCACGGCGGCGACCTTGAGTCCGCGTCGATGCGGGTGTTTGGCAACGCCGACGGCGCCTACGGCTCGAACGTCAACAATCTCGTCGAGAGCGGCCGCTGGGAGGATGAGGACGAGCTCGCCGAGACTTACACGCGCCGGAAAGGCTTCGCTTATGGCCGCGCAGGCCAGCCGGTGCAGCGCCCGGAGCTGCTGAAGAGCGTGCTCGCGGGGGTGGACCTCGCGTATCAAAATCTCGATTCCGTCGAACTCGGCGTCACGACTGTAGATAATTACTTCGACACGTTGGGCGGCGTGAGCCGCGCCGTGAAGCGCGCCAAAGGCAAGGTCGCGCCGGTCTACATCGGGGATCAGACCAAGGGACAGGGCGTGGTGCGCACGCTGAACGAACAGGTCGCGCTGGAGACCCGCACGCGCATGCTCAACCCGAAATGGTACGAGGGCATGCTCAAGCACGGTTATGAGGGCGTCCGCCAGATCGAGACCCATGTGACCAACACTATGGGATGGTCGGCGACGACGGGTCAGGTGGAACCCTGGGTCTACCAAAGGCTGACACAGACGTATGTGCTCGACGCGGAAATGCGCCAGCGGCTCGCCAAGCTCAATCCGACGGCGTCGGTAAAAATCGCCAACCGGCTCATTGAGGCCCACGAGCGCGGCTACTGGAAGCCCGACGCTTCGCTGCTCTCGGCGTTGCGGGACGCGGGCGAGGAATTGGAAGATCGCCTTGAAGGCGTCGCAACGGAGATCGCCGCATGAATATCGCAATCAGAAATCGCCAGCCGCCCGGCTCTGTTCAAGTCGAACTCGATCCCGACGTATCGATCGGGACCGCCAAGGTCTTCGCGGTCTACGGAAAGGGCGGCATCGGCAAAAGCACGACGTCGTCGAATTTGTCGGTCGCCTTCTCCAAGCTCGGCAAGCGCGTGCTGCAGATCGGCTGCGATCCCAAGCACGATTCGACCTTCACACTGACCAAGCGGCTCGTGCCGACCGTGATCGACGCGCTGGAATCCGTGCAGTTTCACTCCGAGGAATTGCGCATCGAGGACTTTGTCGCCGAGGGCTACAACGGCGTGATGTGCGTCGAGGCGGGCGGACCGCCGGCCGGGACCGGCTGCGGCGGCTATGTCGTTGGCCAGACGGTGAAGCTGCTCAAAGAGCACCATCTGCTCGAGGACACCGACGTCGTCATCTTCGACGTGCTCGGCGACGTTGTTTGCGGCGGCTTTGCCTCGCCCTTGCAGCACGCTGGGCGCGCCTTGATCGTGACCGCGAACGACTTCGACTCGATCTTCGCGATGAACCGGATCGTCGCGGCGATCCATGCCAAATCGAAGAACTATAACGTCCGTCTTGGCGGTGTCATCGCCAACCGCAGCGCCGGCACCGACGAAGTTGATCGCTACAATGCGGCTGTCGGCCTGAAGCGAGTCGCCCACTTCCGCGATCTCGACGTCGTCCGGCGCAGCCGGTTGAAGAAATCGACGCTGTTCGAGATGGAGCCGTCGCCTGAGCTCGAGGCCGTGCAGAACGAGTACCTGCGCCTCGCCGATCAGCTCTGGACAGGCTTCGAGCCGCTCGAGGCCAAGCCGATGAAGGACCGCGATCTCTTCGAATTTCTGGGGTTTGACTAATGGCCAGCGCCACCTACATCGCCCGCCGGCAACAGCTGGAAACCTATTTCGACCGCACGGCGGTCGAGGCGTGGAAGCGGTTGACGTCTGATGCGCCGGTCGGAAGCGTTCGCGCGACCTTGCGCGCGGGCCGCGACGCGATGCGCGCTACGCTCCTCTCCTGGTTGCCGCAGGACATGCGCGGCGCGCGCCTGCTCGATGCCGGCTGCGGCACCGGCGCCCTCGCTATCGAAGCGGCGCGGCGCGGAGCCAACGTGCTTGCGATCGACATCTCGCCGACCCTGGTCGAACTCGCTCGCGAGCGCACCCCCGCCGACCTCGGCGACGGGAGCGTGACGTTTGCGTCGGGCGACATGCTGGATCCGGCGCTCGGGTGGTTCGACCATATCGTCGCGATGGACAGCCTCATTCATTATGACGGCGCTGATATCGCGCACACGCTCGCCTCGCTCGCGCGCCGAACGCGCGGCTCCATCGTCTTCACGATCGCGCCGCGCACGCCGGCGCTGACGGTCATGCACGCGGTTGGCCAGCTGTTTCCCCGGGGCAATCGCTCGCCCGCCATTGCGCCGATTTCTCAGAGCGCGCTCGAGCGTCACGCGCGTTCGCATCCAGAGCTCGAAGGCTGGCGCTTCGCCCGTGCCCAGCGCATTTCGCGCGGCTTCTACATCTCGCAGGCTTTGGAGGTTCGCCGCTGATGAATCGCGCGAGCGCCGTCATGGTCAAGGGGCTGATGAAATTCGGCCCGTCGATTCTGCCGTTTGCGGATGCCGCGACGGAAGAACTGCCGATGTCGCGCCTGCTGCGGCTGTCGCTGTTCCAGGTGACGGTAGGCATGGCGGCGGTGCTGCTGATCGGCACGCTCAACCGCGTCATGATCGTCGAACTCGCGGTCCCCTCCTGGATCGTCGCATCGATGCTCGCGCTGCCGCTGCTGTTCGCTCCTTTCCGCGCGCTGGTCGGCTTCCGATCCGACAACCACCGTTCGGTGCTCGGCTGGAAGCGGGTTCCCTTCATCTGGCTGGGCACGATGCTGCAATTCGGCGGCCTCGCAATCATGCCGTTCGCCTTGTTGATTCTTTCGGGTGACACGACCGGCCCGCTTTGGGTTGGCCAGGCCGCCGCGGCTCTCGCTTTCCTGCTTGTCGGCGCCGGGCTGCATACGGTCCAGACCATTGGCCTTGCGCTCGCGACAGATCTCGCCCCGGAGCGCGTGCGTCCGCGAGTGGTCGCTCTGCTCTGCGCGATGCTTCTGGTCGGGATGGCGCTGAGCGCCCTGATATTCGGTCTATTGCTCGCGCATTTCAGCGAGGTCCGTCTCATTCAGGTCGTGCAGGGCGCGGCGGTCGTCACGATCGTGACCAACGGGATCGCGCTTTGGCAGCAGGAGCCGCGTAGTTCCTCCTCGAAAGACTCAGAAGCCGAGCGCCCCGAGTTCCGCGATGCCTGGGCGGCGTTCGCGAAGGCGGGCCGCACCCGCCGCCGTCTGATCGCGACGGCGCTGGGCACCGCGGGCTTCAGCATGCAGGACATTCTGCTCGAGCCCTACGGCGGCAAGATCCTCCATCTTCCCGTCGGCGCCACGACCGCGCTCACCGCGACATTGGCCGTTGGCGGGGGGGTTGGCCTTTGGATTGCGGCCCGGCGCCTCACCCAGGGCGCGGACCCCCACCGCGTCGCCGCTGTGGGCGCCCTCGTCGGCATTGTCGCTTTCGCCGCCGTGATCTTCGCCGCGCCGATCGGCTCGCCGGCGATGTTCGCCGTCGGCGTCGGTTTGATCGGCTTGGGCGGCGGCCTCTTCGCCCACGGCACCTTGACCGCCTCCATGGCCTTGGCGCGGCCTCAGGACCGCGGCCTCGCGCTGGGCGCCTGGGGCGCGGCGCAGGCGACCGCGGCGGGCCTCGCCATCGCGTTCAGCGGCATCGTCAACGACTTCGTTTCCTCGCTCGCCCTTCAAGGCGCCTTCGGCGAAGCGCTTGTAGATCCCGTCACTGGGTATGCCGTCGTCTACACCACGGAAATCCTGCTCCTCTTCGCCACTCTTGTCGCGATAGGGCCGCTCGTGCGGCCTTCGTCGGAACGAGCGGGGACGAGGGGCGCCGGCTTTCAACTTTCTCCCAACCCCGGTCATTTATCAGGAGTGCTGCAATGATCCGCGGAGCCGTCACCAGCTACATCGACGTCGCACAGCTCGTGCTGTACGCGTTCTTCATCTTTTTTTTCAGCCTCGTCTTTTATCTTCGCCGGGAGGACCGGCGCGAAGGCTATCCGCTGGAAGCCGAGGAAAGCGGACGGGTCAGCGAACGCGGTTTCTTGCTGATCCCGGAGCCCAAAACCTTTACGCGCTCCAACGGCGAATCCTACACGGCGCCGAATTTCAAACGCGACACCCGGCCCATAAATGCGCGCAAGGTCGAGCCGTGGCCCGGATCCCCGATCGAGCCGATCGGCAATCCCCTGCTGGCGGGTGTCGGCCCCGGCTCCTATGCCGAACGTTCCGACCATGCCGAGCAGACGTACGACGGCCGCGATCTCATCGTACCGCTGAGGGTGGCGTCTAACTATGCGGTCGCCGCCGAAGGCGTCAGCCCGCTAGGGTTCACTGTCGTCGGCGCCGACGGTCAGGCGAGCGGCGTCGTCAGCGATCTCTGGGTCGATCGCGGCGAATGCGTGCTTCGATACTATGAAGTGGCGCTCGCCGGCGGCGCTAAAAGCGTGTTGCTGCCGGTGCCATTCTCGATCGTCGACTTCGCGAACAGGCGGATCAAGGTTCAGGCCATCCTTGGGGACCAATTCGCCGACGTACCCACGACGCGCCAACCCGACCGGATCACGCTGCTCGAAGAAGAAAAGGTGGCGGCTTACTATGCCGCTGGCACGCTCTACGCCACCGCCCAACGCGCGGATCCGCTGCTATGAAAACGATCAACCTTGAAAAACTGCTCCCCTCCGATATCCCGCAGGGCGAGCGCGTACTCTGGCACGGCCGGCCGGAATGGGTCAGCCTTGCGCGGCGGGCGTTTCGCGTAGACCTCGTCGCCGCCTATTTCGCTGTCGTGACGCTCTATAACTACGTGTCTGTCGGCTTCGAGGCCGGCGTTCGAGACGGAGCGATTTCCGCCGCAAAGACGCTGCTCGCGGCTTTCGCCGCCATCGCGTTGTTGTCGTTGCTGGCGTGGCTGACGAGCCGCACGACGCTCTACGTCTTGACGACCCGGCGCCTTGTGATGAAAATTGGCATCGCCCTGCCGACTTTCTTCAATCTGCCTTTCTCGCGGATCGCTTCGGCCTCGCTGCACGTCTTCTCCGACGGGACGGGCGATATTCCCGTATCGCTGGGGGAGGGGCAACACATCGCCTATCTGCATCTGTGGCCGCATGCGCGGCCGTTCCGATTGAAGCGGCCCGAGCCCGCTTTGCGGTGCGTGCCTCGTGCGGCGGATGTCGCCGCAGCGCTCAGCAAGGCGCTCGCCGCCGCGGCGGAGGAGAGCAAGACGACGTCTTCTTTGGAAACCATCGGCAGGCGCGTCGGCGAGGCCGCCCGGTCTTCAGGCCACGCCGCGGCCGCCTGAGCCCAATCGAAAGCGAGGAAGCGCCATGAGCCAGACCGAGCTGAGAGGAGAGGCCAGAAATCCGGGTGTGCCGCGCGGGTTGCTCGGCGGCGCCGCCGCGTTGGTCGCCTTTGCGTTCCTCGCCACGGGGGCGGCCCGCCTTACCGACATCGGAACGGTTCACATGCCCGCGGCCGAGCCTGTGGAGACGCTGATGCTGCGCTTCGTCGACCAAAACGATGGCGGCATCGCAGTCGTCGACGCGAAGGATAACAGCCGCATATTCACGGTTGAGCCCGGGACAAACGGGTTCATTCGCGCCACGTTGCGGGGGCTGGCGCGGGAGCGGCGCCGCGAGGGGGTCGGCGAAGCGCCGCCCTTCCAGTTAACCCATTGGAACGACGGGACGTTGTCGCTGGAGGATGCTACGATCGGTCGGCGGATTGGCCTGGACGCGTTCGGACCCACGAACGCGCAGGCCTTCGCGCAGTTGTTCGCGGCACGGAGACATGCCCAATGAGCCGATTGCGTCCTCTGTTAAGGCAGACCTTTGAAGCGCCCTGTTCGGTCGAGATCGAACACTCGCCCGAAAGTCTGCACGCCCATGTCGAATTGGAAGGCGATATCGAAATCGAACCCGGCGATCAGGTTCTGGTGCATGATGCGCCGACGGATGTGCCCTATGGCGAAACCCTTGTTGTTCGCCGCACCGCGACTATCATTCGCGCCGGATTGCTCGAACGCGTATGGACGCGTTTCGTTGGCAATTTCGAACTGACCGAACTCTATGACGTGAGCTTTACCGAGAGGAGGAGACTATGAACGCCCCCTTGCGCCCCGGCGCTTCGCTGGAAGGAACCCGTCTCGCGCAGGAGAACACCCTTCTCAGCCCTCGCTTCTACACCACCGATTTCGTTGAGCTCGACAAGACTGACGTTAGCGCGGTGCGCGAACAATGGGATGCGCTTATCGCGGAACTGCGCTCCGATCCCAACAAGAAACATTTCATCCGCAACGAGGAATTCGACGCAGACTTCTCCAAACTGCCGCCGGACCTCGATAAGGAATTCCGCGACTTCCTCATTAGTTCGATCACGGCGGAATTTTCCGGCTGCGTGCTCTATGCCGAGATGAAGAAGCGTGCGAAGAACAAAGACATACGCGAACTCTTCAGCTTCATGAGCCGCGACGAGGCGCGCCACGCGGGGTTTATCAACGATACGCTGAAGGACTTCAACATCGGCGTCGATCTCGGCTTCCTGACCAAGATCAAGAAATACACCTACTTCCGGCCAAAGTTCATCTTCTACGCGACCTACCTCTCGGAGAAAATCGGCTACGCGCGTTATATCACGATCTTCCGCGAGCTGGAGAAGCATCCGGACCGCCGCTTCCACCCCATCTTCAAATGGTTCGAGAAGTGGTGCAACGACGAGTTCCGGCACGGCGAGGCGTTCGCGCTGCTGATGCGCGCCAATCCGAAGCTGCTCGAGGGCATCAACGTCTATTGGATCAAGTTCTTCGTGCTCGCCGTGTTCGCGACGATGTATGTGCGCGACCATTGCCGGCCCGCGTTCCACAAGGCGCTCGGGATTACGCCGGAAGAGTATGATTTCCGCGTGTTCCGCCTGACCTCGGAAATCTCGCGTCAGGTGTTTCCGCTGACCCTCGATCTCGACAACCCCAAGTTCAAGCAGGGGCTCGACCGGCTTTACCGGATCGCCACCGCGAGCGCGGAAGCCGACGCACAGGGCGGCGTCGGGGGCAAGATCAAGAAGGCGGGACTATCGCTCGCGGCGGCGGCGACCTTCGCTGGCCTTTACTTCCTGCCGTCCAAGCCCAATCCGCTTCCCGCGGATATCCGCCTCGCGCCGGTCTGGTAGGAGAGACCGATGGCGGCGTTTGGATTGCCTGTGATCGCGACGCTGGCCCTATGGTGGGCCAGCACCGGCGTGATCCTCTATCTCGACGCGCGCCCTAAGCGAACCTACAGCTGGACGCTCCTCGGCGCCACGGTTTTGCTCGGACTCGCGCTTGTCGGTCTCGACCGATCGAGCGCGATCACGACGACCGGCGCCGCCTACGAGGCGTTCTCGTGCGGCCTGATGATCTGGGCCTGGCAACTCGTAACTTTCTATACCGGCTATATCACCGGGCCGCGAAAGACCCCTATCGAGCCGGAGTGCGGGGGTTGGGGGCGCTTCATCGAGGCCCTGCGTACGAGCCTCTATCACGAACTCGCCGCGCTGGCGGGCGGCGTTCTCGTATTCGCGATGACCTATGGCAAGCCGAATCAGATCGGCTTCTGGACGTATGTCGTCCTTTGGTGGATGCATCAGAGCGCCAAGCTCAACGTATTTTTCGGCGTGCCGAATCTCGGCGAGGAAATGTTGCCCGATCACTTGGCCTATCTCGTTTCGTTCATGCGCCGGCGACCGATGAACCTGTTCTTTCCGGTCTCGGTAACGGTTTCGACGGTGATCACGGTGCTCCTCGCGCAATCGACGATCGCGCCGACCGCGACGCCGTTTGAGGCCGCGGGATTTGCGATGCTGACGACCTTGATGGTGCTGGCGATCGCCGAGCATTGGTTCCTCGTCGCGCCTCTGCATGCGAATGCGCTATGGAGTTGGAGCGGGAACGGACGGGGAAAGCCTGCCACGGCGCCAGTGGCGGTCGCGCCGTTTCCAGCGCGTCCGCCCCGAGTCGGGGACGACAGCGACTATCCGGGCCCGCTCTTGGGCAGGGGGGCCGCACTGGAATCCTGGAGCCCGGACCCGCCGGCTTTGTGTGACGCGCGGCGCCTGCACCATGTTCTGGAATCGATCGGAACGGGCGCCTATGGCGAAGTTGACTGCGTCCGCGGCGTTCTGAAAACGGATGCGAATTGGATCAGCTTCGAGCTCGCGGGCCAGCGCGCGAGCGTGTCGCCGTTTTTCCCACAGCGGCTGCAGGAGCCGTTGGTGATTGCGCTGGGCCGGCGTTTCGACCGCGCGCGCTTGCAGGCGGCCTTCGATGCCTGCGCCGCGATGACCTGAGGACGATGTGAGATGGAAACAATAACAACGAAAAGACCGGAGAGTGTCATGGGGCGCAGAGAGACAAATTACGCGCGGCACTTCGAGACAGCGATTGCGCGCCTGAAGTGGGAAAACCGCTATCGCGTCTTCGCCAATCTCGAGCGCGACGCCGCTCGGTTCCCGATCGCGCTCTGGCGCCCGGAGGACCCGGCCGAAGCTCCGCGCGAAGTAACGATCTGGTGCTCTAACGATTATCTCGGCATGGGCGGGCACGATAAGCCGCTCAACGCGGCGATCGATGCGGCGCGTCGGCACGGCGCCGGCGCGGGCGGAACGCGCAATATCTCGGGAACGCACAATCCCATCGTTCAACTTGAGGCCGAGCTCGCGGATCTCCACGGAAAGCCCGCGGCGCTGGTTTTCACCTCGGGCTGGATCTCGAATCTGGCTGGCATTTCGACGATTGCGTCGCTGCTGCCGGACTGCCTCATTCTTTCCGACGCGCTCAATCATAATTCCATGATCGAAGGGGTCCGGCGCGCCAATTGCGCCAAGCAGATCTGGCGCCACAACGATGTCGAGCATCTGGAAGAATTGCTGATCGCGGCGGGCCGCGATCGTGCGAAGCTGATCGTGTTCGAGAGCCTCTACTCGATGGACGGCGACATCGCGCCGGTCGCGGCGATCGCGGACCTTGCCGAGAAGTACAACGCGATGACCTATATCGACGAGGTGCACGCGGTTGGCATGTACGGCGCTCGTGGCGGCGGAATCTGCGAGCGCGAAGGCGTGATGGATCGCATCGACATCATCGAGGGCACGCTCGCGAAGGGTTTCGGCGCGCTTGGCGGCTATATCGCGGGCCATGCCGCAATCGTCGACGCGGTGCGCAGCTACGCCCCGCAGTTCATCTTCACGACGACGCTTCCGCCGATGGTCGCCGCCAGCGCCTGCGCGGCGGTGCGCCACCTAAAGGCCTCCGGCGAGGAGCGTGCGCGCCATCAACACATGGCCGCTCTGACCAAACATGCGTTGCGCGCGGCGGGCCTCCCGGTGATGGACAATCCCTCGCATATCGTCCCCGTCATGGTCGGAGAGGCGCAGGCGTGCAAGGCGGCGAGCGATCTGTTGATGCGCCGTCACTCCATCTACATCCAGCCGATCAACTATCCCACCGTCGACATCGGGACAGAGCGTTTGCGCATCACGCCGACCCCGCGCCACAGCGAGGCGCAGGTCGCCGAACTCGTCGACGCGTTGGTTGACGTCTGGCGCACGATTGGGCTTGAATTCGTCAAGGCCGAGATCCTGCCGATGCGCCGCGCCAAGCGCGGATCTGTCGATCCGCAATGCGCCTATCCGGAAATGAAGAAGGCGGCGGAATAGCCGCCCTCGCCTGGCACGTTTTGCTCGACCGTTACTGAAAGATTTTCACGGCGCTCTGCAGGGTCTGCCAGACGCCCCAGGCGATAGGGAGACCGACGGCGAGCCAAGCGGCGATTGTCGCGGCGCTGAGGCCGCCGCCCATGCCGATGCCGAACGAACCGCTGGGCGCGGCCGCAACGGACCCCTGCGCAGCGGGCGGCCGCATCAGCCATTGGGGTGCGACCGGCCGGATTAGCGCGTTGCAGAGAAAGCCGAGGACCAGGAACGACGACAGAATATAGAGCGTGCGGTCGTAGACCAGCGCGCGATCGACGCCCGCCTGCAACTGCGCGTCGCGGATATATCCAACAAGGAACGGCCCGACCACGCCCGCCGTTGACCAGGCGGTGAGAAGGCGCCCGTGGATCGCGCCGACGAAGCGCGGCCCAAAAATGTCGGCGAGATACGCGGGCACGGTCGCGAAGCCTCCGCCGTACATCGAAAGAATGATGCAGAGCGCGGCGACGAACAAAGCCTTCTGCCCGGCGTGGGCCAGCGACGGCGCGGCGGCGTAGAGCAGGAACCCGAGGCCGAAGAAAATGAAATAGGTCATCTTCCGCCCGATATGATCCGACAGCGAAGCCCAGAAGAATCGGCCCGCAATATTGAACAGCGAGAGCAGCCCGACGAAGCCCGCCGCGATCGTCGCAATGGCGGTCTTCTGGCCTGCGTCCAGCGCGGCGAAGCCGGTCTCCGGATGGCCGATCAGCGCACCGCCGAAAATCTCCTGCAGCATCGGCGAGGCCATCGCGAGCACCCCGATGCCGGCGGAGACGTTGAGGCACAGCACCGCCCAGATCAGCCAGAACTGCGGCGTCTTGTGAGCGTCTTCGAGCGCGACCGCGCTTTGCGTGATCATCGCGCGGGTTCGGGCGGCGGGCGGCGTCCAGCCCTCCGGACGCCAGCCTTCGGGCGTGATGCGGTAGCCAAGCGCCCCGGCGGTCATGAAGATCAGATAGATCGCGCCCATCGTCGCCATTGTCTGCCAGACGCCCGCCTCGCCCGGTCCTTTGAAATGATTCATCAACAGATTGGCGAGCGGCGAGCCGATCATCGCCCCGCCGCCGAAACCCATGATCGCCATGCCGGTGGCCATGCCGCGCCGGTCGGGAAACCATTTGACCAGGGTCGAGACCGGCGAGATGTAGCCAAGGCCGAGGCCGATGCCGCCGATCACGCCGAGCCCCAGCCAGATGATCCAGAGCTGATGGAGATAGACGCCGAGCGCCGCGATGAGGAAGCCGCCGCCCCAGCACAATGCCGCAACCAGCCCCGCCTTGCGCGGCCCCTCTCGCTCCAGCCAGCCGCCAAACAGCGCCGCTGAGACGCCGAGAAATACGATGCCGATCGTGAAGGTCCAGAGGAGATCGCTTACCCGCCAGTTGCAGGTCGTCGTGAAAAGCGCCTCGGTCAGCGATATCGTCTTGCAGGCGGCGTCGGTTTCGCCCGAGATGGCTTTGCTCAGCGGCAGCCAGAAGACGCTGAGGCCGTAGGACATGCCGATGCATAGATGAACGGCGAGCGCCGCCGGCGGCGCCAGCCAGCGGTTGAAACCGGGCCGCGCCACGGTGTGCGCCTTATCCAGCCAGTTGCCCGAGGACTCGCGGCCCGCGAGAGAAGCTGACATGATTCCCCCCTATTTTCCGCCGCTGCCCAGGGCCGTTCGATACGGCTTCAACTCGGCGCGCGGACGTCCTGCTTCAACAAATCGACGGCGCGGGCGACAACCGGGTGGAGCGCCCCGCCTCCGGATTCGACGAAGCCCATGATTTCACGAATCATCTTCGGCGTCCAATAGCGCCGCAAATGGGTCGCCACGCCCTCCGTCGCCTCGCGCTCCGGCATCGGCGCGAAGAAGTCGCCAATCTGGTTCGCCATCTTCACCAGCTTGTCGATCTTCGACGCGCTCATGCCGCCTCCCCGGCGCGCGCGTCGCGTCCGGCGGCGCGAAAGCACAAGGCCTGATCGGCCCGCGCGACCGCGATCACCGCAACGCCGCTCTCCTCAGCGCGCTGCAGCGCGAGCGATGTCGGCGCCGACATCGAAACCAGCGTCCCCGCGCCGAACGCCGCGGCTTTTGCGACCATTTCAAACGAGCATCGGCTGGAGATCAGCAAAAAACCGTCCTTCGGATTGACCCGATCGCGCAGCAGTGCGCCAATCAATTTGTCGAGTGCATTGTGCCGCCCGACGTCCTCGCGGACGAAGCTTATCGCACCGTCCGATTTGCACCAGGCGGCGGCGTGAACAGCGCGTGTGCGCTGATTGAGGGGTTGAAGGGCGTCCAGGCTGGCCACCGCTGCGCCCACCGCAGCGGGCGCAACGGCTTGCGCCGGGGCGAGACGGCGGCGCGCCTTCGGCAAATGTTCGAGATCCTCGATCCCGCAGACCCCGCAGCCGGTGCGCCCGACAAGCGCGCGCTTGCGCGCCAGGTGGGCGCTCATGCGCTCGCCCGACAGGGTCACATTGACTCGCGCCGCCGCCTCTCCGACTTCGACTTCGACGGCGCGGATTTCGTCAATTCCCTCGACGATGCCCTCCGTCAGCGAAAAGCCAGCCGCAAAGTCCTCGAGGTCTCGCGGCGTCGCCATCATCAC
>Ga0182016_10003916_pt1 | contig 16734 bp, 15 predicted proteins | sample 712S2MmetaG_FD_120491 | JGI IMG/M metagenome (GOLD analysis project Ga0182016, IMG submission 120491) | Permafrost microbial communities from Stordalen Mire, Sweden - 712S2M metaG | ecosystem: Environmental > Terrestrial > Soil > Wetlands > Permafrost | place: Sweden: Stordalen | collected...
GCCGAGCAGCATCGCCGGCACGTTATCGATGCTCGCGCGGGCACCGCATCGCCTCTGTGCCCGGCGGCACTCCGCGCCGCAGCGGTGGCTATGCGTGCAGCGTCGCGGCCGCCGTCGCACTCGGCAGCGACGCCGCGAAAAGCGCCTGAGCGCGGCGCGTGAGCGGACCGGGCGCCGCGAGCCGGCGGCCGTCGAAGGTCGCGACCGGGACAACCTCGGCGCCGGTCCCTGTGAGGAACGCCTCATCGGCCGTCCAGGCGTCGGCGCTCACGAGCGTGCGCTCCTGCACGGGGATGCCGTCGCCGCGGAGCAGGTCGATCACGTGCTCTCGCGTGATGCCCTCCAGCGCGCCGGCTGACACCGGCGGTGTTCGGACCACCCCACCGCGGACGAGGAACACGTTGTCGGCCGTGCATTCAGCGATCTCGCCGGCGCCATTGAGCAGCAGGGCCTCGTGCGCGCCGCGGGCGCGAGCCTCGGCGGCCGCCAGCACCGAGGTTAGGTAGTTCAGCGACTTGATCTGCGGCGGCACGCTGTCTGGCGCTGCGCGGCGCAGGCTTGAGGTGACCACGTCCACGCCGCGCTCATAGAGCTCGGGCGGATAGAGCTGGAGCGAGGCCGCGATCAAGATCGTTGTCGGGCGCTCGCAGGTGTGTGCCGAGACTCCGAGCATGCCGCGCCCCCGCGTGACGATCAGGCGCAGGTAGCCGTCTGGCTCGCCGAATCGAGCGATCGCGTCCGAGCACAACTCGGTGAGCTCTCGGTCGCCGTGAGGAACATCGACCATCAGACACCCCGCCGACGCGCGCAGCCGGCTCAGGTGAGCCCCGAGCAGGAACGGCGTCGCGGCGTAGAAGCGGATGCCCTCGAACACGCCATCGCCGTAAAGCAAGCCGTGGTCAAGCACGGAAACACTCGCGTTCGCGGCGTCGTCATGCCAGACACCGTCGACCCAAGCTATCGGCTGGCTCATTTTGCGAACTTACTGTTCACACAGTTAGTTGTCAAGGCGAGCCGCTAGTCTTGGGACACCATGCCTGCGCAAGCGCTCCAATCGCAGGGAATCCGCCATCGCGACGGGGCCGCCTCGCGCCAGGCAATCCTCGACGCCGCAGAGCAGCTGTTCGCGCAGCGAGGATACGAGCGCACGAGCCTGCACGAAATCGGGCGGCTTGCCGGTGTGTCGGCCGCGCTGCCGGCGTATTTCTTCGGCGGCAAGCAGGCGCTCTACGAGGCGGTGCTGGAGCGTCTGCTGCTCGAGCGCGAGCGGCGCCTCGAGCCGATCGCCACGCTGGCTGCGCAGGAGCTCGAGCGAAGCGGCCGGCTGCGACCCGCGCTCGAGCTGCTGATCGACGGCTACATCGACTTTCTGCGCGAGCGTACGACGCTCGTGCGCCTGATGGGCCGCGAGGCGCTGGGAGCCGGCCGCCACCTCGCTCCCGGGCCGCGTCATTCCGTCGCGGTGGCGAGCGGGCTAGCTCGTTTCATTCGCTCGCTGCCACCGCCGCCCGGTCCCTCCGTCGACCCCGAGCAGCTGCTCATCTCAGTCGTTGCTTTGTGCTTCTTTCCGATCGAGCACAACGACACGATGCTCGCAGCGATGGGACTGGACGCGACCGGCGAGGAGTTCGCGGCCGCACGCAAGCGCCACGTCGTCGACGTGCTCGAGCGCGTTCTGAGCGGCGGCGCCGCCGAGCGGCAATAACGTTAGCGGCGACGCGCGCGCCAGCGCACGATCATCCGCCACAGACGCCGAAGCATTCGAGTCCAGTCACCCATCGGCGTCGAGTCTCGCACACGCTCAGGGCAGCTCGACATGGGCCGCTCGCAGCGAGACGGCGCGCCGCTGAGCGACGACCGCCGGTAGACGCCGGCCGGGAGCGTGCACCGGGCGTCCACGGCGCCGGCTCAGGTCCCGATCGCGAGGCCCAGCAGGAAGGTCACACCGCCGACGATGGCGCCGGCGGCAGTCATCTCAATTCCCGCAGACCAGGCTGTGCGCAGAGTGAACAGCGACTTCGCGGCGCCGACGGCGAAGTGCGCGACGAGCGAAACCGACGCGGCGACGATCACGCCGGCCGTGCCGTGCAGAAAGAAGAACGGGATCACCGGCACCATCGCGCCGACGGCCGTCGAGAGCCCGCCGGCGAGCGCGGCCTGCACAGCGTCCCCACGCTCGGCGTCTGCGCTGCCGAACTCCTCGATCGCCACCGCCCTGAACAGCTGTTCGGGATCCTCGGCGATACGCGCGACCACCATGTCCGCCTCGGCCACCGTCAGGCCCTTGAGCTGGTAGAAGAGGGAAAGCTCCTCCTTCTCCTCCTCAGGGTGAGTGCGCACCTCCTCGCGCTCGCGCGCGAGATTGGCAGCCGCAACCTCGGCGACGGACCGTTCAGCGAGGTAGGCACCCGTCGCCATCGAGAGTGCCGAGCCGATCGCCCCGAACAGCCCCGCCGTCAGCACGAGGTGCGACCCGCCGGTGGCCCCGGAGAAGCCGGCGACCAGGCCGAACACCGCGGCCAGCCCGTCGTTGGCGCCGTAGATGACACCCGAGATCCAGCCGCCGGAGGCGCGGTGCCAGCGCTCGCGACCGAGGATCCGCGTCAGACGAACCTGAGGGCCGTCGCTGGCGGGCCCGGCGCGGTCGCTCACCGGCAGCGCACCTGAGCGCAACTGCCCGAGCGCGACCGTGTGCTGCTCCTCCTCGTCGCGGATCTGCTCGAGCAGGCGGTCGGTGTCGGGATCGCCCGTGGGGCGCTCCTGGATCTCGCTGGCGATATCCGCCTCCATTGCCTCTTGGCGCGCGAGCAGGCGGTCGACCGGCGCGACGCGCGCCTGCAGGCGCCGCCAGGCGGAAAGCTTGACGGCGGCCTCGTCGGGGATCTGGATCCCGAGTTCCGTCATCCGCCGCTCGAGCCGGTCGCGGTGGGATCGCTCAACCTCGGCAAGCCGATTGAGCACGGCGGCGCGACGAGGATCTGACTCCCGCGCCGCGATCAGCCCATAGACGATGGTCGCCTGGACCTCATCGGTCCAGGCGTCGATCAGGCGCCCGCTGACATCTGTCCCCACCGCTCAGAGAGCGTAGTGCACCCTGGGATGGGCGCGCAGGAACTCCCGCGCGCTGCGATAGGGATGGCGCAGCTCCGTCGCCTTGCCGCGGCAGTCGACCAGGTAGTTGCCGGTACTGGTTATGCCGCCGGCCCACACGCTCGCCGGAACCTCGGGACAGACCAGGCGCGCGGCGGTCGAGGCGCCGTTTCCGCCGCGCGTCGAGTAGATCCCCGAGACGAGCATGTAGCGGGCCTTGTCTTCTGACACGAGTGTGGCCAGCTGATCGCCACTGAGCGCCGGATCGGTCGTGTTGTAGCCGCCTTCGGCGGAGGCCGCGACGCCGAGCAGGATCAGTGGCGAGGCCTGATCGGATGAAACGGTGAGGAGCGCGTAGGGCCGGGTTTCGCCCTGGCTGTGCAGGAAGGCGACCAATGCGAGATCAGCCGACAGGCCGGCGGCGGTGAGGCCGTATCCGCCGTGACCCGGATAGCTGTAGGGACCCGCGACCGGGAACGTTCCGCTGACCGGGGCCAGCCAGACACTGAAGGAGTAGACCATCGGCGCGACCAGCAGCGCGCCCACAGCGACGCCGAGCGCCCAGCCGGCCCGCGCGCGAGCGGCCGCGATCACGATCAGCGCGACCACGCACGCCACGACCAGCGGCACGCGCCACCACAGCGGATCGCCCTCGCGCGCGATCAACACCAGCTGCGCCGCCGCCGTGCAGGCGATCGCCGCCACCGCGAGCAGGTACCCACCCAGCGCCCAGCGCGGTCGCTCGCTGCGCACGAGCGAGCCCATCGCCACCGCACCGCCGCCGGCCATCGCCGCAAGGCCCGGACCCAGCGCCGAGGAGTAGTAGGGATGCACGATCCCGGCCGAGAAATCCAGTGCCAGAAGCTCAACCAGGAACCAGCCGCCGAGCACGAAGAGTCCCGCCAGGCGCCGGTCACCGCTGCGACCGCGCAACACGAGGCCCAGACCGAGCATGCCTATCAGCGCGAGCGGCACGAGCCAGCCCGCCTGGCCGCCCATGCCTTCGCCGAATATCCGCAGCGGGCCGCGCGGGCCGCCGAACGGCACCGGCGAGACCGCGCGCCGGCGTCCCTTCTTGTGCGACACGGGAGGGTTGCGCACCACCACCGGCCGGTGTGTCGCGATGTAGTGGCGCTCGGAGGATGTCAGCGGGACGTTCACGCCGCGACGCACGAGCGGCCGCGTCTGCGCCCTCGTGAGATAGGTCTTTGTCGACCCGGGCCCGCCCTGCTGGCCGCCGACCCGCCCGAACCCGTTGTAGCCGAACTCCAGCTGAAACTCGGAGTTGGCGGAGGTGCTGCCGATGAACGGCCGCGCCGAGGCGGGGGTCAGATCGACCGCCAGCGACCACGAGACCGCGACGGCGACGAACACCACCCCCGCCACCGCCAGCTGCCCGAGCCGCCGCCGCCACGACCCCGGCGCACACACCAGATAGCCAACCGCGATCCCCGGCACCACCAGCAACGCCGCCAGCGACTTCGTATTGAACGCCAGCCCCACCAGCACCCCACACCACACAAGCGTCCGAAAGCGCCCCGAATCAATCGCCGCCAACCCCGCCCCACACGCACCAAGCATCAACAGAATCAGCAACGGATCGACCGCGTTCTCACGCGACACCGCCACAAACGACGGAAACACCGCCAACGCCAACGCCGCCACAAGACCCGCCACACGCCCGAACCGCGGCGCCACGATCCAATACAACAACGCCACCGCCAACACCGCACAGATCCCCTCCGGCACAATCAAGCTCAGCGGCGCAAACCCGAACAACTTCGCGCTCAACGCCTGCAACCACAACGCCAGCGGCGGCTTGTCAACCGTGATCAGACCGTTTGGATCGGCCGCAACGAAGAAGAAGTTGTGCCACGAGCGCAGCATCGACTTCACCGCCGCCGAGTAGTACGTGTTCGCGTAGCCGTTCTGGCCGAGCTTCACGAACTCCAGCAACCCGCTCAATACGAGAATCGCCGCCAGGCACAAACGCGCAACCCGCGCGCCGATCGCCTCAGCGGCGGCTGGAAGCAGCGGGGGCCGCGCCGGCTGGGCGACTCGAGGAGTGGTCGTTGCCAAGGTCTGAAGGAGGGGACTGGCGGCGGGCACGCGCCAAGCGGCCCGCGCTGGCGTCAGAGGCTATCCGCCCTACGCCGCGCGAACGCTTAAGACCCGGTTAGCCGACGGTCAGGTCCGAAGCGGCGACCGGGCATCCGGCTCGCCGGCGCTCATGTGTCGCCGTCCTGAAAGCGGGCGACGCTGAAGCCCAGCAGGAGCGGGATATCCACCGCGAACACCGCGAGCATCAGGCTCAGGATCAGGAGCTGGGTGCCGCGCGTATGGTCGTAGATGAAGACGTACTCGAGCATCCCTGCGATCACCACGTAGGCCAGAAACACCCAGCCGCTGACGAGCCGGAACGCACCCCAGGCAAAGTTGTCAATGCGCGCGAGCAGACCGATGTCGACCGCCAGCAGCACGGCGGCCGCTGCCAGCAGCGCGATCGCCGGCCCCTGCGGCACGTGGCGCGGCAGGTGGGCAGCGGTGTAGATGCCGCCGGTCACGATCAGCGCGAGAACCGCTACGGCGATCTGCTGGACAGGCGGTAGCCGGCGCTCCTGCACCGGTGCGTGGGCCTCCATCGCTCAGCTGCTCGCAAGCTTGGTCATGATCACCAGTGTCGCGATCTGCATCAGTCCGGTTATCCCGGCTGTGAAGATGAAGACCTTCATCAGCCGGCCGATCCGGGCGCCATTGGGATTTGGCTTGCGCAGCTCGAACAGCACCGCGATGTTGGCCGGCTCGAGCAGCCCGAGCGCGATCGTGGCCATCACGCCGACGACGATGTAGGACGCCACGATCCAGGGATGGTGTGGCGAATTGGGGGCGAGGTTGCCGAGCTTGCGCGCCAGCTGGAACCCGGACCCGAGCGTCATCGTCACGAGGGTCGGCATGATCAGCAGCATCTTCGGCATCACGCGGCTCGAGAATTCCATCCGCGCCGGAATCGACATCGTGCCGATGATCGGGCCGAGAACGAGCCCGAAGAAGAGGTCGATACCGGTCCACAGGCCGCCGCCGGCTACGTGGTAGAAGTCAAGCGCCCACTGGCTGTTCGTGGCGATCGCGACGACCAGGCCGACGACGACGACGGCGACGACCGGCAAGCCCCTGGTCGGCACGATCGCGAGCGACCGCCGTGACGGGGCGAGGGTTGCGGGGAGGGGTTCGGCAACGCTTGCCATCGCTTGCGGTTCTCCTCGGTAGGACTATCGCGACCGGCTCGCGCGAACACGCGAAAGATAGCTTGCGCGCAGCACTTTTCAAGCCGCCGCTCAGCACGGGTCGCAACTCGTTACGCATACTTGGCGCGTGAGACCGCAAAGCCCAACCCAGGGGCGAGCCCCGGCGCCGCGCCTGCGGCGCATGCCGGGCATCGACGGCCTACGCGCCGTCGCCGTCGCCGCGGTTTTCCTCTACCACGCGGGCGTCTCCTGGCTGCCCGGCGGCTTCCTCGGCGTGGATGTGTTCTTCGTGATCAGCGGGTACCTCATCACCTCGCTGCTCATCGCCGAATTCGATCACAGTGGCCGCATCGCGCTGGCCCGGTTCTGGGCCGGCCGGGCTCGGCGCCTGTTGCCCGCGCTGTTCGTGCTGCTCGCCGTCTGCCTGCTGATCGGCGCGACGCTCCAGCGCGGCAAGCTCGTCGGCCTGCGCGGCGACGCGCTGGCGTCGATCTTCTACGTCGCGAACTGGCGCTTCATCTTTGAGCACGAGAGCTACTTCGCCCAGTTCGGACGTCCTGGACTGCTGAGGCACCTTTGGTCGCTGGCGGTCGAGGAGCAGTTCTACCTCGTGTGGCCGCCGCTGTTCATGCTCGCGATCAAGTTGCGCGGTCGCCGGTCGTTGCCAGCGCTCGTCGCGATGGGCGCCGTCGGCTCGACGGCGCTGATGTGGGCTCTTTACGTGCCGGGCTCAGACACCTCGAGGATCTTCTACGGCACCGATACGCGTGCTGCGCCGCTGCTCGTCGGCGTGCTGCTGGCGTTCGTCTGGAAGCCGTCGGCCATGCCGGCCTGGTCAGGCCTGAGGGCCCGGCGAATACTCGACGCCGTGTCGCTCGTTGCGCTCGCGGCTGTCATCTATGAGTTCGCAGCGGTGCACGACTACGACCAGAGCCTCTACCGGGGCGGCTTTCTCGTCCTCGCGCTATGCGCCGCTGTGATGCTGGCGACGGTCGCGCACCCGGCAGGCATGCTCGGGCACCAGCTCGGCCGGGCCGTCCCCCGCTGGATCGGCGAGCGCAGCTATGGGATCTACCTGTGGCACTGGCCGATCCTGGTGTTCACCCGGCCGGGCATCGACGTGCACCTGGCTCGCGGCGTGTTGATCCCGGCCCAGGCCGCAGGCACAGTCCTTGCGGCGGCGATCTCCTACCGCTACGTCGAGCTTCCGGTCCGCACCGGCGCTCTGCGGCGCCTGCGTCCCCGCAGGCCCCGGATTCTCGCCCAGCCACGAACCCCGTTCGCGTTCGCGGCCGCCGCCGTGTCGGTGCTGCTCGCGCTTGTCGCGCTGACCCCGCAGGGCATCGCGGCGCTGCCGCCAGGCTTCTCGCGCGCGGCCCTTTCCGGCTCGGCCCGGGCCGCCAAACAGCTCGTATTGCCGGCGGACTCGGCCGGCCGCCTTCCGGCCGCGACCCGACCTTCACGCGACTCGGGCAAGCGCCGAAAGCAGCAGAGCAGGCGCCACCGCACCGTCGCTGCGATCCCGCGCTCCGGGCCGATCCTCGCCGTCGGGGATTCGGTCATGCTCGGTGCGTCAGCCGCGCTGGAGTCGGCACTCGGTTCGCAGCTGCACATCGACGCCGTCGTTTCGCGTCAACCCGAGCAGACGATTGCTCGCCTCTTCGCCTACCGCGCGGCGGACTCGCTGCCGCGCCGGGTGATTGTTCACATCGGCGACAACGGGCCTGTGTACTACGCCGACCTGCAGCGCCTGAAGCAGGCTCTCGCCGGCGTCCCGCTGGTCGTCATCGTCAACGTCAGGGTGAACACCAGCTGGCAGGGCGAGGTGAACAGCGAGCTGGCGCAGGCCGTCGAGGGCTGGCACGAAGCGACGCTCGCCGACTGGTACGACGCGAGCGCGGCCGCGGGGACCCTGGCCGACGGCACGCACACCACACCGGCCGGCGCCCAGCGGTTCGCAGCCGTAATCGCCCGCGCCGTGCACGATCCGCACCTCGGCGGCGTGACGCACTGAGCGTCCGCTCCACGGCGCACGCGCCGCCGCGGCGCCTACCCAGGCGGCGCGATCAGCAGGTAAACCCTGGCCGGAGGCGTGGGTGCGAAGGTGAACACCGACCACAGCCGGTCCTCATAGCTCACCGTTCCGTGGCTTGGCAGCACGATCGGTCCGGGCCCGCCGCTGCCGGCGATCACTCGTTGGCCGATGCGCACGACCACTACAGCCCCGGTCTCGGAGTTCACCACCTGGACGAAGTTGGGGTAATTGGCCGCCAGCGGATGGAAGCGCAGCGCGAGACGCTCCGCCACACGCCCGATCTCGCTGACGTCAACCGCCGCGCAGCTCTCGCCGGCCAACGCCGCCGTGGGCGCCGGCACGGCGATCACCGCGTCGAGCGTGCCGGTCGGAAAGGCATCGTAGGTCAGTGCGGTGGAGGCGTAGCGGACGCCGCCGAGCGCCAGCGAAGGGCCGGACGGCTCCGCCCGTGGGAATGCCGCACCGAGCTGCGCCACGCGAGCGCCGCCGACGTAGATGGCGATCGGATCGCCGAGAGCTCGCGACTCGAGCTTGGTGAAGCCAACGTCGTCCTGGACCGACATGACGAAGGTGCCGATCTGCGCGCCGGTGGGCGAGCGCAGAACGCCGTCAACCGGAGCGATCACGTATGGGCCGCCGACATCCGCCAGCAAACGGCCGGCGGCGTCGTAAACGCGCAGGCGCACGATGTGCCAGAAGTGGTGGTAGACGATCCGTGCCACGGCCTTGGCGGTCGCGGCGACGTTGTCGGCCGCGACGGCGGCGATCAGGTCCGGCGCGGTGGTGATGTGGCCGAGGTCGGTCTGCGTCTCGGTGCCACCCAGCTCGCCGCGATAGATGTTGTTCGCCACCATCGCGTCGATTGCCGCGAGCGTCGAGGTGGTCGAGCCGGCGCACGCGACAGCCACCTGGGCCGACGCCGCGGGCAGGGCGCCGGCGAGCGCGGCCGCCGCCAACAGCCCACACAGGGCGCCGACCCGCCGACGGTCACCAGTCGAGCGAAACACGCCGCTATTTTCCCGTTTCCGCGGTCCGGCGTGCGCCGTGGTCACCCGGTCAGAGGCTGAACGCTGGAAGTGCGACAAACGGATACGTCAGCACGGCGGCGGCGAGCACAAGCACCAGCCAGCCGCCGAGCGCCCAGCGCGGCATCCAGGGTCGCGAGAACGCCCGCGCCAGCGCGAGGTAGATCCCCGGCATCACGATCACCATGTAGTACAGGTAGCTGGTCCTCTGCCAGAACAGGCTGAGCGCCACGAACGGCAGCCAGGTGCCGAGGAACCACGCGACCGCCACGATGTCGACATCCGGCCCGCCGCGCCAGGCGCAGCGCAGCGCGAGCGCCAGCGCGGGGATCGCGAACAGCAGCATCGGCGGGCTGATGAAGCCGAGGAAGTGGACCGTCCAGGTGCGCGCGCTGCCGGCGCTGACCGTCACAGTGAGGTAATTGATCGGCTTCAGGTCGATCAGCCAGTCCCATGGATAGGCGGCGATGCCCTTGGGCCCGTTGGGGCTCGTCTGCCCGGCCGCGTAGCTCAGCATGCGCGCCGTGTGGGCGAACGGGCCGCCGGTGATCGTCTGCCCTGTCTGGGGGTCGTAGGGCGGCGCGATGCGGTCGAAGATCGCCAGCACCACCAGATAGACCGTGGTCGCGACCACGGCGAAGAGGCCGAACGCGCGCGCCGCCGCCCGCAGGCCGGCGCGGCGGTGGCGAAACAGCTCGACCAGCAGCAGCACCGCGAGCAGGTAGGGGGCCACAAGCTTCGCCGTCGCCCCCAACCCGAGGGCCACCCCGCCGGCAAGCGGACGTCCGCGTAAGTACAGCGCGGCCGCCCAGATCATGAAGGCGGCGACGTAGATGTCGAGCGTCCCGATTCGTCCGGCAACCAGCAGGAGGTTGTCGGACGCCATCAGCGTCGCCGCGAGCAGCGAACACCACTCGCCGGCGCCGCTTGCGCGCGCGAGCGCGAACATCCCGAGGATCGCAAGCGATCCGAACAGCACACTCCCGATCCGCCAGGCGAACGGGCCGTCGCCAAACAGCTCGATCGCGCCCGCGATCACGAGTTTGGCGAACTGCGGGTGCTCGGAGTTCGGATCCTGCCCGGAGGGGTCGCCGGCGTAGTTCTGCCCGGCCGGCACCGCGATGCCGTCGATTCGCCGCGCCGCGTTTACGTAGTAGGCCTCGTCGAAGATCAATCCGTGCGCGGCCGCGCCGCGGCAGGGGTTGGCGCACGGATCGCTGAGCCATGCCACGCGGACCGCGAGCGACACCACAGATACCAGCACGAGCCCCGCGATCGGCATCCAGGGGGCCCGCAGGACGCCGCGGAGTCGATCGCCTCGCCGCATGTCCGCGCGACGCTACCGAAGTGCCGCCCACCGAGGCGATCGAAACGCCCGCGCCACCCCGGTCGCGGCGGATCTCAGCGCTGCGCGGCGATCATCCAGCGCTGCTTCTCGAGCAGGCCAACCGTCGTGATCATCAAATCCTCGGTGACGGCGTCGTACTCCGCCGCCTGTTCCATCCGCTCGCGCGCCCCCGTGATCGTCTCGTCGAGCGCCGCGATCAGCGTCGTGATGACGGCATCGGTTCGAAGTTCGCCAGGCGCGACTTCGGCGAGCCGGCTCTGTGCGCCAACCGTGCGCGCCTGGCCATCGGGCGCGACCCCGAGTGCCCGGCCGCGCTCCGCGGTCTCGTCCGCTCGCTCCTGCCACTGCTCGACGAGCACATCGAGGTGCTCGTGAAGTGCCTGGAACTCGGTCCCGGTGAGGTTCCAGTGCAGGTGCTTGCCGAGCAGCGCGAGTTCGATCAAATCGATCAGCTCGCTCTGCAAGAGGCTACCCAGCGCCGCCCGCTCCTCGTGGCGGAGCGTTGGGTGGCCGTCGGTGACGATCAGGTGGTTCGCGGTCATGCCGGCCGTCCTTTGTCGCGGTCGTGAAAATGCTTCCCCCCAGGTTAGCGATGCCCCGCAGCGGCCCGCCCGGCACGCCGCCGGACCAGCCCGTCACGCTCCCCGGGTCGCGTTCAGGGGCGCTCGAGCATCTGCAGGAACTCCTCCTCCGTGTGCCGTCCGGGCGGCTCTCCGGCACGCGCGTCGGCCACAGCGAGCCGGCGCAGCAGTTCGTTGACCGGCGTTGCGACCTCGTGCAGCCGGCCCAGCAGAACGACCTCGCCGTTCAGCTGGTCGGCCTCGATCATTCCGCTGCGACGCGCGAGGCTCTGCCACGAGGAGCCGCCCGCGCGGGATGATCCGGCGACCGGCCGCAGGGTGATGAAGCGGTTGAAGCGCCGCTCGTAGATCTCGTCGCCAACGTAGTCGATCCCGGCCGCGTCGAGCACAGCCACGGCCTCGGCCAGCGCACGACGCTGGACCTCCGGGGCACCGCGGTCGCGGCCGAACAGCGCATCGACGGCGTTGGGGACGTTGCGCAGGAACTTGGCGTACTTCCAGCGCGACACGTCCTCGCGGGCCTCGGACGCAAAGCCCGAGCTTTCGAAGGCGGCTGCGATCTCGCCCGCCCGGCGCCCCGGCCCATCGGGGTAGCGACCGACGTCGAGTGCGCCGGTCACCGGCGCGGAATGCGCGACGACCACGCCGGGAACCAGATGCGTCGCCGGCAGCTGAACGACCACCGAGTAGACCTCCGCGAAGCGGCGCAGGGCGAGGCGCTCGTTCTCGACGCCGTTCTGTGCGCACGCCACCGCGACATCGGGCCCGGCCGAAGCATCCAGGCGCTCGAGCGCCGCCGCGGTGTCCTGGCCCTTCATCGTCAGCAGGACCACGTCGTCGCGGCGCCAGTCCAGCTCCTCGGGACCACCGGCGACCGCGATCGGGAACACCTGCACGCCGTCGGGAGACTCGAGGCGCAACCCATCGCGCTCGATCGCGTCGCGGTGGGCACCGCGGGCGATCAGCACAACGTCATGGCCGTGCTCGAACAGGCGGCTGCCGATCACTCCCCCGACCGCCCCTGCGCCGTAGACGACGAAGCGCGCCACCGCGAACCGCCTACTCGAACGCCGCGTGACCCGTCAGGGCCTTGCCGAGCACGAGCGTGTGGATCTGGTGGGTGCCCTCGTAGGTCAGAACCGACTCGAGGTTGACGAGATGGCGCATGACCGGGTACTCGAGCGTGATCCCGTTTGCGCCGAGCAGCGCCCGCGCCCGGCGCGCGACGTCGGTGGCCATCCGCACGTTGGAAAACTTGCCGTAGCTGATGTGCTCGGGCGTGACGAGACCCGCGTCCTTCAGGTGTCCGATCCGCGTCGCGAGCAGCAGACCGTTGTTGACCGCCACGTGCATCTCAACCAGTTCCTGCTGCACGATCTGGCGCGCCGAGACCGGGCGACCGAAGGCGACCCGGCTCGCGGTGTAGTCCAGCGCCGCCTCGAGGCACGCGCGTGCAGCTCCAACGGCGCCCCACACGATGCCGTAGCGCGCCTCGCTCAGGCAGGAGAGCGGGCCGCGCAGCGAGTTCGCGCCGGGAAGCATGGCATCGGCGTCCAGCCGGCAATCCTCGAAGATCAGCTCAGATGTCGTCGACGCAACCAGCGACAGCTTGTCCTTGACGTCGACGGTGCGAAAGCCCTCGCTGCCGGCCGGCACGAGGAAGCCCCTGACGCCCTCGTCCGTCTTCACCCAGACGACAGCCACGCCGGCGCGGCTGCCGTTGGTGATCCACATCTTGGTCCCGTTGAGTACCCAGCCGTCCCCGTCGCGGCGCGCGCTGGCGCGCATCGCGGCGGGGTCGCTGCCCGCGTCGGGCTCGGTCAGTCCGAAGCAGCCGATCACCTCACCCGCCGCCATGGGCGCAAGCCAGCGTTCCTTCTGCTGCTGCGAACCGAAGGCGTGGATTGCAAACATTGCCAGCGAGCCCTGCACCGACACGAGGCTGCGTAGACCGCTGTCTCCAGCCTCGAGCTCAAGGCAGGCGCGGCCGTAGGCCATGGCGCTGGCGCCCGCACATCCGTAGCCCTCGAGGTGCATCCCGAGCACACCGAGCTCCCCGAGCTCGGGGCCGAGCTCCGGCGGCAGCCCGCCGGCGCGCCAGGCATCGATGACAATCGGCAGGAAGCGGCGGCGAACCCAATCACGCACAGTCGAGGCGATCAGCCGCTCCTCGTCGCTCAGCTCGCCGGCAAGTCCGAACGGGTCCTCGACTGAGTAGCTGGTCACTGCATCTCCTAGCGTTCGCGGCGCCGATTCGTGTGGCTCACAGCCGACCATATTCAATCGGGAAGTCCGCCCGCACCCGCCGGTGGGCGCGAGCCGTGCTCAGGCTCCGCCGGGCAGTGGACCATCAGCGCCCAGCCAGGTGCGCAGCGCTTCGCCGTCGGCGCCGAGCGCCGGTGGAATCCGGCGGTACGACGGCGGCGTGGCGTCCAGCGCGATCGGGCTGGCGACCTGACGGGCACCCTCCGCCATCTCGACGATCGAGGGAAGCCCGAGTGACGAAGCCAGCGCGAAAGCGCCGCTGACGTCGTTGACCGGGCCACAGGGCACCCCGGCCGCGCTCAGCGTCTGCGCGAGCGCCGCACCCGGGCGCTGGCCGATCAGCGGGCCGAGTTCGGCGACCAGGTCGGCGTGATGCTCGACCCGCGCCGCGTTGGTGGCAAAGCGCGCGTCGGTGGCGAGGGCCGTGCAGCCGAGTTCGCGGCACAGTGAGAGGAACTGGCGGTCATTCCCGACCGCCACGACGATCTCGCCGTCCGCCGATGCAAACGATTCGTAGGGAGCGATGCTCGGATGGCGATTGCCCATCCGCGCCGGAATCACGCCGGCGCCGAGGAATCCCGACGCCTGGTTGACCAGCGCGGCGAGCAGCGAGCCGAGCAGTGACACCTCCGCGCGCTGTCCGATGCCGCTGCGTTCGCGCTCGGCCAGAGCGGCAAGGATCGCGACGGTTGCGAACAGCCCTGCAATCACGTCGACCAGTGCGACCCCCACTTTCGTCGGCGGGCCCTGCTCCTGTCCGGTCACGCTCATCAGGCCTCCGACCGCCTGCACCAGCAGGTCGTAGCCCGGTAGCGCCGCGCCCGCACCGGAGCCGAAGCCGGTCAGGCTGCACGAGACCAGCCGCGGATTCGCGGCGCGCGTCGTCTCCTCGCCAAGGCCGAAGCGCTCGAGCGTCCCCGGACGGAAGTTCTCGATCAGCACGTCCGAGCGCTCGATCAGGCGTGCGGCGAGCACGCGATCTCGCCCATCAGCCAGATCCAGCACGATGCTGCGCTTGTTGCGGTTCACCGACTGGTAGTAGGTGCTGGTTCCATCCGGGGCCCACGGCGGACCCCATGACCGGGTGTCGTCGCCTGAAGGACGCTCGACCTTGATCACCTCGGCACCCAGGTCGCCGAGCACCATCGCCGCAAACGGCCCGGCCAGCACTCGCGAGAAGTCCGCGACCAGCACCCCTTCCAGCGGTGGGCGGCGAATCGGGGACGGCGGATTGGCTGGCACTGGCGCTGAATCTAGCGACGTGGCCCGCGAAGAGAGTCGTCCGGCGCACCCGCGGCCGCGCTTGCGGATGGCGCGAGCCAGCCGGATACTCCTCCTCATGGGCGCGCGTGACCACAGCGCAAGAGTCGCCGGGCTCGTGCTGGCCGCAGGCTCGGGGCGGCGCTTCGGCTCGCCCAAGCAACTGGCGGCGCTGCATGGCCGGCCCCTGCTGGAGCACGCGCTGCTCGCGATGGCAGGCGCCGCATGCCTCGACGAGGTGGTCGTCGTGCTCGGATCCCACGCCGACGAGATCCTCTCCCGGGTGCAGTTGCACGGCGCGCGGGCGGTGATCTGCGCCGGCTGGGAGGAGGGTCAGGCCGCGTCGCTGCGGGCCGGCGTTGCGGCGCTCGAGCAACACGCGGAGGCGATTGTCGTGACGCTCGGCGACCAGCCGGCGATCGACCCGCGCGCCATCGATCGCGTGGCGTCCGCGCGAGCCGACGCCGCGCTCGCGCTGCGCGCGAGCTACCTGGGCAAACCAGGCCATCCGGTGCTGCTTGAGCGGCAGCTCTTTCGGGAGGTCGCTGCGCTGCGCGGTGACGAGGGGGCGCGGCGCCTGCTGGGCGGCGTCGCCGTGGCGCTCGTCGAGTGCGACGGGCTAGGCAGCGACGCCGATATCGACACCTGCGAGCAGCTGGCGCTCAGCGCGGGCGGATCGTGGTGGCCGTCGTGATGAGGGCCTCTCCGCCGCGCCCGGATCTTGCCGCAATCACCTCCGCCATGATCGAGATCGCGACCTCCTCGGGCGTCGCCGCTCCGATGTCGAGCCCGCAGGGGGAATGCACACGCGCGAGCGCCTGCGGATCCACTCCCGCCGCGAGGAGCCGGGCAGCGCGTTCCTGCGCGGTCCGGCGGCTGCCGAGCGCGCCGATGTAGCCGGCGTCGCTGCGCAGCGCCGCGACGATCGCCGGCTCGTCGAACTTCGGGTCGTGGCTGAACACGATCACCCCGTCGCGCGGCCCGAGCTCGCGCTCATCGATGGCGGGCGCCGGCCAGCCGATGTGCACCGTCGCAACCCGCGAGAATCGCTCGGAACGCGCGAACGCCTCCCGCGCATCGGCGATCACCACCTCGTAGCCGGCCGCGGAGGCCAGCGCCGCGACGGCGGCGGAGTAGTCAATGGCGCCGACCAGCACGAGCGTCGGCGGCGTCCGGAAGGCCTGCAGATGGACACTCAGCCCGCTGCCGAGCGCCTCACCCCCGCGCCCGTAACGGCGCACCGCGCTCGTGCCACGCTCGCTGAGCGCGGCGAGGTCGCGCGCCACACTCCGGTCGAGCAGCTCCGGTCCGTGCAGGCTGCCGATCACGCGTCCGTCGACGACTGCAAGCTTTGCTCCCGGCTCGTCCCCCTCGACGAGGGTCGCAATCCCAGCCGCCAGGCCCCGTGCCGCAGCATCGAAGGCCTCGGCACTGGTTGCTCGCGCGCCACCGGCCAGCTCGTGAACGAAGACGTGGACAGTGCCGCCGCACATCAGTCCCACCTCGTGCGCCGCCTCGTCAGACACTCCGTAGCGAAGCGTCCGCGCCGCGCCGTCCCCGGCGAGCAGCTCGAGCGCGTTGACAACCACGTCGGCCTCCACGCAGCCGCCCGTGATCGAGCCTTCGATTGCGCCGTCCGCGTCGATCAGCATGAACGCTCCAGGCTGAAACGGTGAGGACCCCTCGGCGTCGGTCAGCAGCGCGCAGACGATGCGCCGATCCTCGGCGACCCAGCGCAGTCCGACAGACAGCTGCTGGCTCACGACGCTCATGACATCAGCGTAAAGCAGTGATGCGCGCCAGCTCGAGCGCTGCCAGCCGGCCGGCGGATTTCAGATCGGCTCGCGTCGCGGCGCTGGACCTCAAACCGGCGTCGTATTGAGCC
>Ga0182016_10003917_pt1 | contig 16734 bp, 24 predicted proteins | sample 712S2MmetaG_FD_120491 | JGI IMG/M metagenome (GOLD analysis project Ga0182016, IMG submission 120491) | Permafrost microbial communities from Stordalen Mire, Sweden - 712S2M metaG | ecosystem: Environmental > Terrestrial > Soil > Wetlands > Permafrost | place: Sweden: Stordalen | collected...
CCAAGCTCAACTTCTCTGCTTCGCGCACGCTGATGTTCAATCTCCAGCATGCCTAACCCTTCAGGCTCATCTTGTGTTGGAATCAACTTCTGCCTTCAGGCTCATCTTGTATTGGAAGAGAGTTGCAGTTGACCCCTCCGGCGTTTCTTGTTATCTTAGAAAGGTTCGCAAGAACGCAGCCGTAAGTGTGCCTGTAGTGTGATTTGGCAGTGCGGCGCGATTGGGACACCCGGACCCCGAAAGGGTGCGAGTGAGCCCGGGCAGAGACTTCAGGGTCTGGCCCAGGAAATCCCGGAATGGCTCTCATCTTGCAGAGGGCAGACCGGGCCCCCAGCGACAGGTCGCCGTGGTTGGGGTGGAGAGGTAATATCGCATCGGTGCCCGCGCGTTTCTCCACCTTGGAGGGCTATGCGGGCCGGGATCAGCGAAACGGAGCTGGCTTTTCCTGGTAGGAGAACGCTCGGCCACCGTCCTGGTTCTCGTCTGAGATTGTAATGAAGGCAGACGCGAAGCACTAACCTGTGCGTTTTCGTGTGTTTGGCTACAGTTATGAGCCAACCGAAACGAAGACGCCGCGAAGTGTTGCGCGGAAGTTTGGTTTGAGTAGTGAAGCAGCAAGGAGTTTTGGTTTGCCTACGTTTAACCAGTTGGTTCGCAAGGGGCGTACGGCCCCCCGCTATAAGACGGCCTCACCGGCGCTGCAGGCATCACCGCAGCGGCGCGGCGTTTGCACGCGCGTTTATACGCAAACCCCCAAGAAGCCGAACTCGGCGCTGCGCAAAGTGGCCCGCGTGCGGCTCACGAACGGGATTGAGGTGACCACCTACATTCCTGGCATCGGCCACAACCTGCAGGAGCACTCGATTGTGCTTATCCGCGGCGGCCGTGTGAAGGATCTGCCGGGCGTGCGGTATCACGTGGTTCGTGGAACGCTGGACTCGGTGGGCGTGGCAAACCGCTCGCAGAGCCGTTCGAAGTACGGGGCCAAGCGCGCCAAGGGCGGCGCGGCGAAGAAGTAGGAAATCAGCTTCTAGCTTCTAGCTCCTAGCCTCTAGCTTTTACGGTGGCGAGTTTGGCTGCTGTAACTAGGGCGGAGCCGGATGGAGCTAGTGGCTAGAAGCTAGCAGCTAGTAGCTGAATTTTGAGGGATTATGCCGAGAAAAGGGCACATTTCAAAGCGGGAAGTGGCAGCAGATCCGGTTTACGGGTCGACGCTGGTCACCAAGTTTGTGAACTCGATGATGTGGGGCGGCAAGAAGTCGACCGCCCAGGGCATCTTCTACACGGCGATGAAGAACCTGGAGGAGAAGGGCGGCGGCGATGATGCGCTGAAGCTCTTCAAGAAGGCGGTTGAGAACTGCAAGCCGCTGCTCGAGGTGAAGACGCGGCGCGTGGGCGGCGCCAACTACCAGGTGCCCATCGAGGTGGGTCCCGATCGCAGGACGTCGCTGGCGATCCGCTGGCTGATCACTTACGGTCGCGCCCGTGGCGAAAAGGGCATGACCGACAAGCTCAGCAATGAGCTGCTCGATGCTGCCAACGGTCGCGGCGCGGCCATGAAGAAGAAAGAAGATGTCCACCGTATGGCGGAAGCCAACCGGGCATTCGCGCATTACCGGTGGTAGAGAAGCAGGGACTAGGGACTAGGGACTAGGCACTAGGGCCTGACTTCTGAGAGTTTTCAAGGTATTTAGCCGGCTAGCAAGGGGCGTCCGGCGCGGCGGGAGAGCGAAAGCCTGCCGGAGTTTGCAAGGAACAGCGGAATCGAATTTCCGCAAGGATGAATTGACGTGGCACGCACCGTACCTCTGAATCGTTGCCGGAACATCGGAATCATGGCGCATATCGACGCCGGGAAGACGACAGCGACAGAGCGCATCCTGTTTTACACCGGCATCACTCACCGGATCGGTGAAGTGCATGAAGGCACTGCGACCATGGACTACATGGAGCAGGAGCAGGAGCGCGGCATTACGATCACATCGGCTGCGACGACATGCAGCTGGCGCGATGTCCGCATCAATATCATCGATACGCCTGGTCACGTGGATTTTACCGCCGAGGTTGAGCGCTCGCTGCGCGTTCTCGACGGGGCCGTCGCCGTGTTTGACTCGGTGAGCGGCGTGCAGCCCCAGACTGAAACTGTCTGGCGGCAGGGCGACAAGTACAAGGTTCCCCGGATCTGCTTCGTCAACAAAATGGACAAGAACGGCGCGGACTTTGAGCATGTGCTTGAGACCATCCGCAAGCGCCTGGGCGCGCGGCCCGTTGCGCTGCAGATTCCCATTGGCGCTGAAGCCGGCTTCAAGGGCATCGTCGATCTGATCGAGATGAAGGCCATTATCTGGCACGACGAGACCATGGGCGCCCAGTATTCCGAAGAGCCGATTCCGGCCGATCTCGTCAAGAAGGCCGAAGCCTTCAGATTGCAGCTGATCGAGATCATCGCCGAGACCGACGATGTGCTGCTGGAGAAGTTTCTCGAAGGCGAAACCCCCACCGTCGAAGAGCTGAAGGCCGGCATTCGCCAGGCCACCATCGACCTCAAGGTTTTCCCGGTAATCTGCGGAAGCGCATTCAAGAACAAGGGCGTGCAGACGCTGCTCGACGCGGTGGTCGACTATTTGCCGAGCCCTCTCGACAAGCCTCCGGTTGAGGGTATCGACCCCGCACATCTCGACAGGATTGTGATACGCAAGCCGGACGATAATGAGCCTCTTTCGGCGCTGGCTTTCAAGATCATCAACGATCCGTTTGGCAAGCTGTGTTTCGTTCGCGTTTACTCCGGCTCGCTGAAGACGGGCGACACCGTTCTGAATCCGCGCACGGGCAAGACCGACCGTATCGGCCGCCTGGTGAAGATGCACGCCAACAAGCGTGAGGATGTGACCGAGATTCTGGCCGGCGACATCTGCGCCTGCGTGGGATTGAAGGAATTGAAGACCGGCGACACGCTGTGCGCGCCGAATCATCCTGTTGCGCTTGGCGCCATCACTTTCCCTGAAACCGTGATCTCGGTGGCCATTGAACCGAAGACCAAGGCTGACCAGGAGAAGATGGGCCTTGCTCTGGCGCGGCTGGCTGACGAGGACCCCACCTTCAAGGTGCGGACCGACGAAGATTCGGGTCAAACCATCATCAGCGGCATGGGCGAGTTGCACCTGGAGATTCTGGTCGACCGCATGAAGCGCGAGTACAAGGTCGAGGCCAATGTAGGCGAGCCCAAGGTGGCATTCCGCGAGACCATCCGCAAGAAGGCAGATGCCGAGGGCAAATACATTCGCCAGACCGGCGGCTCGGGCCACTACGGCCATTGCAAGCTGCGCGTCGAGCCGAACGAGCCGGGCGCGGGCTACGAATTCGTCAACGAAATCAAGGGCGGTTCGGTGCCGAAGGAATTTATCAAGCCCATCGACCAGGGCGTGCAGGGCGCGATCGAACTGGGCATCCTGGCGGGCTATCCGATTGTGGACGTGAAGGTATCGCTCTACGACGGCAGCTACCACGAAGTGGACTCCGACGAAATGGCTTTCAAGATTGCCGGCTCAATGGCATTCAAGGAAGCTGCCCGCAAGGCTTCGCCGGTGCTGCTGGAGCCGGTGATGGCGGTTGAAGTCACTGTTCCCGAGGAGCACATGGGGACGATTATCGGCGACATCAACTCCCGCCGCGGACGCATCGAGCATGTAGATCGCATCGGCGGTTCGCAGGTGATCAAGGCGATTGTGCCGCTCAAGGAAATGTTCGGCTACGTGAACGAGATTCGTTCGTCCACGCAGGGCCGGGCGTCGTATTCAATGCAGTTTGCGCGCTACGAAGAGGCGCCGCGCATGATTGCCGATGAGATTATCGGTCGGGCGCAAGGGAAATAAAGTGAGTTGTCAGTGGGCAGTGATCAGTGGTCAGTTAGATTGTGCTGGAAGAAGTTGAAGAGGCTGACGAGAGCAAGACAAAACTGATCGCTGACAACTGATCACTGATTTTTGGGGCTGGAGCCGGAACGCCGGCGCCCCGAGATGCAACGGGCATTACCGGCAACGAGAGGGAAGCAAAGATGGCGAAGGAAAAATTTGATCGTTCGAAGCCGCACGTGAACGTGGGAACGATTGGTCACATCGATCACGGCAAGACGACGCTGACGGCGGCAATCACCAAGGTGTTGCAGAAGCACAACCCGAAGAATCAGTTTCGCTCGTTCGACTCGATTGACAACGCGCCGGAAGAGCGGGAGCGCGGCATTACGATCGCGACCGCGCACGTGGAGTACGAGACGGCCAACCGGCATTACGCGCACGTTGACTGCCCCGGCCACGCCGACTACATCAAGAACATGATCACCGGAGCGGCGCAGATGGACGGCGCAATCCTGGTGGTCGCCGCGACCGACGGACCCATGCCGCAGACCAAGGAACACGTGCTGCTGGCCCGCCAGGTGGGCGTGCCCTGCATCGTGGTGTTCCTGAACAAGTGCGACGCGGTCGAGGACGAAGAGCTGACGGATCTGGTGGAGATGGAGGTTCGCGAGCTCTTGTCGAAGTACCAGTTCCCGGGCGACGACGTGCCGGTAATTCGCGGCTCGGCGCTGGGGGCGTTGAACGGCGAAGCCAAGTGGGAAGCCAAGATCGACGAGCTGATGGACGCGGTGGACAAGTATGTTCCGCGGCCTGATCGCGCGGTCGACCTGCCCTTCCTGATGCCGATCGAAGATATCTTTTCTATCTCTGGACGTGGAACTGTTGTCACGGGAAGAATCGAGCGCGGCAAGGTGAAGGTTGGCGAGAACGTTGAGATCGTGGGCTTCCGCGAGACGCGCACGACGGTCTGCACGGGCGTTGAGATGTTCAAGAAGCAGCTCGACGAGGGGCTCGCCGGAGACAACGCGGGCATTCTGCTGCGCGGCACGCCGAAGGAAGACGTGGAGCGCGGGATGGTGCTGGCCAAGCCAGCGTCGATTACGCCGCACACCACGTTCAAGAGCTCGGTGTACGTATTGAGCAAGGAAGAGGGCGGCCGTCACACACCGTTCTTCAAGGGCTATCGTCCGCAGTTTTATTTCCGCACGACCGATGTGACGGGCGTGGCGGAGTTGCCGGCGGGAGTCGAGATGGTGATGCCGGGCGACAACGTGGAGCTGACGATTGAGTTGATTACGCCGGTGGCCATGGAAAAGGGCCTGCGCTTCGCGATTCGCGAGGGCGGCAGGACCGTGGGCGCGGGCGCGATCTCGGAGATTATTAAGTAAGAGTGAAGCGAGTGATCAGTGGTCAGTGATCAGTGATCAGAAAAGGCGTCGGCAGTGAGGGTAAGGGGCTTGAGCCGGCACGAAAAGTCTGATCACTGACAACTGAACACTGAGCACTGGCGACCCGAAGGGAAGCAAATGGTAGGACAGAGAATTCGAATCCGGTTGAAGGCTTACGACTATCGCGTGCTGGATACGTCGACGGGCGAGATTGTGGATACGGCCAAGCGCACCGGGGCAACGGTTGCGGGACCGATTCCGCTGCCGACGATCAAGAACAAGTACTGCGTGCTGCGTTCGCCGCATGTCGACAAGAAGTCGCGCGAGGAGTTCGAGATTCGCACTCACAAGCGGCTGATCGACATTCTCGAGCCCACGCAGCAAACGGTGGACGCGCTGATGAAGCTCGATCTGCCGGCGGGCGTGGACGTCGAGATCAAGGCGTTTGAGAAATAAGTGGCCAGTGGTCAGTGATTAGTGGTCAGAAAGACTGAGCACGAAAAACTGAACACTGACAACTGATCACTGGTTTTTCCGGCAGTGCGGTGAGTTCAACATCGCATGATGAGGTGAGGAAGATATGGCAGTCACGGGAATACTTGGCAAGAAGATCGGCATGACGCAGGTGTTTGACGAGAAGGGCGACGTGCACCCGATTACGGTGCTGCAGGCCGGTCCCTGCGTGATTACGCAGTTGAAGACGGCGGCACGGGACGGCTACGATGCGGCGCAGATCGGGCTGGTTGAGTTCGTGAAGACATCGCGCATCACCAAGCCGCAGGCGGGCCACCTGGCGAAGACCGAAGCTCCTCCGGTGAAGCTGATCAAGGAAGTGGACGTGGAAGCGTCCACGGACGGCGCGGAAGAGACCAAGGCTGGGGATCGCGTGCTGGTGGATATTTTCACCGATGCGAAGTTTGTTGACGTGATCGGCACTTCAAAGGGTCGCGGATTTGCGGGCGTGGTGAAGCGTCACAAGTTTGGCGGCGGTCCCAAGTCGCACGGGCACATGTTCCAGGTGCAGGGTTCGATTGGCGCCTCGAGCTTTCCGTCGCGCGTGTTTCCAGGGCAGAGAATGCCGGGCCACATGGGCACGGATCAAGTTACGGTTCGCAACCTGCGTATTCGCGGCATCGATCTCGACGAGAACCTGCTGATGGTTGAGGGAGCAGTGCCGGGACCGCGCGAGGGATACGTTTTGATTTCGAAGGCCAAGACGCCGCCGCGCGAGCGCCGCGGATTTGCCGGTTCGACCACGGTCGATCCGTTGAAGGCTTCGAAGAAGGCGACAGGCAAGAGGAAGTAACGAGCTTTCAGCCTTCAGCTATCAGCTTTCAGCCTGGGTTGCGGCAATGAAAGCAGATGCGGTGGGCGTGAGCAAGATGAAGCTGAGAGCTGACAGCTGAAAGCTGACGGCTTGTAGGAAGAAGAAAATGGCAAACGTAGACGTAGTAAATCTGAACGGTGAAAAGGTGGGCTCGGTGGAGCTGGCCGACGCGGTGTTTGCGCCGGAGCAGGTGAACGAGGCTCTGCTGTGGGAGGCGGTGAAGCACTACCGCGCCTCGCTGCGCCAGGGCACGGCCGCCACCAAGAACCGCAAGCTGGTTGCCGGATCGGGCAAGAAGCTGTGGAAGCAGAAGGGCACAGGCCGGGCCCGTGTTGGCTCGGTGCGGTCTCCATTATGGCGGCACGGCGGAACGGTGCACGGGCCTCAGCCACGCAGCTATGACTATGCGTTCCCGCGCAAAAAGCTGCTGGGTGCGTTGCGCGCGGCGCTGGCATCGAAGCTGGCCGACGGCAAACTGACCGTGGTGGATTCGCTTGAGATCAAGGAAGGCAAGACCAAGCTCTACTTCAACGCGCTGGGCAAGCTGGGCGTGACGCGGACTGCACTGCTGGTTGAAAACGGCAAGACGCTGTCGCAGGCGTTGATCCAGGGCGCGCGCAACCTTGAGGGTGTTGAGCTGGTGCTGAACAACGAAGTTCACCCCTACGATTTGCTGCGCTACGAGCGGGCAATCTTTTCAAAAGCCGCCATTGAGCAGCTGACCGAGGCGCTGGTGAAGTCGGCCTCAAAGCGCAGGGTTCATGAGAAGGAGGCAGCGTAATGCCTACCACATTTACAACGATTCGCCGGCCGCTGATTACCGAAAAGGGCCTGAATAAGAAGGAAACAGAAGAGACGCTGGTGTTCGACGTGGCGCCTGAGGCGACCAAGACCGAAGTGAAGCAGGCGGTGGAGGCTCTCTTCAAGGTGAAGGTGGCTGCGGTTCGTACTTCGAACGTGCTGGGCAAGGAACGCCGCCGCGGACGGTACACGGGTTTCAAGCCGGACTGGAAGAAGGCGTATGTTCGCCTGAAGCCAGGGCAGAAGCTGCCCGAGTACGTGAGCAATTTGTAAGGCAGCTTCTAGCTGTCAGCTTTCAGCTATCAGCTTGTTCCGTGCAGGATTGGAATGAGGGGCCGAAAGTAAGTTGAGTAAGTTTGTTAAGCAGGATGAGCTGAAAGCTGAAGGCTGAGAGCTTAAAGCTCGTCAAGGACAACGACGATGGGAATCAAGACATACAGACCGATAACGCCGACGCTCAGGTTTCAGACGTCTTTGACGACAGATGATCTGACGACGTCGACGCCGCACAAGCCGCTGCTTACGACGCGCAAGCGTACGGGCGGGCGCCGCAACTCGGGCGATCTGACAATCCGTCACCAGGGCGGCGGGCACAAGCAGAAGATCCGCCTGATCGATTTCAAGCGCGAGAAGTACGGCGTGCCCGGCAAGGTGGCAACGATCGAGTACGATCCCAACCGTTCGGCGCGCATCGCGCTGGTGCATTACGCCGACGGCGAGAAGCGCTACATCATTGCTCCGGTGGGCTTGAAGGTTGGCGCGACGGTGAGCTCGGGCCCCGAGGCCGACATCCTGGTGGGCAACGCTCTTCCGCTCAAGAACATTCCCGCGGGTACCACGGTGCACGCGATTGAGCTGAAGCCGGGCAAGGGCGCGCAGATGGCGCGTTCGGCCGGCGCGCAGGCGCAGTTGGTGGCCAAGGAAGGCGAATACGCACTGCTCAAGCTGCCTTCCGGCGAAACGCGCAAAGTTCTGACCGAGTGCATGGCGACCATCGGGCAGGTGGGCAACACCGATCACGAGAACATCTCGATCGGCAAGGCCGGCCGCAAGCGCTGGATGGGCATCAGGCCGACCAACCGTGGTGTGACCATGAATCCCGTGGATCACCCGCACGGCGGCGGCGAAGGCAAAACCTCTGGCGGACGTCACCCGGTGACTCCGTGGGGCCAGCCGACGCGTGGATACAAGACGCGCAACAACAAGCGGACCGACACGTACATTGTGTCGCGGCGCGCGAAGTAGGTAAGACAGCCGCTAGCTTCTAGCTTCTAGCTACTAGCTCGGTTGTGAGTAGGAAAAGATTTTCAGGCAATAGCGGGCCGATAGCGCGAGCAACAAGAAGCTAGAGGCTAGAAGCTAGAAGCTAGGAGCTGGTTTTATGGCACGTTCGACTAAGAAGGGTCCGTTTGTGGATGCGCACCTGAGCGTGAAGATTGAAGCGCTCAACCGGGCCAACGACAAGAAGGTTGTGAAGAGCTGGTCGCGGCGCTCGACGATCTTCCCTGAGTTTGTTGGTCACACCATTGCGGTGCACAACGGCAAGAAGTTTGTTCCGGTGTACGTGACCGAGAACATGGTGGGTCACAAGCTGGGCGAGTTTTCGCCGACGCGTACGTTCAAGGGGCACACGGGCGGGTCAAAGGCAGCCGAGTCGGCGGCCAAGCCGGCGCCGGCGAGATAAAGGCAGCCAGTAGCCAGTAGCAAATAGTGAGTAGGGCGAGGCTAGCGGCTGGGGCGAGCAGGGTTTTGATCGCGGCAGGCAAGAAGGCCGCGTGCAGCAAGAAAAGAGCTGGAAGCTAGCAGCTAGAAGCTAGTAGCTGCATTTCGAGGAACGGATTATGGCAGTCGCAATAAAAGAGTATCGGGCCGAAGCAAGGTTTCAGCGGGTTTCGCCGCAGAAGGCGCGGCTGGTGCTGGACCTGATCAAGGGGCTGAGTGTTGAGCAGGCGCTGAACACGGCGGCATTCACCAAGAAGCGGATCGCCCCGGTGATTCACAAGCTGCTGACGTCGGCGGTTGACAACGCCAAGTACGTGTCCGGCGAAGAGGGCATCGACCTGGACGTGGACAACCTCTACGTCAAGACGGCCCTGGCCAACGACGGGCCGCGCATGAAGCGCGTTCGTCCGGCGCCGATGGGGCGCGCGTATCGTTATCAGCGCAGGCTGACGCACATTGTGCTGTCGGTGGCGGAGCGCGAGGGAAAAGAAAACCTGGTGACCAAGGTGGAAGAACCCGCCGCGGCACCCGCAAAGCCGGCGAAGAAGTCTGCCAAGAAGGCTGCCAAGTAGCCCCAGGTGGGCATGGAAAGTTTGAGGAGTAAAGCATGGGACAGAAAGTCCATCCTTACGGATTCCGGTTGGGAATAAACAAGCCGTGGCGTTCACGCTGGTTCAGCGAGCGGGAGTACGACAAGCTGCTGGTTGAAGACGTGAAGCTGAAGGCGGAGCTGCGCGAGAAGCTGAAGGCTGCGGGCGTGAGCTCGGTTGAGATTGAGCGCCCGGGCAACAAGCTGCGCTTCCTTATTCGCACGGCGCGTCCGGGCATCGTGATCGGCCGCAAGGGCGCCGAGATCGAGAAGCTCAAGACGGAGCTGGGCAAGCGCACAAACCGCGATGTGTTCATCGACATCATCGAGGTGAACAAGCCGGAGCTTGATGCGCAGCTGGTGAGCGAGAACATCGCGCTGCAGCTTGAGAAGCGCGTGAGCTTCCGCCGGGCAATGCGCAAGAGCGTTGATTCGGCGCTGCGCTTCGGCTGCAAGGGAATCAAGGTTCGCGTGTCGGGGCGGTTGAACGGCAACGAAATCGCGCGCTCGGAGTGGTATCTGCAGGGTCGTTTGCCGCTGCACACGCTGAGGGCCGATATCGACTACGGGTTCACCGAGGCCCACACGACTTATGGTGTGATCGGCGTGAAGACCTGGATCTATCGCGGCGATATCTACGAGCAGAAGCGCCGGCAGACTCCGGCGGCTACTGGCTCGGGAGTGTTTTAAGAGCAGGGAACAGGGATCAGGGATCAGGGAACAGAAAAAACCCCGATCGTTGAATCCGGCAGAGATGTTCTGCAAGATTGCGGTACGCGCTTGGGAAACGGGCGGGAGTGAGGATCGAAGACTGATCCCTGTTCCCTGATCCCCGATCCCAGGTTTTTGAGGGTTTTCGTTATGTTGATGCCAAAGAAGGTGAAGTTCCGGAAGCAGCAGAAGGGCAAGCGGCGCGGTAAGGCGTGGCGCGGTTCGACGCTGTCGTTCGGCGAGTACGGGCTGAAGGTAATGGAGTGCGGTTACATTACCGACCGGCAGATCGAGGCCAGCCGTATCGCCATGACGCGGTTTATCAAGCGCGGCGGCAAGATCTGGCTTCGGCTGTTCCCGGACAAGCCGATTACCAAGAAGCCTGCCGAAGTGAGAATGGGATCGGGCAAGGGCGCGCTGGACCACTGGGTAGCAGTGGTGCGGCCAGGCAAGATTCTGTTCGAGATGGAGGGCGTTGCGCCCGAGGTTGCGGCAGAGGCAATGCGCCTGGCATCGCACAAGTTGCCGCTGAGGACCAAGTTTGTGCAGCGGCCGGGCGTGGAGAAAGTTGCGGCCAAGGCCGAGTAGGGAAGAACAGCTTTTAGCTATCAGCTTTCAGCTTTTAGCTAATCGAGGAATGGAAATGGCTGAGGCCGAGGCGCGGACTCCGTGGCAAGCAGGACGGAGCTGAGAGCTGAAAGCTGATAGCTGGGAGCTGAAAAGAAGATGGAACTCCAGAAGATTCGCAATTTGAGCAACGAAGAGCTCGCGCACCAGCAGAAGACGACTGCGGAGCAGCTTTTCAGGCTGCGCTTCCAGGTGGCCCTTGGCCAGAATGACGGCGTGAAGAAGATCCGCCTGCTTCGCAGGGAGATTGCGCAGATCAAGACCGTAGCCCGGGAACGTGAACTGGGCATCCGCGGCGAGGCGAGTGACGCAGCGCAAGCGGAAACCAAGAAGGGAGCCCGTTAAATGACGGCTACCAAGGAAGTAACGCAGGCGCCCAACGCGGCGCGGCGCAATGAGAAGGTTGGGCAGGTGGTTTCGACCAAGATGCAGAAGACCATTGTGGTCGCGGTCGAGATGCGCAAGGCCCATCCCAAGTACAAGAGGATTGTGCGCTCGACCAAGAAGTTCTACGCGCATGACGAGCAGAGCTCGGCCCGTTTGGGCGACGTGGTTCGCATTCGCGAGACGCGGCCGCTCAGCAAGCTGAAGCGGTGGTCGCTCGAAGAGATTGTGCGGCGGTCGTCGCTGGCGCAGATTGAAGACACGGCCCACGAGCCGGTGGTTTAAAAGCAGCTTCTAGCTGCTAGCTCCTAGCTTCTAGCCGCGTCGGCGGCAAGCCAGCTTGAACGGTCAGAGATTAGGACCAGAGTTAGACGCGAAAAGCTAGAGGCTAGAAGCTAGTAGCTGTTTTTAGGGAGAACGAATCATGGCTGTACAAATGAGAACCATGCTCGCGGTGGCCGATAACTCCGGCGCGCGCAAGTTGCAGGTGATTCTGCCGCTGGGCGGCAGCCTGGGCGCGAAGGCCGGCCTCGGCGACGTTGTGACCGCGGCGGTGAAGGAAGCTTCGCCCGATGGAACGGTGAAGAAGGGCAAGGTTGTGAAGGCAGTGATTGTGCGTACGCGCAAGGAACACCGCCGCCGCGACGGAACCTATATCCGGTTCGACGAGAACGCGGCAGTGGTGATCGGCGACGATCACGAGCCGGTGGGTACGCGCGTGTTCGGGCCGGTTGCCCGCGAGCTGCGCGAGAAGAAGTTTTTGAAGATTGTTTCCTTAGCACCAGAAGTGGTGTAAAGACAGCTTCTAGCTTTCTAGTTCCTAGCCTCTAGCTTCCAGCTATTTGTGCTTGAGCGAAGGCTGCGGCGGGAGCGAGATGAAGCTAGGAGCTAGAGGCTAGAAGCTAGCAGCTGTTTTTGGAGAGAGAATGCCGAGTTTGAATATTCATCGCAATGATACGGTCAAGGTGCTTACGGGCTCCGACCGCGGTAAGACGGGACGGGTGTTGCGCGTGTTTCCCGATAATGGCACGGTGCTGGTGGAGCATGTGCGCATCGTGAAGAAGACGGTTTCGGGGAAGACCGGGCAGCGCACCAAGGGTGGCATTGCTGAGCACGAGTCTCCGATCCAGGTGTCGAACGTGGTGCTGATTTGCCCCAACTGCGGGCCGGCGCGCGTGGGACACAAGGTTGAAGGCGAGACGCGGATGCGGATTTGCAAGAAATGCGGGCAGGAGCTGCCTACAAAGAAGTGATCAGTGGTCAGTTGTCAGCGATCAGTGATTCGTGCGGAGTTAGCTTCTGAGAATTGATTTGAGAGGCTTGCCGGGTTTGAAGCAAACGCGGTCGGCAGCAATAACTGACCACTGATCACTGACAACTGATCACTGGTTTTTGAAGTTCCTTCCGAAACGGTAAACGGGCAGCGTCCCAATCCGAGAGCCGGAAGAAAGAGAGCAGAGAGATGGCGGCAAGGCTGAGAGAGAAGTACAACAAGGAAATCAAGCAGGCGTTGCAGAAGGAGCTCGGAATCGAGAACTCCATGGCGGTGCCGAAGCTGGATAAGATCGTGATCAACATGGGCCTGGGCGAGGCGACGCAGAATACCAAGCTGCTTGATCCATTGGTGGGCGATTTGACCCAGATCGCCGGGCAGAAGCCGGTGACGACCAAGGCCAAGAAGTCGATTGCGGCGTTCAAGGTTCGCGCCGGCATGTCGATTGGGGCGATGGTTACACTGCGTTCCGACAAGGCCTACGAGTTTCTTGATCGCCTGATCTCGACCGCGCTGCCGAGAGTGAGAGATTTCCGCGGCGTGTCGACAAAAAGTTTCGACGGGCGCGGCAACTATACGCTCGGACTGCGCGACCAGCTGATCTTTCCGGAGATTGACTACGCGAAGGTGGAAAAGCTGAAGGGAATGAACATCACCATCGTGACCACGGCCACGGACGATAACGGAGCGCGGGCACTGCTTAAGCACTTCGGAATGCCGTTCCGGCAAGGGGCGTAAGAACAGCTTCTAGCTGCTAGCTTCTAGCCTCTAGCTTGATCGGGGCGGAACGGGCGCCAGAGGTCAAAGGATTGGGTTCCGATGAGCACGACGGCATCATCGGCACGAACGAGCTAGAAGCTAATAGCTAGAAGCTAGTAGCTGCCGTTAACGAGGAATTATGGCAACAACTGCAAAGAGAGTGAAAGACGCGCGCAAGCCGAAGTTCAGCAGCCGGAAGCATAATCGCTGCCAGCTGTGCGGGCGGCCGCGCGGTTTTCTGCGTAAGTTCGGCATCTGCCGGCTTTGCTTCAGAGCCCTGGCTCTGAAGGGCGAGATTCCGGGCGTAAACAAGTCGAGCTGGTAGCAAGACAGGGGTCAGAGATCAGGTGTCAGGCGTTCTTGCGAGCGCCGGAAACTGAGACAGGAGCCGAGAGTTTCGGCTGAGCCCTGATCCCTGAAACCTGAACCCTGTAACAACCATTCCCGCTGGTTCCTGCTAGAAGAACGGTGGGCGAACGGGGAATGAAGGAGAAGGAATGAGTCTGACCGACCCAGTAGCAGATTTTCTGGCGCGGATCCGGAATGCGATCCGGGCGCGTCATCAGAAGCTGGATGTGCCGGCTTCGAAGTTGAAGGCCGAGATTGCCCGCATTCTTAAGGAAGAGGGCTATATCTCGAACTACAAGGTTCAGGACGAGGAAGGCAAGCTGGTGCTGCGCGTGTACTTGAAGTACGGCGGCACAGATGCGGCCATTCGCGACCTGGCGCGGGTATCACGTCCCGGCTGCCGTGTATACGTGGGCCGCGACGATATCAAGCGCGTGCAGGGCGGCCTTGGCATCTCGATTTTGACCACGCCCAAGGGCGTGATGACCGGCCGCCAGGCCCGCCGCGAAGGCGTGGGTGGCGAGCTGTTGTGCGAAGTGTGGTAAGAAAGACAGTGGACAGTGGTCAGTTCCGAAGTTGCTGGAACGGGCCGTAGAGATGGACGCAGGGTTTTTTCTGATCACTGTCCACTGAACACTGATCACTGCCGGGCCTGAGGGTCCGGCGGGCTGCAGTGGAACGATAAAACTGATCACTGTTCACTGAACACTGATCACTGATCACTGTTTCTCGGGACTCGCAAGCCAATGAGGATTTTGAAGTATGTCGCGTATTGGAAAGAAACCGATTCCGCTGCCTTCGGGCGTGAAGTACAAGGTTGACGGGAACACCGTCCTGGTCGAGGGCCCCAAGGGCAAGGTCTCCGCGCTGGTTGCCGATGGCATCACGCTGAAGACCGTTGACGGTCATCTGCAGCTCGAGCGCTCGGGCGACGACAAGGCTGCCGTGCATGGATTGACACGCGCGCTGGTGTCGAACGCAGTCGAGGGCGTGACCAAGGGCTGGACCAAGGAACTGGACATCGTCGGCATTGGCTACCGCGCCGAGTTGAAGGGCAAGAGCACAGTGGTGTTTACCCTGGGCTACTCGCACCAGATCGAGTTTCCGCTGCCCACGGGGATCGAAGCAACAGTCGATCCCAAGCAGACTCACCTGACCATTACCGGCATCGACCGGCAGAAGGTGGGCCAGGTGGCGGCCGATATGCGCGAGCTGCGCAAGCCCGATCCGTACAAGAACAAGGGCGTGCGCTACTCGAACGAGAAGCTGAAGAAGAAGGCCGGCAAGACCGGAGCGAAGTAAAACAGCCTCTAGCTCCTAGCATTTTCGTGCTGGATCGAAGGCTGAGGCAGTGGCGAGATGGAGCTAAGGGCTAGCAGCTAGAAGCTAGTAGCTGCATTTAATCCGAACGGAATCGCGGGGCGGTTCCGCTGATAGGTGAGAAGAGAAAATGATCAAGAGAAACGAAATTCGCCAGCGCATTCACGACCGCATTCGCGTGAAGCTTTCGGGCACGTCTGAGCGGCCGCGCCTGAATGTTTACCGCTCGCTGAACCACATTTACGCGCAGGTGATCGACGACCAGAAGGGCGAGACGCTGGTTTCAGCCTCGTCAATCAAGTTGAAGACCGGCGGCAACGTGGCGGCGGCCAAGGAGATTGGCAAGGCTGTGGCCGAGAAGGCTGTTGCCAAGGGCATCAAGCAGGTAGTTTTCGACCGCGGCGGTTTTCTCTACCACGGCCGCATCAAGGCCCTGGCCGACGCGGCGCGCGAGGCGGGACTGGAATTCTAAGAACAGTGATCAGTTGTCAGTGATCAGTGGTCAGTTTGTTCGTGCTGATTCGGGCTGGTAGCGGGACGTTCAGAAATTGACGTAAGGGAACAGGGGCGAGGGGACAGTTGAAGCTTCGGTCAGTGGCACATCAAGACTGACCACTGATCACTGTTCACTGTCCACTGGAAGGAAAGCAATGACGATTTTGAAGAAGAAACTCGATGCCAACCAGTACAACCTGAAGGATCAGGTGGTGGCGATCAACCGCGTGACCAAAGTGGTGAAGGGCGGCAAGAACATGTCGTTCGCGGCGCTGGTGGTTGTGGGCGACGCAGGTTCGGGCGTGGTGGGCTACGGATCGGGCAAGGCGAAGGAGGTTCCCCAGGCCATTCGCAAGGGAATCGAGAGCGCCAAAAAGAATCTGGTGAAGGTCAATCTGACCCAGACCACGATTCCGCACCAGGTGCTGGGCCGCTTCGGCTCGGGCCAGGTGTTGTTGAAGCCGGCGCCTGAAGGCACGGGCGTGATTGCCGGGGGCGCGGTGCGCGCGGTAATGACCTCGGTTGGCGTGCAAAACGTGCTCACCAAGAGCCTCGGCTCACCCAACCCGCACAACGTGATCAAGGCGACCTTCGATGCGCTGGTGCAGCTGCGCGACCGTGGTGAAGTGGCCGCGTCTCGCGGCAAGCTGGTGGAGGAACTCTAATGGCGGCGACCAAGAAGATTCGAATTCAGTATTACCGTTCCAAGATCGCCACGCCCACCAAGCACAAGCTGGTGATCAAGGGCCTGGGCTTTACGCGCCTCAACCAGATTGTGGAGCGCGAAGATACCGAGTCAGTGCGGGGGATGGTGAAGGCTGTTCCGCATCTGGTGAGGATTGTCGGGCCGGAGGCCCGATAGCTTTCAGCCTTCAGCTTTCAGCTTGATCTTGCTTGATCGGATGCCGTGAACGAAGCAAGAAAGAGCTGAAAGCTGAAAGCTAATAGCTGAAAGCTCAACAACAACGCGAGTCGGATGCACTCCAATGCTTCCGGCGCTATAGCGAGGAAATCATGGCAAAGAATCTTTCGAATTTGCGCGCGCCCCGTAAGGCTAACACCGGGCGCAAGCGCGTGGGCCGGGGCATGGGATCCGGCATGGGCAAAACTTCGACCCGCGGCCACAAAGGCCAGCG